>Ga0335078_10004449_pt1 | contig 20778 bp, 21 predicted proteins | sample Lox_Sample_32_FD_206711 | JGI IMG/M metagenome (GOLD analysis project Ga0335078, IMG submission 206711) | Soil microbial communities from Loxahatchee National Wildlife Refuge, Florida, United States - Lox_Sample_3.2 | ecosystem: Environmental > Terrestrial > Soil > Wetlands | place: USA...
TTGATCGGTGGAGACGGCGAAACCGGAATTGCCGGGAATGCTGCTGTGGGTCTGCACTTGGACGGCGTCGGGGGGAATCGCCTCGCCTGGGCGAACTGTGCGCAGCGCCACCACCAGTGCAGCCGTCACCTGTGCCTCGACGCGCGCCCATATCGAAAAGCGGTGGTCTCCTGCGTAGCGCACATAACCCGTCCACCACTGGCCCGACGGTTCGTTGCGCAGTTGATTGGCGGGAAAGTAGATGTCACCGGCGGGAACCGGCGCGCGGCTACAGTCCAAAACCGCGATTTCGGCATTGGGCAGCGCCCTATGCATGGCTGCTAGTACCTTTTCCCGATCGAGCGGGGCCACTGGACGCGTGACACAAATCTCCGGGGACGGAGGGGAGAGGTGGAAACGCTCCGCCAGGCGGGCGAGTTCGGGTGCGTGAAATACGCGCGACACGCCAGGAGCGGGCGCGAACGCCAGCGGAGTGTGCGGGTCCACGGTTTCCATTCCGGGGAACGCCGGCGCCAGATCGGCGGCCGTGACCTGGTCGGACTCGGGGTGGACGGCCAGGCATCCGGCCAGCAGGAATGCACCCAGGACGATCATCGGCTCAGATTGTTGACTTGCTGATACATGTTGTCGGCTGCCTGCACCACTTTGGAGTTGGCCTCGTAGCCGCGCTGGGCCACGATGAGATTGATAAATTCCTGAACCACCGAGACGTTGGACTGCTCGGTGTAGCCTTGCATTAATGTGCCCAGCCCCTCCGATCCTCCCGGCGGCCCGGCGATGGGGTCGCCGGACGCATCCGTCGGCGCGTACAGATTGTTGCCGAGACTGTTCAGCCCCGCGGGATTCTGAAAATTCGCGAGTTGGATCTGTCCGGCCTGTTGCGTATTGGTTTGGTTGGGCAAGGTGTAGCTCACCGTGCCATCGGAAGCGATCAGCACCGACTGCGCCCCGGCGGGAATGGTGATCTGCGGCTGCAGCATGTTGCCGTCGGCGGTGACGATATCGCCGGTCTTGTCCAGTTGGAAGTTTCCGGCACGCGTATAGGCCAGGGTGCCGTTGGGAAGAAGCACCTGAAAGAACCCCTGGCCCTGAATGGCAAGATCGAGCGGGTTCCCGGTTTGCGAAAAAGACCCTTGCGCAAAGATGACCTCGTTGCCCGAGGTGCGCGTGCCCAAGCCCAACTGCAAGCCCGTGGGCACCACGGTCTGCTGACCGGCCGAGGCTCCCGGCTGTACCATCGTCTGGTACATCAAGTCTTGAAACTGAACGACCCGCTGCTTATAGCCGACGGTGTTGGCGTTGGCCAGATTGTTGGCGATGTTGTCCACATTCAGTTGCTGGGCCGTCATTCCGCTGGCGGCGCTGTACAGTGCTCGAATCATACGCTCTCCTTGCCTGATCGGCTTTCTTGAGACCAGGCTTCACTACGAACCCACCTTGGCGACCTGCTCAACCGCTTGCCGGTTCATCTCCGCTCCGAGCGAAACGGCTTTTTGCAACATCTCGAACTGCCGCATGACGCTAATCAGCCGGACTGCCGATTCCGAGGCGCCCGCATTGGAAGCCTCCAATTGGCCCTGTTCGACGGATGTGCCCGCCGGTACCGGCGGAACCACGGTAGGATCGGACGGCTGGAAATAGTTATTGCCGTGTTTGATCAGGCCCACGGTGCCGGTGAAGTCGGCGATTTGCAATTGCCCGGACACCGCGCCATCTTGCGTGACGGTCCCGTCGTCCGCGATTTGAATCGGCCCCGACCCGGCGAGCGTCAGATTGCTTCCGGCCGTGGTCCGTAGGGCGTATCCCTCGGCAGTTGTCAGGGTTCCGTCTTTTGCCAGACGAAAACTGCCGTCGCGGGTGTACAGGGTACCGCTCGGTCCTTGAACGGCAAAGAATCCTTTTCCCGAAAGCGCTACATCGAGCGGGTTGCCGGTGGTGTGCAACAACCCCTGGGAAAAATCCGTCCAGGGCTGCTCGATCACCGGCATGGTGGACGGGGGACTGGAATCGGCCTCCGGCGCCACATACAGGCTGTAGAACTCACGGTCGCACTTATATCCGCCGGTGGTCGCATTGGCGACATTGTTGGCCAGCATTTCGAGCGACTCCATGCGCGAACGAAGTCCGCTGGCCGCGACTGCGGTCAAAGAATCCATCGACCGAGTTAATCAGCAAGAGACGGGCCTAATTGTGAATGGGATATAAATGTCTTAAAACGGAGGCGGTCACGGCCAATGAGGAAAGTGGGGAGTGCTCGGGGCGCGGCAAATTGTTGTCGCTTTAGCCGGCTCGTGAGCCACGATCCTGCCGCCCACCCGGCGCGATCGATTGATAAGACGACACGGCGCCGAATGGCCGCGAATCTGCAATAGTTCGCGGCGTGGTGTTGAACGCGCATCCTTCTTTGCCAGCGATGGCCCCCTGGCTCGGAAACACTCTGGCGCCGGCGGGCTGTCCCCGCAAAGTTGCACCCGCCGCTGTGGCGCATCCGGATGCGCGGGCGCTCCCCTTTTCGGAAGCGTTCGAGGACCTGACCAGGGAAAAACAAGATGGGGACCATCCGCGGAAGGATGCGCCGCCATCCGCCTTGCTTGTTTCGAACACCACCGAGCGGATTCCGCCGCAACCCCCCCAACCGATTCTTGCCACCGCCCAGGCTGGTTCCGGCGCGCGGCATTCTAGCCACCCGGACGCAGGGGCCGCTGGCAAGGTCTTGAACCCCGTTCTGGGGGCGGCCAGTTGGGCACCGCTGAATTCGACGCCGCTCCATGCGACGCCGCCCGTTGCGCCACCCGAGGTTCTTCCGCCCCCGCCGGCGCCGCCACAACCAAGGAACTACGTTTCTCCCAGGCTGAGTCCTCCCGGTAAACGTCCTGCTACCGAGGTGCCAGCGATTGTGCAGACTTCGCGCGCTCGAACGGCCCGGACCGAAGGGCCAGACGCCCCTACCGCAGTGCCGGTTGGGATGCCCTCAGAGCCGTCGCCGCTTTCACCGCCGCTCACCTCGCAACCAAAGGCCATGGCAGCTCCCGCGCTTGCCCGCGAGGCGCCAGTGGAAGCGCCCCACCCCCAACTTGCCGCAGCCGCCATGCAACCAAGTGAAACCCAACCAAGTGAAACCCAACCAGGTGAAACCCAAGCTGGTGAAGCTCAACCAGCTCAAGCTCAACCCGGTGAAGCCGCAACGGGCGACGACAGCAGCCGGCCGGAGGTGAGGGTCCTGGCAGTAGCACGCGTGCCAATGCCGGCGGACACCATCGCGGCGGACCCGCCCGTGCCCGTCGCGCTTACCTCCGGAGGGCCGCCACCTGGCGAACGCCGCCGCCCCCAGGAAAAGGTCAACGTGGCGCCCGCGAGTACTGACGTCGTGCCTCAGGGACGCAGCGGAAAGGTGCGTCCGGAACTGGCCGAAGCGCCGGCGCCAGGTGCGGCGGAAGCCCGGCAGCCGGTCGCGCCACATCGCGTCGAAACCACAGTTGCCGTTTCGTCGCCGCATCCCGAAACGACCGACGCTCTGGCGGCGGAGACGCCGGTCTCGACATCAGACGTAGGCGGGGACTGCACCCCGATTCTTGCATTTGCCGCACGCTTGACACCTGCGGACGTCCCGCATGCGGCGCCACCAGCGGCCGGTGCCAAACCGCTACAACCCTCCTTGCCTGGCAATACAGAGCCTGGGGATACCACCGGCGTCCCGCTGCGATTGGCGGCGAATCGCAGCGCTCATGCGGAGGTGCATGCACCTTCCCGCGTGGTCGCGTCAGAAACCACTCCACGGGATACGAATTCATCCCCGGCTCCCGCGAACTCCGATTCGGGCATAGCGGCCTCTGGCAGCGCACGGGGGTTGGCGACTCCCTCGCCAACCGGCGCAGCCCATATTGCATCCGCGCCCCAACGAGGGCCCGCGCTCGCGCCACCAACGGGGCCTATGCGTACGGAAGTCGAAACGCAGCCGGCCGCCGGCGGGTCGGTGGCGCCTGCCCGCCAAATTCAGCTCCAGGTCAATGGCGGCGAACAGCGTGTGGATGTGAAGCTGACCGAACGCAGCGGGCAGGTACTGGTATCGGTGCGCACGCCCGATCCGCAACTCGCCGGTTCCCTGCGCCAGGATTTGCCGCTGCTCTCCTCCCGGCTGGAGCAGGCCGGGTTTCACGCGGAGGCCTGGCATCCGGCGTCGACGAATGCGGAGGGCGCGCTGCGCGCAGCGGCGGCTCACTCATCGCATACAGCGTCCCAAGACCAGAATCCCTCGCGCCAGGGCGGGCAGGAGCAACCGCAATCCTCGCCGCGCCAGCCCAAACCCACGCCCGCCAAAGCGGCCGCCCCTTCTCCAAGAAAGGAATTTGCATGGCTTCTGTCACAACTTCCAGAACCCGCCGGTATGGCCGGCCGGATTCCCGAAAAAGGATACTTGCATGACACCATCGATTAACGGTTCCAGCACTTCGAATACGCAGTCCACGTCCAGTCAGCCGGCATCCACCGGTGCCGCCAGCGCGCCCGTAACCGAGAACATGTTTCTCCAACTTCTCGTGACGCAGCTGCAGAATCAGGACCCCCTGAACCCCACCGACAGCACCCAGTTTGTTACGCAGTTGGCGCAATTCCAGCAGATGGAGCAGTCCATGAATATGGGACAAGACGTGTCCGCGATCCGCCAGGACATGGACAAGCTCGTGGGCAACACCAGCAGCACCGGAAGCGGCACGAACAGCAACACCGGGGCCACCAATACAACCGGAACTCAGTCGTAACAGGAGGATATTGTGTTTACATCTTTTTCATCAGCCCTATCGGCTCTGAACGCGACCTCCACCGCGATCGACGTGGTGGGGAACAATCTGGCCAACATGAACACGCCGGGTTTCAAGACCAGCCAGATGGTCTTCCGCGATCTGGTGACACAGTCTCTGGGCGCCGGCCTGGGCGACACGCAGGTCGGATTCGGCACCGGCACCCCCCTCACGGTGCGGGAGTTCACCCAAGGGGCCATCCAGACCAGCGCCGGAGTGCTGGATGCGGCAATCCAGGGCGACGGCTTCTTTGTAGTGCAAGATAGCGCCGGCAACACTTTGTACACGCGCGCCGGCAACTTTCAGACAGACGCGGAAGGGAACCTGCTCACGGATACCGGAGATAAGGTACAGGGGTGGACCACGCTCAACTCCGATGGCAGCGTGGATACCAATGGCCCCATTGGGAACATTGTGGTTCCGGTAGGTTCGGTGCAGCCTCCCACGGCGACCACCACGATGTCGGCCGATCTCAACCTGAACGCTTCCGCGAACGTCGACAGCACATCCGATTTCTCGGTGCCGATTTCGGTGATCGACAGTCTGGGCAACGCCCACGTGCTGACGCTCAATTTCCAGAAGACCAGTGCCAGCTCCAGCGGCAACCAATGGAGCTATGACGTGACCATTCCCGGCGCGGACGTTTCCGGCGGAACGGCGGGAACCGCCGTTGATACGGGCGCCAGTGGCACCCTCACCTTCAGTCAAAGCGGCCAACTCACCGATCCGGCCGCCGGAAGCCCCATCACGGTGCCCGTCACCGGCCTCGCGGACGGAGCGGCCGACATGAGTATTTCCTGGGATCTCTATGACAAAAACGGAAGCGCGCGTATCACGCAGTTCGGGCAGCCCTCCGAATCGTCGGCCAGTGCCCAGAACGGCGTGGCGGCGGGACAGTTGGTCCAAGTCGGACTGGCGGATGGGGGCGGGATCCTGGCGCAGTATTCCAATGGCGATCAGGTGGTGGTCGGCCAAGTGGCCATGGCCAACATTCGCAACCCCGACTCTCTGATCGCGACCGGCGACAACAATTTCCAGCTGAGCGCCCGCACCGCCACCCCTTCGGTCGGCATGCCGGGGACCGGCGGACGCGGCACCATCGTAGGCGGCTCACTCGAAGCCTCTACCGTGGACATCGCCACCGAGTTTACGAACCTGATCGTTTATCAGCGCGGATACGAGGCCAACGCCCATGTGATCACGACCGCCGACCAATTGAGCCAGGACACTATCAACTTAATCCACTAATCCGCCGATGACTCCTCAGGAAGAGATAGCGCCGTTGGGCGAAGTACCGGTCGAGGTCGAAGTCGAGCTCGACCGGCGCCTGATGACGACCCGCGAGGTGCTGGAACTGGCCGAAGGCAGTGTGATGGCCACCTCGCGGTCGGCCGGCGAGAACATCGACATCTACATCGGCGGCGTGCTGTGCGGCTCCGGTGAGATCGTGGTGATCGAGAATGCACTGGGCGTACGGATCACCGACTTCCGAGACGACGTCTAGATTTTTGAGACGGCATCTAAAGGACGGGTTATGGAAATCTTGGGGCAGTTTGCGGCCGTAGCGGCCGTGTTGGCGCTGGCGGCTGCCGCTTCCTGGTGGCTGCGCCGGCGCAACGGCGCTGGTGCTCTCCTGCCGCGGCGAACCGCAGGACGCCGCCTGGAAAGTGTCGGGCGATTACCGCTCGGACCGCAGCAGACCCTGCATCTCGTGCGGCTGGGACAGCGCGCTCTGCTGGTGGCCGCGTCGCCTTCCGGCTGCGTGCTGCTCCAGGCGCTGGATTGGAAGGAGATCGAAGGCAGCGGGGAGGCTTTTTCCTAATGCCGGCGCGCCTCTCTCTTCTCCTGTTCTCAGCCCTGCCATTATTCGCGGCCAGCGGCTCCTCCTTCTCCCTGCTCGGCATATCGCCCGGAAAAGACGCTTCTTCGCTCAGCGTCCCCATGCAGATCGTTCTCCTGCTCACGCTCCTGACGCTGCTGCCCGCTGCCGTCATGTCGATCACACCCTTTCTACGCATCGTGGTGGTGTTGCACTTCTTGCGGCAGGCCCTGGGCACGCAATCCACGCCTTCCAATCAGGTCTTGATCGGACTGGCGCTTTTCTTGACCATCGTCATCATGCAGCCGGTGGTGGCCGACATGTACCACCAGGGCTGGGAACCGATGGAAGCGGGGCGCCTGACGCCGGCCCAGGCGTTCGATCAGGGAGCCAAGCCATTGCGCGTCTTTCTGGCGCGTTACGCCCGGGAGAAAGACATCCGCTTGTTTGTCGAGATGGCGCATGCTCCGGCGCCACACAGCCCGGCGGATCTCGATCTGACGGTGCTCATGCCGGCCTATATCCTCTCCGAGCTGAAGACCGGTTTCCAAATTGGAGCCGTGCTTTTCCTGCCATTTCTGCTCATCGACCTGGTCGTCGCGTCGGTGACAATTTCCGTCGGCATGATGCAATTGCCGCCCGTCATGATCTCGGCGCCATTTAAGATTCTGCTGTTCGTTTTGGTGGACGGCTGGAACCTGGTGGTTGGGTCATTGATGAAGAGTTTCTACTGAGATGACCCCCGATTCAGTCGTCGAGCTGATCCGCCAAACGCTGCTGGCCGCCTTCTGGTTGGCCGCTCCCTTGCTGGCAATCGCTTTCCTGGCCAGCGTGGCGGTCAGCCTGGTACAGATCGCCACGTCCATGCAGGACATGGCATTCAGCACCATTCCGCGGTTGCTGGTGTTCCTGGTGAGCGTGCTGCTGCTGCTGCCTTGGATGATCGACCGGTCGCTCTCCTACACCACCGCCATATTGGGGGATCTGGCCCGCTATGCCCATTAACCTGACGCTGTCGTTGGGAACCCTCTATGCTTTTCTCCTGGTCTTGACGCGGGTGGGCGGTGCCTTCGTCTTTGTTCCCATACCCGGGCTGCAGAACGCTCCCATGCCCGCGCGGGCAGCTTTCGCTTTTGGCTTCACGTTGGCGCTGGCGGCGCGTTGGCCGGTGATCCGCGCGGCCGCGGTTTCCCCCGCGCAATTGGTAGGTTGGGTGGCGGCCGAAGCGGCCTCCGGAATTGCCATCGGCGTGGCTCTGTCATTGGCGCTCGAAGCGTTCACTTTGGCCGCACAGGTGTGCGGCTTGCAAGCCGGTTACGCCTACGCGCAGACGATCGATCCCAATACGCAAGCCGATTCCGGCATCCTGCTGGTGTTGTCGCAACTGACAGCGGGGATGTTGTTCTTTGCCGTGGGGCTTGATCGCGAGGTGCTGCGCCTGTTCGCCGGGAGCCTGGAAAAGGTGCCCGCGGGCGTGTATGCGGTTAACCCCCGTTCCGCCCAGGTACTGATTCAGCTGGGTGCGAACCTCTTTTCGGTTGGGCTCCGCCTGGCATTTCCCGTGGTGGCGTTGCTGGTGATGATGGACGTGGCATTGGCCCTGCTGGGCCGGGTCAACGCGCAGCTGCAGCTCATCCATTTGGCTTTTCCCGCCAAAATGCTGATTACGTTGCTGGTCTTAAGTTGGATAGCGGCGCGGCTTCCCCGGCTGGTCGAAGAAGTCGGCGGTCTGGCGGTCCACGCATCCGGCCGCATGTTGGGGATATGAGGCGCGATGGCGGACCAGTCCGGGAAGACCGAACAACCCACGCAACGCCGCATCCAGAAGGCGCGCCGCGAAGGCCAGTTTCTCTCCGCGCGGGATTTTGTCGCGGCCTTGCAGTTTCTGGTGTTTTTGGGCCTGCTGAGCGCCGGCGGCGCGCGCTGGTTCCAGGGCTTTTGCCAGACCACGCGGCATCTGTTCGCACTGGCGTTCGTGTCCGACCTGACGTCCCGCGATCTTTCCCGTACCGCCTGGCAACTGTTTTGGAACCACTTTCTGCCGCTGGCGATCGGCGGGATGGCCGTAGTCGCGGCGACCCTGGCCATTCGTCTGGGCACCACGCGTTTCGGTATCAGCCTGAAGAAACTCGCACCGGATCTCCAGCGGCTCAGCCCTCTAGCCAAGCTGCGCGAACTCCCGCGCCAGAATCTGCCGGCTCTCCTGCAGGCCCTGTTCATGCTGCCCCTCTTCCTGGGCGCGGTGTATGTCATCACGCGCGAGCGGTTCGAGGCCATCCTCGTGCTGCCGCTCCAAAGCGTCGAGAGCGGCTTCCGGTTCCTGGGAGTCTCGTTGATGGATCTGTTCTGGCGGGCGGCGGGGGTCTTCGTGATTTTCGGCGGCGTGGACTTGTTCCGCCAGATCCGGCGCTACCAGCGCGATCTGCGCATGTCCAAGCAGGACATTCGCGAGGAAGCCAAGGACGTGGAGGGGAACCCGCAGATGAAGGCCCGGATTCGGCGTCTGCAGCGCGACCGGGCGCGGCGGCAAATGATGAAAGCCGTGCCGACCGCCACAGCCGTGGTTGTGAATCCCACGCACTTCGCCGTCGCGCTTCGCTACCAGATGGACAGTATGATGGCTCCCGTAGTGGTGGCCAAGGGCAAGAACTATCTGGCCCAGCGCATTCGGCAGAAAGCCATCGAGAACCAGGTCCCCATCATCGAGAATCCTCCGCTCGCCCAGGCGCTCTACAAGTCGGTCGATGTGGGGCAGGAAATCCCGCCACACCTGTACCGCGCGGTTGCCGAGATTCTGGCCTACATTTTCAAATTGATGAACGGCAGGCTGCCGAGGTGAACGCATGACTCCCGCCAAAACCCTGCCGGCCGTGCCCAAACTGTTCGGCGCCATCCCCCTGGCGAGCCTCGGCGAACTGGCGGTTCCGCTGGCCGTGCTGGCCATCGTGATCGCACTGATCACGCCGCTGCCGGCGTTTGTCCTGGATCTGTTGATTGTCAGCGATCTGCTGATGTCGATCACGGTGATGATGGTGTCGTTGTACCTGGTGCGTCCGGTGGAGTTCACCTCCTTTCCGACCAGCCTTTTGCTATTGACGCTGTTTCGTCTGGCGCTCAATATTTCGTCTTCCCGCCTGATCCTGCTCAATGGCAACACCGGTACGAACGCGGCCGGGCACGTGATCGGAGCCTTCGGGAGCTTCGTGGTGGGCGGCAACTATATCATCGGCGCGGTGATTTTTCTGGTTCTGATCGCCATTCAATATGTCGTCATCAACCACGGCGCGGTGCGCATTTCGGAAGTCACCGCGCGCTTCACTCTGGATGCGATGCCGGGCAAACAGATGTCCATCGATTCCGACTTGAACGCCGGTTTGATCGACGAAGCGGAGGCCAAACGCCGCCGCAAGCTGCTGGCCACCGAGGCGGAGTTCTACGGCGCTATGGACGGCGCGTCCCGCTTCACCCAGAGGGACGCGATCGCCAGCATCCTGATTACCGGCATCAACATCATTGCCGGGTTTCTCATCGGCGTCCTGCAGCATGGTATGGAGCTCGAACGCGCCGTGGAAACGTACACGGTATTGACCATCGGCGATGGCTTGGTGACCGTCATCCCGGCGCTGATGATCTCCATCTCGGGCGGGCTGATTGTCACGCGCGCTGGTTCGGATGCACGGTTGGGGGTGGAATTCCGCCGTCAGATTCTCGGAAATGCGCAGCCGCTGCTGTTGGCCGCCGGGGTGCTCCTGACTCTGGCGGTGATTCCTTCGATGCCCAAATTGCCTTTCCTGCTGCTGGGCGGTGGGGCCGGCGCCGCCGGCTGGAAAATGCGCAAGAAGGAATTACAAGCCGCCGCTCCCGCCGCCTCGGGAGCGCAAGCGGCTCCCGCCAAAGAAAATCTGGAAGCGCTGTTGCGCGTGGAGCCGCTGGCCCTCGAGGTGGGGCTCGGGTTGGTGGGCTTGGTGGAAGGCGCACAGGAGTCGCCGCTGCTGCGCCGCATCGCCGCTATCCGCCGCCAATTGGCCACGGATCTCGGATACATGCTGCCCGCCGTGCGGGTGGCTGACAACCTCAGCTTGAAAAGCCGGGAATACGTGGTCTTGCTCAAAGGCGTGGAGATCTCCCGGTATGAACTTCCCCAGGGCTGCGAGCTGGCGATTCCCACGGGTCGAGGGGATGCTTCGCTCGAAGGCCAGCCTACGCGCGACCCGGCATTCGGAATGGCCGCGGTGTGGATCCCCGCGGAACGCGCCGAGCGGGCGCGCCAGTCGGGCTACACGGTAGTAGATGCGGTGAGCGTCCTGGGAACGCATTTGGCCGAGATCATCCGCCGCCACGCCCATGAGCTATTCTCCCGCCAGGATGCCAAGAAATTACTGGATCGCGTCAGCGTGGAAAATCCCAAAGTGGTGGAAGACCTGGTGCCCAAGCTGTTGCCTCTGGCCACGGTGCAGAAGGTGCTGCAGAACCTCTTGCGCGAGCGTGTTTCGGTGCGCGATGCGGTCTCCATCCTCGAGGCTCTGGGAGAAGCTGCCGGCGCCACTCACAATCCCATCCTGCTCACCGAATACGTGCGCCAGGCGATCCGCCGCAGTATCGTGAAACCGTACCTGAACCGCAATGGCGACCTGCCCGCATGGCTGGTCGACGCCTCCATTGAGCAGACGGTCGAAAACGCCCTGCAGCACGGGGAGCTGACCAGTCATCTTAATCTCTCGCCGCAGGCCATTCGCGACATCCTAAACCGCGTGGCGAGCCGCGTCACGGCGCTCGATACTCCGGTGATCGCAGTGACATCTTCGGGTGCGCGGTATTTTCTGCGCCAGATCGTAGAGCCCACCATGCCCAACCTGTTTTTTGTAGCGCACAACGAAGTGCCCCCGGGGCAAAAGGTGCAGTCGTTGGGAAATATTTTGTAAGTCACCCTACAGAAAAACGGCGCTTCTGACGATCCATCCAGCGGATTGCGAGCAAGGAGCGCCGCTGATGAAGATCAAATCCTATTACGCCGGAACGGTAACCGGCGCCATCGCTCTGGCCCGGCGGGAACTGGGGCCGGAGGCCATGTTGGTAACCAGCCGCCCGGCTCCCCCCGAGGCGCGTCATTTGGGGGCATACGAAGTGGTCTTTGCCGCGACCGTGGAAGCGCCCCGTCCGGCTACGACACAGACCGAATCGGCACTCGCCGCGCAGTTTGCCGCCAGCAATCAAGTCAGCCGCGAAATCGCCGAACTCAAGCAGAAACTCGACAGCATGCGGCGGGCGCTTACTAAATCGGCATTTGCCCCGGCTCCATGGCTCGGGGATTCGCCCGGCCTCGCCGAGGCCTATTCGCTGATGACGGCCAATGAAGTGACGCCGCCACTGGCGCTCGAGGTGGTGCAGGCAGCCGCGGCGCGGGCCGGCGACGTGCGAGGACGCAGCCAGCAGCGCCTCGACTCGAAATGTTATAGCTCGGTAGCGGAGGAACTCCAGTCCCGCATCCAAATCGATTCGACGCTGGGCCGCGGAGACTCCCTGCCACGGATCACGGCCCTGGTCGGGCCCCCGGGAACGGGCAAGACCACCACGCTAGTCAAGCTGGCCGTGAACTACGGATTGGCCGCCCGCCGGCCGGTATTGATGCTCTCGACGGACACCTACCGGGTCGGGGCCGCCGATCAGTTGCGTTCGTATGCCGCGATTCTCGGCGTGGGTTTTCAGGTCCTGGAGACGGTCGCGGGGCTGGCCCAGGCGATCGAGGAGAACCGCGGCAAGGAAGTGATCCTGATCGATACCGCAGGTCTGGCCCTAGCCGATCTCGACAGCGCCGCCCCGTTAGCGCGCTTTCTGTGTATGCGCAAAGACATCGACCGTCAACTGGTCCTATCGTCTTCCACAAAATCCGCCGATCTAACCCGTGTGATCGATGCATACGAGATATTCCAGCCTCGCCGTCTGCTGTTCACCAGGCTGGATGAGACGGATTCGCTGGGGCCCATCTTCAACGAAGCGGTACGGACTTCGAGGCCGTTGTCCTTCTTCACTGCCGGCCAGCGCATTCCCGAAGATCTGGAAGTCGCCAGTCACGGGCGCCTGATCGAGGCGATTCTGGGCAGTCGTCCCGCAGAGGCATTCTTCACGGCGTAACCCAGGCGGAAATCCTATGCATCCTTACGCGCAGTCGGACGTGATCAACCCAGAAGAGCGAGAGCGCCTTATTCTGGAGCACCTGCCGCAAGTTCGTTTAATTGCCCGGAGAATTCAGGAGCGGCTACCCAAGAACGTCAGCCTGGAAGATCTGGTTTCCACCGGGGTTCTCGGGCTGATCTCGGCGATCGACCACTTCGACCCGCGTCACAACGTCAAACTGAAGACCTACGCCGAATACAAGATCCGCGGCGCGATTCTGGACAGCCTGCGCGGGCTAGATTGGGCGCCGCGTCAGAAGCGCCGCAAGACCAAGCAGATCGAGGCGGCCATCTCGGCGGCGGAGCAGCGATTGCAACGCGCTCCGAGCGAAGATGAGATCGCCGCCCAACTCGGCATCCCGCTGGCCGAATACCATCAGTGGCTGGTGGAGGTCAGCGGCTTGAATATTGCCAGCCTGGAATATGCCGCCAACGATCAGAGCCGCGACCTGCTGCACTACCTGCCGGACACGGAAGAACGGCTTCCCTCCACGCTGCTCGAGCGATCCGAGTTGCAGCGCCTCCTGGCTCAAGGCATCGACCAGATCCCCGAAATCGAGCGAACGATTTTGGCACTCTACTACCACGAAGAACTGACGCTTCGGGAAATCGCCGAGATCGTGAAGCTGCATGAGTCTCGCATCTCGCAGTTGAAGTCGCAAGCCATCCTGCGGCTGCGCGGCCGCCTGGCCGAGCAATGGCCCGTCTCGCGCGGAGTCCTCACCGCATGAGCGCCCTCGATCAACACGAAAGCACTCGTCTGCTGCTGAACGGCTGGGTGGAGAATCTGGCCCAGGTTCTCGAATCGATGACTGACCAGCGGCCCGAGATCGCCTGGCAGAGCGCCACCGGTTCTCCAGCCGATGTCGGCGTGGGCGCGGATGTGCTGTGGTGGGAACAGAAATGTCAATTGTCGGCGGACGCCGAATTCTGGTTGGGCGCGCCGCGGCAAACCTGGGAACATGCCAGCACGCTAACCCTCAAAGCGGCCGGTCTGGAGACATCGGGTCCGGAGGAAACCAAAAGCACCTGGCTGGAAATCGTTGGCCAGTGGACTTCCGCGCTGGCGCGGGCGTTGGGCTTTCACCTGGGGCGTGAAGTTACCTGCGGAACCGGGGCCGAACAGCCTCCGCCCGATACTCCGCACGAATGGATTACGGTTTCGCTGACATTTGGCGAGACGGCCCTGCCGCCGATCACCGTGGCGTTCAGTTCCCCCCTGGTGGCGGCGCTGACCGCGCCCTCAGCCTCGGAGAGCAGTAGCGCCGATCGCCGCGAGCCGGAACCGGCGTCCGCTGCTACGCCGGCCGGAGCCAGTCCGGCGTTGTCCCGCAACATGGATCTTCTGCTGGATGTGGAACTGCCGGTGAGCATCTCCTTCGGTAAGACGGCATTGGCATTGAAGGATGTTTTGAAGCTGACTACCGGTTCCATCGTGGAGCTGAACCGCGGCGTGAACGAGCCCGTTGAGGTGCTCGTAAACCATTGCCTGGTGGCGCGCGGCGAAGTCGTGGTGGTCGAAGGTAATTACGGCGTCCGCATCCAACAGATCTCCAGCCGCCAGGACCGCCTGCGCAGCCTTCGCTAACCAGCCCCGCCGGACCAGTGCGGCAACGTCCCGAACCCAAAGCATCCCGGCTGCCCCATAATGAGTATGGACATGACGGTTGAGATTGAAGGCGTAACCCTGCACCTCGCGCATCCGGACGAGCTGACCATCCAGTGGGTCGGGCAGGAAGAGTTGATGCGGCAACTGCTGGCTGCCTGGATGGTGGTGCATGAACAGGATTTGCCCATGCATCCCCGCCTGCTGGGCAAACCCGGCGTAGGCAAAACCACCTTGGCGTACGCCGCCGGCAAGCGCATGGGCCGGGATGTATACATTCTGCAGGCTACGCTGGATACGCGCCCGGAGGACCTGCTGGTGACGCCCGTCATCGAAGGAGACGGACGCTTGAGATACGTGGCTTCCCCACTGGTCACGGCCATGATTCGCGGCGGGGTCGCCATTGTCGACGAGGGCAACCGCATGAGCGAGAAGAGCTGGGCGAGCCTGGCGCCGCTGCTCGACAACCGCCGGTACGTGGAATCGATCGTGGCCGGCATCAAGATCCGGGCGCATGCCCAGTTCCGGCTGGTGGCCACCATGAACGATGACGCCTCCACTTTCGAATTGCCGGAATACATTCATTCGCGCCTGCAGCCGCAGATCTTCATCGATTTTCCCGAGCGCGATGAGGAGTATCACATCCTGCGCGAAAATCTTCCGTTTGCCGAAGAGCGAATCCTGCAGTACGTGACCGAATTCCTGCAAATGGCCCATGCCGCCGACGAACGCTACACGGTGCGGGACGGCATCAACGTGGCGCGCTTCGCCATCAAGCTGAAGAGCCTGGCCACGCAAAAGACCCACGAGGCGGAGGCGCTCGAAACCGCTATCGTCGAAGTGTTGGGGGAGGAGGGCTTGCGCTATGCCCGGAGAAATCGAACCGCCGATTCCTGACGCCGCCAGCCTGCGGCGCGGCCGATTTCTCTACTTTCCGGTGGCGCCCGGCCGTCTCGAGTTTGCGATTGAAGTGCGCCGCGTCATTCTTCGCGAGAAACCGCAGGTCGTCGCCGTGGAAATGCCGGCCACGCTCGAGCCGTGCTGGATGCGGGCGGTCGAGCGGCTGCCCGAGATCTCGGTGATCGTGTATCCCAGCGATACCGGCGCGGAGGATCAAGCCATCTACGTTCCGGTCGAGCCCGCCGACCCTTTTACGGAGGCGGTGCGTACCGCAAAGGAAATCGGAGCCGAAATCCTGTTTGCGGATCCCGATAGCGGCACGCGGCCGCACCTGAAGGACGTTTATCCCGACCCCTACTCCATCCGGCACATTGGTCTCGATCGATACGTCGAGGCCTACCGCGTGTATCCGCAGCCGCGTTCGGCGGATCTGGCGCGGCACGCGGGTGGCATCGCCTGGAAACTCCAAGGCACGAATCCCGACGCCCGCGTGCTGGTGGTGCTGGCGCTCAATCTGTTGGATCCCGTGCTCGATGCCATGGAGGAGCCGCAGGCCCAGCCGCTGGCGCGCACGCGACGCGAACATATTCAGGTGGTGAATCCTCATCCGGAATCGCTGGCCGAAATCACGATCGAGTACCCGGCGCTCCAATGGCGTTATGAGAACTTCCGGAAACTTGCGACGGACACGCGCCTGATCGACCGGCCTCACGCGCAACTGGCGGTGTTGCGCGAAGCCGAAAAGGAGTATGAGGTGCAAACCGGCGAGCATATCGCTCACTGGCAAAGACGTCTGCTGGCGAGGTACACGCGCAACCTGGCGCTGGCGTCCCACGAACTCGCCGCGGGAATTTTCGATCTCACCATCGCGGCGCGGGCCATCGCCGACGACAACTTCGGCTGGGAGGTATGGGAAGCGGCCGGGCGATACCCTCCGCAAAAGGAGGCCTCGGATGTGCCCACGGCACGAATCCAGGGCGAAGAGGTCTGGTTGGAAACGCGCCATCTGCGGCTGCGGCGCCGGCTGCCCAGCACCAAGCGGCGTTTGCGCCCTTATGGACTGAAACCGCGCAAGAAAGAGAAGGTTCCGGGCGAGTGGGCCAGTCAATTGAATGGCACCAGCATCTGCTCTTACCCGCCCGAGGACCTGGTGATTGAAGACTACGGCCGGTTTCTCAAGAAAAAGGGCAAGAACATTCTCTCCGAAGAGCGCGCCCGCGTGGAGCCGTTCACCACTTCGATCCTCGACGGCATCGATATGCGCGAGACCATCCGGCGCTGGCACGAAGGGCGCATCTACGTGCGGCAGTTTCAGAAGATTCACGGCGAGGTGGGATCGGTGATCGTGATCTTTGACGAAGACCGCGACGACCGTTATTCCTACCTGACCACCTGGCTGGGCGAGAATCAGAACGAATCGGACATGGCCTTTTACGCCACGTTTCCTTTCGATCACCTGATCGGACCCGGGATCGGCCGCGCCGAATACGGAGGTTTCCTCATGAGCCTGCCGCCGCGCCGCATGTACGACGTGTGGCAGGACGCTGATTATGAATTCGCGGAGAGCAAGCCGGAGCGACTTTTGCTGGCCGGCCTGGACTATTCGACGAGCCGCTATGTCGTGTACGTTGCCGCCAAACCGCCGCGTTCCATTTTTAAGACCATCGCGGCCCGTATGGGGCGGACCATCATCTACATTCCGCTGGGCCAGCTGTCGCCGGTGTCGCTCAAGAAGATACGGCACGTCCACGTGCTGGACGGCTATGACAAGCGCGAGATCGCGAAAGAGTACTTGTAGAGTCGTTAGGTTCACCGCAGAGACGCCGAGACGCAGAGTTTTTGGAAAAAGGCGTGGAGTAGATTGATGGTCCGGTCTGTTGTATGAGGTCGGGCCGCAGTGGTGGCAGAGGGAACAAGTACTGGAAGAGAACGTCGCGACACTCGCGATGGAACTCGCCCCGCCAAACTGGGAGGGTCACGCGTTGAAGTGGTTTGCCCAGAACTGGCGCTACTACAACCTGGTTCCTGGCCACGTGCGAAAGCTGGTTAGGGCGGTGCTTCAGAAGCAGGGCTATACCATCCTCGAGAGCCAGGATGTTCGCCACGCAATCGAACTTACAACAAACCGGCAAGGACCCATTGATCTGTTGCTAACCGACGTCGTCATGCCGGATTTAAGCGGACCTGAGTTGGTGGAACAACTCACGAGGATTCACCCTGAGATGAAGGTGCTCTATATGTCCGGCTATGCCGACAGCGCGATTGTGCGGCACGGTGTGCTGCCTCCCGATGCGGATTTCGTGCAGAAGCCGTTCGCGCCAGAGGCGCTGCATAGTAAAATTCGCGAGGTCTTAGACCGCTCGCGGCCAAGCTGAGACGCGTCGATTCCTCACGAGATGGTGACCAACTTGGGCATCTCATCCCAGGTTCGCCCTTCGAGCTCGCGGCCGTTGCGCTTTTTCTGCACGCCGCCCCATTGCTTGAAGAAGAACGCGACCCCCGCCCGCAGACATTGGTCCCTGATGTCGGTGACCCAAGAGGCCTCCATGGGGCGCGCTCCAGGACCGGATTCCCCACCCACGATCACCCAATCGATGCTCTCCCATCGGACGTCGCCCAGCGGCCCAAGTAGAGGTTCGATGGAGAGGAACTTGACACGCGCATTGGTCTTCCGGAGGTGGTCAACGCGCCAGAGGTGGTCTCGGTTTTCAACGCTCACGCCCATCCAGATGTGGGGCGCCCACGGAAGTTGAGAGCTCAACTCTTCCAGGCGCTCGGCCCGCTTGGTGAGGATTTGGAATTGGTGCCAGTTGGCCTTGTTCATCACGGCGAAGACGCTCTGGATAAATGCGAGAGGCACGGCCTCATGGAAGAGATCGCTCATGGAATTCACGAATATCCGCCGGGGTCGCTTCCAGTGGAACGGTGCGTCCACTTTTTCCGGCAGGAGCCGTAGATCGAAACCTTGCTCGAAAGGGTGCCCCTTGACGCCGCGGAACCGCTCCGCGAATCGCTCGGCATAACAGTGCTTGCACCCAGGACTGATCTTCGTGCACCCCCGCACGGGGTTCCAGGTGGTGTCGGTCCACTCGATCTTTGAGTTCGTCGCCATAGCTATATGGTTGCCCGTACTTCCTACGTTGACACATTGTTCGCGCGTGGCTCTTGGCCGCCCCACGCTCCGCGACAAGTCAGGAGCGAGGACTTAAAACTCAAATGAATGACATAATGAACCCCAGTATCGCCAGCGAGTCTGTCGGGTGTAACTATGGAGAAGGCCGTCGGGAAATCCAGCGCTGCTGTTGATAGAGAGCTTCCGCAGCGGCGTCACATCTTCGCCGCGACGATCGGCAATGCGCTCGAGTTCTACGACTTTCTGACCTATGCCTTTTTCTCCATTCAGATCGGACGCGCATTTTTTCCGGCTCAGAGCGCTTACGGCAGCTTAATGCTGTCGCTCGCGACCTTCGGGGCCGGCTTCGTCACCCGGCCCATCGGCGCCTACGTCATCGGCAACTATTCGGACCGCGTAGGCCGCAGGCCTGCCATGATGTTGTGCTTTGTGCTGATCGGCTGCGCGATCGTCGGTATGGCCGTCACCCCCAGCTACGCCCGACTCGGCATCGCCGCGCCGATTCTAGCTGTGATTTTTCGCATGCTGCAAGGCTTTTCGCTCGGTGGAGAGATCGGCGCGAACACGGCCTTCTTGCTCGAAGCCGCACCCTTGAACCAGCGCGGTTTGGTCGTGTCGTGGCAGAACGCCAGCCAATTGATTGCGCTCACCGCCGGAGCTCTGGTCGGCGGCATCCTGACCGCCGTCTTGCCGCCGAGCGCGCTCGACGCCTATGGCTGGCGAATCGCCTTTCTACTGGGCGCCGTTGCGGTGCCATTCGGTTTGTGGTTGCGGACAAATCTTCCCGAGACGCTCCATGAGCCCGAAACCGGGACTCAGACGCCTGGAGGAGCCTCACGTCTGCACCTTGCTTATGCGCATTGGCAAATTATGGTTCTGGGGCTGATTGTGCTCGGGAGCGGCACAATCAGCTTCTATCTCTTTGCCTATGTCGTGACCTATGCACAGGACACGTTGCACATGTCGGCCCAAGCTGGCTTCCTGGCGGCAACATTTGGCAACGTCGTTGGTGTTCCCGCCACGTTCCTAGGGGGCTGGCTTTCGGACAAGCACGGCCGCCGGACGGTGAATGTGTGGGGCAATCTCGTTTTCCTCATGATGATTTACCCCGCCTTCAGTTGGGTCTACGCCGAGCGCTCCGCGGCCGCTCTGGTTATGAGCATGACAATCTTGAACCTGGCAGCCAATTTCATTCAAGGTTCGTTCATTGCCGCATTGTCGGAAAGCCTGCCCAAGACGATTCGCGGCAGCGGCTTCGGCCTCGTTTATTCAGTCGCCATTGCGACCTTCGGTGGCACCACACAGCTGGTGGTGACGTGGCTGATCCACATTACGCGCAGTGCGATGGCCCCTGCCTGGTACATGATTGGCGCTACGGTGGCCGGCCAAGTTGCACTGATGCTGATGCGCGAAAGTGCGCCCGTGCGAACCGCTCGTGCCGCTACACTTGCCAGCGCGCGGACTACCGCCGGTTAAGGTAACGCTTGTAGTGCCCGCCGCGAAGAGGATGACCCTTGACAGCACCCGCCATTTCCTTCGATAATGAAACTATTGCAGAAGCGAAGCACTCTGCCGCCCCGCCGCGCGAAGTCCCAGGAAACGCCCACGCTCGATCAACAGTCGGGCCAATTGCTGGGCTACCTGGACGCGCTGTTTCAACGGCTGGTACTGCCGCGCCAGCCGGTTGAGCCCGCGCCGGAATGTTCGCGGGAAGAGATCCGCGCGCTCATCCTGTTGGGGTCGAATGGCCGCATGATCATGAGCGATTTTGCCGCGGCGTTAGGCGTCCCGCTGAGCACGGCGACCCATACCGTGGACCGGCTGGTGGACAAAGTCCTGGTGGTTCGCAAGCGGAGCGATGAGGACCGCCGCGTGGTCGAAGTGGAGATAAGCGACGTCGGTAAGAAGCTTCAGGCGGCCTTCCGCAGCAAGCGCCAGGGGGTGGCGCGCAGTTGGCTGGCGGCCTTGAGTCCCGGGGAGCGCCGGACGTTTCTGGAATTGATGGAAAAGATCACGCTGCGGGCCAAACCGGAGCCCGAGTCCGACGAAACAGACAGCCAGGCGCCAAAGGAGCGCCACCTTCCATGATCGAAGTCCGCAATCTGGTGAAGAGCTACGGCGAGTTGATGGCCGTAAAGGACATCTCCTTCAAAGTCGAGGAGGGCGAAATCTTCGCCTTCCTCGGACCCAATGGAGCGGGTAAAACCACCACGATCAAGATCCTCACCACGCTTCTCAAGCCTACCAGCGGCTCGGTGGCGCTCGACGGCCTGGATCCCAGCGTGGAGCACCATGAAGCGCGCAAACGGTTTGGGATCGTCTTCCAGGATCCGAGCCTGGACGACGAATTG
>Ga0335078_10004450_pt1 | contig 20777 bp, 17 predicted proteins | sample Lox_Sample_32_FD_206711 | JGI IMG/M metagenome (GOLD analysis project Ga0335078, IMG submission 206711) | Soil microbial communities from Loxahatchee National Wildlife Refuge, Florida, United States - Lox_Sample_3.2 | ecosystem: Environmental > Terrestrial > Soil > Wetlands | place: USA...
GGGACGGCTAGCCTGCCACCAGCCGGACCCCCGCCCACGGCCTCGCTAACGTTTAGCGAGGCCGCCGGGCGGGGGGCAGGGGAGGATCGGTGCCGCCGCCGGGATCGGTGCCGCCGCCGGGATCGGTGCCGCCGCCGTCAGCCGCCCGGGCGGGGTCACCGGCGCCGGCGCCCTCAGCCGGCCAGCACGGCCGCCAGCCGCCCGCTGCCGCGCAGGATCTCCAGGTCCGGGTCACGCCCGGCGTTGGCGCGCACGTCGGGATTGAGCCGGATCGCCTCGCCCAGCGCCGCGGCCGCCTCGTCCGGCCGGCCCGCCCGGGCCTGGGCGCAGGCGAGGTTGTAGCTGGCCATGCCGCGGGCCGGGTCGGCCGCGCCGAGGTAGCGCGCGGTCGCGACGCCGTGCGCCGCCAGCGCGATCGCCCGGTCCGGCTGCGCGTGGGCCAGGTAGTACTCGCCGAGGTGGCCGGACGGATGCCAGAAGCCGCGGACGATGATCTGCAGCCACAGCTGACGGCCCCTCAGCCAGGGGTGGCGCGACGGATCGTTCAGGTCCTCGTCACTGAGCGCGCTCAGGCCCTCGATCAGCTGGCCGGTGACCCGGCGGCTGTCGGCGGCCACGCGGTCCGCGGCCTGTGCGGCATAACCGCGGTACACCGCCTCCGAGGCGTGATCGATCTCGCCGAACTCCGGCGGCACTCCGCCGGAGGCGATCGCGTCGAGCCGTCGCACCTGCTGGCGCTTGAACTCGGTGTTGTGCGCGACCAGCGGCGCGGCCGCCCAGCGGCGCGGGCCGCCGGTCTCGCCAGGCGGGCTGGCCGCCAGCAGCACCTGCTCCTGCGCGGCGGCGAAGCCGACCAGGCCGACGACCGCGGCGCGCAGCTTACCCAGGCCGGTCATGCCGCCGGGTCCCCGGTCCCGGCGGCGCAGCGGTGCTGGCCGCCCGGCTTGTGCGCCGCGAACCTCACGTTGTCATCCACCATGATGGTGATCTTCTCGAAGCCCAGCGTCTGCAGGCGGCTGAGCAGGCTGGCCGGGTCGACCGGGTTGTAGGTGTCGCCCTCGTGGAAGTGGTGCAGGTCGTTGCTGGCCAGGCTGTCCGAGCCAATGAGCACGCCGCCGGGCCGCAGCACCCGGAACGCCTCGGCCAGGATCTTGTTCTGCAGGGCCAGCGTGGGCACGTGGTGCAGCATCGTGAACGTGCCCACCGAGTCGAAGGACGCGGCCGGGTAGCTCAGCTCGGTCGCGTCGGCGTTGACCACGCGGACGTTGTCCGACGGGTACTTGGCGGCGAGCTTGCCGGCCGCCTCGGCGTCGGCCTCCACCGCCGTCAGCCGGCCGACGTGGCGGCACAGCCACTCGGTGGCCGCGCCGGGCCCCGGGCCGATCTCCAGCATGTCCTGGCCGAGGTCGGCCAGCCCGGCCAGGGACGGCAGGACCTCCTGCTGGATGTGCGCCGCCCACTCCGGGCTCGGGCACAGCCGTGCGTGGTTCTCGTTCATGCTCCGACGGTACGAAGAGCCCGGCCCGGGCCCAAGGGCGTAGGCTGCCATCCTGTGTCGCAGGACGGACAACATCCTGTGTCGCAGGACGGACAATGTGCCCCGGCCGGGCCCGATCCTGCGGCCGTCGTCGCGGTGACCTTCCCGATGCCCGCCGGCCTGGTCTTTGACTGGCACACCCACTCCGATCACCAGCTGGCCTGGGCGGCCAGCGGGGTGCTGACCGTCCGCACCGCCGCGGCCGCGTGGTCGCTGCCGCCAACCCGGGCGCTGTGGATCCCGGCCGGGTGCCGGCATGAGACCCTGTCGGAAGGCACGTCGGTCATGCGGACCCTGTATATCCGGCCGGACCTGTGCCCGATCAGCTGGCCGGACTGCACCCCGGTCGCGGCCAGCCCGCTGCTGGCCGAGCTGATCGGCTACCTGGAGCACCCCGGCCTTGGTCCCGCACCCCGGGCGCACGCCGAGGCCCTGCTCGTCGACCTGCTGCAGCCAGTGCCGATGACGGCGATCGAGGTACGGATGCCCGCGACCGGGCCCGCCCGCCGGGTGGCCCTGGCGCTGGCCGGCAACCCGGCCGATGGCCGGACTCTGGCGGAGTGGGGTCACGAGGTCGGCGCCAGCGAGCGCACCCTGGCGCGCGCCTTCGTCGCCGCCGTGGGCCTGCCGTTCGGCCGCTGGCGGGCGCTGCTGCGGCTGCAGGCCGCCCTGCCCGCGCTCGCGGTCGGCGAGCCGGTCGGCAACGTGGCGCGCCGCGTCGGCTACGAGTCGGTCAGCGCGTTCGTCGCCGCCTTCCGGCGGCAGACCGGGCAGACGCCCGCTCGCTACTTCCGTGGCCCGGCCGGCACCGCCGGTTGGCCTGCCTAGCCTGCGCGGGCCGCGGGCGGGTGCTCCGTCAGGTGGGCAGGTCGATCCGTGCGTGCCAGCGCCGCGGGTCGAGGGCGGCCCGCACGCCGGCTCCGAGCGCGGAGGCAAGCTCGTCCAGCGACGCCTGCGCCGTCGCCGGGGAGCCGGACAACTCCCGGTCGTCCGCCGCTGTGATCGTCGCCTCGACACCGATCAGGTGATCCTCGGCCCGCAGCGCGACGTGCGCCAGGATCGGCTGGCCCGGGGGCATCAAGCCGAGCAGCAGTAACTCGACGACATCGACGATGACCTGGACCTCGGCCGCGCTCAGCGCCGTGAGCCCGGGACCGGTGTCCACCGTGACCGGCTCGCTGAGCAGCCAGGATGTCCGCTGCGCGATGGCCGCCACCGGGTCGGTGTCGGGCGTGAGGAAGGACCAGGACTCGTCGATCAGCCAGCGCAGCGCCCCGCTGGCGGCGTTCAGGCGCTCGATGAGCGCGTCGAAGGGCGGCAGGCCGGCCGGCGCCGCCGACCGGGACATCATCTGCAGTTCCAGCGATAACGCGGTGAGTTCCTGGATCGGTCCGTCGTGCAGGAAGTCGGTCAGTGCGCGGCGCTCGTACCCGCGAAGCCGCCGGGTCAGGTCCAGCAACTGCCAGGTCCGCGGCTCGCGCGCGGCCGCCGGGCTCCCGGCTGGCCCGGCCGGAGCGGTCCCCGTGCCGGCTGGCGGGGTCCCCATGCCGGCTGGCGCGGTCCCCGTGCCGGCTGGCGCGGTGCCCGTGCCGGCTGGCGCGGTCGCCATGCCGGCTGGCGGGGCCGCCGTGCCGGCTGGCGGGGTCGCCGCGGACACCGGCCCCGTTCGCAGCAGCGCACGCACGGCGCCGATCAGGTCGGTGAGATGGAATGGCTTGGTCAGGCAGGCGACGCCGCCGGGCAGCGGCTCCACGGCCCCGCCGGTAATCACCAGGCAGCGGTTGGCCGCCGCCGGGTCCCGCGCCATCATGCTCTCGATCAGGTCAGCACCCCGCTCCGCCCCGATGCGGGCGTCCACGAGCACGGCGTCGTAGCTGCCGGCATCCATCTGACGGGCCTCGGCGAGCGTCGACGCGGCGTCGGCCTCGTATCCGCAGGCGGCGAGCGCGCGCTGGATCAGGATCCGCATCTGGGGTTCGTCGTCCACCACCAGCACCCGGCTAGGCGGCGCGTCCGTTCCGGGTACCGCCACGGCAGCGGCCGGCCGGCCGGGACGAGGGTCGCCGGGTGTCACCAGCGGTGCAGGATCGGCCACGGAGAGTAGTATATCTAACGGGTCGTTAACCGGAGGCCCGCACGGCGGAACGGGGGCAGGCGTCTCTTCGCCGCGGCGCCGGAGCGGAAGGGATCGCAGGTGAACCAGGGCAGCGGGGGGCGGGCCCGCATCTCCGTGTTCCTCCTTGACGACTACGAGAGCGTGCGGCGCGACGTGCGCCACCTGCTGACCGCGGAGCCCGACATCGAGGTGATCGGGGAGGCCGGAACGATGGCGTCGGCGCTGGCGCAGTTGCCGACGCTGCGGCCGGACGTGGCCGTCCTGGACGTGCGACTGCCGGACGGCGACGGCGTATCGGTCTGCCGTGAGATCCGCTCCGTCCTGCCCGGCACGGCCTGCCTGATGCTCACCTCGTTCGCGGACGACGAGGCGCTGCTCGGCTCGATCATGGCCGGTGCCTCGGGTTACGTGACGAAGCAGGGCTACGTCTTCGAGCTCGTCGACGCCGTGCGCAGCGTGGCCGCCGGCCGGTCGACGCTGGACGCGGCGGCCGCACAGCGGGTGATGGAGCGACTGCGCGGGCGGCTGGCCAGCGTCGGCCCGTTATACGTGCTGACCGAACAGGAAAAGCAGCTGCTGGAACTGATCGGAGAAGGGCTGACCAACCGGCATATCGCCCGGCATATGTCTTTGACCGAGGATACGGTCAAAGAACTCGTATCATCGCTGCTGACCAAACTGGGCATGCAGCGGCGTACTCAGGCCGCTGCGTTCGCGGCACAGCTTGCGAAGAACCGGACCCGCTGATCAGCGAGCTCTTCCTGGCCTATATCGCGCATTCATGCAGCTTGGCAGGATGCCAGAATAATCGATAGCAGATCAGGAACAATGCCCGATTACCCGGAATCCGGCTACCGGACGTCAAGCCCGCAGCTTGGCAGTGGCGCGCCGCGCACCGAGCGGTTAAGCTGAGGCAACGTCCGAGAACAATGGCATGCAGTCGAAAAAATTTCCTATAACCTGCCGCGACGGTCGTGGCAGGGTTGGCGCTTGAATCATGCTCTGAAAAAGGTCATGCTCCGGGACCTCTATGTTCGAAAACTGCCGTAGATTTCGCGCTACGGCAGAGGTTTATGTGGCTGGTGTGCATGTGGTAATGACGGCGGGGTTTAGGGGTAATGTCTGAGGTTGCAAGCGCGGAGGCCTGGTATGCGGCTGTGGCGCAGCTGGCGGACCGGTCTGAGGAACTTGCCGATCCGACGGCCACGTATGTGGATACTGCTTTCCTGGCGACTCTGCGGAACCGGCGCAATCAGATAGTTTTCGGCCGCCGGGGGACCGGGAAGACACATTTGCTGCGGCGGCTGCAGGATGAGTTATTGTCGCGGTTCGGCGAGTTGCGGATAGTCCCGGCTTATGTTGACGGGGCCGCGCTGTCGGGGTCGGTGGCTGCGTACCAGGACCCGGCGGCGGTCGCGCTGGCGCTGTATGTGGAGCTGATGCGGGGCACAGTCCGCCAGTTGGCGCAGTTCATCCGGGACGAGCTGCGGCCCGGGCTGCTGGACTGGTTGTTCTCCGGGGCCAAGCGGGATCAGCTAGCGCAGGTGCGGGAGCGGGCCGGCCGGCTGGACCAGCTGCTGACCACGGGCAAGGTCCGCATGCTGCCGGTGGGGGAGGCGCAGGCGGAGTACGAGAACCTGGACGAAGCGGTGTCGCGGCGGCGGGCAGCGGCCGGGGGGAATGCGGCGGTGACACTGTCGGACCCGCGGTCGCTGGGGATCAAGCTGGAGGCCTCGGCGGAGAAGGAACTGCGCAAGAGCACCCGGCAGGTGAGCACGCGCACGATCGCGGGGCAGACCTACCTGCCGTTTGCCGAGGTCACCGAGCTTATCCGGCAGCTGCTGGGCACACTGGGCGAGGCCAGCCTGGCCATCTTGATCGACGAGTGGTCCGCGCTCGGTGACGCCAGCGTGCAGCCGCTGCTGGCCCAGCTGCTGCGGCTGACCGCGCGCGGCGGGATCTGCGTCAAGCTGGCCTGCATCCCCGGCCGGACCAAGTTCTTCCTGCCCGGCGAGGGCGGGCACAATCCGGTCGGCCTGGAACTCGGTGACGACATCACCTCCGACGTCGACCTGGACTCGGTCGTGTTCGTCGACAACGACATCAAGCAGCTCGCCGGGTTCTTCATGGCCCTGCTGCAACGCCACCTCGGTTCCATCATCCCCGCCGTGCTTGACGCCAGCCTGGACGACTTCTCCCGCTATGTGTTCACCCAGCGGATGACCGACGAGCATGTGTTCGCCGAATTGTGCCACGCCTCGAGCGCCGTCCCCCGCGACTTCATCAACGTCTTCCGCCAGGCCACCGCCCTGCAGCAGGCCGCCGGCGCCGACATCATGACCGTCGCCCACATCCGCGCCGCCGCCCGCAATCTCTACGAGAGCAAACGATCGAACCTGGCGGACACCAAGCCGGAGGAGCTGAACCTTCTTGATCGCATTTACCGGAAGGTCGTGCTCGGGCAGAGCAGCTATTTCTTCCTGGTCGAGACGTCGCGAGTCAACGACCCCCGGATTGTGGAGTTGTTCACAACGAAGCTCGTGCACAGGACACCGGCCATCTGGCTCGATCCTTCCACCCTAATTTCGTACGTCTACTACATGGTGGACTACGGAACGAGCATTGAGTTGCTGCGCACGGTGGGCGCCAGGGCCTGGGACGACCTGACCCACGGCACGATGGGTGTCATATCGGTGGAGTTTTTTACGCCGAGCACGAAATCCAGCCTGCTCGACTTGGTGCTCGACAAGCTGGTCAGCTCTTTCGCCGAGGCGCGACTCGACGTCAACCCAGAGGCGCTGATCGTGGACCTGAATTCTATATAAAGGGGGAGGCTCGGTGAGTACCGTCATGGTGCATCGGCAGCAGATGGTGAACGACTGTGACTGGGCCATAATGAACCACAGAAAGATCTTCTACGGGCAGGTCCGGCCGATTCCGGTCAACCTTCCCGCGTTCTCTCTTCCGTTCACCACCGACTGTTCCGGCTTCGTCACCCTCATGGCGAAGTGGAGCGGAAATCCGGATCCGAACGGCAACGATTTCGACGGCCAGGGTTATACCGGGACGATGCTGAACCACCTGCCGCATATCCCGCTGGCCCAGACCTGGCGGGGTGACCTGGCCGTGTTCGGCGGTTACCCCGGCCTGCACGTCGTGAGCCTGCTGCAGGGCGGCTCCCACGAGGGCGATCCGGCGGTGGCCTCCCACGGCGGCCCGGGCGGCCCGCAGCGCTTCCCGCTGTCGGAGGTGGCTTCCTTCTTCGGCCCCGGCTGCCCGGTCACCTACCTGCAACTGCGGCCGAACACCGGGTGAGGGGGGTGACCGGCTGGCGTCCCGGGCCGGGCCGGGACGCCAGCGGGTAACGGGCGCGGGTTACGGGGCAGGGATCGCTATGCCCTCGTTCGGCCCGTCGTACCAGAGGTTGCCGGTCAGCTCATTGCCCGAGTTGCCCGGCGCAAAGTAGATGACCGGCCCGAAGGCGCCGCCATCGGCGTAGTACACGGTGCTGATGACGTTGTCGCTGATAACGATGTTCGAGGCCGGGAGGCCGGCGTACTGGGCCCCGCTCTGCCCGCCGTAGATGCAGTAGCCGCCGCCCGCCAGCAGGTTCTTGCTGATGGTCTTGTTCGCGATCGCGGGCGGCGCGCTGTCCTGCAGGAGCGCTATGCAGCTGGTCTGGCCGTTGCGGTTCAGCACGGTGTTGTTCTGGATGAGCACGGCGCTCGTGCCGCCGCCGATCGCGACGCCATTGACGTGGTCGCCGTAGGCCACGTTGCATACCAGGTCGTGAATGTAATTGTCGAGCACGTCGCCCGCGTAGACCTGGATCCCCGTCGCCGCCCAGTACAGGTTGCACGCCTGGATCAGGATCCCGGTGGCCGACCCGTGGACGTCCTTGATGCACGCGGCCGCGCGATTGGAGTTGTCGTCGGCTCCTGAGACCGCGCAGTTCTTCATCGTGAAGGACGTGATCGGGTCGCCGTTGTTGTTCTCGTCGGTCTCGATGCTGACCCCGCAGACGCCCTGGCCACCGGCCGAGATGACGCAGTTCTCGATGGTCACGCCGTTGGCGAAGACGGCGACCGGGAAGCCGTCGAGGCGGAAGCCCCGGAACAAGGTGTCGGCGCCGGTGATCGAGACGTAGCCGTCGGCGTAGGACCAGCCGGGCCCGTCGCAGACCTCTCCGGGTCCCGTGCCGACGGGCCGCAAGCTGGTGCCCGGGGCCGGGCCGGTGTCTGATGCACTGGGGTGCGGAACCGACCTGACCGACATCACGATGGGCGTGCTGGCGCTCTGGGCGTTCGCGTCCGTCACCCGCACCGTGAAGCTGAAGGTGCCCGGCGCCTGCGGGGTTCCCGTCAGCTTGCCCGTCGCCGAGCTCAGCGTGACGCCCGCGGGCAGGGTTCCCGAGCTGACTGACCACTGGTACGGCGCGGTGAGCTGCGGCACGGGAAGCGCATCGCTGTAGGTGACGCCGACGGTCCCGGCGGGTAGGTTGACTGATGCCATATTCTGCTCGCTTTCTATTGCAAACATCGAGGCTTTACATCCAGCCATCGGGCGTACCCGGATAAGAAATATGCGCGACGATACTCAGCGGCTCAGCCGCGCACTTCCCGGTCAAATAGAGAACACATATCAGGCGCTGGCTAATTGAACGTTACTGTACCACTGGTATTTAGCGACCGGGACGGCGGAAACGTATCGTCTGCTTATGTCGTTTAGCGACTGCACTTATCGCTGGGCCAGGAACGGCATAGCTCATCCGCTGGTGACTGGTCTGCCCGCCGCAGCGGGCGCCGGGCGTCGCGCCCGGTTCCTGGCCGGCCCGCAGCGGCGCGCCCCTGCGGCGGAAGCCGGGCATCCGGCCAGGTGGCCTGTTACGATGACCGCCAGTCGGCGAGCCCTGTTGCGCGGATCGGCACCGGCTCCCGGCCTAGACCCTGCCGGACGTGATGAAGCTCCCCGCCTGCCTCGGGCACTGGCTCGAGCCGGGCGCCATGGCCAGGAAGGCCGCGCCAGGAACGGACCGTGTGAGCGGTCCCATCCTGGCGGTCGCGGCTTCTCATGGTTTCTCGGACGGGTTTCGGCAGCCGATATCTGGTCTAGATGATCAGCAGTCTGGATGCTTGCCGGGCGAGGCTTTACGGGGGTTGGGGTTTAGGGGTTATGGCGGAGATCGCGGGTGCGGGGGAGTGGTTTGCGGCGGTGTCTGGCCTGGCGGACCGGGCGGAGGAGCTGGCGGATCCGCCAGGGACGTATGTGGGGACGGCGTTTCTGGGAATGTTGCTGAATAAGCGCAATCAGGTGATTTTCGGGCGGCGGGGGACGGGGAAGACGCATCTGCTGCGGCGGCTGCAGGATGAGCTGGTGGCGCGGTTAGGCGAGCTGAGGGTGCTGCCGGCCTATGTGGACGGGGCAACGCTGGGGGGGTGGATGCCGCCCTGCAGCGATCCGGCGGCGATCGCGCTGGGGCTGTATGCGGAGCTGGTGCGGGACACCGTGGGGGAGCTGGCGCGGTTCATCGATGCCGGGCTGCGGCCGGGGCGGCGGGAGCGGTTCTTCCCCGGGGCGCCGCGGGCGCAGCTGGGGCAGGTGCGGGATAGCGTGGCGCGGCTGGACCGGCTGCTGACCGCGGGCCAGGTGCGGATGCTGCCGGCGGGCGGGGCGCAGGCGGACTACGAGGATCTGGATGAGGTGGTGTCGCGGCAGCGGGTGGCGGCGGGGGGAAACGCGGCGGCGGCGCTGTCGGATACCCGGACGCTGGGGATCAAGCTGGAGGCCCCGGCGGCGAAGGAGCTGCGGGAGAGCGTGCCGCAGGTGAGCACGCGCACCGTCGCCGGGCAGGCCTACCTGCCGTTCGCCGGGGTCACCGAGCTGATCCGGCGGCTGCTGGGGATGCTGGGCGAGGCCAGCCTGGCCATTCTGGTCGATGACTGGTCCTTGCTGGGCGACGCCGACGTGCAGCCGCTGCTGGCCCAGCTGCTGCGGCTGACCGCGCGGGGCGGAATCTGCGTCAAGCTGGCCTGCGTGCCAGGCCGGACCAGGCTGGTGCTGCCCGGCGAGGACGGGCGCAACCCGGTCGGCCTGGAACTGGGCGACGACATCACCGCCGACGTCGACCTGGACTCGGTGGTGTTCGCCGGCAACGACATCAAGCAGCTCGCCGGGTTCTTCATGGCCCTGCTGCAAAGCCACCTCGCCCCGGTCATCCCCGCCATCCGCGACGCCTCGCCGGATGAGTTCGCCCGCTACATGCTCACCGAGCGGATGGCCGACGAGCGTGTCCTGGCCGAGCTGTGCCACGCCTCCGGCGCCGTGCCCCGCGACTTCATCAACGTCTTCCGCCAGGCCACCAGCCTGCAGCAAGCCGCCGGCGCCGGCACGATGACGGTCGCCAACGTCCGCACTGCCGCCCGCCGCCTCCGCCAAAGCAAGGACCGCGGTTCGCTCCGCTCGCCAGAGCCGAGGGCGGCGCCCGCGGGAGCCGCCCGGCTGCGGTAAGCCGCGCCAAGATCGCAGGCCGCCGGAACCGGCGAGATCGGCGAGAAAGGTGGCCGGCCGTCTTATCCTCCGGCAAGCCAATGCCGCGGAAAAGCTGGGCAAACTAACGGTGGCGCGGCGTCCTTCCCGCGGCCTTGTGTGCAGGGTGCCGTCGATGCCGGCATCGAACTGCTGGAGAAGCCGTTCACCGAGGCCAGCCTGCTCGCCCGGGTGCGCCACGCCATCGAGAGCGGCGGTGAACCGGCAGGCCCCGGTACCGGCTAACGCTAAGCCGCAGGTCAAAGCCATATCGATAACATTCAGTACGCAAGGAACTACCTTTCGTAGAGGTAGGCTGGTCGGCGGGCGGTGCGCGGGCGAGCTGTCGGAGGGGGGGCTATGCGGGCTGGGTCTACGGCTTCGGCCGCCAGCGAGGGCGAGCCGCGGGAGCGCCTCGCGGCGATCGTGGAGTCGTCGGACGACGCGATCATCGGCAAGACCCTGGACGGGGTCGTCACCAGCTGGAACGCGGCCGCGGCGCGGATGTACGGCTACACCGCCGATGAGATGACCGGGAGCAGCATCTCCCGGCTGTTACCGCCGGACCGCGCCCACGAGCTGGAGCACATCCTCGGCCGGCTGCGGGCCGGCGAGCGGATCGACCATTACGAGACCAGACGTGTCCGGAAGGACGGGGCCGTCATCGACGTGTCGGTCTCGGTGTCTCCGGTCCAGGACGCGGACGGCGTGGTGGTGGGGGCGGCCACCGTGGCCCGGGACGTGACCGAGCGCCACCGGGCCGAGGCGGCCCGGCAGGCGATGGCGCGCATGGAGACCGTGGGCGAGCTGGCGGGCGGGGTCGCCCATCAGTTCAATAACCAGCTGGGGATCATCCTGGGCTACGCGGGCCTGGTGGCCCGCGGCGTGAGTGACCGGCCGGACGTCCTGGCCGACGTGCAGCCGATCCTGGAGGCGGCCGAGCGTGCCGCCCTGCTGACCAGGCAGCTGCTCATAGCCAGCCGCCGTGATCTGGCCCGCCCGGCGGTGATCGACCTCAACGAGGTCATTGCCGGCGTCCGCGAGCTGATCACCGCCGCCGTCGGCGGTGACGTGCGGCTGCGGTTCGAGCCTGCCGCGGCGCTGCCGGCCGTGCTGGCCGACCCCGGCCGGCTCGAGCTGGCGCTGCTCAGCCTGGTGGTCAACGCCCGGCAGGCGACGCCCCCCGGCGGCACCGTCACCATTGCCACCAGCCTCGCCGATCTCGGCGCGGCGCGGGCCGGGGTCCCCGGCGACGTCCGTCCGGGCCGATACGTCGAGCTCGCCGTCAGCGACACCGGGACCGGGATGAGCCCGGACGTGGCGGCCCGGATCTTCGAGCCCTTTTACACCACCAAGCCCCCCGGCCAGGGCACCGGCCTCGGGCTGCCCACCGTCCGGGAAGTGGTTCAGCAGGCCGGCGGCGCCGTCAGCGTCGAGTCCGCCGAAGGCTCCGGCACCGTCTTCCACGTTTACCTGCCCGCCCGCGGCGCGCCGGGCCGGGCCGAGCCCGCCGGGGCGCCGCGGGCGCGGGCCGGGAACCGGGCCTGGCCGGTCGGCCCGGAGCAGGGGGAGACCGTCCTGATCGTCGACGATGAGCCCGCGATGCTCACGGCCACGGCCAGGATGCTGCGCGAACATGGCTACCGCACTCTCGAGGCCAGCAGCGGCGAGCAGGCTCTGTCGCTGGCGTCCGGCCACGATGTCCAGCTTCTGCTGACCGACGGTGTCGTCCGCCGCATGTCCGGCGCGGAACTCGCCGCCCGGGTACACAAGCTGAGACCGGCGGTGCGCGTCATGTACATGTCCGGCGACGGCGCGACGGTGCCGGACCCGCAGCGGGACGCTGGTCCCCCGCCGGCCCTGCTGAGAAAGCCGTTCACGGCTCAGACCCTGCTTGACCTGGTCCGCGCGGCGCTGGATGCGCCGGCGGCCGGAGCGGAGCTTGCGTGATGTCCCGCCCGCCAGGATCGAAACGCCGTGTGCCGCCCGTGCCGGGCTGGCTATCGCGGTGGTGGCTGGACCGGTCGATCCGGTCCAAGGGCCTCGTCGTGATCGCCATCCCGCTGATCGCCCTGACCGTCATCGCCTCGGCCAGCCTGGCTCTCGAGGCCAACGAACGCCAGGTGCGTGCTGTGAGCACGCATGCTTCGAATCTGCGGACCGCCGCCGAGGCGGTGCTGGTCGACGCGCTGGATGCGGAAACGGGTGTCCGCGGCTACGCCGCGACGGGCGACCCGTTCTTTCTCAAGCCTTACCAGCTTGCGCTCGGCCAGGCCGCGGCCGACAACAGGTCGTTCCGGGCCGCCGCCGCCGCCGACGGCGCCTACCGCCAATGGCAGGCGGCCAACGCGACCGAGACGCAGGTACTCGCCACGCTGGCGTTCGTGCGCCGTGACGTCGGCGTCTCCGGCAAGGCCCTGCTGCCGTTGCTGCTGGCCGGGAAGATGCAACTGGACCGGCTGCGAAGCCAGATAGGCGACCTCGTCAGCAGGGCTGACGCCGTCGTCACGACCCGGCGGGCCGACATCACCGGGCAGGAAATAGCGATCGAGGAACTCAACATCGTCGGCCTCGTGCTGGGGGTGCTGGCCGGGATCGCCGGGATAGCGCTGTTCACGTTGGGCATCTCCCGACGGATCACGGCGGCCGCAGCCGATGCGCAACGGCTCGGGGAGGGGCAGCCGGTGCAGCCCTCCGACCGCTCACGCGACGCCATCGGCCACCTCAGCGACTCGCTCACCCGGGCCGGGCAGCTACTCGACAGCCGGACCGCGGAGCTGACGGCCGCCCGGGATCAGGCGGTCCTGGCCACGAGGACGAAGAACACGTTCATGTCACGCACCAGCCACGAGCTGAGGACGCCGCTGAACTCCATCCTCGGGTTCGCCCAGCTGCTGGCGATGTCCGACCTCAGCGAGGAAGACCGGGACAGTGCCGGGCGGATCCTCGAGGCCGGGCGTCACCTGCTCGCGCTCATCAACGAGATCATCGACATCGCCCGCATCGAGTCCGGCAAGCTCAGCCTTTCCCTGGAGCCGATCTCGCTGCTGACGCTCGTCGAAGACACGAGCCAGCTGATGGCTCCCCTCGCCGCGGCCCGCTCGATCACGATCAGCCAGGACTGCCCGCGCACCGGGCTGGCGGTACAAGCCGACCAGCAGCGACTGTCCCAGGTTCTGGTGAACCTCCTCTCCAACGCGGTCAAGTACAACCGCGAGGGCGGCACCATCGCGGTCACCTGCCGGGAGGAGGGTGCCGATCAGGTCAGCCTGGTGGTGGCCGACACCGGACCGGGCATAGCCGAGGAGAATCTCGAGCGCATATTCGTCCCCTTCGAGCGCGTAGGGGCCGAGTTTTCCGGGGTCGAGGGCACCGGGATCGGGCTGCCGCTGGCCAAGGCCCTCACCGAGGCCATGGGCGGCCAGCTCACCGTGTCGAGCGTGCCCGGCGAGGGTTCCGCCTTCACCGTCAGTCTCCGCCGCGCCCCGTACATCGTCCCCGCCCCGCGCGGCGAAACGGCGCCGGCCGCGCCGGGCGCCCCGGCCGGAGCCGGCCTCAGCCTGCTCTACATCGAGGACAATCCGGCGAACACCGAGGTCATTGCCCGGTTCATGGTGACCAGGCCGAGTTCCCGGCTGAAGATCGCCATGTCCGGCCAGGCCGGGCTCGACTGCGCCGTCCGGGAAGTGCCCGATGTCATCCTGCTCGATGTCCATCTGCCCGACATCCCCGGGGACCTGGTGCTCAATGAGCTCAAGAGCCGGCCGGCCACCGCGGCCATCCCGGTGGTGATCCTGTCCGCTGACGCCACACCGGTCGTCATGCGGCGCATGCTGTCCGCCGGCGCGGTCGCCTACCTCACCAAGCCGGTCGATCTCAGCGAGCTTGGCGGGCTGCTCGACAACCTCGCCCAGCACGCCCGGCGCCATCGGCTCCAGGCCGCCGAGCGGCACCGGGCTGAGGCCGGCGACCGGCCGGAGCCGGAGCCGGGCGACGCGGAACGGCCCGGCCCGTGAACCGCACCGTGCTCTACATCGAGGACGACGCGAACAACGCGCACCTGGTGGAACGCCTGCTCCGGGGCCGCCCGGGCATCCAGGTCCAGGTGGCCGGGACCGCTCGTGACGGCATCGCGGCGGCCCTGGGCGGACCGCCGGCCCTCATCCTGCTCGACAATCACCTTCCCGACGCCGCCGGCCGCGACGTCCTGCGCCAGCTCGCCGCGTCGGAGAGCACCCGCGGCATCCCCGTGATCATCCTGAGCGGCGACACCGACCCGGCCACCGCGGATGACCTGCTCGCTCAGGGTGCCGCCGACTTCATCGTGAAACCGTTCGACATCGACCAGTTCATGGTCACCGTCGGCCGTCACCTGGCCTGACCGCCGGCGGCCCGGATTTACCCGGCCGGGCGCAGGCCCGCGGCCGTGAGCAGGTAGGCGTCGCCGTCGTAGGCCGGGTCGGTGGCGATCGCGGCCACCGCCCGGCCCGCCTGCTCGGGCATGAGCGGCGGCCCGGCCGCGGCCGCGAACGCCTCGGCCGTGACGCCCTCGCGGGCGGCGTAGCCCGCCACCGCCGCCGCGCCGAGGCCGGTGGCGGGGGTCAGCTGCGGCAGCACCGAGGCGAACCTGATGCCGAGCCCGGCCCGGGCCGACTCGCCCGCGGCGTAGGCGGTGATGAACCTGACCGTCGCCTTCGCGCCGGCGTAGCCGCCGGACAGCGGCGAGCCCCGGACCGCGGCGCCGCTGGAGAACGCGATGACCACGCTGCCCGGCGCCAGCGGGGCCAGCAGTGCCTCGCGGGTCCAGCCGAACACCTGCCGGACGTCCACCTCCCAGTTGCGGCTGAACGTCTCCCAGGTGTGCCGGTGCAGCGGCCGGGACAGCGGGGTGGCGCCGGCGCCCAGCACCAGCGTGCGCGGCCGGTGGGCGTCGATGAGCTGCCCGGCCACGACCGGGTCGGCCGCGTCGGCGGCCACCGGGCTGAAGGCCGGGCCGAGCCGCGCGGCCATCTCGTCCAGCCCGGCCCGGTCCCTGGCCACCCCGACCACGTGCGCCCCGGCCTGCGCCAGGGTGACCGCGACGGCCCGGCCGAAGCCGCGGCTGGCCCCCGTGACCAGCGCCGTCGTTCCTGAGATGTCCTGGATGGGCATGAGCGTGCTCCCTTGCTCGCTGGCTTTCGCTGGTGCCGGTACTGATCCGGGCCGCCGCGAAAACTCATTGGCGGCGGGCGGCCGATGACTTTTGCTCCCGCGCGGGATCTGTACTGACGGGGGCGCCCCGATCACGAGGCGGGAGACAGGGAGCTGCGATGGCAGCGAGCACCACGGCCGGGCCGGACAGCCGTCGCGAGGACTTCGCGCGGCTGGCCGAGCCGCTGCGGCCCGAGTTGCTGGCCCACTGTTACCGCATGCTCGGCTCGGTCCACGACGCCGAGGACCAGGTTCAGGAGACGCTGATCCGGGCCTGGCGGTCTTACGGCGACTTCGAGGGCCGGGCCTCGCTGCGGACCTGGCTGTACCGGATCGCGACCAACGCCTGCCTGCGGGCGCTGGAAACCCGGCGCCGCCGCCCGCTGCCGTCCGGGCTGGGCGCGCCGGGCCAGGACCCCGGCGCGCCGCCGGACCCGGCCCGGCCGGAGGTGCCGTGGCTGCAGCCCATCCCGGACGCGCTGGTCCTGGGCGGGCCGGCCGGGCCCGCCGATCCGGCCGCGGTCGTGGCCGCGCGGGCCAGCTTGCGGCTGGCCCTGATCGCCGCGCTGCAGTACCTGCCGCCGCGTCAGCGCGCGGTGCTGATCCTGCGCGACGTGCTGGGCTGGCGCGCGGCGGAGGTGGCCGACCTGCTCGGCACCTCGGCCGCCGCGGTGAACAGCACCCTGCAGCGGGCCCGGGCCCGGCTCCGGCTGGTGTCCCCGGCCGAGGACAGCGTCCGCGAGCCCAGCGACCCGGCCGGCCGGGAACTGCTCGGCCGGTACGCGTCGGCCTTCGAGAACGCCGACGTCGCCGCGCTGACGCGGCTGCTGCGCGAGGACGCCGTGCTGGAGATGCCGCCATGGCCGGGCTGGTTCACCGGCCGCGAGCGGATCGGCCAGTTCCTGGCCGCGCGGGTGCTGCTGCGCCCCGGCGACTTCCGGCTCGTCCCCACCGCCGCCAACGGGCAGCCGGCCGTGGCCGCCTACCGGCGCGATCACGATGGCGTGCACCGCGCGCACGCGATCCAGGTGCTCGCGATCAGCGGGTCCGCCATCACGCGGGTGGTCTCGTTCAACGACGGAGGGCTGCTGTCCGCCTTCGGCCTGCCCGAGGTCCTCGCCCCGGGCGAGATCCCGCCGCCCGCGCCATGACCGGCCCCGGGAGCGGGCTGCTGCGGGAGGCCATCGGCTACGCCCTGGGCGCCGCCGAGACGATCACGCCTGACCTGCTGCGGCGCCCCACCCCGTGCCGGGGCTGGGACCTGAGCATGCTGCTGCGGCATGTCAGCGACTCCCTGGCCGCGCTGCACGAGGCGGTCGGCGCCGGCCGGGTCAGCCCCCTCCCGGCGGCCGAGTCCCCCGCCGCCGACCTGGCCGCGGCCTTCCGCGACCGGGCCCGCGGCCTCGCCGCGGCCTGCGCGGGCCCGGGCCGGTGTGACCGCGTCATCACCATCGCCGACGGAGCCATCACGCTCCGCACCGTCACCTGCCTGGGCGCGCTGGAGATCGCCGTGCACGGCTGGGACATCTCGCGCGCCTGCGGGCCCGGCCAGCCGATCCCCGCGGCCCTGGCCGCGCGCCTGCTCGAGGTTGCCCCGCTGCTGGTCAGCGGCGCCGGCCGCGCGCCGCTGTTCGCCCCGCCGGTCACGCCGGCCCCCGCGGCTGGTCCCAGCGACCGGCTCGCCGCCTTCCTCGGCCGGGATCCTGAGGCGTAACGTAGCGTTAAAGTCAGCGAGCTTGTGGCAGGCGGCGGGCCAGGCACGACACCCGGGCAGGGGGGCCATGACAGGCAGCAGCGCCATTGGCGGTCGATCGCGGAACCTGATCCTGGCGGCGATGATCTTCGCGGTCGCGATGACCTTCATCGACCAGACGATCGTGTCCATCGCGGTGCCCAACATCCAGCGGGAACTGGGCCTGAGCAGCACCGGCGTGCAGTGGATGGTCAACGCCTACCTGCTGTCGCTGAGCGCGCTGTTCGCCTTCGGCGGCCGGCTGGCCGACACGATGGGCCACACGAGAATGGTCACGCTCGGTGTCATCGTGTTCGCCGCCGCCTCGGCCCTGTGCGGACTGACCCCGAAGGGAACGTTCGCCGAGGCCTGGATCGTGACCTTCCGGGCGGTCCAGGGCGTCGGCGGCGCGATCATGTTCCCGGCGGCGCTGGCCATCGTGGTGCAGACCTTCGAGCTGCGCCAGCGGGGCCGGGCCCTCGCCCTGTTCTTCGGCATCGCCGGCGGCCTGACCGCGATCGGCCCGGTCCTGGGCGGGTTCCTCACGCAGTGGACCTGGCGCGCGATCTTCTGGGTGAACATCCCGGTCGCGCTCATCGCGCTCGCGCTGATCTACATCTCCAAGCCGGTCACGGATCACCAGCGGGCCCGGATCGACTACCGGGGCCTGGTCCTGATCGCCGCCGGCGTGGCGCTGAGCGTGTTCGGCTTCCAGCAGTCGTCGGTGTGGGGCTGGCACAACCCCCTGATCTGGCTGTCGATCGCGGCCGGCCTGGTGCTGCTGGTCGTGTTCTACTTCGTCGAGGTCCGCACCGAGTCGCCGCTGATGCGGGTGAGCATCTTCCGCATCCGGCCGTTCCTGGTCGAGAACCTCGTGCTCGGCACCACCAACCTGGTGTTCATTCCGGTGTTCTTCTTCGCCAGCGAGTACGCCCAGATCTCGCTGGGCAAGTCGTCCTCGCAGGCCGGCGTCATCCTGCTGTATTTCTTCATCGGCTTCGTGATCGCCGCGCAGATCGGCGGGCGGATGCTGGACCGGCTCGGGGCCAAGCGGCCGGTCGTGATCGGGTGCGTGCTCGGTGCGGTCGGCTTCTGGCTGTGGGCCGGGAAGGTCACCAGCCTCAGCTTCAGCGCGCAGCAGTGGTACATCATCCTGGCCGGGGCGGGCATGGGCTTCATGCTCGGCCCGTCCAGCACCGACGCGGTCAACCGGGCCAGCCGGCTCACCTACGGCGAGGCCACCGGTATCACCCAGACGGTCCGCAACTACGCGGCCAGCATGGGCCTGGCCATCCTCGGCACGATCCTGGTCACCGAGATGCGCAACCACCTCACGACCTCGCTGATCGCTCTCGGCGTGCCCTCCAGCCGTGCGGCCGCGGAGGCGGGGACCCTGTCGCAGGCGCACGGCAGCGGCAGCGGGACCGGGAGCGTCGCGTCGATCCCGCACTTCTTCCGGCTCGACTTCGCCCAGTCCACGCAGACCGTGCTGTACGTGATGGCGGGAATCATGGCCGCGGCGGCCATCGTGGCCATCGCCGGCCTGCGCGCCGGGGTGCAGCAGGACATCGCCGCGGCGGGCGCGGGTGCCGCCGGCCAGCCCGACGCGGGCGAACGGGCGGGCGGCGGCGAGGCGGGCGGTGACCGGGCGGCGAGCGAGCGCGCGGCCGGCACGGCCGGCGCGCCCGACCGGGTGAGCGAGTGGGAGGATCCACGCCGCCGCTAGCCGGCTTCTACGATGGCCTCGTGACGGATCACAAGCCGCCGCGCCTGGCCGCCGCCCGGTCGCCGCCCGGTCGCGCTGCGCACGTGCAGGCCGGGCCGCTCGCCGGCCGCCTTGTTCCCTCCCGACTCCTGACCCCGGTGGTAACGGAAGGTAATAGTATTATCTCACTCAGTAGCTGCTGGTCAGGCTGTCGAGTTCTCCGTAGCAGGTGAGGGGCAGTTGTGCGGGGTTCGCGAAGCGCGGCCGGCCAAGCTCAATGGCTCGGAAGTGCCTGAATAACGACAATTATCCGCAGCGGTGGTTCTGCAGAGGGGTCGTGGTGACTGACGGTAACGGTTCAGACGCTGCGGGTGAGAGCATCACGGCCTCGCGGCTGGCAGCGATCGTGGAGTCGTCCGATGATGCGATCATAGGCAAGACGCTGGACGGGGTGATCACTAGCTGGAATGCCGGGGCGACGACGATGTACGGATACGTCCCGGAGGAAATGATCGGGCACAATATCGCGGAGCTGTTCCCGGCCGACCGCGCCGGGGAGCTGACGCCGATCCTGGACCGGTTAGGGCGCGGGGAACGGGTCGAGCATTTCGAGACCCAGCGGGTCCGCAAGGACGGGACTGTGCTGGATGTGTCGGTGTCGGTGTCACCAATCCTGGATACGGGCGGGGCGGTGATCGGCGCGGCCTCGGTGGCCCGGGACATTTCAGCGCGGATCCGGGCCGAGGCGGAGCGGCGGGTCCTGGAGGCGCGGCTGAGCCAGGCGGAGCGGCTGGAGACGGTGGGCCAGCTCGCAGGCGCGGTGGCGCATGATTTCAACAATCTGCTCGGCGTGATATTGGGCTGTGCCGAGATGCTCGCCGAGGAGGTGCCCGAGGCGCCCGGTCCGCGAGCCGACGTGGAGCGGATCCTGGGCGCGGCGCAGCGCGCCGCGCGGCTGACCCGGCAGCTGCTGATCTTCGCCAGGCGGGACGCGGCGCCGGCGCACGCTGTGGACATCAACGAGGTCGTGGCCGACGTGCGCGATCTGCTGGTGGCCAGCCTGGGCAGGCTGATTGAGCTGGTGGTCGAGTTGTCCCCGATGCTGCCGGCGGTGCGCACTGACCGGGGCCATGTGGAACAGGTGCTGCTGAACCTGGCGGTCAATGCGCGGGATGCGATGCCGGGGGGCGGAACATTGCGCATCGGGACGGGCACGGCGGATCTGGCCGAGGACTACTGCGCCGCCCATCCGGGCGCCCGCCCGGGCCGTTACGTGGAACTGACCGTCAGCGACACCGGGACCGGGATGAGCGCGGAGGTCGCGGCGCGGGCCTTCGAGCCGTTCTTCACGACCAAGCCGGTGGGCCAGGGCACCGGGCTGGGCCTGGCGACCGTCTACGGCGTGGTGAGGCAGGCCGGCGGCAGCGTGAGCGTGGAATCTGAGGAGGGCGCGGGCACCGTATTCCGCTGCTTCTTCCCGCCTGCCGCCCCGTTGGCCGGGGCGGCCGGGACCGGGGCGCGGATCCTGGTCGTCGATGACGAGCCCGAGGTGCTGGCGATCACGTCGCGGATCTTGCGCAAGGGCGGCTACGAGGTGGTCGAGGCGCGGGGCGCCAGTGACGCGCTGTCGCTGATGTCGTCGCCGGACTTCAGCGTTGACCTGCTGCTAACAGACTCTGTGATGCCGCAGATGTCGGGCGCGAGACTGGCCGAGCGGGCCGCGCAGATCCGCCCGGGACTCCGCGTGCTGCACATGTCGGGTTTTACCGCCGGGCAGTTGAGCGCGAAGGGGATCGGCCGCGGAGATCTGGAATTCATCGGGAAGCCGTTCGCCGCCCGGGCGCTGCTGGAGAAGGTAGGCGCCATGCTGGGCGGCAGGCCGCGCGGCGGTGAGCCGCCCTCGCCGGAAGGCCCGGCGACGCCATCCTGGCCGAGCAGCGGCGAGGACCGGTCGTGACATCCAGCCTGGCCC
>Ga0335078_10004451_pt1 | contig 20777 bp, 13 predicted proteins | sample Lox_Sample_32_FD_206711 | JGI IMG/M metagenome (GOLD analysis project Ga0335078, IMG submission 206711) | Soil microbial communities from Loxahatchee National Wildlife Refuge, Florida, United States - Lox_Sample_3.2 | ecosystem: Environmental > Terrestrial > Soil > Wetlands | place: USA...
GATCCCAACGGCGCCGTAGTTCCGGATGCGAAGATCACCATCCACAATCCCGAAACCGGCTCGGACCGCGAAGTCGTCACCAATGGCGCGGGACTGTACACGGTTCCTTTCCTGCCACCGGGCGGCTACGAAGTAACCATAGCGAAAGCCGGATTCGCGACGATGGTGCGAAAAGATCTGACTTTGCAAGTGGGGCAAGTCCTGACGCTGGACCTGCAGCTAAAGTTGCAGACCACCGCGGAGACCGTGACTGTGACGGGCGAAGCGCCCATCGTCGACACTTCTAAAACCGATGTCTCGCAAGTTGTGAGTCCCGAGTTTGTGAGCAACTTGCCGCTGGCGGGCCGCCGCTGGGAGAGTTTCGTGTTCCTGACGCCCAACGTTTCCGCCGACGGTGGCAGCGGCCTGGTGAGCTACCGTGGAATTTCGGGCATGTATAACAACACGTCCGTGGATGGCGCCAACAACAGCCAATCGTTATTTTCGGAAACGCGAGGCCGCAGCACACTGCCGTACATTTATAGCGCCGACTCCATCGAAGAGTTCCAGGTGAGCACCGCGGCGTACACCGCTGAGTACGGACAAGCGGCCGGCGGCATCACCAACGCCGTGACCAAGTCCGGCACCAACGCCATTCATTTCGACCTGTTCTACTATCTCCGCTATCCAAGCTGGAACGCGCTCGATCCGGTGGCGAAATCGCAGGGCATCTTTACGCAGCCCATTCACCAGCAGCAGCAATTCGGGGGTAGTGTGGGCGGCGCCATCGTGAAAGACAAGCTGTTCTACTTTTTCACTTACGACGGATCGCGCAAGGTGAATCCGATCCTGTATACGAGCACGGTGAAGTATCCGCTGCCGTGCGGTCCCGTTCCAGCCGCGATTTGCGCCGCGGCCAACAACTATCTGGCCGGCCAGTCCGGTGCATTCCCGCGCTTTTTTAATCAGGACACGGGATTCGGCAAGTTGGATTACAGGCTGAACGATCGCAATCATCTGAGCGCATCGTTCAACCTGGTGGATTTCCACGCGCCGAATTCTTATCAGCCGAATCCGTCTTATTCGAACAGCTCGCTAACCACCAACGGCGCGAACGTCACACACGAGCGCATCTTCATCGCCAACTGGGATTCCACCATCACCAACGCGATGGTGAATAATCTACGCTTCCAGTGGGGACAGGATCTCGAAATCACGGGGGCCAACTTCGGCCCGCCCAGCGTGACGATTTCCGGCGCGGACACTTATGGCATGCCGAACGCTCTGCCGCGCGCGCAGGAACCGAACGAACACCGCTATCAGTTCGCCGATGTTCTGTCGTGGACGCATGGACGCCACACGTTCAAGATCGGCGCCGACGTCAACATCATCCACGAGGTGATGATCAATCTGTTCCAGGGCGGCGGCATTTACTCATACTCGCCTTCGGGCGGGGTTAATGCGGCATTTCAGGCCTGGGCGGAAGATGTCGCGGGCATCAACATCGGAGACGGGCTTACCGGACGGCACTGGACCTCGTTCACTCAGGTAACCGATCCGATCACGCACGTCGGCAAGGACGATTTCTGGGAAAAGGAGCCGGCTTTCTTCGCCGAAGATGTGTGGAAACCGCGCTCCAACCTGACGCTGTCGTTGGGCGTACGCTACGACGTGCAGTTGGTCCCGCAACCGCCCAAGCCTTACACGGCGACGCCGCTCACCACTCTGTACACGTCCACCATCAACATCGATTCGAACAATTTCGCGCCGCGCATTGGGATTGCGTGGGCGCTCGGCAAAGGCGCGGTGCTGAGAACCGGCTACGGCATGTTCTACGCCCAGACACCGGGCAGCACGTACTACGCGCAGCGCGTCGAAAACGGCGTCTTTCAGCAAACGTTCGTGTGCGGAAGCCCCGCTGCCTGTCCGGCGCTGACCTTTCCCAATGTGATCTTCCCGCCGCCGGGACCGCCCATGCAGGCCCCGTTCCCGGGCGCACTAACACCACAAGTAACCGCTTTCACTCCGCCCTCCGGGACGAACCTCGTGCACGGCCTTTCACCCGACTTCGTGAATCCCCTGGTGCACGAAGGCGACGTGACATTTGAAAAACAACTGCCCTGGAATATGAGCTTCACGGCGGCATACGTGATGAGCCGCGCGCTGCATCTGCCGATTTTCGTGGATGCCAACCTGGCGCCTGCGACTGGCACCAAGACATACGATGTCGTCAACTCCAGCGGATCCACGGTCAGCACGCTGACCGAGCCGTTTTACTCCACGCGTCTTAACAGCGGCGTGGGCGATATTTTGAATGGCTACAGCGACGTGAATTCCTGGTACAACTCGATGGTCCTTACGATCCGCAAGCAGTACAGCCACGGCTTCGAGTTCCTGGCGAATTACACGCTGGCCAAGGCCATCGACGGCGGACAAGTGGCGGGCACCAACGGAACCTTCTTCGGCACCGATCCGCCAATCGATCCGTTGAATCGCAAACTGGAATACGGCACCTCCGATCTGGATGTGCGGCAGCGCTTCGTTACCAGCGCGGTGTGGGCGCCGCCGTTCCACAAAATCGCGAACCCATTCGCGCGCGGGATTGTGGACGGCTTCAATTTCTCGACCATCGTCACGATGCAGAACGGCGAACCGCTCACGCAATTGATCAACGGCTTCCCGGGAGGCGCGCCGGATAGCGGATTGACTGGCGGGCTAGTCACCAACACCGGAGGCTTGATCGGCGGACGCGCGCCCTTCATCCCGCGCAATAACTACCGCCTGCCGAATCTCTATAACGTAGACTTCCGCATTTCGCGCCAGTTCAAAATTACGGAACGGCTGCGGCTCGCGCTCACTGGCGAGGCGTTCAATTTGTTCAATCACACGAACGTCACCGGGATCGGTCCGGCCAGCACCAACGGCGGGGCGCTGGCGTACAACTACACGGCGGCCGGCTCGGGCTTGTGCGCCGGCCATACCAACGCTTGCATAGCGCCGAACCCGGCGTTCCCGTCGGTAACGCAGACTACCACGACGACGCTCGGACCGCGCCAGTTGCAGATTTCAGGACGAATTACGTTCTAAGACGCTCCTACCAGTCAATTTCCAGCTCGTAGGAGTCCGGGCCTGGACCCGGATCGGCGATCTCGAAAACGAGTTCGTAGTTATTTTTCGCGCTGGGCCGCTCGATGATTTCCGCGCGGCCCCGGCCGCTCTGAATCTTGATCGCAGGTTCAAGGTCGGAACGCGCGGGCAGCGGAACAAGCACTTGGGCGCGTGCATTTTCCACGCGGCTTCCATCGAGAGCCTGCGAGAATGCGGCGCCTCCCCGAACAGTCACGCGAACGCGGCCGGTTACAGTACCGCTCCAGAGTAAGCCACGGCCGATTGCGGCCAGTGCCGCGGGCTGCTTGCCGCTCAACCGCGTCCATTGCAACTTGAATGAGTACTCGCTGGATTTGTTTTGCGGATCGCGGATGGAAACTCGCACAGTGTAATGATTGCGCTCGCTCGGTTGTTCCACCAGGCGGACCTCGCCGCGGCCCTGCTGATCGGTCAGCGTCACCTGGACCGGCTCATCCGGAAGCGGCCGCGAAAATTTGAAGTGCTCCGCCGCCACCGGCGCGCCATGCGCCGAGCTGGAGGTACAGGTTCTTGCGTGACAGCTCACGATCGCTTCTTCGTCCACTCGCCCGCTCCACGCCATGCTCTCGGTCCGCTCCTGGCGCCGCTCCGGTTCGAATAAGTGGCTCGATGAATCCCAGAACAGCGCGATGGAGTAAAACGAGCTGCCCGGTTGGCGATCTTCGATGGAAACCGTCAGCGTGTACTGATTGTCGATTCGCGGCTGCTCCAGGATATGGACGAAACCGCGGCCTTCGAGCACTCGCAAACGCGCGTCCTGCCGGGAAGCCGGAAGCGGATGAGAAAAGCGAAACTGCTGATTGGCCACCGGAGCGCCTTCTTTGATCTGGACATCGAGCTGCGAGGCATGCAGACGCAGGATGGCGATGCCGTCCACTTGTCCCTGCCACACGAAGTCTGGGCGAACTTCCTGCGCGTTGGCCGCGTAACCACCGGTGAGAATTAGAAACGAAACAAACAGGCGCACTCAGTGTCCATTCTACTGACGCTGTTGAGGCGAGGAATTGTAAGAGAACATACAATCTGCCGCGACCTTCGTTCCAGCGACGGCATTCAGCTCAGGTTACGATAGTTAGAGCCCGCGGACGTAATGACTTTTCCAGCCATCCTATTAGCGACGTCAATGGATAAGTTAGTGCAGACCATGTTCGACGACACCTTTGCGGGTGTCTATCGGCTGGACTGGTTCGATTGGTCGCTGCTGATTCCTTATTTCGCGATTCTGCTGGTCCTTTCGTGTTACGGCTGCCACCGGTACGAAATGATCCGGAAATACCTGAAGCAGAAAAAGCGCGGGGCAGCGCCACCGCCCGCGAAATGGGAAACGCTCCCGCGGATCACGATCCAGCTTCCGCTCTACAACGAGCGTTACGTGGTAGAGCGCCTGCTCGAGGAAGTTTCGAAGATGGAGTATCCGGTCGAACTGCTCCAGATCCAGGTGCTGGACGATTCCACCGATGACACCCATCCGTTCACCGAACGACTGGTGGCCGAGCATCAAGCAGCCGGTGTGCCGATGGAATACGTGCATCGCACCAATCGGAGCGGTTATAAAGCCGGGGCACTGCAGGAGGGCATGAACACGGCGACGGGAGAGCTGATCGCGATTTTTGACGCCGATTTCATTCCGCCGCGTGATTTTCTGAGACGCGTAATCGACCACTTCACCGATCCGGGCGTCGGGATGGTGCAGACGCGCTGGACCTATGTGAACCGGCACTACAGCTTGCTCACCGAAGTGGAAGCCATGCTGCTCGACGGGCATTTCGTCATCGAGCACAGTGCGCGCTCGGGCAATGGGTTGTTTTTCAATTTCAACGGGACCGCCGGAATTCTGCGCGCCAAGATGATCGAGGACGCCGGCGGCTGGCAGCACGACACACTGACCGAGGATTGCGACCTCAGCTATCGCGCACAGCTCAAAGGCTGGCGCTTCGTGTATCTGCCCGACATCGAATGCCCGTCTGAGTTGCCGGTAGAAACCTACGCATTTCAAGTCCAGCAGTCGCGCTGGGCCAAGGGGCTGATGCAGGTGGCGCTCAAGCTGCTGCCGTCCATCTGGCGAGCGAAAATTTCATGGCGCGCGAAACTGGAAGCGTTCTTCCACTTGACGCCGAACATTTCGTATCCGTTGATGCTGGCGATTTCCGCTTTGACGCTGCCAGTGATGATCGTGCGGTTTTACATGGGCTGGTTCCAGATGGTGACCATCGATCTGCCGCTGATCATCGCGTCGTTCTGGTCTATTTCGGCATTCTATTTAATGGCGCAGCACGAGCTGTTTCCCAAAGACTGGAAGCGGACGCTGATGCTGGCGCCGATGTTGCTGGCGGCCGGCGTCGCGCTGACGCTGGTGAACGCCAAGGCGGTGATCGAAGCACTACTCGGGATCAAATCCGGTTTCGCGCGCACCGCAAAATATGCCGTGGGCGACCGCAAGGTAAAGATCGAGAGCACGGCATACCAGCGCCGCAGCGGCTGGATTCCTTACGCCGAAATCGCCATTGGCACGTACTTCTTAACGATGGTGAAATTCGCCATCGACACCTGGAATTTCCCGGCGATTCCGTTCTTGCTGCTCTTCGTGGGCGGCTATTGGTGGGCGGGATTCACTACGCTGTATCAGGAATGGCAGGGACGTTTGCGCTGGCAGCGAGAGCGCGCAGCTGCCGCGCTCGAAAAGAACGCCGCCTAAGTCGGGACGCCGGCTATCCCTGTTCAGAACCCGCAACCAGTTTATGTACCCCTGCTAAAACCTGGTAGTTTCCCTCGGTTAATTTGTCGATTTTTTCGTGCAAGTAGGCGATCTTGAGCTCGGTGTTTACACTGGTTTCGAACTCGATATCGGCACGGATGCGGTCGCGCGCGCGCTGCCGATTCTGGCTGGTGAGCACGAACAATGTCAGAAAAATCCCTTCCAGCGCGATCATCAGCGACAAGAATTGAAAAGGGTACGCATCGAAAGCCCGCCGCTGGCCGATCAAGCCGAGGTTCAGAACGATCCAGGCGCCGAAGAACAGGATGTGGAAGGCAAGCGACCCGATGCTTCCGGTGAACGACGGCACCGAGTCGGCTACGCGAGTCAACAGCGTGCCTTGCTCGGCGGCGACGTCGTTGACGTTGCGCGTTACCGTCCGGCGAATGTATTCGTCGGCCTTTCGCAAGCGCCGTGCGGCTACGCTCAGCAGGTTCAACGCAGCGGGCGTGTGCTGCCGGACGTAATCCTCGAAATGCTCGCGATCCAGGCGCAACAGCTCAACGTCACAGATGGCGCTGACCCAGGCCGTGCGCGGCCCATCGTCGAGCAGCGAGATCTCGCCGAAAATATCTCCGGGCCGTGAAGTCTCGAGCACGATCTTTTCGCCTTGGTCGTTCTTGAGGAAGATCTCGATCTCTCCCGACCGAACGATGAACAGGGCGTGTCCCGGATCGCCGTAGCTGAAGACCAGCTGTCCGGCTGAGTAGCGTTGTAAGTCAATTTTCTCGGCTAAGGCGACCTTGTCGTCGGTCGCGAGATCGCGCAGGTGCTCCACTTCGTCCAGAATCGCTACATCGATAGGCATGGGAACAGCGTATCCGATGCCGGAGCTCAGACGGTAGAAATTGAATTCGCAATGCCGATCCGGTGAATCCGGCCGGCTTTCGCTTTACGCCGCGCCTTTTTCGTTCAAGTGCCGCAGCATGGCACGGCCTTGCTCGGTGGGCTGATAATGACGCCGGGGAGTGCTTTTCGAGGAAACACCGGCAACTACCGCCGCGCTTACTTCCCTCAACAATCCCTCTTGCACTAACTTTTCGAGCCGCTCGTTGGCGTTGCCATCGTAACTCGCTCTGGCGCGGCCCGCCGCGCAGACAGTTCTCAACAAATTCAATGTATCGTCATCCATAATTTTTATCGGAAGCCGTATGATATCACCTCCAGCGTTGTCACGTTCGTTAGTCCTTCTAGTAGTTCCCCCTGGCCACATTCCCTCGCGACCAGGAGGAACTGAACCCGCGTTTCAACGGGATTACGGGTTGGATGCTGTTTGCGGATTGCCCGCGGCGGGAACCAGCGGCGCGAAGATCAGGTTCTTGCCGAACGGCGTCCCGCTGCCGACCACCATGTTATAGCCGCCCGATGCGCTGGACGAAAACAGTCCGTTGAAACCAGGAATATTCTCGTGAAACGTCGGGAGGAACGAGAGGAAATTTTGGACGCCTGCCTGCTCGTAAATCTGGAAGTTCACATTGCCGAGCCGCGTTCCCAGATTCTGCCGCTCCAACGCCAGCAGTCCGGCAAATTCCGGCGCCGCCACGCTGGTTCCGATGAGGCCGAAGAAATTGCCTCCCACCGCCGTAATCACGAAGCTCTCCAGGAACGGCGGAGTGAACATGCTGCCGCACCCGGCCGCGATTCCCAACGGGCAGCCGCCCATTTGCATGGAAACGTCCGGGACCGAGCGCATCGACGAGCCGGTGTTCACCAAGAACTGATAGAGGGGCTTCGAAAACACGACGCTCGATCCTCCGCCCGATCCCCAGTAGCCGCCCGATGCCGTGTTGCCGACGCCGAACGGATCGTAAGGAATGAGCGGATCGCCGAATGCGTTCTCCGAGACATACGTGGATTGCAGGCTGTTGGCGATGCTCGAAGTCACCAGGTTGGTGCCGCCCACCGCTGTGACGTGCGGAAGCGACGCCGGCCATTCGACGCCAGGCAAAAACACGCCCGGATTTGGCCCGGTGAAATATTCGAGCGAGGGTAGCCCGAGGCCGCCGTTGTCGCCGGAACTGGCGACAAACGTAATTCCTTCGGCATTGCCTTGGCGGATCAGATCATCGAACATGCGCAGGATGCCGGTAAAATCTGTGCCGCCATTGTACGCCGCGGTGAAGACTCCCTCCGGTCCGCCGAACGAGGAGCTCACGATATCCACTGCGTTGGTCTCGACAATGGTTTGGTACGCGTCGAAGATGGACTGATCGCTCAGGTCCGGGATGTTGTAGAGCGCGATAGTGGCGCCCAGCGCCACTCCACCAGCCTGCTGGACGTCGAGCGAGGCTTCGAACGATGCGCTGTTGTTGATGTTGAACGGCGCGCCGCCATCCACGGGCACGCGCACCAGCTTGGGCGGCGCGACGCCTTCGAATCCGAAATACAATGCCAGATCGCTGTCGAGGACGTCGGAAGCCATGACGATTCCGATCGTCGACCCTTTACCATTCAGGAATTGAGCTGACGGAAAATCGTAGGCCTGTTTGATGTCATCGAAGAAATACGGGCCCGCCGGACCGAAGCGGTTCAGAGGCTGGGTGAGCATCCCCATATTCTTCGAATGCACGTGCTGGTAGATCGCCGGCGAGAATGCCGTGACGACCGCACCTGCCTGCGCCAGCGCCGGCGGAAGCTTCAATTGCTGTGTTGCGATAATTTTCTGCGAGCCGGTTGGGGTGCTTGCGTTCCAGAGTTGCACGCCGAAGGCCTGCTGAACCGCCGCGACCGAGCCCTGGAACTGGAGGCCCTGAGTATGCGTCGCAGTGACCTTCAGCCCGAATGCCGCGAGTGCGTTAGAAACTTGCGTCATGGTCTGCCGGTTGGGCGCGTACTGAGACTGGAATTGCTGCGGCGTGAGCCATTGGTGGTAATTCGAGGCGCCGGAGGTGTTCAACTCGGAGATCAATTGATCGAGTAGACTGCTGTTTTGCAACGGCAGCAGCACTTGAAACTGAACGGTCTGGCTAGCGGAGGCGGGACTAGTTGGAGTTAGTTCTGCGCGTGTAAGGCCGCAATCCCAAGTGCGGCCACGGCGGAAATTCGAGCAATACGCGAGGTGAGTGTGCTTTTCATTTGGATTGTTCCTTTCCCTGCACGTTTGCGAGCCGGGGCAGTATATCATCGGGTGCCGGAATTCTCTTTCACGTGTGTAGCCGGCCCTTGGGCGCCCGGCCTCTTCTGGGCCCCTCTGGAATGAGGTATCTTAGATAACAAGGAGTCTACCGAGATGAAGCTGGGTATGGTGTGTCTTGCGGCAATGGGGACTGTCGCGTTCGTTTCCACCGTGTTGGGCGCTGACACGAGTAGCAGCGCGCCGACGTTTTCGAAAGACGTCGCGCCGATTTTGAACAAGAACTGCGTGAGCTGCCACCGGCCCGACGATATCGCGCCCATGTCGCTCCAGACCTACGAGCAAGCGCGGCCGTGGGCCAAATCGATTCGCGAGAGAGTGGCGCGGGGGACCATGCCACCCTGGCACGCGGACTCCCCGCGAGGCGTGTTTGCGAACGATCGCCGCCTGACGGAATCCGAAAAAGCTACTCTCATTGCCTGGGCTGACGCCGGCGCACCCGCGGGCAATCCCAAGGATCTGCCGCCCGCACCGAAGTTCACGGAAGGCTGGGAGATCGGGAAACCCGATGTCGTGCTGACCATGGCCAAGCCGTATACGGTTCCCCCCAGCGGCACGGTGGCATATCAATATTTCATGATTCCCACCAACTTCACCGAAGACAAATGGGTTCAAGCCATTGAAGTGAGGCCCGGCGTTCGCAGCGTAGTGCATCATATCCTGGTGTTCTCGAAGCCGCCGGAGAACAGCCCGGACGCGAAGCCGAACGGAGCGATTGTCCAGGCGCTGCCCAAAATGCCGGGAATGAAGCGGCCTGACGGCTCCGTCGAGGCGACGCCATTTGCCGGCGCACCCGGCACGCTAATCGCCACCACCGCTCCGGGCACCAACGCGATGATTTATTCGCCGGGCGACGCGATGAAGGTTCCGGCCGGCTCAACGCTCATCCTTCAGGTCCACTACACGGCGAATGGCAAGGGCGAAACGGATCAGTCGAGCGTCGGTATGGTCTTCGCGAAGGAACCGCCGCAGCGCGAAATCCACAACAGCGCCTTCATGAATCCTCTAATGAAAATTGGCGCTGGCGTCGCGGATCAGGCCATCGATACCGCCATTGAATTCAAAGAGGACTCTCACATCACCGCGCTGTTTCCGCATACCCACCTGCGCGGCAAGGGCTGGGAGTATCGCCTGATTTATCCGGACGGCCGCTCCGAAGTGGTCCTGTCGGTCCCCAGGTACGATTTCAACTGGCAAACTTACTACATCTACTCCAAGCCCCTCGCCGTGCCGAAGGGATCGCGCCTCGAAGCCACCGCGCACTACGACAATTCGGTCAACAACCCAGCGAATCCCGATCCGAAGATCGACGTGCGCTGGGGCGAGCAGACCTGGCAGGAGATGCAGTACACCGGCATTACATATTACGTCGATAAGCCGGGCTCTGCGGCTCCGGCAAACACTACGGCGCAGAAGTAGGTTCGAGCGATCGTTATTTGATGCCGGGCAGTTCGTAGTCCTTGAACTGCTCGCGCAGAGCTCGCTTGTTGAATTTGCCGACGCTGGTCTTCGGCACTGCTTCGATAAATACTACGTCGTCGGGCAGCCACCACTTCGCTACTCGTGTGCTTAGGAACTCGAGAATTTCCTCTTTCGTGAGCTTGCCTCGGTACTCCGGCATGGTCGCGATGCAGGCCAGCGGGCGCTCCTGCCACTTGGGGTGAAACACGGCGATCACGGCGGCCTCAGCCACCTTGGGATGCGCCATGATGGCGTTTTCGAGATCCACGCTCGCGATCCATTCGCCGCCGCTCTTTACCAGGTCCTTCGTGCGATCCATGATTTGGAGATAGCCATTCGAATCGATGGTGGCGACGTCGCCAGTGCGGAACCAGCCGTCGGCGAACGCCTCGTCGTTACGCGTGTCGTTGTAGTAGGCGCTGGTGATCCAAGGGCCGCGCGTTTGCAACTCGCCCATCGTGGTTCCATCCCAAGGCAGCTCGTGTCCTTCTGGGTCCACGATGCGAATCTCGACACCGGCCACTGGTAGCCCGTGGCGCGCGAGCAAATCAAACCGCTCTTTATCCGGCAAGCTCTCGAGATCCTTTTTCACCGCCATGAACGTGGCGATGGGCGTGGTCTCGGTCATGCCCCATGCCAGCCGGAACGCGATGCGGTGCTTCTTCTCGTACCACTCGATGAACTGGCGCGGCATGGCCGAGCCGGCCACCACCACCATGCGCAGCGAAGACAGATCGTGCGGGTGATTTTCCAGATGAGCGTACAGCGTCATCCAAATAGTCGGAACCCCGGCGGTGAACGTGACACGTTCGCTTTGAATGAGCCCGGCGATGTCGGCCGGCTGAAGATGGCGGCCGGTGAGAACGATGCGCGCGCCGGTCATCAATGCAGCGTAAGGAATGCCCCATCCGTTGGCGTGGAACATGGGGACGATCTGGAGAATGGTGTCGCGTTCCGAGATCGCGAAAACGTCGGCCGACACCAGCGAGAAGCTGTGCAGGAAAAACGCCCGGTGCGTATAGAGCACGGCTTTGGGATTGCCGGTGGTGCCGGAGGTATAGCAAGTGGCGCAGGCATCTGTTTCGGCGAGCTGGGGCCACGCGTAGGGCTGTCTCTCGGACGTGCGAACTACTTCCTCGTAGTCGCAGGCGGGCGCCAGGTTCGTGTCGACCTGCTCATCCGGCAGAATCACGAACTGTTTCACGCACGGGATCTGATCGCGGATCGGCTCAAGAATGGATGCGAGCGAAGCATCCACGAAGATCACCCTGTCTTCGGCGTGCTGGATGATGTATGCCAACTGATCCGACGGCAGGCGCAGGTTCAGCGTATGCAGCACGGCGCCGAAGCAGGGCACGGCGAAGTACAGTTCGAGATGGCGGAAGCTGTTCCAGCAGAGCGACCCGACTTTGTCGCCCGGCTTTACGCCCAGCCGCTCGAGCACGTGCGCAAGCGCGTGTACTCGCGAGTGCAAATCGCTGTAGGTGTAGCGACGCATGCCATCGGGCATTTTGCTTGCAATTTCCTGTTTGGGAAAAAGTTTGGCCGAGCGCTCCAGCATATGAGTGAGCGTCAGCGGGTAGTCCATCATGAGGCCGCGCATTGCTCATTTACTTTATCAATGCAGCGGGATGCGGAAAAGATTGCACTCGAGGCGCGTTTCCGTGAAGACGTACGTAGACGGGTCGGGTCCGAGAAACACGTCCGTTCGTTCGATCTCTCTCGCGCCCGTCAACTTGGCGTCGTTCACGCCTGTAGCTGGCAAATCCGGCAACTGGCGGCCGGGTGGAACCGGAAGAACGAGCGTCTTAGCCGCAATCGGCACGGAGAAGAATCGTCCATCAGCAGACCATCGTGGCCCGCAATCGGCCGTACAGATTTTTCGCGGTGGTCCGCCGTTTATCGGCAGCGCCAGCGTATCGGGTAACGGTTCCGAGGCCGCCCGTGTCAAGCTGCCGACAATCCAGGCGCCATCCGGAGAAACGGACCGCATATCGAGAATCGGCGTGCTAAATATTCGCTGCCGCCCGCTTCCGTCCTCCTTGATGCGAAAGGCGAAATTCTGCTTCTCGCCCAGCCCTCGGAAAATCAGTTCTCCAGCCGGGCCAAAAAAGGCTTCATCGCCGGCGCGTGTAATCAGCCGGGGAGGCGAGTGGCGATCGAGAGGAGCCAGCCAAATTTCAGAGTCCGGGCCACGCTTTCCTTTCGTGAAGACAATCTCCTGGCCGTCGTGCGAGATCTGATACGACGTCAGCGGTACTCCCGGCAACTGCCGGTCAATCGTTCCAGAGGCGAGATCCGCGGAATACAGCTCACCAGAAGATGATTCAGAACGGCTCTCCAGCAAGTAATATACACGCTTTACGTCCGGGGAAAGCTGCGGATTGTGAGCGAAGCCTTCGGAGGAAATAGAACGGTCCCCGCCGGCGTCATGAATCCAAACCGCGCTCTGGCGGACTCCGAGCGAGGTGATCAGCGAACGGCCATCGGGCGCAACCGCGATTCCCTCCTGTTCGGTGGGCCCGAACGTAATCTGTTCTGGGGTCCCGTCCGGGAATCGCTGCCGCCACAGGTGCGAACTGCCTCCATCTGCGACGCTAAAGTACATCCACTTTCCATCCGGAGACCAACCCGCCGCGGTGCAGACGCCCGTTGGCCCCACCAGTCGGCCTAGGGCGCTTCCATCAAACGGTGTCAGCCGGCATTGTTGGAAGGCGCCCGCTCCATTCATCTCGACGACCAGGATCCACTTGCGGTCCGGAGATAAGTACGAGTAGTGCGCCATCCCGCGTTCTTGGGCTGGGAAGTAAATCTCACGCGACTCGGCCCGATTTTCAGTGGCGGTCACGATCCCCATGTGTACGCCGGTCTTGATCTCGGAAAAGAGTACATGATGATCGTCGATCCAGGAGAGGCCGGAGGCATTCGGTAGAAACCTGGCCGCCTGGCCGCCGACCACCGGGACCGTAACGGTATCCCACGAAAAGGAATTGGCGGACCGGAACCACTGCGTGTATGCGACTCGCAAGCCGTCCGGCGTGAAGACGGGTGCGTATTTGATCTCGGGATTGTCGCTCAGCCGCACCGCATCACCGTTCGGGAGACTCTTCACATAAATCTGGCCATCGCTCAAGAACGACTTCCCGCCGCGAATGAACGTCACCATGCGGCCATCTGGCGACAAGCTAGGCGCAACCGCCGAGTCACTGAAGTTCGTCAGTTGTGTGTACTCGGCCGGACTGGTAACGGGTGTCTTGGCGGAATAGAACCAGCGTGCAGCAACGAGAGCCGTCAACGGCAGCAGGGCAATCAGACCGGCAACCAGATATCGGCGAGTCCGCCGATCGGTCGCCGGATTACCTTGACTCGCCGGCGGCGCGATTCCCGATTCCAGCCGGCGCTGCGCACGCGCTAGATCCGCGTGGAGATCGGAAGAGGTTTGATAGCGCACCTCGCGATCTTTTTCGAGCGCCTTCTCGATGATTCGCTCCAACTCCGGCGCCAGTTCAGGATTCAGTTGGCTCGCCGGCGTCGGGGTTTCGTGGAGCAGGGCATCGCTGATGTCGGTCCAACTGGAACCAGTAAATGGCTGGCACCCCGTGGCCATTTCGTACAGAACAACGCCGAGCGAGAACACATCCGTGCGAGCGTCAACTTCCCGGCCGCGCGCCTGCTCCGGAGACATATAGGAAACAGTGCCGAGGGTGCTGCCGGACTTGGTCAGCGACTCTTTGTTCGCTGGATCGGACTCCGAGCCGTCAACCGTCTTGGCCAGCCCGAAGTCCAGGATCTTGACGATTCCCTTGCTGGTCACGAAAATGTTGCCCGGTTTGATGTCGCGGTGCACAATCCCTCGGGCGTGCGCCGCCTCCAGCGCCTCGCTCACCGGAATAGCGATGGAGCATAATTCCCGGTTTGAGAAACGGCCCAAAGCGATTCGCTCTTTCAACGTCTGGCCCTCGAGCAACTCCATGACGAAGTAATTCGGGCCGACATCGAATAACGTGCAGATATGCGGGTGGTTCAGGGTTGAAATTGCCCGCGCCTCGAGCTGGAAGCGCTCGCTGTAGCGTTCCGCTGCGATCTTGATCGCTACCACGCGCCCTAGCCGGGTGTCGATGGCGCGATATACGGTGCCCATCCCGCCGGCCCCGATGGGAGCTTCGATTTCGTAGGGTCCAAGCCGCGCACCCGTAGTCAGAACAGTCTGGGTGACTGTATCCAGTAGGCCGGCCGCTGGACCGTCGAGAAGGTGCCCTCCAGAATCTAGTGCGAGCATCCGCTCCACGCGCGCGCGGACTTCAGGATCCGCGCCTTCCAGCACGGCCGCGCGGTCGTTGGGCGGGCATTTCTGCGCCGCGTGGTAGAGATCCTCGATCTGGCGCCATCGCTCCGGGGTCATAAATCACCGAACTGCCGAGCTGTCATCAGCTGTTTGTCCCTATGTTACGTCAATATTTTGAGTGAGTTTGGCGGTCCCCTGCGTTTCGCTGTTCTATACTTTCGAGTGACGGACAAATGGCGGACTCCTCCATGGCCGATACGACGCAGCTTTTGCGTGCGTGGGCCGGCGGCGATTCCGAAGCGCTCCGGCAACTGACGCCGCGCGTTTATCGCGAGCTGCGCCGGGTGGCTGGGCGATTGTTGCAAAATGAACGGGCCGGACAAACGCTCCAGAGTGCGGATCTGGTCCACGAGGCTTTCCTGCGGCTGGTGAACGCTCGCGAGGTGGACTGGCAGCATCGCGCGCATTTTTTCGCGGTGTCCGCCACCTTGATGCGGCGAATCCTGTTGGATCGGGCCCGCCGGCGGGCCGCCGCTAAGCGCGGAGGCAAACCGCTAGCCCTCGACTTTGACAAGACCATCGACGTGGCTCAGACTCAAGCCCGCGAAGTTCTGGCTCTCGACGACGCCCTGAACGCTTTGGCGGAGGTAGACCCGCGCAAGGCTCGGATCGTGGAACTCAGATTCTTCGGGGGCTTGAGCGTGAAAGAGACCGCCGAGGTAGTCAAGGTGTCTTCCGATACCGTAATGCGGGATTGGAAGCTCGCCCGGGCCTGGCTGTTAACCGAGCTGCGTCAAGCTTAGTCCCGGCACTCTTGCCAAAATATTTTTTTCATGCGTTCCAGTTTTTCTTCATAGATTGCGCCTTTGGGGTTGTACGCGGGACTTACCCGCGTCGGAAAAGGAGTTCCATGATAACAATCTCTCGAGCAATTGCTATGACCTTGAGCGCCGGTCTCTTCGCGGCGCTATTGGTCTCCAACGCCAACGCCGGATGTGGAGATCTGTCCAACCTAACTGGCCCGTTTGCGTTTGCCAAGTCCAGTGCGCTGATACGCCCGGCGGGACTGTCTGCGGACGTGGAAACCGCCTCTGCCCGCGGCTCTTCGGGCGCGTCCATCGTTGGTATGTGGAACATCCAATTCGTGTCCCAAGGCAACACAGGTCACAATCCTTCCATACCGGACGGCGCCATCATCGACTTCGGATTTAACCAATGGCACAGCGACGGCACCGAAATCCTGAATTCCGGCGGGCACGCCGCCAACACGGGCAACTTCTGCTTGGGCGTATGGGGACAAACTGGATTCCTGACTTTTGAGGTCAACCACTTCGCGCTGAGCTATGACGCTACCTCCGGAGCACTCCTCAACGTTGTGAACATTCGGGACCAGGCTACGCTGTCTCCCAGTGGAGACAGTTTCAGCGGCACCTTTACCATCGACGTCTACGACACGAAGGGAAACCGTGTGGATCATGTTGGTGGAACGATCAACGCCACGCGGGTTACCGTGGATACGGGCGTTACGGCGGTGCCTTAGTTGAGATTGACGAGCAGTCCCGGGCGCGCTTCGGGCGAGGAGGCCGGGCGCGCTCATTCCGACGAACGGAGCTGTGAGTTTGCTACCGCAGGTTGAACTTCTTCATCTTGTAGCGCAGCGTATCGCGGGTAATGCTGAGTAGACGCGCGGCTTGCGTCTGGTTGCCGCCGGTCTTCTCGAGTGCCTGTACCAGCAATCTTCGCTCCTGCTCCACCAGCGACATCTGCTCGCCCGTAAAGGGAGTAGGGCCGGCAGCGGCGGTGGCCGAAGCTGCATTGGTGCCGCGCACTGCGATGGGCAGGCTCTGCGGCCGGATATGCGATGTATCCTCCAAAATCATGGCGCGTTCGATGGCATTCCGCAACTCTCGTACATTGCCCGGCCAATCGTGAGACAGCAGAAGGCTCTCGGCTTCGAGCGAGAGGCCTTCCAACTGCCGCTTGAATTTTTCGTTGTAGTGGTGGACGAAGAACCGCGCCAGAGGCAGAATATCCTGCGGACGCTCGCGCAACGGCGGGACGATCAATTGGATCACGTTCAAACGGTAATAGAGATCCTGGCGGAAGGCCCCTTCCCGAACCGCTTCGCGCAGGTTTTTGTTGGTGGCCGCGATGATCCGGATATCCACGTGGATGTCCTGCAGCCCGCCTAGTCGGCGAAAGCACTGGTCCTCCAAAACGCGCAGCAACTTGGCTTGCAGCAAAAGAGGAATCTCGCCAATTTCGTCCAGGAACAGCGTGCCCTTGTCGGCCAATTCGAACAGCCCGCGCTTTTGCGCGCGCGCATCGGTGAACGCGCCTTTTTCGTAGCCGAACAGTTCGCTCTCGAGCAGTGTGTCGGGGATGGCTGCGCAATTGATCGCTAAAAACGGTTCGGCCTGGCGCAGGCTCTGGTAGTGCAGCGTCTTGGCGATCAAATCTTTGCCGGTACCGTTCTCGCCTTCAATCAGAATGGAGCCCGCTTCGCTCACCGCAACGCGCCGCACGAAGGTCAGCACTTCGCGCATGGCCTGCGACTCCGCAATGATCTGCCGACCGGCCGGCTGTACCTCGTCGGTGATGTCTTTGATGGTTGCGACGATTCCCTCTACCGCGCCGGATTCGTCATGCAGCTGGACGGTACGGATCACAACCATGCGCTCGAGCCCGTTTTCGGTCCGTAGCGTAACTGTTCCCGAGGGAAGACACGCAGCTTCGCCGAGCGACTCGAGCATCGCGCAACCCGGCTCGCAGGCCAGGCAATGAAAGACTTCCTGGCAGCGCTTGCCGATCATTTGATCCGCATTCATCCCGAACAGCCGCTCCGCCGCCACGTTTACTCCCACGATGTGCAGATCTTTATCGTAGAGAAACAACGCGTCGGAAAGCTGATCGAATATAGTCTCGAGCAACTCAGGCCGCTGCCATTTCGCAGCGAGATGAGAAGCGAAACCTTTCGGTATCCCCGTCATGTTCTCCAACATAATCTTTGGAAAATCGGGAAGCACGTTCATGACCGTAATTGCGCACTTGGCTTGGGGGTTCTTGCGCTGAAAGCCTGGGAGTACGTGCTAAGGTGAGCGTCCCGCACCAGGCTAAGCTCTTTGCAACGCAGAACTTTGACTCATGAAATCGACAACGGCTGCTCGATTGCACTGCTCGGAATCAGAAATGATTGGCCGCAAATGAAAACAGTCCAGATGGCCTTGAAAAACCCGGAATACGCCGAAGCTTTGCGCGGCCTTCTGCTGCGCGATGGATCTCATCGTGTGTACTTAGTGGAGCAGCCGGATCTGAGGCTGGATGGAGTCATCGTCGTCGATGGGAATCGTGAGGACAACCTGGGTTTGATTCCGAACGATGCGGAGCGCTTCGTCGTGATCACTCGAAAAGGATCCGATCAACTGAGCCGCATCTGGAATGCCGGAGTCCGCCACGTCGTGTTCGAAGGGGACGCTCCCACCACGGCGCATTTGGCTATCATCGCGGCGGAAATGCGATTGCCTAGGACACATGCGACGGGAGCCTCGGGCTCCGGGCCTTCGATGGGTATCGTTCGAAGCGGCATGCGCGGCAACTTCCCGATTGTCGATTCGCAACCGCACCGTGAGGGTTGCCGTTCTTGCCGCCCCTGCTATCCGTTTTGAAAGGACATTTTGCGATGTTGACTTTTTCCATTCTCTGGGTTGTTCTGGCCACGGCCGTGACGATGATCGCGATGCGGAAGCGTACCGCTAGCGCCGCTCCCGATCCGGTGCCCTCGCGGCCAAACCAATCAGAGCACGCTCTCGCATGGATTGCCGTCCTTTCTTGCCTTGCGTTGGTCGCGGGCTTCGTGTACGTGGGTAGATTTCTCGTCGCGGGTCTCTAGCGCCTGCCTTCTTACCTTCTTCTGCCTTCTTGTCGATTCTTGCAGTACTATTCCATTCGGTTTTGCCGATCCCCCAAGCGGCATGAGCGATTTCCCCTGGAAAACTGGGGCCAACGCCCCGTACCGTGAGACGGTTGGGTGTTTTCACCCGATGTTTCCCCGCGGCGCGCCACCTAAACTGTTGATTGCTCATTGGTAGCGTGATTGCGGTCCGAGAGTGAGAATGCCAAAGCGATCACCTCTTGCCTACTTAGCAAGCAACGTCATCAGTCTGATTGGCGTAATTCTAGTTACTACGGCGGGGATCCTTTGGTTAATCACGCTGCCCTCTTACTGGCGCGGTGAGACCAGCACGCCATATATCGGCATTTTGCTGTTCCTGGTTCTTCCCGGCGTTTTCATATCGGGCCTGGTGCTGATTCCCGCGGGCATCGCTGTCGCCACATGGAAACGAAGAAAAGCAGGCGACAACGGTCCCTTCGTTCCGCGAGGCGGCGAACTGCGACGCCTGGCGATTTTCGTCGGGCTGACCACGGCGGCGAATCTCGTTATTGGTAGCCAATTCAGCTACCGCGCGATCACCTATATGGATACCGATAAGTTTTGCGGGCAGACCTGCCATAAGGTGATGGATCCGGAGTACACTGCGTACTCGAACTCGCCACACGCCCGCGTGGCTTGCGCCGAGTGCCACATCGGACCGGGGGCGTCGTTCTTCGTGAAGTCCAAGCTCTCCGGCACCGGGCAGCTACTGGCGGTGATGTTCAATACTTACCCGCGCCCGATCCCTTCTCCGGTCGAGGCGCTTCGGCCCGCGCGCGAGACCTGCGAGCAATGTCACTGGCCGAAGAAATTCGAAGGCAATAAGTTTTTCGTTCATACCGAGTATGCGTCCGACGCACCGAACACACCATCGACTACCGTGGCGTTATTGAAGATCGGCGGCCGGAACTTCAGCGGTACGGTCGGTATCCACGGCGCGCATGTTTACCAGAACGCGCGCATGGATTACGTCTCCACCGACGGGCACCGCCAAGTGATTCCACAAGTCACTTACACCGATCCAAATGGAAAGGTGACAGTGTTCAACTCTACCGACGTGAAGGTCACCCCGCAGGATCTGGCGCGCGGCGAGCATCGCGAGATGGACTGCATGGACTGCCACAATCGTCCGACACACATATTCCAAGTGCCGGAGCGGGCGGTGGATTCTGCGATGGACCAAGGCAGCATCAGTCCGAAGCTGCCGTTCATCAAGAAGCAGGCGCTCGAAGCGTTGAAGCGCAGCTATCCCGATCACGCCAGCGCGGAGCGCGGTATCGCGGCGTCCCTGGACAGTTTTTATCGCAGCAGCTATCCGCAGGTATACGCTTCCGAGCAGGACGCGCTGCGGAGCACGATCAAAACGGTGCAGACCATTTACGCGCAAAACATTTTTCCGGACATGAAGATTACTTGGGGCACCTACCCGAACAACCTGGGACATACTGATTTCCCCGGCTGTTTCCGGTGCCACGACGGCAACCATTCGAGCGCCGATGGGCGCACGATTTCGAATGATTGCTCAACTTGCCACGACCTCCTGGCGGTGAGTGAACAAAACCCGCAGATCCTGAGTCAGCTCGGGATGGCGAAGCCGGGATCAAGCTCGACGGGAGGAGCGCAAGGCAAATAATTAAGGAGGTGCTCTGTGCAGTGGAGTACCGCAATCATTTTTTCGCTCGCCCTGGCACTTAATGTCCTCGGCGCAACCGCCCCGAAAGGCGCCGAATGTCTTTCCTGCCACGACGACAAGGGCGCGAATTTCCAATCCAGCGTACACGGAAGCCTATCCTGTACTGACTGCCATACCGACAAGAACGCATATCCTCACGCGGCCAATGCGGCCAAGGTGAAATGCGATACGTGCCATGCCGAGCCGGCGCACGATTTGACCGCGAGTGTACACGCTGCGGTGAGCAAACAAGCCTGCTCAGGCTGCCATGGCGAAGTGCACGCGATTTTATCTTCCAAGAATCCGCAGTCCAAAACATACGCGGCGAACCTGCCGCGCACCTGCGGGACCTGCCACGGCGACGCAAAGCTGGACAAGCAGCACGGCCTGAAGGAAGTCTATTCGCAGTACATG
>Ga0335078_10004452_pt1 | contig 20777 bp, 16 predicted proteins | sample Lox_Sample_32_FD_206711 | JGI IMG/M metagenome (GOLD analysis project Ga0335078, IMG submission 206711) | Soil microbial communities from Loxahatchee National Wildlife Refuge, Florida, United States - Lox_Sample_3.2 | ecosystem: Environmental > Terrestrial > Soil > Wetlands | place: USA...
AATCTCCAGCAACTTGGTGGGATTGGAATCGAGGTCCACCATGTTGCCGGCCTCCTTGGCGGCTTGCGTGCCCGTGTTCATGGCCACCCCGACGTCGGCCTGGGCGAGCGCGGGGGCGTCGTTCGTGCCGTCGCCAATCATCGCAATCATTCGCCCGCCCTGCTGTTCCTGGCGGATAAGCGCCAGTTTGTCCTCCGGTTTCGCCTCGGCCAGAAAATCGTCCACCCCCGCTTCCTGCGCGATGGCGGCGGCGGTGAGTTTGTTGTCGCCGGTAATCATGACCGTGCGGATGCCCATCGCGCGGAAGCGCTTGAAACGGTCCGCGAGCCCGCCTTTCACAATGTCCTTCAGATGGATTACGCCGAGCACAAGTTGTTTGGTCGCAACAACCAGCGGGGTGCCGCCGGAAAGCGAAATGCCCTCGAGAATTTTTTCGACTTCCGCGGGAAACATGCTGCCGGTGAACTGACGGACGGCGTTGGCCGATCCTTTGCGGATTTGCCTGTTCTCCAAATCCACGCCGCTCATGCGGAGCTGGGCGGTAAACGGAACAAATTGCGCGTGCGGCAATTCGTGAATCGTCCGCGCGCGAATGCCAAATTGTTTTGCGAGTACGACGATGCTGCGGCCTTCCGGCGTTTCGTCGGCGAGCGACGCGAGCTGTGCGGCGTCGGCCAGCTCCTGTTCCTTTACGCCGGGCGCGGGCAGGAAAGCGACGGCCTGCCGGTTGCCGAGCGTGATGGTGCCGGTCTTGTCGAGCAGCAAAACGTCCACGTCGCCCGCGGCCTCGACGGCGCGTCCGCTCATGGCCAAAACATTTCGTTGGAGCAAACGGTCCATGCCAGCGATGCCGATGGCGCTCAACAAACCACCAATGGTCGTCGGAATCAGACAAACCAGCAGCGCAATCAACACGGCGTTGGAGAAGAGTGTGCCGGAATACATGCCGAACGGTTTGAGCGTCACGACGGCGAGCAAAAACACAACCGTGAGCGCCGCGAGCAGGATCGTGAGGGCGATTTCGTTCGGTGTTTTCTGGCGGCTGGCGCCTTCGACGAGTTGAATCATGCGGTCGAGGAAACCTTCACCGGGATTGGCAGTGATGCGGATTTTGATTTCGTCCGACAGCACGCGCGTGCCGCCGGTGACGGCACTGCGGTCGCCGCCAGCTTCTCGGATGACAGGCGCGGACTCACCAGTGATGGCGGATTCGTCCACGGTGGCCGCGCCGAGAATGATTTCGCCATCGGCGGGAATGATTTCCGTGGCGCGCACGATCACGACATCACCCTTGCGCAGTGAATCGGCGTCCACGACTTCAATCCGGTCGCCGGAGATTTTGTTGGCGCTGGTCTGCGTTCGGGTGGCGCGCAGCGCCCTGGCCTGCGCCTTGCCACGGCCCTCGGCGACGGCTTCGGCAAAGTTCGCGAACAGCACTGTAAACCAGAGCCAGAGGGCGATTTGCGCAACGAACAGGGTCTGGCCCGGCGAGCGGAAAATGTCCACGGTGCTGATGGCCGCGCCGACGAGCGTCACGAACATAACAGGATTCTTCACCATCAGACGCGGATTCAGTTTGATGAATGCGTCGCCGATGGCAGGCCAGAGAATGCTCGCGTCAAAAACGGAAACGGTTTTTGTGTGCATAGGTTAAAACAGGGTTCCTTTCAGCATCAGAAAATGTTCCACAATCGGCCCGAGCGTGAGCGCGGGCAAAAAAGTGAGTGCGCCGACGAGCAGGACCGTACCGACGAGCAGAATGACAAACGTGATGCCGGTCACCGGAAACGTGCCGGCGCTGGCGGGGACGATTTTTTTGCGTGCGAGCGAACCGGCCAGCGCCAGCAGCGGCACAATCATGCCGAACCGGCCGAGCAGCATGTCAATGCCGAGCGTCGTATCGTACCAAGGCGTGTTGGCGTTGAGGCCGGCGAAGGCGCTGCCGTTGTTTCCCGCGCCGGAGGTATAAGCATAGAGCATTTCACTCAAGCCGTGCGGGCCGTTGTTGTTCAAACCGGCCAGACCCCAATTGCTCACGCACGCCCAGGCGGTAAAACCGAGGATGATGAAGGCCAGAATCACGAACGCCAGCAACACCATTTTTACGTCGTAGGCTTCGATTTTTTTGCCAAGATATTCCGGCGTGCGCCCGACCATCAGCCCGGCAATAAACACGGCCAGGATGACGAAGATCAACATGCCGTAAAGCCCCGCGCCGACGCCGCCGAAAATCACCTCGCCGGTCTGTATGTTGAACATCGGCACCAGCCCGCCGAGCGGCGTGAAGGAATCATGCATGGAATTGACCGCGCCACAGGAGGCGTCGGTCGTCACCGTGGCGAAAAGCGCAGAATCGAAGATGCCAAAGCGGACTTCCTTGCCTTCCATGTTGCCATCGGCGACGGCAACACCGAGTTGCTGATGGATCGGGTTGCCCCTGGCTTCGGCCCACCAGCAGAGCATGACTCCCGCCAGAAACATCACGAACATTGCCGACCAGACCGCCCAGCCGTGCTTTTGATTTTTGGTTTCGCGGCCGAGGTGATAGGTCATGGCGTTGCCGATGCAGAGGAGCGCGAGCATCTGGAAAAAATTTGAGAGCGGCGTGGGATTCTCAAATGGATGCGCAGCGTTGGCATTGGTGTAACCGCCGCCGTTGGTACCGAGCATCTTAATCGCCATTTGTGATGCCATCGGGCCTTGCACGATGGTCTGCGTGTCGAGCGTCTGGTTCACCATGACCGAATTACCCTTGGCGTCCACGACGGGTTTGCCGTTCGCGTCGGTTTTCTGGACAGAGATGGTTTGCGGCTCGATAAGTCTGGCCGTCGTGTAGGGCATAAAATTTTGAATCATGCCCTGCGACACGAAGAACAACGCCAGGACGAGGCAGATGGGCAGCAGTAGATAATAGGTGATGCGCGTCAGGTCCACCCAGAAGTTGCCGATGGTCGCGGCCGTATGCCGCGCGATACCGCGGACCAGGGCCGCCGCGACCGCGATGCCGACGGCGGCGGAGAAAAAGTTGTGAATGGCCAGCGCGACCATCTGCGAGAAATAGGACATGGTGGATTCGCCGCCGTAGCTCTGCCAGTTGGTGTTGGTGGTGAAGCTGACGGCGGTGTTGAAGGCCAGATGTTGCGACAGCGCGCCGAGCTTTTGCGGATTGAGCGGCAGGTATTCCTGCAACCGCAGGATGGCGTAAGTGAACAGGCAGCTTACGAGGCTGAAAATCAGCATCGCAAACGTGTATTGCTTCCAGTCGTGCTCCTTCGCCGGGTCCACGCAGAGCACGCGGTAGGTCAGTTTTTCCAGCGGGCGCAATACCGGGTCGAGCCAGGTCCGGCCGTTGATATCCAGCACGCGGTTGATAAACAAACCGAGCGGCCGGGTGACGAATACCAGCGCGGCGATGTAAACCGCGAGTTCCAGCCATTGATGAGCGTTCATGGCAGTGGACTAAAATTTTTCCGGTTTAAGCATGGCAACGATCAGGTAAATGCAAAGCGCCAGGGAAATGATTCCGAGAATGAGGTTTTCCATAGTAAATGATGGGTCAAAGTTTCTCGCAGCCAAATGCATAAAGCACAAATCCGGCAAAAAACACAATGGCCAGTCCAATGTAAATGAGGTCAATCATAAGTACCGATTCGGAGGTTGAATTAAGCAAATCGCGTGATTCAATATTCAAATATTGGCGGCGGTTGGTCAAAATTTTCCCGGTTTAAGCATGGCGACGATAAGACACTTGCGAAGCGCGCCGGAAATGAATCCGATCAGGAAGCTTTCGGAAAAATTTCGCCAGAGCTTCTGCCCGCCCGATGACATCCAGTACCAGGGCCATGAAAGCTCCACCAGCCAAACCAACACAGATTGCGTCCAACATATTTTTTCAGCGCGGCGCTCATGCGATAAACACGACACACCGCAATTCATTTTTACGTTGGGTGAACTTGATGGCCGCGGACTTCGCGGTTCAGAGGCTCGCCCTTCCAAATGCCTGCGAGATTAGCTGTCGGGCTCGGCCTTGAAAGTGGCCTTGAAACCGGTTGCCCGGCTCCGTTCGCCCCGTCCTCAATTACGCTGAGGAGTTTTGGGTCTCCCGCGTCCGGCCTCAGGAAGGAAACCGGACTTCGGCTGCAACGGCAGTAGAAAATCATCGTTATCTCGCCTTGTCAAATCTCCAACAAAATCAGCCACGTAAGTAATTGATGCGTAGAGAAATAAAAATGCGGTTGCGTTTCGCCAAATCTCCAACGAAATCAGCCACAGAGTCGCAGAGTCGCAGTGAAGATCAATTGGTTTCAAAGCTCCGGGTCTTTCCGGCTCAATGGCAAATTTGCTTTGCCAAAGGACATGCAACCGCGTCTAAATCTGCATGCGCCTTGCAATGACAGCCCGAATTAAAATCTTTTCCGCATTCATTTGGCTGACGTCGGCAGCGCTTTTCGCGACGGACACGACGTATGTGCCGACGAGCGTCTCACTCCCGGCCCCAGTGCGTGAATTTCGCGGGGCCTGGCTGGCGACGGTTGCGAATCTCGACTGGCCCTCCGAACCCGGCCTCAGTGTGGCACAACAGAAAGCCGAGCTGACGGCGCTCCTCGATCATGCCGTGCAGTTAAAATTAAATGCGGTTATTTTGCAGGTGCGTCCGATGGCCGACGCCGTCTACGCCTCGCCCCTCGAGCCGTGGTCGGAATTTCTCACCGGCCGGATGGGCAAGGCGCCGCAACCGTTCTACGACCCGCTCATCTTCGCCATCCAGGAAGCCCACAAACGCGGTTTGGAACTCCACGCGTGGTTTAATCCGTTCCGCGTGGCGCTGCCGCCGACACAGGCCAGGTCTCCGGCAGCGCTGAATCACCTTTCCCGCACCCACCCTGAACTGGTCCGCCGTTACGGCAATCTGCTTTGGCTCGACCCTGGCGAACCGGCGGCGCGCGAACACGTCTTGAGCGTCATTCTGGATGTGGTGCGGCGGTACGACGTGGATGGCATCACGTTCGACGATTATTTCTATCCTTACCCGGAGAAGGATGTGGACGGACGCAATGTTGACTTTCCTGACGATGCCAGCTGGCGAAAATACGGCGCGGCCAGCGGAATGAGCCGCGACGATTGGCGGCGCGCGAACGTCAACCAATTTCTCCAGAACGTTGATCATTCCATCCACGCGCTCAAACCGTGGGTGAAATTTGGCATCAGCCCGTTTGGCATCTGGCGGCCGGGTTGGCCGAAACAGATTCAAGGGCTCGATACCTACGCGAAACTTTATGCCGACTCGCGCTTGTGGCTGGCGAACGGCTGGCTTGATTATATCTCGCCACAGTTGTACTGGCCGGTGGACCAGCGGGAACAAAGTTATCCGGTGCTTCTGCAATGGTGGTCCGAACAAAACACCAAACACCGCCATCTATGGCCGAGCCTGGACGCCGTTAACGTGGGCACCAAATGGAGACCGGATGAAATCGCACGGCAGATTCAAATTGCGCGCCGAACCCCCGGCGTGAGCGGCGAGATCTTTTATCATCTGCGCAATCTGTCTGATAATCGCGCGCTGACGGATGTCGTCCGGACCGCCTATCCGCAGCCGGCGCTGGTGCCCGCGTCGCCGTGGCTGGATTCCATTCCACCGGGCAAGCCGAAACTCAGCGCGGGCGCGCCGTGGAGCAGCTTGCGATTCGACTGGGCCAATGCCAACGGCAAACCGGCATGGCTTTGGGTCCTGCAATTTGAAATCAAGGGCGCGTGGACGACAGAAATTCTGCCTGCAAATCAAACAACACGGACATTCTACGATTCCAAACCGGATGTCGTCGCGGTCAGCGCGGTGGATCGCTCCGGCAACGAAAGCGAACCTTCCGTACTAAAGAAAACCGCCCTGGTGCAAAGCAACAAAAGCACGATTATTTTGAAGTAGAAGACCCTGCTGCCGGACAGAGGTTCTGGAAGGGCTGTAAGCCGAATTCTGTCTGGCACCCTTGCGGGTGGAGAGAATCATTTGTCTCAGCAGCCGATACCCGGAATCCGTTTCACTTTCGCGAAACCTGGAGCGGGCCGCTCCTGGATTCCCTATTTGGCCTTGCACCCGATGGGGTTTTCCGTGCCGCGTCGCTTGCGCTTCGCGCGGTGCGCTCTTACCGCACCTTTTCACCATCACCGACTGTAGCGGCGGTCTGTGACCGCCCAGCATTCGGCGCTCACAGAGCGCCGCTACAATTTAGGCTGTCTCTTTTCTGTGGCACTGTCCGTCGGAAAACCTCTCGATTTTCCGCCCGCGTGTATCCCCGAAGGCTTTCGGGGTTACGCGGCATCGCGCCCTTTGGTGTTCGGACTTTCCTCCCCCGGCTCGCGCCGGAAGCGATTCTCCGCCCTTCCAAAACCAATCAGAATATAAAGTGACAAGTGACCGGTGACAAGTGACAAGAAATCATGGCATTGTCCTAATTTGCAGGCGACGAGGTTACAAGTCGTTTGGGGCAGCACTCCTTACGTCGTGCCCTGCTGCCAAATTAGGACATTACCGAAATCATGATGGCATCCTGATTCCTCCGACCGCGGCGGGAGAATTGCTCCGTGAGTGCCTAAGCAAGGGCTGTAAGTCGGAGAACATTGCTCTGCGCTCCGGCAAATCCGGACACTACCGAAATCACCGAATGCCTGGTTTTGAGTTTGGAATCTGGAGTTTGGAGTTCCGCGATTACGCGGCTCGGCCAGGCCGCCCTGCGGGACGAAACCCGAGGCGCATTGAAGCATTATCCAGTCTCAGGCGCGCGCGAAAAATCCTGTTGCCTGTCAACTGTCTCCCGTCAAGGATTTACTCCGCCGTCGCCAGCGCCATGTCGCGGGTGTAATACAAAATCCGACCGCAGTTGATGCAGCCGACAATTTCCCGTTGCGACCGGCAGGTGACGAGCACCTGGGCGGGCAATTTCATGTGGCAACCGCCGCATACGCCATTGTTCACGCCGACGACGACGTTATCGCCCTTGCTCTTGAACAGTCGTTCGTAGCGCAGGCGTGCCACTTCCTCCACTGAAGCCGCCAGTTCCTCGCGGCCCTGCTGCAATTCAGTGAGTTCCTTTTTCAGATTTTCCTCGCGCTGGTCCAGTTGCGCGACCTGATTGTCCATCAACTGCTTCGCCTCGTTGGCTTCCTGGGTTGCGCGGTTGATCTCCTTTTGCGCAGCCTCGCCCTGTTCCATCAAAACAATCTCCTGATCCTCGATTTTGACAATGGCTTCCTTGCAGAGGTCAATTTCGTGGGTGAGCGCGCGATATTCCTCGTTCTTGCGCGTCTGCAACTGCTGGTTGGCGTACTTCTCAATCAGCGATTTCTTCGCCTCGACGTCGAGTTCGAGCCGTTTGCGTTCGGACTCGATTTGTTTGATGCGATTTTTGGCGGCGTCGAGTTGCGTTTGCGCCGTGGCGGCCTTGGTGCGGAGAGTTTCCCGTTCCGGCCGGATGTGGTCCAGTTCCTGTTGGACCTGGCGGATTTTCCGGTCACGATCCTGTAATATCAGAAGTTTCTCAATCGCTTCGAGCATTGAATTGTTGAGAATAGCAGCCGCTGGCATTCAAGTCAACGTGTGACCAGGTTTGGTGGTGTCCCAGGTGTGCTTCCGGGAAGTTCCCGGTAGCGCCGACTTCCAAGCCGGCTGTATCGCGGATTTCCAAAACTGCAAGCGCTGGAAACGCCGACGGAATAAGGATTTCGGCATCCGGCCGATTGGGAATCCGGCGACACAACAAGTTTGGAAACCTGCGCTACGGGGAATGGGTCAAGAGGCACACAACAGGGCGTTCGTCCAACTCTTGATTGCCGAATTTATGGTACAGGCTTGTACAAGCGATAAAAGGTGCTGGTTTGAGTTGGAATATTGGTGACGACGTTATAGTTGCTCACAATCGCCGGCGTCACCGAATTTGAGGTCCAGTTTGACATGGTGGCGGACTGCACCAGATCGAAACCCGGGGCACTCGCCGGCCACGACAATACGACCGCATTATTGCTCAGCGCGGTAATCGCCAGCTTCGGCGTGGCCAGCACACTGAACGCGCCGCTGGTACCGGCGCTGCCAAGACCGGCGCTGGCTTGGAGCATCACATTGGTCCCCGCCTGAAGCACCGCCACACTGCCCGACCATGCACCGTTGGTGAAATTTGCGGCCACCGTGGGATTGATGGAGGCCGGAGACAAATCGGTCCCATACCGCACGTCCACATAATACCATTGCGTGAACCGATCTGCCGTTTGCGGAAAAACGTCCCCCGAATCCCAGAGCGTTTCATGGATCGTTCCGTTCGCAAATGTGTTCGGCAGACTTTCGCTCCAAAAGTATTCAGCCTGATATTCATGCACTGCGACCAGGTAGGTGGCACCCGCCGAAAGGAAAACCGGCGAGGACAACGGAGTGTCCACCCACGTTCCCGGAACACTCACCACCGCTTGCGTGGCCAGGATCTGGCCGCTGTCATTCCAAATCGAAACCTTGTCTCCAAAATAACTGCGGACATGAGTGACATACGCATTCGTGTTCATCGTGAACGAGTAGCCCAACGTGTAGTCGGGATAGTTGGAGGGGTCGGTGGCGGATTGGTCTGTGGCGGGAGAATTCAACAGCGTGTTCGTTCCCACGACACTTCGGGTAATAAAAGCCGACAAAGTGACCGGCAGACGGAAGTCAACGACGTTGTTGGAGGCGTCCAGTGCGGTGATGGTGACCGGAATGGGTCCACCGACCCATTGTGGCGACGGAATGGCGCTCCAGGTGAAATGATCGGGCAAGGGATTGTCATCCAGGATGGTCATTGAGTTCGATCCGGAGGTCCAATTGGGCACGGACGCGGTCACACTGACATTTTGCGGTCCGTCAATGATATCGTCGTCCACAATGTTCAGGTTGAACACCGCCGAGGTTTGACTTGTGGGAATGATAACAGTGGCCGGTACGGTCAGCTTTGTCGGGTCGCTGCTAGCAAGTGAGACGGGGTAATCCATTGCCACCGCGGAAGAAACGCTCACCAGACCGGCGTTGACCAATGTCCCGGCGTTTTTGGCGGCGGTCGCCGGAAGTGTGACGTTCAAGGACGCGGTATTGGTGCTATGAACCCGGATCGTCGCCTGGCTCGGGGAATAATTGGTGGCGGTGGCGGCGATGACGACGCTTTGATCCCCGTCCAGCAGCAGGTCATTAACAATTGTCAGATCAAAGACGGCGTTGCTTTGCCCGGCAGGGATAACCACGCCCGAAGGCACGGTCACTTTGTTGGTGTTGCTGGAGGTTAAATTGATGGTCAGATCGTTGCTGGAGGTCGTAGTGAGTGTGATGCTTCCCTGGCCGGCCAGCACACCGTCGCCCTCGGTCGCCGAGGCGGGGATCGCCAACTGAATGGAGTAGGGTAAAAGACGATGGCCCACGAAAGTCACAACACTCGTGGCCGGCAATGGATAGGTGAATGAGCCGTTGGCGACGGTCACCGCCGATTGGCTGGCCAACGAAAGACTGGCGGACGTAATCCATGGCGTCACGGGACTGACGGCGGGGAAGTTCTTCAAATTGAACATTTGCGTCACGACGCTTGAGGTGGGATTGATGGCAACGACGGCAAAATTTCCGGAATTGGTGTCATTGTAGGCGCTGATCAATGTCAGGGAAGTGTCATTGGTCACGTCAATCCGGTAATAGCCAGGGCGCACAAACCGGCTGTATTGACCCAAAACATACATGCGTTTGGTTGGAATGCCGCCTTGGATTTCAAGACCCGCGTTGTCGTCGTAGGAGATGAGCCACCAATAGTGCCAGGCATTCACCTGTGGCACAGTCAAGAACAGGTGAATCCGCCCGGCCCAATATACCGCATTAGTGATGCTTCCATCGGGGGTATCGCTCAAAGTCGAAACTTCGGTTTCCCATAACGCCTTCCCATAGGCAGGCAATACCGCCGGCGCGGTTTGGTCTCCAACGACGTTATTAGTAAGATAATTGTGATTGGCGATAATACCCACCTCCGCCGCAGTATTTGAATCGTCCAGCGTTGTCGTGTAGAGGTTGGTTGACTGCCAATTCGAGTCTTCGGGAATCATGATTTTCGTCGTAGAAACCCCGTCGTTCGACAAAGCCTCGTAAAGGTAAGGGATAAAATTGTGAATTTTCGTCGCAGTCCACACGCAAGACTCGTAATTGGTGGTATTGACATTCGGTTCGTTCTGAACAGAGATGGCATAGATGTTGATCCCGTAATTCGTCTTCATGTTGAGCACATAGGCGGCCAGTTGATCAGCGTAAGCCTGGTTGGTTGCCATGCCGCCCTTGTAATTTCCGCCGTTGACCGAGCCGGAATTTTTGAAAGCCGCCGGTGGACTCCACGGCGTGCTCCACACTTTGGCGCCGAGGGCTTGAGCTTTCATCATCAGGCCGATTTCATTTGCCGCGGCAGAGCCATCAGGCGCAACTCGATTGCGCAGAAGCGAAAGACCAATGCCGGTGTTCGTGGAGAAGAATGCGTTTGCCATGGCATCAGACCAGGTTTGGGCGTTAAAAGCGCAAGAGGCGCCAAAGCCGTCTATTCGTTGATCCACATTGTTCCAATCTATCAGGCAATCGGCGGCGGAAAGAGAAGGAACGACAAACCCAAGTAAAATCCAGACGGCAACGGTAGTCCCACCAATGTTTCTCAAGCTCTTACGGCGCACAACAACAAGAATACGAGAGGTCCTGGTCTAAAGTAAATTCACGAACGTGACGGTGGTGGTGCGCCTGGAAGTATGAGAAGCGTTTCGGCTTGAACGTCGCAGACCTAAAATCAAACAGCCGGGAACGAACAAACTAAAAATACCCGGTTCCGGTACTGGAGTTGCATTTAATGCAAATTGCAATTGAGATCCCGACGGAGCAGCAGCGCCAGCATTTATTATGGCAGCGGCCATGTTCCATCCACTCGCCGAGGTATAGTTTCCCGAGCTCGTGAACTGCCAGGCATATCCCCCAGCCACAATCCAGTAAGTGGTATTGGGAGCAAGAATAATATCTGAAGCCGTATACACATACTCCCCAGCCGATGCGGGATCGGTGTTTCCGACAAGTGTACCAACCAAATTATCGGTTGGATTGACAACCACATTGCTAAAAACTAAAACGCTAAAACTGTCGGAACCTCCCGCCCACTGACCCATTAACAGGGTGACGGAATCGAGTAAATAGCCATCGCTGGCCGAACCTGTTACAAACGATTGCGCACCATTCATGGTAGATATTCCATTTGCAGGCTCGTCAAGATTTGAAAGATAAACTGTACCCTGCGAGAGCACGACCAGAGGCATGAAACCAAGTGCCAAAGTGAAAAGGAAAACGATTTTTGATTTCATGATCCAAAAGCTGAGCCCGCTGCACTTGAAAATCAAGGCAACAGACAGACGATTTCTTTCAAGCCCTGTAAACGGTCGATGATTCGTTACTAAAAATTTTAGCCGGTGGATTCGTTCCATTCGGCGCGCGGCATTTCCTCCCGGCAAATTCATTTTGCAGTTTCGGGTTTCGCGGCTAACCTGTCGCCATGCGTTTTATCGGCAACGTCATCGAAAAATTGCAGCGGCATCCCAAGCGGGTGGTTTTTCCCGAAGGCGAAGAACCGCGCATCCTGCAGGCGGCCCGGCAGTTCTACGCCCTGCGGCTGGGCGCACCCATCCTGTTGGGTGAAGCAGCCAAAATAAAAGCCGTCGCAGACAGCCTGGGTCTTCCGCTCGAAGGCATTCGGATCATCAACCCGCCGCAGAGCGAGGAGCTGGAGAATTTCGCCAGCCGCTTTTTCCGGTTGCGCCGGGAAAAGGGCGTGAAAGCGCCGGAAGCACGCGAGGCCATGTTGCAGCCGAATTATTTCGGCACCATGATGCTGGCGATGCACCAGGCCGACGGGGTGATTTCCGGCGCGTCGCACATCACCAGCAGCCTGCTGCGCCCACTGTTCCAAATCATCAAGCCCGCGCCCAACATCACCACGGCGTCGAGTTGCATGGTCATGGAAGTCGAGGACACGCGCATCGGTGAGCAGGGCGTGCTGTTCATGGCCGATTGCGGCGTCATTCCCGATCCAACCGTGGACCAACTGGCGGATATCGCGGTTTCCACCGCGCAACTTGCACGGCACATGCTCGGTGTCCGTTCACGCGTGGCGTTGCTGTCCTTTTCCACCAAGGGCAGCGCGGCGCATCCTTCCGTCGGCAAGATCCAGGCGGCCACGGCCATGGCCCGGCGCAAAGCCGAACAAATGTTTTTGGAGGCCGATTTTGACGGTGAAATGCAGGTGGACGCCGCGCTGGTGCCGGAAATCGCCGAACGCAAGCTGCACGACAGCAAGGTGGCCGGGAAAGCGAACGTATTGATTTTCCCCGACTTGAACTCAGGGAACATCGCCAGCAAACTCGTCCGGCTGGTCGGCCACGCGAATGCCTACGGCCAGATTTTGCTGGGCCTGAACCGGCCCGCGGCGGACGTTTCACGCGGTTCGACCGCGCATGACATCCTCGGCGTGGCCGCGATCGTCGGCGTACAGGCGATTGATTACCAGAAACTTTATCCGGGTGCGGATGCGAAATTGCCGGGTGAGTGAATTTGTTGAACAGTTAAATAGGGTGCCGAACATGCCCGTTTAACTGATTTAACCATTTAACTCATTTAACGATCATGAACACTTCAACACCCAGAGTATTCATCGCCGCCACGCGCCAGAACGACGGCAAAACCACCGCGGCGCTCGGCCTGATCGCCGCGTTGCAGGAGCACTTCCCGCGCATCGGTTACATCAAACCCGTCGGCCAGCGTTTCGTCGAAATCGAAGAGCAGAAAATCGATGAGGACACCGTGCTCATGGACGCGGTGTTCCGGATGAACTGCCCGCTGGTGGACATGAGCCCCATCGCCGTCGAACCGGATTTCACCCGCAAATATTTGCAGGCGTCGAACAATGAGGCGCTCGTCAAAAGAATCCAGAAGGCCTTCGACCGCGTCGCCTGGGAAAAGGATTTTGTATTGTGCGAAGGTTCCGGTCATGCCGGCGTGGGTTCCGTTTTTGATTTGTCCAATGCGCAAGTGGCGAAAATCCTCGGGTGTAAGGTCGTCATCGTCAGCCAGGGGGGCATCGGCAAACCAATTGACGAAGTCGCGCTTAACCAGGCGTTGTTTGAAAAGGAAGGTGTCGAGATCATCGGAGTGATTCTCAACAAGGTGTTGCCGGACAAGGTGGATTATGTCATGGATTTTGCGCGGCGCGGTTTAAAACGCAAGGGACTGGAACTGCTCGGCGTTCTGCCATTTGAACCCCTCCTGGGCAGCCCATCGGTGGATTTGATTCGCGAGGAACTGCATGCGGAATTGTTGAACACACCGGCCACCATGAATACGATGGTGGACGATGTCATCATCGGCGCCATGGGCGCGCACAACGCGATGCAGTTTTTCAAACGCGGGGTGCTGCTCATTACGCCGGGTGACCGCGAGGACATCCTGCTGGCAGCGGGCGCGGCCACGATGCCGCACAGTGAAGATAAGATGGCGGGCATCGTCCTGACCGGGGGTTTGCGTCCCAAAGAAGCCATCTTAAAAGCCGTGCAAGCCCTGCCGATTCCCGTCCTGCTGGCCAAGGCGGACAGTTATCAGGTCGCCTCCCGGGTCCATAACCTTACCGTCAAAACGCGCCCGAACGACGCGGAAAAGATCTCGGTCATTCGCAACATCGTCGCCCAAAACGTAAATGTGAAGAAAATCATCAACGCCCTGTAAAATGCCGACGCCATTGCCGCTCAATGCAAACTTAAGAAGTCTGCCGGTGTATCAGCCGGGCCGGCCGATCGAAGAGGTCGCGCGCGAACTTGGCCTGCCCGCCGGGGGCATCATCAAAGTGGCGTCGAACGAAAATCCATTTGGCCCGTCACCTCTGGCCGTGGCAGCGATGCAAAAGGCGCTCGCCGGCGTGAGCCTGTATCCGGATGGCAACGCGTTTTACCTCAAGCAAAAACTCGCCGCCAAACTCGGCGTCGAACCGGGGAACCTGGTGCTCGGCAACGGCTCGAATGAAATCATTGAGTTTGCCGGGCACGCGCTGTTGGCGTCCGGCACCGACGTGGTGGTTTCGCAATATTGCTTTGCGGTTTATCCGATCGTGACTGCGTTGTTCGGAGCGAATTTGATTACCGTGCCGGCGAGGAGCTATGGCCACGATTTGCCGGCGATGCTCCGCGCCATCACCCCGCGCACCCGCATTGTGTTTGTGGCCAACCCGAACAACCCCACGGGTACGCTCGCGCCGCGCGAGGAGGTCATCAAGTTTGTCAATGAGGTACCGGACGGAGTGTTGCTGGCCATGGACGAGGCTTACATTGATTTTCTGGAGGACCCGCTGGATTTGGTCTCGCTCGTGCGCCTGGGCACACGGCCAAACCTGATTCTGCTGCGCACCTTTTCAAAAATCTATGGATTGGCGGGTCTGCGCATCGGCTATGGCGTCGGGAACCCTGAATTGGTCGCGGCGCTGGAAAAAATCCGACAGCCTTTCAATATTAATCTGCTGGCGCAGGTGGCCGCGCTTGCCGCGCTGGATGACGTCGAGCACGTCCGCAAAACGCGGGTAAACAATTTTGCCGGGCTGGAATCCTTCAAACGGGCGTTCCGTGACTTGAAACTTGAATACCTTCCGTCCTTCGCCAATTTCATGCTGGTGCGCGTCGGTAACGGTCAGCGGGTTTTTGAAGCGCTGCAAAAGCAGGGCGTCATTGTGCGGCCCATGGGCGGTTACCAATTGCCGGAATGGATTCGTATTTCCATCGGCACGCCGCAGGAAAATGAACGGTGCCTGGCCGCGTTGAAAATGGCGCTCAAATAAAACGGTGGCTCGGGCCTCCGGCCTGTTGTTTCCGGCGTCCCGCCGGAAACGGTTACGCAACGAATGGGCGCGTCCCGGTTCTTTGGTCAACGGCATTCCGCAGCGCACATAAGAATTCGGCGGGACGCAGAAAACAACCCGCGAGACGCGGGTGCTACCGACAAACTTTCGGTCACGACGTCGCAAAATCCACGTTGGGCACGTCCCGCACCGACGGCGGCACGCTGAAGAAATCGCCTTCGGACTTAAAGCCGAACACCCTTGCCACGAGGTTGCTCGGAAAGGTTTCGCACTTGTTGCGATAGTCGCGCACGTTGCCGTTGTAAAACCGGCGCGCGGCTTGAATCCGGTCCTCCGTGTTGACCAGTTCCGTTTGCAGCTTGAGAAAATCCTGGTCGGCCTTGAGTTGTGGATAATTTTCCACCACCACGAGCAATTGTTTCAGCGCGTCCACGAGCTGGACTTCGTCGCGGGACTGGTCGGCGACCGGGCCGTTGTTGGCGGCGCAGCGATTGCGCAGTTCGGTCACGCGCTCCAATGTCTCGCGTTCATGCGCGGCATAACCCTTGACCACGTTCACCAGATTCGGGATGAGGTCATAGCGGCGTTTCAGTTCCACGTCCACATCGCTCCACGACTCGCGGATGTAATTCCGGAGCGCGACCAGCGCGTTGTATTGCGCCAGTACGTAGACGAACGGCAGCAAAACGATGGCGGCGACAATGATTAAAACGGCAACGGAGAGATTCATGCGTTTTGAGTGAACAGGTATTCGGGCAAAAGTTTGCGAATTGTGATCAATCGCGAAAGATTATATTCAACCTTTTGGGGACGGAGCCAGTCTTCAAATAGAACCGCGACAGCCGTACCATGGATTTCTAGAGTCAGGTCCTTGTTCGCCAGCAGATACTCCATCATCTTGGAATGGCATACATCAAAGGCAAATTTTTTGTCGGCAGAACGAACGCGGAAGGTGTGTGAAAAGGTTGTTGATTCAAAAGTAATATGTAATTCGCCGAGCGCTTCTGCAAACCGGGATTCCAAATTCTCATGTGAAATCATCAAGTCTGGAAAATTTGATTTCATTTCAACGACATAGGCTGACCAATAATAATCATATCCACCTTTATCGCCCGGGGTTGAAAAATGATAATCAAAAACCGTTACCGGGCATTCTAGGTGATTGCCGTGAAATATATTGTATGCGTACCGGGCTTCACCACGCCGCAACCAACCCAAAATTGCAAATTTCTCGGCGAGTTTGAAATCGGCGTTAGGACTGAACTCCAACTTAAGTTTTCGAGCAAGTGCCGCCAAATCTCTCCGCCGTTGTCCTTCCGGATCACGTTTCTTTGACGAATAACGCGACAAAATGACGACGAAGGCAGCGACAACTAGCATTGCCAGTATCTTTGGCCAAGTGTCGTTGTTCATTTACGCAGCGGTTGTGAACAGGTATTCCGGCAGCCGCGACCGGATTTCCACCAACCGCTGCAAGTTGGCTTCAATCTGATCAACCGACAGACGGCTGTTGAAAACCAGCGCCAGCACATTGGTTTCGATTTCGATACTCAGGTCGCGATTGGCCAGCAGGTATTCCATCATTCTGGCGTTGCAGACGTCGTAGGCGAATTTTTTGTCCTGTGACCGGACGCAGAAGGCTTTGGAAAATTCAGCCGACTCGAATTTGATGTCCTGATAGCCGAACACTTCGGCGACACGGGTGAACAAATTATCGCGCCGGATGGTCAGGTCGGGAAAAACCGCCGGGAGCGTCAGGATGAAGAACGAAAACCAATGGTCTTCTTTGTGCCTCCCGCTCTTGTCGGTGTGATAGGTGGCATAATGGTAGTCAAACGCGAGGATTTCATTTTCCTGATAATTTCCCGCAAGCACGTTGGCGGCGTAGCGGTCGTCGCCCTGGGCCAGTTGTTTGAGAAAGCCGTAGCGGTCGGGCAGCTCGCGATCCTCCGCCGCGCTGAAATTCAGGCCCAATCGTTGGGCCAACGCGAACAGTCCCTCCAGCCGTTTGCGCGCCTGGGTCATCCCGTAAATGGTGCTGACCACGGTCACCACCAGCACGCCCACAATCAGCACTGGCATGATAAACGGCATTTGGCTGTACACAGGGCTGTTCTAAACCAAAGCCGCCAGCCGGGCCATTACAATTTCCATCACTTTCTGGATACCCGGGATGGCCGGCGCGTGGAGAGCCGTTTGGGACAAGAAATAATTGTTTGAATCGCGCCGAAAACCGAATACTTGTTTGGCGTTGTAATTTTTGGCGTTGTAATTGAATGATTAACCAAACGTGAAACCGACCGACCTGCGGGGCATCCTGCAATACATTCCTCAATTCCGCGACCGGACGTTCATTCTGGCCGTCGACGGTGCGATCGTGACCGACGAGAATTTCGCGACGTTGCTGCTGGACGTCGCGGTGTTGCGCTCGTTGAACATCCGCGTCGTGCTGGTGCACGGCGCCTCGGCGCAGATTAAGGCGCTGGCCGAGGAACAAAAAATCAGCCCGTCCAATCTTGACGGCTCGGGCATCACGGACGCCGGAACGCTCCAGCTCGCGCTCACCGCTGCCAACCGGCTCACGCACGAAATCCTCGAAGGCCTTTCAGCCAACGACCTGCGCGCCGCCAGCACGAACGTGATAATCGCACATCCGATGGGGATTCTTCAGGGCGTGGACCATTTGTTCACCGGCAAGGTTGAGCGGGTGGATGCCGGGTTGTTGCAAACATTGCTGGCACAGGATGTCATCCCGGTCATTCCACCGCTCGGATTCGACGGTGACGGCAAGACGTACCGCGTGAATTCGGACGGCGTGGCGGTGGCCGTGGCGGAGGCGCTCAAGGCCATCAAACTCATTTTCATTACGGCACAAGATGGGTTGCGTTACAACCAGCAGCTCATCCGGCAGATGCTGGTGTCCGAATTGCAAAATCTGTTGCAGCAAAACAGCGCCGGATTTGCGCCGGAAATCCTGTCCAAGGCGCAACACGCGGTTTTGGCCTGCAAAGCCGGTGTCCCGCGCGTCCATATCATCAACGGCAAGGTGGATGAGGGTTTGCTGGCGGAGGTGTTTTCCAACGATGGCATCGGCACGCTCATTTACGCGAACGAATACCAGCAAATCCGGCCGGCCCGGAAAAAAGACGTGCGGGCGATCCAATTGCTGACCAAGGCCGCCGTGGAGGCTGAAGAGCTGGTCAAACGCAGCAAGGCGGCCATTGAGAAAAATCTCGGCGACTATTCCATCTTTGAAATTGATAAAAATCCGGTCGCGTGCGTGGCGCTCCACGTTTATCCCGAACAGAAAAAAGGTGAACTGGCCTGCTTGTACGTCAACTCGTCGCACGAAAATCAGGGCATCGGGCGGAAGCTGATCCAGTTCATCGAAAACAAGGCGCGCGAAGCCGGATTGAATGAAATCATTACGCTTTCGACGCAAGCGTTCACGTACTTCCAATCCAAAGGAGGTTTTGTCGAAGGCACGCCCGACGACCTGCCGCCCAGCCGCCGTGAAAAATATGAGCAGAGCGGAAGGAATTCGAAGGTTCTCGTCAAGAAGCTGAAATAGTCCACCATGCCGGAGAAGACCTCACGTTTATTGGCTGATTGCCTTCGCAAGTGCCAACAACTTGGTATTCCGGCCACGCGCCTGATTTTGACGGCGAATGTCGCCGATCAATCCGTTTTTCTTTTCGAGAAATTCTCCGCATCCTGGTACCCGGTCGGTAAAACGCGTTGTTCTACCTCGCGTTTTGGCATCGGGCAGACGGATGGCTCAAACTGCACGCCGCTGGGCCTGCACCGGATTGTGGAAAAAATCGGCGGCGGCTGGCCGGCGGGAACGGTTTTCAAGGGCCGCCAGCCCATTGGCTACACCTGGAAAGGCTTGCCGGACGCCAAAATAACCACGCGCATTCTATGGCTGGACGGGCTCGAACCCGGCTTTAATCGCGGGGGCACCGTGGATTCGCACGCCCGCTACATTTACCTTCACGGCACGGCCGACCAATTGAGTATCGGCCACCCGGCCTCCTGCGGCTGCATTCACCTGGCCGACGCGGATCTGATCCCGCTCTTCGATAAATTGCCGTCCGGCACACTGGTCCGGATTTCGAACCTCTAATCAGGAAGCCGCCTGACCTGACCAACAGTGATCTTTTTTTAAGAAACAGTAAAAATCATGGCTTGATCTGGCGACCACGCTGGCTCAACTTCAGTTCGCCGGGAATGTACAATCCGTTATGGAATCCGTTGGCGAAAATATATACCCATCATCTCTGCCGGTGGAAACAAGCCGGATCGTCGGCGGCGAGCGTCATTTTCAATATTGGTCCCCCTGGCTGATGGTGTTCGCGGCCGTATGGCTGGCAGGCTATTTCAGTCTGGCCCAGGATCCGATCGCCCTTTTCGAACGGAATTGGATCTTCATTCCCGTCGGCTTTTGCGGAGCGGTCCTGGGCAATATCTCGGCGGTGGGCGGCGGTATTGTTTTCATCCCGGTCATCATGTTTGTATTTCATCTGCCGCCCGTGACCGCCCTGAAAATTGCGCTCGCCAGCCAGTCGTGGGGCATGACCAGTGGCGCCATCGGGTGGCTTCAGAAAAGAGTGGTACCCTTGCGCGCCTTGAAACTCACCGTGCCCGGACTGTTGATTGGCAGCTCCATCAGTTCACTGGTGATTCATCCGAGCGCACTGCTGGTCAAGTTGTTTTTCGGTCCCGTCTCAATTTTGCTGGGTGTTCTAACCATTATCCTTTCCCGAAGGACCGCAAAATCAGCCACCCGCACCGAAATTCCGCCCAACGCAGCGTTCCCGCTTTTCATCGTTTCCCTGATTGGCGGACTCATTACCGGCTGGATCGCCATCGGTGAGGGCGAACTGGTCGCCGCGCTCCTGATGCTCGCCTATGGCGTGAACGTCACCGCCTGCATCGGCCTCGGCGTGGTGCTGTTGTCGATCAATTCGATTTCCCTGACCCTGCTTCACCATTTTTTTCTGGGAGGGATACCCTGGCATATCGCCGCTTTTACCGGACTGGGTTGCGTGTTTGGCGCGCGACTGGCTCCCTTCCTCAGCCGCCGATCGAATCCGATCGTGCTGAAAACTATTTTTGCCATCATCGCCATTTGCGATGGAATCCTTTTCATCGTTCAGTATCTGATCGTTCACCGCGGAAGTTAAACGCTCGCTGCAAATGGACAGCGCGGCTTCAAATTCATACATTATCGGGGGTTGACCCGGCCCAATTATCCCCGGGACAAAATTATCGCCAAACGTTGCACCCGCAGACAAGTCCGCGAAAGTCCGCTGTAAATGGACAGCTCCAACCCGCCTCCTGCCGTTCGGCCCTGGCACCCTGGCCTTGAATCAGCTTCGCTCGCGCCGCTGCCATTGCGTGTTGCAACCCGTCATTTCGCAGGGGCGAGCAACGGCCTGGCAATTAAACAAAGCACCGAGACAACCAAAAGCCCAGGAGAAACAAGGATGCGAAAATTGACTTCCGAGGGAAGAACCGCTATTATCATCAATGTTTACGGGGGGAATTACCCAAAAGTTCATGTTCATGAAGAGAACTTTGCTTACGATGGCGGCGCTGGCTTTGTTGGCGGGCGCACCCGCGATCATTCGGGCGGCAGATACAAACAGTCCGGGCAGTTCGGTCAGCGTTGTGGTAAAGCCCTATCCTCTCGACCACTGTCTCGTGTGTGGTGACAAGGTTGGGGGAACGAACAGTGCGGTCATTGTCAACTACGACGGGCAGGAAATGAAATTCTGCTGCAAGAGATGTGTGCAGGATTTCAACAAAAACCCGGAGAAATACCTGAAAAAACTTAAGGAGGCAGAGAAACAGGGTGACACGCATTAGCGCATC
>Ga0335078_10004453_pt1 | contig 20776 bp, 18 predicted proteins | sample Lox_Sample_32_FD_206711 | JGI IMG/M metagenome (GOLD analysis project Ga0335078, IMG submission 206711) | Soil microbial communities from Loxahatchee National Wildlife Refuge, Florida, United States - Lox_Sample_3.2 | ecosystem: Environmental > Terrestrial > Soil > Wetlands | place: USA...
GCTTCGGTTCATTGCCAATGTTCTTGCGCCCAACGCCGCGGCCAGAGTGAATGTCGCAAGCAACGCAACGGGTAGCGCCGACAACATCGCGATTACTTGCGCGCGAATGGCCGCGACCAGCCGGAAATCCTTTTTGCCTCGATCGATTTGTGACGGATTAAAGCTAGCGTCCACGATCACGCCTCATTGTGAGCCGCCCGAATAACAATCCCGCGCTAACTCCAAATGCGCGTTGATCTGCATGAACGGCGAAACGGCAATCAAGTTCCGTTCGCTCGGTTGTTGGTCTGAGCGAATCCCCTTAGGGGGCAGAAGGTCTGCGAAATCCGCCTCGATGCCGATTTCCTTAGACGCAAACTTTTCATCAATTAGGTGCTGGGATCAGCATTCTTGGTCAGCCACCCATTGGACAGAAGGCGCGCGCGCCCGTCTGCATGAATTTCTGCGTATCATCTAGGACATGCTTGACATCTTCCGCCATCAACTCGATCCGCCGGCTAGTCCAATCCTGACAGGCTTTCATTGCATCAGGAATCGAGCGTGCCGCGGTCAATTTGGTTGCAAATTCAGAAGCAAGATTGGCCTCGGTTTGCACGCGATCCAGCCATTGCCGGTTGGTGTCCTGAAGTCGATCGTAAAGTTCGGTTTGCGCGTTGACGAAGCCTTCGATCCGCTTCTCGCCCGCCGCAGCAAACTCCCCCGGGATCGGATTAAACAGCAAAAAGTTTTCAATCGCGCGCGATTCCTGCTGCGCCATGACGCGGCTCCTTTTGCCAATTTAATAACCACTGAGTGCTCATGAGGCATTGATTCGCATCAATCTGTTCGCGCGCGAACAGACCGAGCGTTGCTCTCCCCGCTAAATTTTTATTTGACGACGTTGCGCCAGCTGGCTTCGCGCGAATTGAACGAGCACGGTCCGACTCAGGATTGGCGGCTTATTCTCGCCTGCGAATTCTCTCCGACTCGCGTTTTAATGACTCGTAACATTCACAGGCTTCATGTTCCAAGCTTCGCCTGTTAACTACGGTGATCAAGGATCGCCGATTGCGGATAAGACCACGGCGTTGTAGTGCCCCAATGGCAAGTGAGACGGCAGGGCGATTGACCCCCATGAGCAAAGCGAGGAACTCGTGCGTAAGTGCGAACGGACTGCCTGCATTATCCTCAGCGACCAGCAGCCATCGACAACAACGTTGCCGCAACGTGTGCAGCCGGTTGCATGCCGCGGTTTGGGCGAGCTGGTTTATTCTGCACGACATGTAGTGGAGCATGAGCGTCTTCAGATCGTGGCTTTTCTCCAGCTCCGCTCGCAGCGTGGCGACTTTGATGCGCCGTGCGTAACCTTCTATCTGGACGATAGCCTCAAATGTCGACGGCTCCATCCCCAGCAGGCCGTCTATGCCCGACATGCCGTCAATACCGACGGCCCCGACTTCGACCGTGCGGCCGTCACGCATGGCCTTGACCAAAGAGATGAGGCCGCGATCAGGGAAATAACAGTACTCTAGAGGACGACGCGGCTCATGGATGGTCATGCCCGCTTGCAATGTTATTGGCTCCAGCAGCGGGACAATTCTAGGCAAAACTGCCCGCGGAAATGCTGTAAGCAAACGGTTTGTCTCAGCGCGGTCTTCCGGCTTCCTCATGATGGTCCCGCGAAATCAGGCGCGTAAAACACACTCCTTCTGTTCGCAGGCGAACAGAAGCTCACTCCCGAAATGATTTATTTTTATTCCTTGTTGTCACGCGCAACGCAAGGCCAGAGCTACTCCTCGAAGGAAAAATAGGATCGGCATCATCTCCGAGCGGCGACAAAGAACCAAGCAGCGTATCAGCGAATGCAAAGGCCGCATAGGCCAACAAGAGAAAAATCCCATCTGCTCCTGCACCTCTCTGAGAATGCCGGCAGAGATACACGACTGTTCCTTGTCATGACGCGCGTTCGCGAGCGCAAAGGGATTGCCTACCGGATTTTGGCTGCGTTGCCTCCGGCCTCATTGAGCCGTATTAAGCCGATTCTGACCCCCATCAGTTTGGAGAATGGGCAAGTACTCGCCAAAATGGATGAGTCTCTTCGTCACGTTTATTTCATCAACAGAGGAATCGTATCCGTCATCAAGACCATGTCTGACGGCCGCTCGGTTGAGATCGGCGCAATCGGTATTGAAGGGATGACGAGCGCGCTCCCGTTCCTCGCTTTCGATAAGACGGTGCTGGACGCCATTGTTCAAATTCCAGGTTCAGCCTTTCAGATGAGTCGTCATGCTGCCTTCGAGATAATCGAGGAAGATAGAGCATTTCAGCAGATTGTACGCGGCTATGCCCGTTTTGCCCTCGGCCAAATTGGGCAGACTGCCGCCTGCCATCGGCTGCACCATCTGGAAGAACGTTGTTGCCGGTGGCTGTTGATCGCGCATGACAGCGCCCTGTCTGACACGTTTCCGTTGACCCATGAGTTTCTGGGAATGATGCTCGGATCGCGGCGTGTTGGGGTGTCTATCGCCTTGGGCATGCTCAAGAAAGCAGGACTTATTGAATCATAAGCGCGGTAAGATAACCATCATAAGCCGAGCCGGTCTCGAAGACGCAGCCTGTGAATGCTATGGCGCGAGGCGGATTGAGTTGAACAAGCTATTCGGCCGGCAAACGTGAACCCTACGTTCGAAAATGGGACAGAAAGCTGGGCACACTCCGCGAGAAAGTAGCAGGTGCGGCGCGTTATCCTTTAGCGGTGCTATTATGAGCAACGTGACCGGAGGCGGGAATTCGACTGCCACAGAGACCGGCCAGGGTGGGAGCCGGCAGACTAAACGAACGGTCAATGAGCCCTCGGCGCGTGCGAATCCGCCAATCCAGAAGTTTGTCGGCGAGCAGAATATATTCCGCTTTGTAGATCAATTCCAAATCGCGCACGATCCAGATTTTCGGAAGAAGCTTCAGACACTATTGCTCGAAGAATTAAACAGATTTGGGTTCAATTCAGAGCAGCCAGAGAGGATTCAGCGATGGATCAAAGAGTGCAAGACGCGCATCGGCGAGCACGAACGGTTGATCGAGAAGGGGCGAGCGAACGGACACAATACCGCGACCGCCGAGCGGGTGCTTAATAACTTGATCGAACTCCAAGAAGTATTCTGGAACTACCACCAAGTTGTTCTTGATGCACTAAATCGGAGCAAGCTCTAGGCAGCTGCGTCACGCGCCGAGATCGATCACACGCGTGTTTCGAGCGCGCGAACGATTATCGAGCTGAGCATCAAGCATTATCAGGATTTATTGAAAGGTTAGACGGACGCTTCAAAGCGCCACACCATAGAGGGATTGTTCGCTGAAGAAGAGGACCAAACTGGCGTCAATGCAGATCCTACGTGTGTACCCGCTCCCAAAAGGAGCACGATAGGATGGCGCATCAAAAATCGTGTCATTCCTCTCATCATAATCGCCGACTTCTGCAACAAGATCTGCCATTTTCGACCAAAGTGCACTGCCGCCAAAAAGCATGTGCGTGGCTGGAAATTTGTCTAACGGTCGAAATAACCGGCCGCACGCGTTCTGCTATTACTGACGATCTGGTGGATCGGAATTCTGCGTCTCGATGCTTTGCAAGGTCGGGCAGCGAGCCTGCTTTATCGCCGTTAGAGCCCTCGTAATTACGGGATCGGCGGTAATCTCTTGCAGCGTAGGATCCAGGCGCCGGCGCCAATTTGGATATTCCACGGAAGTCCCAGGGAGGTTTACCTGTTGTTGCTCGCCGACAAAATCGTCTAGTTGCGCCGTGAGCAACAAGGCAGGCGAGTGGGCAAGATAAACGTGCACCGCATTGGTGACTTCCATGGACCAGGGAAGATTCGCTAGGTCTGTGGGCTGGGTTACGTTCGGCAACAGGCCTTCATTCCCTAGTGCGTCAGCAAGGACCCGCTTGTCTGCGTCCCGCTGATCCCGCGCCCGGTCCGTCTCCTCGGCATTTTTAAAAACTCCGAGTCTGGCTTTGAGCGAGACATCTTCTGCCGTCCAGTACCCGCGCAATGTCGCAAGATCATGGGTGGTCGCAGATACGGCGGCAAGCTTGGGATATTCGCCGGGTCTGCGGAAGCGGCCTTGGGCCTGCTCGAAATAAAGCACCCGACAGGAAAGCACATTGGCCTCCGCCATTCGTTCGCGGAAGCCCACGGGAACCGTGCCCAAATCCTCTCCGATCACGATGCAGTTGTTGCGAACGCTATGCAGCGCAGCAACGGACATTAGGTCGTCCAACGGAAAGCGAAGATAAACACCTTCGCTCGGCAACGATCCCGCGGGGACAATGAATAGCCTTTGCCAGCCCATGACGTGATCGATACGCAACGCACCCACATGGCGCATGTTCGCCTGCAGAAGCGTGATGAAATGGGCATAGCCAGCCAGGCGCAACTGCCGTGGATTGAGCGGAACGACCCCCCATTCTTGACCCGTTTCGTTGAACGGATCAGGCGGGGCGCCCACTCGCATATTGCGCAAAAAGCATTCTTGGTTGCCCCAATGATCGGAGCTCGCCGCGGCGACACTTACCGCCAGATCGCCATAGAGTCCGACTTCCATTCCGTTCTTTTTCGCAGTTTCTGCAACGGCAGCAAGCTGAAGCGAGCACTGCCACTGCAGGTATTGAAAGAAGGACAAGCGGTCTTCGTGGTCGCGTGCAAATAGAACTATTTCCTTAGACTTGGGATCTGCGCTGCCAATCGGCCAGCGTGTCCAGTCATGCGTTCTGAACTTTTCAGACAATGCCTGGAATGTCGCGAAACGGTGCAGATCGACACCGCGTTCGTTTACGAAACGCCGAAACGCACGGCTGCGCTCATCATCGATTGCCGCATGCGTCATCCTGAAATGCCGATGAAGCTCCTCGAATACCGCGAGCTTTGTGGCCGTAACCGTCGGGTAATCGACGAATTTGGATCGCCGCAGTACTTCGAGAGCGGCCGCCGCGGCTGATGAATTGACGAGCGCGCGAGCGGCCTCGGATTCCGAAAAATCCGGAATAGCGGATACATCGAGATAGAGCGGGTTGAAAAATAAACGGCTCGACGGCGAATAAGGACTGGCGTTTTCTGGCGCGTCGAGAAACAGCGCATGGAGCGGGTTGACGCCGACGAGAGCAGCTCCCTTCCTAGCCGACCAACTCGAGAGCGCGCCCAGATCAGCAAAGTCGCCTATGCCCCAGTTCGTATCCGATCGAAGCGAGTAGAGCTGGGCGGCGATTCCCCAGTAGCGGCGCGCACTCCAATCAGCCGGCAAATGAAAGCGTGCCGGTGTAACGATGAGGTCGGTAGCAGCTTCGCTTTTCGACTCGATGCACAAGCGGTGATGGCCGAGTGGTTGAGGCGGCAAGTCGAGCGCGTACAGGGTAATGTTTGAACCATCGATGTATTTGGTATCGTCAACCGCAACGTCACTTAGCTTGGTTTCCCCTGTCGTCTGTCCGCCGTCCTCGAGCTTGATCGACCAGCGTAGCGACCGAGCGACGGTCGTCATCTCAAGACGGACCGGCACGCGGACGGTGGTAGCCTCTCTCGCCACGATTACCGGCGGCAATGTTTGGCGCCATGGCTCTTCGGTCAGCGCGACAAGGCTCCCAGTGATTTCCGCGTCCGAATCGGCCGGGAGTCCCAGGGCGCGAAGCAGATGACGCGCCGTGTCTGGCGAACGTTCGTGGAGACGCCCCTCGAGGTCCCAGTAGCGCGGCTCGATACCTGCCGCATCGGCAAGCGCATTGAGGGATGTATCACTCATCATGCGCCGGCCACCAGCGATGCGAGCGAGTGTTTTTCAAGCAAAAAGCTCGATATTTCGAAAGTTGACTCGTGCGGCACGCCGTCTTCGAAAATGGTATTCAGAATGCAACGCCAGCGTAACTGCGATGGGCCCGCTGGTAAGCTAAATGTGACTGCGCGGTTAGAGGCGTTCATCAGCACGAGAAGGGCAACTTCGTCGGGACGTTGGTCATCAATTGGTGTCGCGACCGCATATTGAACGCCGAAACAAAGCCTATCCGACTCTGCCCAGTCGCTATCCGCCATTTCGCGCCCATTTGGCAGAAACCACGCGACATCCTTCAGGTTGCCATCACCGATGATTCTGCCGTGCAGAAACTCGTTACGGCGAAAGACCCGATATTTCGAACGCACTTCGAGCAAGCGTCGGACAAAATTATAAAATGACCTCTCGGTATCCAGCTTACCCCAATCAATCCAGCTGACGGCATTGTCCTGGCAATAGGCGTTGTTGTTGCCGTCTTGTGTTCGGCCGAACTCGTCTCCTGCCAGAATCATCGGCACACCTTGCGACAGCAACAGCGTAGCGATCATGTTGCGCTTTTGGCGCCTGCGCAGTGTCACAATTTGAGCGTCTGACGTACGCCCCTCGGCGCCACAGTTCCAACTAAAGTTGTTGTTCGTCCCGTCTGTATTGCCTTCCCCGTTGCGCTGGTTGTGCTTCGACGCGTAGCTCACAAGATCTTCAAGCGTGAACCCGTCGTGACTGGTGATCAAATTGATACTGGCGCCTAGTTTCCGCCCTGATGGCTCGAATATGTCGCTCGATCCTGCCACTCGCGAGGCAAGCTCAGCAAGAACCCCGTTGTCGCCCCGCCAAAATCGCCGAACCGTGTCGCGGAAGCGATCATTCCATTCGGACCAACCCCGTGGGAAAGAGCCCAATTGATAGCCATCGGCACCCAGGTCCCACGGTTCAGCGAATAGTTTCGCTTTGCAAAGCGCAGGATCCTGTGCCATGCGCCCGAACAGCGCAGCTCGTGGGGAGTAATGGTGGCGTTCACGGGCAAGACTTACGGCAAGATCGAAGCGAAAGCCGTCGACGTGCATCACCTCGAACCAATAGCGCAGCGAATCTATGATCATCTGCAAAACGCGCGGATGATCGAAATTCAGCGTATTTTTGCAGCCAGTAAAGTCGAGATAGCGGCGTTTATCCGCGGCGAGGCAATAGTAGGATGCATTGTCAATGCCGCGAAAGGAAAGCGTGGGGCCGAATTCGTCGGCTTCGGCGGTATGATTGAAGACCACGTCTAAAATGATTTCGATGCCAGCTTCGTGGAACGCACGCACCATGCGCTGAAACTCGGCGACCTCGCCGGCGGAAAGGTAGCGCGGTTCGAGCGCAAAAAAATTGATCGAATTGTAACCCCAATAGTCCTTGAGACCGTTGCACCAGAGTCGACGCGACGTTCCGATCGCATGCACGGGCAATAATTCAATCGCCGTGATGCCCAGCTCGCGGATATGCCGAATGACGTCTGCACTGGAAAGGCCGGCGAAGGTGCCGCGCAGCGCTGGTTCGATGGCGCGGTGGCGCATCGTATAGCCGCGTACATGTAGCTCGTAGATCACGCTCTGCGTCGCCGGCAGTCGCGGCGCGGCCTCGTCTTTCCAATCGAATGCGGGATCGATGACGCGGCATTTCGGCATCAAGGCCGCGTTATTGCGCGTATCGAAGGAAAGGTCTTCGCGCGGATCGCCGACAACATATCCGCAATGCAAATCACTCCAAGTAAACGAGCGGTCGAGCGCGCGCGCATAGGGATCGATGAGAAGCTTATTCGGATTAAAGCGGTGGCCGTTTAAAGGGGCGTAGGGGCCGTGAACGCGATAACCGTAAAGTTGACGCAGCGGCGCGCCCGCAAGATATCCATGCCAAATGTCGTCAGTGCGTTCGACCAGCGCCAGGCGAGCAACCTCGCGCTCGCCGTCATCGTCGAACAAGCAAAGCTCGACCTTGTCCGCATTCGCGGAAAAGACGGCGAAATTGATACCGCTTCCGTCGAATGTCGCGCCCAGGGGCTGTGGACAACCTTCCGACAGCCTTGAGCGCGCCATCACCAGCGCTCCTTTTCCGGACGCAGCACGACGACGGCAAGCGGCGGCAATGTCAGTGGCAGCGAAAACGCAAAGCCGTGAGCCGCGACGTCCTGGGCTTGGAGTGCGCCGAGATTGCCGACGTTGCTGCCGCCGTAATGCGCGGAATCGGTGTTAAGGCGCTCCTGGTAACGGACTTTGCGCGGAACGCCGATGCGATAGCCGTAGCGAACGACGGGCGTGAAATTGCAGACGACCACGACAAAATCGTGCGGGTTCGCGGCCCGCCGCAGATAGGCAATGACGCTGCTGTCGGCGTCGCTGCAATCGATCCACGAAAAGCCCTCTGGCTCGCAGTCGCGCTCGTGGAGAGCTGCCGTCTCGCGATAGAGCCAGTTCAGATCGCGTAGCAGATGCTGCATGCCGGCATGCGCGGGGTCGTCGAGCAAGTCCCATTGCAGGCTTTTGTCGTGATTCCATTCGTCAGTCTGGGCAAATTCGCCTCCCATAAAGAGAAGTTTCTTACCCGGCTGTGTGTACATGAATGCAAAATATGCGCGCAGATTGGCGAATTTCTGCCAGCGGTCTCCCGGCATTTTGTTGAGCAGGGAGCCTTTCCCATGCACGACCTCATCGTGTGACAGGGAAAGGATGAAATTCTCAGCAAAGGCGTAAAGGAGCCCGAACGTCAGCTTGTCGTGATGATATTTTCGGTAGATCGGGTTCTTCCCCATATATTCGAGGGTGTCGTGCATCCACCCCATGTTCCATTTGTAGCCGAAGCCGAGGCCGCCCACATAAGTTGGGCGCGACACCATCGGCCATGCCGTTGATTCTTCGGCAATGGTCACGACTTGGGGATGCGTTTTGTAAGCCAGTTCGTTTACGCGGCGGAGAAAATCGATGGCCTCCAGATTTTCTGCACCGCCATAGATGTTGGGTATCCACGCGCCGTCCTTGCGGCTGTAGTTGCGGTAGAGCATCGAGGCCACGGCATCCACCCGTAGACCATCGATGCCGTATTCCTCCAACCAGAACAGCGCATTCGACAACAAGTAGTTGCTGACCTCTCTGCGGCCGAAATTGTAGATGAGCGTATCCCAATCGGGATGGTATCCCTCGCGAGGATCGGTGTGCTCGTAAAGGTGGGTTCCGTCGAAACAGGCGAGTCCGTGTGCGTCATTGGGAAAATGGCCTGCGACCCAATCGAGAATGACCCCAAGCCCCGCCGCATGACAGCGGTCGACGAATTCGCGAAACTCGCGCGGCTGGCCATATCGGCTGGTAGGGGCGAATAGGCCGGTCGGCTGATAGCCCCAGGAGCCGTCGAAGGGATATTCGCTAATCGGCATCAGTTCGAGGTGGGTGAATCCCATGTCCTTTACATAGGGAATCAGCGCATCCGCGAGTTCGCGATAGGTGAGACTGCGATTGCCCTCGTCCGGCAATCGCTGCCAAGATCCGAGGTGAACCTCATAGATCGAGATCGGCGCCTGAGGAACGTTGCGTACCGCCGAACTCGCGGTAGCCCAATCCGCAGTCCCCGAACGTTGCCGCAGATCGCACACAACCGAAGCTGTCCGTGGTGATCTTTCTGCCGCGAAAGCATAGGGGTCGGCTTTCAGAAGGATATCGCCGGCGCGCGTTTTGAGCTCGAATTTGTAGAGCGCTCCTTCAGCGACCCCAGGAAGAAAGATTTCCCAAATGCCGGCGCCCGGATGAAGACGCATGGGATGGCGGCGACCATCCCAGTCATTGAAATCTCCAACGACACTCACTCGGCGCGCATTCGGAGCCCATACGGCGAAGTTTGTACCGGCCACGTCATTCACAACGACCGGATGCGCCCCCATCCTTTCAAAGCTCCGCAAGTAAGTACCTTCGGCAAAAAGGTAAAGATCGACTTCTCCGAATAGCGAGCCGAATGAATAGGGATCGGCCAGAATGACCTCGATCCCGTCGATCACGGCTTGCAAACGATAGTCATAGCGCTTCTCGCCGCTGACGCTGCCCGCAAACAATCCCGCTTCAATCACACGATTAAGAATGCCGACACATTCGCCGTCACGCGAGCGCAGCACGGCTACGCGCGATGCTCGCGGAAGAAAGACGCGAACGACAAGGCCCCCCCCGGACTCATGCATGCCAAGAAAGGAAAAAGGATCACCGTCGCCGCCGTCGACGATCGCGGCCGCTCGTTGCGCTAGTTGAAGATTGGCGATCGCGTACATCGAGCGATCAGCTGATAACTCGGCAATGGTGCGGCACTCCTGCGGCAGGCTTGAGTTGGTGTGACAATTCGCAGCAGCTTTGAGTTTGCGCAAGTGTAAAAAAGCAGGTTCGCATCCTCTCGGAGTTGATCGAAATCAATGCCCGGCTGCCGCGTATCCCTTGTTATTTGTCAATCGCGGGCCACAAGGTAATGCGTGTATTATTCGTCACATCCGAGGCTTATCCTCTTGCTGAATCTGGAGGATTGGCCGACGTGTCCGTCACGCATGGCCTTGACCAAAGAGATGAGGCCCGCGATCAGGGAAATACCAGTACTCTAGAGGGCGACGCGACTCGCGGATGTTGCACTGTATTTGGCTCTAACCGGGGGTAATTCTACGCAAAATCGCTCGCGGAAAAGCTGTAAGCAAATGTTTTGTTGCAGCGTCCGGCTTCCTCAGATGGTCCGGCAAAATCAATCGCGCAAAACAGCCCATTCTGTTCGTAGGCGAACAGAAGGCCCATTCCGAAATGATTTATTTTCATTCCTCGTCGTCACGCGTAATACAAGGCTTAGCATCCTTGCGGAGTTGATCGAGATCAACGCCCGCGCGCCGCACCCGCTTATTGGTTACTAATTGCGACGGCGCAGGTCGAACTGGAGATGCGCGTACTATTTGTGACATCAGAGGCGCACCCCCTCGCCAAATCTGGAGGATTGGCGGACGTGTCCGGCGCGTTGCCGGCGGCACTTATTCGGCAGGGCATCGATGTCCGCCTCTTAATGCCAGGATATCCCGCCGCCCTCCGTGGTCTGAGGGGCGCGCGCGTAGAGATGCAGCTGAAGCCGCTTCTCGGTATAGAGGGTGCCGCGCTCATTTCAGGCGAACTACCGAATTCGAACGTACCGGTGTGGCTCGTCAACGCGCCATCGCTGTTTTCGCGGCCCGGCGGTCTCTATCAGGACGAAGGCGGCCGTGATTGGGTCGATAATGCGCAGCGATTTGCCTTTCTGGCGCGCGTGGCTGCAAAGATGGCGAACGGACTGGTGCGCTGGAGGCCGGATGTCGTTCACGCCAATGATTGGCACGCGGGTTTGCTGCCGTTGCTTCTTTCCCTTGAGCCGACGCCCGCGCCGGCGACCGTCTTCACGATCCACAATTTGGCGTATCAAGGCAATTTTCCGAGCCAGGTTCTGCCCACCTTGGGCATCCCGGATCGCCTTTTCAATCCCGACGGCCTTGAGTTCTACGGCCAAGTTTCGTTCCTGAAGGCGGCGATTCGCTATAGCGACAAGCTGACGACCGTAAGCCCAACCTACGCCATGGAGGTTTTGACGCCCGAGTTTGGCTGCGGGCTCGACGGTGTCCTGCGCGACCGCAAAGAGGATCTCTCGGGCATTCTCAACGGGATCGACGACGATATTTGGAATCCGGCGATCGACAGCTATCTTCCGAGACCCTACAGCGCGAAAGACGTAAGCGGCAAGCGACTTTGCAAGGCCGAGCTGCAACGCGAGTGCGGCCTGGAAGTAGATCCAGAAACGCCCTTGATCGCTTTCGTGAGCCGGCTCGCTCATCAAAAGATGGCGGACGTGCTCTTGGATGCCGTGCCGGCGATCGCGGAGTCCGGCGCCCAATTTGTCCTGGTCGGCAAGGGGGACCCGGGGCTTGAAGCTGCATTCGAACGAATGGGCGAAAAGCACCCGCGAGAGATCGCAATCCGCATCGGCTATGAAGAGGCGCTCGCCCATCGGATACAAGCGGGTGCCGATATACTGTTGGCGCCGGCGAGATTTGAGCCTTGCGGCCTCACCCACCTCTACGCGCTGCGTTACGGAACCGTGCCGGTCGTGCGCCGAACCGGCGGACTGACCGATACGGTGACAGATGCCAATGCAGTAGCGCTGTCTCACCGGAAAGCGAACGGCTTCGTCTTTGACGAACCAACCGCGCAGGGGCTTCTGGGCGCTATTCGACGTGCCTTGGCCGCGCATCGGGAGCCGCTGACTTGGCGACGCCTTCAACTCGAAGGAATGCAGCAGGACTTCAACTGGAATACGGGGGCCGCGCGCTACGCATTGCTCTATAGCGACCTGACCGGCATCCCGCTGACGCCGACCACCCCGGCCAGCGAAACGGTCGCAAAGGAACCTGCGAGACAACAAGTGGCCATGTGAGAGTTGGCATTGCGGCGTAGCTCCTAACGACGAAGTTTGGGGGCGGCTGGGCGAACGGGGCAAAAACTGGCGGGAGATTGCCATGGCCGACACAGATTTTGTCTTGCCCGAGGACGCCATCAGACTGCGGAGCTATTTAATCTGGCAACAAGAGGGATGCCCGGATGGCCGGGCGCTCTCGCACTGGCTGCGGGCAAAGGCAGAGCTTGAGGCGGAGTTGCGCGCCGGCTCGCGGCCGCGCCGCAGGACTTCAGCTGGAACAAAGGCGCCGCGCGCTAGGCGTCGCTCTTTAGCGACGTGACGGGATGCCGCTGTGGCCGACCACCTTGTCCGGCGAAACGCGGCAGAGGAATCTGCAAGACGAGTGGCAGTGTGACGATTGGTATGGCAGCTTCCATCACGACAACGGGAAGCTTTTGGGGGAGCGGCCAGGCCGATGCGTGACAAAACTAGTAGGAGATTGCCATGGCCGACATCGACGTTGTCTTACCCGAAGACGCCATCAAACTACGCAGCTATTTTATCTGGCAACGCGAAGGCTGCCCGGCTGGCAAGGAATTATCGCATTGGCTGCGGGCAAAGGCTGAGCTTGACGCCGAATTGCGTGGCGCCGACTATCCGCCTCCGCCGGCACCTGCCGCCTTCGTTATGCCGCGCATAAAGATTTCAGCCGCCCCAAACAAGCGCATATCCGCCAAGATCAACTGTGAAGCGGCTTAACGCTGCCAGGTGATGAGCGGCAACTCGAGTGGCAGAATCGCGTGTGGGTGATAGGGTACCGCCCGCACGGTGTAATCGTTCCCAGGGCGCGATGTTTCGACCGCGCCAGCGTAGATATACCCGTTGCTCGAGCCCGCTATCGTCCGCTCTTGATGCAAAAAGATTACTTCCGACGGACGCTCCCCCTTGGCATCGGCAAACAATTCGACCCGCACCGATGACGCCGGCACTTCACCGAGATAGACGGGCACGAAAACGTGCCATCCTTTGTCGGTCCGGTTGATTGTGGGATTTCCGATATGCAAGGTCGGCCATCGCTCATGTATAGCTCGCGACCATTTGTTGAGGTCGTGCGCTCTTGCACATTTTTCCTTTAGGCGGTCGCGTACCGCCTTCGCCTGAGGCAGGTAGGCCTGTCCAATGTATTCCTGCATCATGCGGGTGCTGCTGAACGTAGGCGTCAGCGTTGACATGCTCTTGCGGATGCGCCCCAGCAAGGCACGGGGAAGGCCGGCAGCATCGCGGTCGTAAAAACTCGGAATCACCCTGGTTTCCAGGACCCGGTAGAGACTTTCCGCGTCGCGCGCATCGGCCACGGCTGCCTCGCCGCCGCCATCATCGCCGACCGCCCAGCCTATCTCGGGCTCGTAGGCTTCATCCCACCAGCCATCAAGGACGGAACAATTCAGTCCACCATTCACCAGAACCTTCATGCCACTGGTTCCGCAGGCTTCCCAAGGCCGGCGCGGCGTATTGATCCACACGTCGACGCCTTGCACGAGGTCTTGCGCAAGATCGATATCGTAATCCTCCAAGAAAACGACGCGGCGCCGGAAGCGCGGCTGCTGCGCGAATTCGATCCATTCCTGGATCATCCGCTTGCCCACAAGATCCGCAGGATGGGCCTTTCCAGCGACAACGATCTGGACCGGGTGTCGCTCATTGAGGAGAAGCCGACCAAATCGGTCGGTATCGCTGAGTAACAAGTTAGGCCGCTTGTAGTCGGTGAACCGGCGCGCAAAACCCAATGTCAAGACGTTCGCATCGAGCACGATATCGGCTGTTCGGACTGCTTCGAGCGTATAGCCGCGTTCGCGGAAGTGTGTGGCCAGGCGGGCCCGCGCGATGCGCACGACCCGCTCGCGGCCTTTCCCGCGCATGGCCCACAGCTCCTCGTCAGGGATACTCGAGATATTCTCGGCGTCAGCGTGCGGCAGCGAGCGCCAGCGCTCCTTGCCGCACGCCTTCGTCCAAATCCGGTCCGCTTCCGCCGAATCCCAGGCAGGAACATGCACGCCGTTGGTGATGTGTGATACTGGCACTTCGCTGGTCGGCCAGCGCGGAAACAGCGGTTGGAAGATGCGGCGGCTGAACTCTCCGTGAAGCCGGCTGACACCAAGGCACATCGCCGATCCTCGTAGCGCAAGATAGGCCATGTTGAAGGCCTCGTTGTCGTCACGCGGATTAAGCCGGCCCAGCGCCAACACATCGTCCAGATCGACGCCACCCTCGGGGAGCACACCCTCGACATAAGGCAGATATTTGCGCAGGAGGTCGGCGGAGAATTGATCGAATCCGGCAGCGATCGGCGTGTGGGTCGTGAATATGTTGCCAGAGCGCGTCGCCCACAGTGCCGCCCAGAAGTCGATATTCTCTTTAAGCGCCACGTGCCGTGCACGTTCTATGATGGCTAACGCGGCGTGGCCTTCGTTGACATGGCAGATTTCGATTTCCGGATGGAGCAGCTCCACCACTCGCCAGCCGCCGACGCCAAGCACAATCTCCTGCATCAACCGCATTTCGCCGCCGCCGCCGTAAAGCTTGGCGGTTATGCCGCGGTCGGGAGGGTTGTTGAGCACATCGTTGCTGTCGAGCAGATATAACTTTACCCGCCCGACTGAAGCCTGCCAAACCCGCAATTGGACGATGCGGCCCGGCAATTCGAGCGCGATGCGCAACCGGCCATCGTCCGGCAGTATCGCGGGCTCGATCGGCAGCGCCGCGGGTTCGTTATAGGGATAGAATTCCTGCTGCGCGCCAGCATTGTTGAGAAGCTGCCGAAAGTATCCTTCTTGGTACAGAAGCCCGATGCCTATGAGAGGGACATCGAGATCGCTCGCCGCCTTGAGGAAGTCTCCGGCAAGAACTCCTAATCCGCCGGCATAAAGCGGAAGCGCAGCGCCGAGACCAAACTCCATGCTGAAATAAGCGACACCGCTCAGCCGGGATGCGTCTTTGCTGCAGCGAAACCACCCCGGCGTTTGCAGATACTGCTCGCGCGCGGCCACGAATTTGGATAACTGATCCAGAAATTTCCGATCACCGGCGAGCCCGTTGAGCCGCTCCGCGGACGCGTTCTGCAGCACGACCCATGGATTGTGGGTCTTCTCCCAAAGTTGCGAGTCAATGTAGGACCACAGCACATCGCCTTCGTGACTCCAAGTCCAAAGCAAATCGAGCGCCAGCGTCTGCAGGAGTGCGATTTCGCGGGGCAATTCGGGCGACGGAAGCGCAACCATGATTCTCAGACCAGATTTGCTGCTTCGCACACGCTAAGTGGAGGCAAATACTGCCCCGGCAAAGAATAACCCCCAAGCATGCCATTACCAAAACACGGCGCGGATTAATCCGTCTTGCTAGGTGTGGCTGCGAATGCCCATAACTCTTAAGCTCAACAATACCGCCTCCTATTAGGGCACTTTTTTGAAAGGCGTATTGAGCGCAGTTGTTGCCGCTTTAGTGTTTGTTTCGCTAAGATCCCTAGCTTGCCCGCTAAACGCATTAAATTGAGCTTGCGCGAAATCGATCTGAGTTCGAAGGACCTCCATGAAATCCTTGGCTTGATTTAGCTTACGCATATACTCGCGAGCAGCTACGACATTCGTCTCGAGGTAGCTTTTTAGCTTTTCGCCAAACTGCGTGCCACCCGTCGGAATGGATGCAATGGCCTTCCCAAGCAAATCGAAATAGCTATCCATTACCGCGCGGCCTTCCTCTTTGCTTCGCTCGATCGCTGCTTGCATATCGGTCAAAGGTAGCACGTTCATTGCCATGATTTTATCCTCCGAGAACGATCGCGATTCCGCTCTGCGAATAAAAAACGCCGTTGGGTGCACAGTAAACAACTTTTGCGATCACCTTCGCACACTTCGGGCTTTTTATTAATATAGACGCCTCGATAAGTATCCCTTTGATTCAAGTCAAACACTCTAGTGTGCGAGCGTTGTCATCGGCATGAACCCGCCTTGCCGCTCTACCGGGGAGGCCGACCGCGTGCTCGAAGTGATGGCCGACACTAAGCTGCGGGTGTTAAGACTCGCAAATTTTTTTGCTCGAGGTCGTCGCAGTCGAACCCCCTACCTCACCGCTCCAGCGAAAGAAGTCAATACGAGCGTTTTGGCCGCGCGCGCGCGCGAGGGCGCGGGCTGCGGCCGGCAGCGGCGGCGCGGCGCGAGCTAGGCGGAGTGTTCGAGAGCACCCCGGTTCAAACAACTGCGTTGAGGGGTTATCACACCTTTGAACATATTCGCTATGCATACGCGCGCGCACGAGGCGCGCGATTCCAGTGAGCTCTGAGGCAGACCGACTGCTCGAGCCGCCTGATCGGGTGCTGCGGTGGTAGCGACGTCGCCAATTTTCTTTTTAGCTTTATTTGCTTCCGCTCGGCGGCGCTGGAGCGGTGAGGTAGGGGGTTCGACTGCGACGACCTCGAGCAAAAAAATTTGCGAGTCTTAGTACACCTATGCACATAATTGCTCCCCTCTCGCGCGTGCGCGCGAAGCGCCGGCGGCAGGCGCCACGACGATCAGCAGGAATCTCGAATCTCGAACCTATTTGCTGATGGTCACGTCGGAGCGACGTGATGACGGCGCGAGCTACAGGGTGGCGCGCGACAGCACCCCCAATCAACAACTCAGTTCAGGAGTTTCTTACTCTTTGTCCCTTGCTCGCTCCGCTCTGCGCCGCGCCGAACGACATCGGCGTGGGCCGGCGCCGATTCCTTTTTCGTGAAAAGGTGGAGCTCGGGCGGCTGGGCGACGAGGTCAGCGGCACCTGCGGGGTGTCGCCGATCGACGGCCGGGTGTTGCGCACGGCGGCGCGGATAGACAATCGTGCACGCTCGCGGTCCTCTGCGAGATTCCAATTGACCTGGCTCAACGCCGATTTTAATCGCGCAATTAGTATTTATACGAAGCCATCAACAATCGGCGTGGCGCGAGCATGAATGCTCAGAGAATTCTCATCGTCGGCGGCTACGGCGTGGTCGGGCGGCGCATCGCGGCCGAACTGGCGGCCAGCTACCCGGATCAAATCACCATCGCCGGCCGTCATGGTGCGCAGGCGGCTGAAGCCGCGGTGGCGGTCGGTTATGGCGCTCGAGGCCGCGAGATCGATACAAGCATGGCATCGTCCATTGCGGCGGCGCTCGAGGGCGTAACCACGGTGATTAGTTGCATCGACTTGGCAGACCGCTCCCTATTGTGGGCAGCAATCGAACGCGGGCTGTGCTATACGGACGTAACGCCCCGCTTGACCGAGCTTGGGCGCGGCGCCGCGTACGAGAGAGTTGACGCCGCAGCCCGATCGGCCGGTGCGCGGATTGTGCTAGGAACCGGCATTGCTCCCGGCATCGCCAACGTAATGGCGCGCGCGCTCAACGATACTCTCGGATGCGCCGACGAGATCGAGACGGCCCTTCTGCTTCCTGCGAGCGGTTCTGGTGGTCCTGCCCTGTTTGGGTATTTCCTCCAGGAGCTGGCGATGTCCTATGAAATCCTGATCCAGGGGGCCAGCCGGCGCGTACGTGCCTTTAGCGATCCGCGCCTCGTCGAGTTTCTACCTCCTGCAGGAACGCGGCTCGCCTATCTCTTTCCTTTCTCCGACCAGGTGCTTTATCCGCATACACTGGGAGTTCATACGGCAATTACGAGACTCGCGATCGATCCTGCGTGGCTGGGGAGATTTCTCGCAATCACGGTTAGGACCCGTGCTTCACGTCTCATGGCGATCGGATGGATTCGTAACGCCTTGATGAACGTGCGACGCCAGAATCGTCCGTCGGCAAAAACAGCCTGGTTCCAGCTACGCGTGGATGTCAGATGCGGTGATCGCTGGAGACACGCGATGCTAGCCGGTCAATCTCAAGCGGATGCGACGGCATTGGCGGCAGCAGAAACGGCGAGGCTGCTAATCGGGGGAAAGGTTGAACCCGGCGCATGGGTGCCTGAGCAGGTGGTCGACCCCGGCCCATTCTTCTCCCGTCTAGCCTCGCGAGGGCTAAGGGTTGAGGTCTATAACGGTTCTTCCCCGTCATAAACGCCTACCACGGCTTGTTCCTCGAGGTGGCGCCCTTGACGTGAGACAGCGCCTGCCGCAACCGTTCGAAGTGACATTATCGCGACACCTGTGACTTCCATCCATCTAAGATTCATGGATTATCTCTTTGGCGGGTTTCCGGGCGTCGCCACCAGAGATCGCAGCAGCAGCCATGCATTGCGCGGATTCTCGCCAATGCGCCGCATCGCATAAGGCCACCAGTCGCGGCCGAACGGCAAATAAAGGCGAATGCGCTCGCCTTGGCGGGCGAGGTTCTCGGCAACGTCTGCACGCACGCCGAGCAGCATTTCGAATTCGTAGTCGCCCGGTCGCCAGCCGCCCTCCCGAGCGCGGGCAATGGCATAAGTCTGCAAATGCTCATCGTGTGTTGCGATAATCGGATAGAAGCCAGCGTCACGGGCTGAGGACGAAAACATCAGATCAATAAGATGGCGGCTATTCGCCTTGATGTCAGCCCGGTTTGTGAAAGCCACGACGCGCCCTGCGGCAAAGGCGCCCTTCACGAGGCGAACCCGGCTGCCCTGCCGGATTTGAGCTAGAAGATCGGCTTCGGCACGGCGAAGATACGCCTGCAGCGTCAGCGCTGCCGGCAATCCGGCAGCGCGAATGTCGTTGTGCAGCGCGATTGTGGCGTCGACGACGCTCTGATCTTCCATATCGAGCATCAGTGCGTGCAGGCCATTTCTGCCTGCCGCATGTTGCGCGACTGCTTCGGCTATTTGGAACGCATTACGTCGCGCCTCGCCAACGTCGAGTCCATAACCGATCTGCGTCGGGTCGACTGAAACGTGGATGTCGAGCTCGGCTTGCCCCAAGGACCGGGCGACAGCGAGCTTGGCGCGAACGTTTTCGGAAACCAGATCGCGCGTTTCCACGTACTCGCCGAGATAGAAGAGCGAGCTGCGGATGCTGTCGCGCGACAATAGCGCGCTAGCACGAGCAACGGCAGCTTCGGCATTCAGACCCGCTACGTAGCGCTCTGCTAACGCCGAGGTGACGCGGGAATCTTGAATGAGCCCCTTCAACGGCGCTGAGCGCGCCAAAGCAATCATGCCCGATTGCCATACTCGCCGATACATGACGTACCATTCTTAGCTTAACGTCTGGCTATACAGTTCATGGCTCGTATTTCGACCCTCCGGTCAACGGCGTGATTTTTGCTTGCGCCGCGCTGGCCATCACAGCTTTTTCTGGACTAAGGATCCTCATCCGGCCACATAGATATATGTCCAATAGCAGATTTTTTATCGTAACCCGGACCTCACTCCGTTAGGTTATTTTGCATGGTTCCTCGTACGCCCAAAGTTTGGCTGGCGCTCGGTGCCGTCATCGGCCCCATCATCGGTACGCTTGGGTGGCTCGTACTGGGCGTATTGCGCCCCGGCTATTCGTTGGTCAGCCAACCGGTCAGCGCACTCGGCATCGGCCCGAACGGCATCTACATGAATGCCGCATTCGTTGTCGACGGGCTGATGTGTCTCGTCGCCGTGGTCGCGATCTTTCAGAATCTGCTCGGTCTGTCGCCGTTCGGCATCCTTTGGGACGGCATTTTCACCATGAACCAGCTCGCACTTCATACATTGGGCACGCAGTTAGCCATAACGAGCTGCATCGTGTCATTCCTTATCGCCGGACTCGTTTTGCGCCGCGTTCCTACATGGCGGCGCTTCGGCACCTGGATGATCTTCGGCTCCCCGCTCACGCTTGGGCTGCTCATCGGGTTTCTTGGTTCCGTACCGCGTGCCGATATTGTCTCGGGTCTTGGAGGCGGTACGTTCGGACTGTGGGAACGCGCGCTGGCCCCTCGAGGTTCAATTTTGGTATGCGCTGATGGCCATAAAGGCTCTGGGCGTGCCAGCCGCCTAAAGCGGATCAGGACTCTTGTTACGGAAGCTCCCACAGAGTTGTAAGATTGAAAATTGGCCTTTGGAAGCGGACGCCGAGAGGAACGAATGTGCCTGCAAGGTCCTTCATCGCCTGAAAGGTGTCCATCTGTTCGGCCGCCTCAACGCTCTCCCAGATGCTGACATTGGACATTGCGTTGTTCCTTCGATCGATGCCGACATAGAAGCCTAGGTTGCCGTGCGTTGCGTGGATGCCGGCTTCAAGCAATGCTTTGCTTTCGATCCACTTGGCTTCGACGGCTGAGGCCTTGTCGGCATCGAAGCTTCCCAGCGATATGCGAATAACTGGTGCTGCCATATTCTGTTTTCCCTGCTTCTCTTGCGCACGAGCCATTAACGGGCAATCTCGCAGCTAATGCAACAAGTGCGATAAATTCGCGTCGTTTCGACAGCACCCCCCGTTTCAAATACTGCGTTGAGACCGTCCGACGACTTTCACGAGCAAGTCTCTCGGAAATTGTGATGCCGAGATGGAAGGCTGAGCTTTTTGGGACGGCAAGGTCGTGTTCTGGGCGCGGACCCGTCGACTATTCCACGGTGTAGACACTTCACGGCCACCACCGCAAAGTCTT
>Ga0335078_10004454_pt1 | contig 20766 bp, 20 predicted proteins | sample Lox_Sample_32_FD_206711 | JGI IMG/M metagenome (GOLD analysis project Ga0335078, IMG submission 206711) | Soil microbial communities from Loxahatchee National Wildlife Refuge, Florida, United States - Lox_Sample_3.2 | ecosystem: Environmental > Terrestrial > Soil > Wetlands | place: USA...
GGGTGCGCCTCGAGCACCGGGGCCGCCTCCTTGCCGATGCCATCGGCTCGGAGATCATGGTCGCGTTCGACGCGCCGGCCGCCGTCCCGACCCGCTAGCCGGCCCCGCGCGCGCCGGCGACGTGGTCGAAGAAGGCGTCCCTTCGGCTTCGCGCCAGTTCCAGGTCCTTGGTTCCCAGGGACCTTCTGATGCGCTGCTTGGTGAATGGCGTCGGATGCACCGTGTAGTGCAGGAACCAGGTCCCGTGGTTGTTCCAGAGATGGTGGTTGGGGTTTTCCGCGGCGATGCGGATGCCGGAGTGTTCTTCGTGTAGGGTCATGATGCGTGACTTGTTTCCTTGGGATGTGATCGCGCACCAGGGCTGAAAGCAAAAGACCGACCTGGCATCAGGTCGGTCACCGCTTTCGGGAGCGTTTAGGTTCAAGGCCCCGTGGCCTCGCACATCCGGGCTCTCGCCCGATCCACCGTGGCCGCTCCCGGCCCGGTTGGCAGAACCGGCCTTTTACGGCCGATTCGTTCCTGATGCGGCGCACAGGATGGAATTTGGCGCCCTGTCGTCCAGAGAATTTTGTGGATTAGTGCTTGGATTAGTGCAACTCGTTGGATATCAGATTGAAGTCTCCCGCGATTCGTCGCGTTTATTGATGGCCTCCCTTCGCGTCACCGTAGCGATCATCACGTACAACCGCTGTCGCTTCCTGCGGCAGACATTGTCAGGCATGGTGCGCCAGGATTTTCCGGGCGACCGCTGGGAGCTCCTCGTCATCGACAACAACTCCACGGACGACACGCCCGACGTCGTCACCTCGTTCGTCACCGCGAATCCGTCGCCGCGCCGGATTGTCGAAACGCGCCAGGGCCTCGATTTCGGCCGCAACCGCGCCATCGAGGAGGCCAAGGGCGACCTGATCGTGCTCGTGGACGACGACATCCTGGTCGAGCCGGACTGGCTGACGCAGCTCATCGCGCCGTTCTCGTCCGAGAGCGCGCACAAGATCGGGGTGGTCGGCGGCGAGGTGGTGCCCGTCTTCCCCGACGGCATCCCCCAATGGCTGGAGGGCGCGCACAAGCCGCTCGGCTTCCGGCCCGATCCAGGCCCGCTGCCGCCCGAGCAGGCGCCCGTGGGCGCCAACTTCGCGTTCCCGAAGTGGGTCTTTACCCGTTTCGGCATGTTCGACACTCGCCTCGACCGGCGGGGCTCACGGCTCTTCGGGGGCGGGGACAGCCAGATGATCCGGCGGCTGCGCACCGTCGGGCTCGAGGCGTGGTTTGTCCCGGGCGCCGGGGTGAAGCATCAGATCTCCGCCGAAAGGCTCACGCTCGGATACGCCCTGCGCCACGCGTTCGATTCCGCCCGCTCGCGGGTCGCGGACCGCGTGCGCACGCTGCGCGAGTCCGACGCGTCGCCCGCCGGATTCCTGGCGTCGCGCGCCGCCGCCGGCGCCGTCCGCGCGGTGGGCTTCCTCCTGTTCGCCGCGGTCTGCATGCTCGCCCTCAGGCCGGGCGCGGCCAGGCGCGCCCTCGTCCGCGCGTGGCGCAACTGCGGCTACATGTATCAGATCGCCCGCACCGCGTTCGGGGAGGGGAGAAGCTCGCAGGCCTAGCCCCGCCATGGAACCCAGGCCCCCGGTATCGGTGTTCGTGCTCGCGCACAACCAGGAGGGGCAGATCGGCCCGGCCCTCGACAGCGTGTCCTGGGCGGGTGAGGTCGTCGTGGTCGACTCGTTCAGCACGGACAGGACGGCGGAAATCGCCGCGGCCCGCGGCGCCCGGGTGGTCCAGGTGGAGTTCCGGAAGTTCGGCGAGCTCCGCCAGGCGGGCGTCCAGAGCACGACGCAGCCGTGGGTCTTCAGCCTCGACTGCGACGAGCGCTGCAGCCCCGAGGCGCGCGACGAGATCCTGGGCATCGTCGCCGACCCGGCCTCAGCCGACGCGTACCTCGTTCCCCGGCAGAATTTCCTCCTGGGCCGAAGGATCCGGCACGGCGGCTGGTACCCGGACTACCGCCAGCCCCAGCTCTTCAGGCGCGGGCGCATGAGCTACGCTGTCGACGACGACGTGCACGAGGGCTGGAGCGTGCAGGGGCGCGTCGGGCGCATGCGCCACCCCATCGTGCAGGTCCCCTACCGCAGCCTTGCGGAGGCCATCGACAAGATGAACCGCTACACGTCGCTCGGCGTCCCCGGCCTCGAGCGCCGCGGCGCCTCCGCCGGGTTCGCCAAGGCCCTCCTCCACGCCAAGTGGGCCTTCTTCAAGTCCTACGTGCTGCAGCTGGGATTCCTCGACGGCGGACCCGGGCTCGTGATCGCCGTGCTCCGGTTCGAGAACTCCTTCTACAAGCACGCCAAGCTCGTCGAGCACCGGCGGGCCGGGCGTGGCGCCGGCTAGGCGAGGGCGACGCCCCGGGCCTTCGCGGCCCTCACAAGGGCGTCGGCCATGTCGGACGGGGTCGCCGCCACCTCGATCCCGCATTCCCTGAAGACGGCGATCTTGGCGGCGGCCGTGTCCTCGGCGCCGCCGACGATGGCGCCCGCGTGGCCCATGCGGCGTCCCGGCGGGGCGGTCGCGCCGGCGATGAAGCCCGCGACCGGCTTGGAGCAGTGCGCCTTGATCCAGCGCGCGGCCTCGACCTCGGTATTCCCGCCGATCTCGCCGATCATGACGATCCCCCGCGTCTCGGGGTCGTCGTTGAACATCCGGACCACGTCGAGGTGGGACGTCCCGTTGACCGGGTCGCCGCCGATCCCGACGCAGGTGGTCTGGCCGATGGAGCGGACCGTGAGCTGGTAGACGGCCTCGTAGGTGAGGGTGCCCGATCGGGACACGACGCCGACATGGCCATCGCGGTGGATGTAGCCGGGGGCGATCCCGATCCGGCAGCCGCCGTGGGACTGCTCGCCCCTCCCCGGCGTCACGATGCCCGGGCAGTTCGGGCCGACCAGCCTGGTGCGCCCGCCGGCCATCGCCCGCTTCACGCGCACCATGTCCTTGACCGGTATCCCCTCGGTGATCGCAACGGCGAGATCGATGCCGGCATCGGCGCACTCGAGGATCGCGTCGGCCGCGAACGGGGGCGGCACGAAGATCGCGGACACCGTCGCGCCCGTCTCGCGGGCTGCGTCCGCGACCGAGTTGAAGATCGGCACGCGGTGGGCGCCATGCTCGAAGAACTGGCCGCCCTTTCCCGGGGTGACGCCCGCCACGACCTTCGTGCCGTAGTCGAGCGAGAGGCCCGCGTGGCGGCCGCCGAAGTCGCCGGTTATGCCTTGGACGAGGATTCTGGTTTCGGGAGTGACGAGTATGGCCATGGGAATTGTCTAAGTTGGGATTGGGGGCGTGGGGGGTGTTCCCGGCGTGAGCGCCGGCCGCGCTAGGCGACGAGCCTGACGATCTTCTGCGCGGCGTCGGCCATCGAATCCCCGGAGACGATGCTGACGCCGGAGGCGGCCAGGGTCGCCTTCCCGGCCGCGACGTTGTTGCCCTCGAGGCGCACGACGAGCGGCAGCTTCAGGCCGACCAGGCGGACGGCCTCGACGATCCCGTGGGCGATCACATCGCAGTCCATGATCCCGCCGAAGATGTTCACGAGGATCCCCTTCACCTTGGGATCCCCCAGTATGATCTTGAAGGCCGCGACGACCTGCTCGCGCGACGCGCCGCCGCCGACGTCGAGGAAGTTGGCCGGGCTGCCGCCGAAGTGCTTGATGATGTCCATCGTGCTCATCGCGAGCCCCGCGCCGTTGACCAGGCAGGCGATGTCGCCGTCGAGCGCGATGTAGTTGAGCGCGTGCTTGGAGGCCTCGATCTCCTTCGGGTCCTCCTCGTTCAGGTCGCGCAGGGCGACGATCTCCGGGTGGCGGAAGAGCGCGTTGTCGTCGAAGGCGACCTTGGCGTCGAGCGCGACGACGTCGCCGGACTTGGTGGTGATCATCGGATTGACCTCCACCATCGTCGCGTCGGTCTCCCAGTACAGGCCGTAGAGCGCCCGGATGAACCGCGCCCCGTTCTTCGCCTCGGCCCCGGCGAGGCCGAGCCTGGTGACGAGCTCGCGCACCTGGAAGTCGGCCAGCCCGTAGGCCGGGTCCACGCTGACCTTGAAGATCTTGTCCGGCGTCTCGTGCGCCACCTTCTCGATCTCGACCCCGCCCTCGGTGGAGGCGACGACGACGGGCCGCGACCGCGCGCGGTCGAGCAGGATCGCCATGTAGTACTCCTTCTTGATGTCGCTCGCGGTCGTGAAGTAGACGGTCTGCACCTTGCGGCCGGCGGGCCCGGTCTGGAGCGTGACCAGGGTGTTGCCCAGCATCCGGCCGGCGATCTCGCTCGCCTCGGCCTTTGTCTTGCAGAACTTCACGCCCCCCTTGAACCCGTCGGTGAACGTGCCCTTCCCGCGGCCGCCCGCATGGATCTGCGCCTTCACCATGGTCGGGCCCTCGGGCAGTGCGGCGAGCGCGTGGCTGAACTCGCCCGGCGTCCGCGCGGCGGCGCCCTTGGGGACGGGCACGCCGTATTTCTCGAACAGGGCCTTGGCCTGATACTCGTGTACGTTCATGGATAGTCAGGGGAGTCTGTCAGGTCTCATCGGGCCGTTGCACTCCGAAAAGCGGGCCCGGTGACCCTCCAGAACTCAAACGGCGCCGCGCCGCCTGCCCGGAGCGGGGAGGCCTCGGGCGCCACGGCGAGACCCACCCCCGGGCCCGCGAGGAACGCGGCGACGCCCGGGTCGCGCAGGACCGCTCCCGAGATCACGATGTCCGCGCCGGTCGAAAGCGCGCACAGCCGGGAGGCGACGTTCACGGTCGTCCCGAAGTAATCCAGCCGGTCGTTCTGGCCGACCGCGAGGCAGGGGCCCTGGTGGACGCTGCACCTGAGCGCGAGCGGGGATTGGGGCTTGGGCGGCGCCGCGAGGGCTCCCTGCGCCTTCCTCATGGCCCGCAGAGCCGCGGCGGGGTCCGTGAAGACGGCCATGACGGCGTCGCCCATCGTCTTCACGATCGCGCCGCCTTCGCTTGAGGCCGCTTCCCTGAGGGTGTCGACGTGGCTGAGCACGCGGCCGAACGCCGGCGCGTCGCCGATCTCGCTGTAGAGCCGGGTGGAATCCTTGAGGTCCGTGAAGACGATCGTGATCGATCCGACCGGCAGCCGCTCGCCCGGGCCCAGGATCTCCCGCGCGAAAAGGTCGCGGAAGCTCTGGCGCGAGGTCACGGCCGCGGCGGTCACCGACGGGTCGCTCCAGGCGACCCGCTCGACCACCACGAGGCGTCTCACGGCGTCCGTGTTGATGACCTTCAGGAAGCCGTCCGGCGCGACGCAGGGCTCCTCCGGATGCCCGTGGCCGGGACCGAGGTCGATCCTGACCAGCGGCAGTCCGCCGGCCTCGACGCGGAAGGCGTGCGGCGCCTCCAGGCCCCGGGCCCGCACGCGGTACCGGCCCGCGCGGAAGGGCGTGGCCATGTAGAGGTCCTCCTTCGGACCCAGGCGCCTCTGCGCGACGACGTGGGGCGTGACCTGCGGCCCCCCGACGCAGTATTCGCCCCGGGGCACGCGCCGGACCGACGGGTTGGGGGTGAAGGTGAGTTCGACCGACCGGTCGAAGCTCGCCGTGAAATCGGCGCCGCACGAGTCGCAGTGCACGTCATGCGTGACCGCGGACAGGTCGGTACGGGCGCGCCTCGATACCCGGCAATGGGGGCAGCGCACGTCCCAGCTGAAGTCGAGCATCCCGGCGCGCGTGGCGTGCAGGAACAGGTCCAGGGTCTCGAGCCGGCCGGCGCCCCAGGTGTCGGCGAGGTGGTAGGGACGCATCCTGACGGCCGCCAGGTCGTCGGCCGTCGAGACAAAGTCGACCAGGCGGCCCACGAGGGGCGCGGGCTGGCGGGCCTCGGAGACGAGCCGTGACGCGATGGACGCCAGCCGCTGCCGGGCGCCGCCGGAGACGAGCGGCGAGCGGCTCCGCTCCGGGACCTCGGGGACCACCGAGGCGATATCGTCATAGTGGCGCAGGGCGCGCTCGGCGACCCGGCGCAGCGCGGTCCCGATCACCAGGGAGACGCCCAGGGCGCCCGCCAGGTTCCGTGCCATCACACGCACCTCGTAGGCCAACGTCGTGCCGCCCCCGGGCCGGGCTGCGAGTTCGCAAGACAGGACCATGCGCGCGAACGGCCCCCGGGTGAAGGCCCGGCTGACGGCGTAGCGGACCGGCTGGACCCATTCGAACTCGCGCTCCTCCCATTCCAGGACGATGCCGTGGAAGACGGCCCGCAGCCGGCGCACGCCCGGCTCGGCGGGCGGCTCCCCCGCGGCGGGCGCGCGCACGTCAAAGGCCGGCAGCCCGCAGTCGCGGTTGAGCCGCGCGGTGTCGGAGACCAGGCGCCAGAGCACCGCGGGAGGCGACTTGAGGTCCCAGGTCCATCGGTAGAGCTTCTCGGGGTAGGCCACGGGCTCAGGTCGGCAGCAGCCGCCTCGCGAGAAACGCCGCCTGAAGCGCGGATATGGCCTTCAGGCCCCGTTGCGCCAGGCCGATCAGGTCCTGCAGCTGCTCGTGGCTGAAGGTGGTCTCCTCGCCCGTACCCTGCACCTCGATGAAGCGGCCCTGGCCCGTCATCACGATGTTGAAGTCGACCTCCGCGTCCCGGTCCTCGGCATAGTCCAGGTCGAGGAGCAGGTTCCCGCCAAGGACGCCGACGCTCACCGCGGCCACCGAGTCGGCGAGCGGGCTCTCCCTGAGGTCCCCCCTGTCCACGAGCCTCTGGACCGCGAGGCGCGCGGCGACGTAGGCGCCCGTGATCCCCGCGGTCCGGGTGCCCCCGTCGGCCTGGAGGACGTCGCAGTCGAGCCAGAGCGTGTTCTGGCCCAGCCTGTCGAGGTCGACCGCGGCGCGAAGCGAGCGGCCGATCAGGCGCTGGATCTCGACCGTGCGGCCGTCGAGCTTGCCCTTATTGATGTCGCGTGCCTTGCGCTCGTGGGTCGAGTAGGGAAGCATCGAGTACTCGGCGGTGAGCCAGCCGCCCTTGACGCCCTGCTGCTTCATCCAGGTCGGGACGCCGGGCTCGATGGTCGCGGCGCAGATCACCTGGGTCGAGCCGTAGCGGACGAGCACCGAGCCGGTTGCGTGCGGGGCGAAATCCGCCTCGAACGAGATGGGTCGGAGCTCATCGGCCTTGCGCCCGCCGGCGCGTTCGAGGGCTGCCATGGGCCTAGTCGGATTCGGGTCTCGCCGGGGCGCGCTCCTCGCGCTCGATCGGCTTGAACTTCAGGCGCTTGACCGCGTTGTCCTCGGACATGAAGGCAATCAGCCGGTCGTTGAAATCCTTGGCCGGGTCGTGGCCCATCCGCTTGAGGGCCTGGGTGAGCGCCGCCACCTCGACCAGCCGCGCCATGTCGCGGCCGGGCCTCACGTAGAGCTCGATGTGCGGCAGCTTCATCCCGAGGATCTCGTAGGTATTCTCCTCGAGGCCCGTGCGCTCCTCGACGACGTCCGGCGTCCACTCGTGGAGCGACACGACCAGGTCGATGCGCTTCTCGAGGCGGATGGACTTCACGCCGAACATCTCGGCGATGTTGATGATGCCGATGCCGCGGCACTCCATGTAGCCGCGGTTGAGCGCGCGGCTCGACGCCATCAGCTCGCGCTCGTCGAGCAGCTTGATCATCGTGATGTCGTCGGAGACGAGCGAATGGCCGCGCTCGATGAGCGCGAGCGCGCATTCGCTCTTACCCACGCCCGACTCGCCCCGCAGCATGACGCCGACGCCCTTCACGTCCAGGGTCGTCGCATGCTCGATCGAGCTCGGCGCGAACTCGTTGTCGATGCACAGCGTCGCCAGGTTCACGAGGTTCATCGTGATCAGGGGCGTCCTGAAGATCGGCAGGTCCACCTTGCCGGCGACCGTGAGCATCGCCTGGGTCGGGTTGTAGTTGCGCGTGAGGATGACGCACGGGACGCCTCGCTTCGCCATCTCCGTGAACGTCGCGATCTGGTCCAGCTGGCTCCGGCTCTTCAGGAAGGTCATTTCAGCGGCGCCGATCACCTGGATGCGCTTGTTGGCGAAGTACTTGAAGAATCCCGTCAGCGCCAGGGCCGGCCGGTTGATGCTCCCTTCGCGGATGAGCCGGTGGAGGCCCGCGTCGCCGGTCACGAGCTCCAGCTTCAGCTTCTCTTTGTAGGTGTCGTAGAAGTGGGCGACCGTGATTCCGTGAATCCCCTTCTGCATGTCACAATTCCAGCACATTTGACGAGGGGAACGCACGGAAAAAGCGCTTGGGAGCGCTCCCGGCGGACCCTCCCGTCAGAGGCTGAAGTCCTCGCCCAGGTAGAATTTGCGCGCCTGATCGTCCTGGATGAGGAACTCGCCCGTGCCCTCCCGGAGCACGCGCCCCTTGCGGATCAGGTAGGCGCGGTCCACGATGCGCAGGATCTCGCGCACGTTGTGGTCCGTCACGACGATGCCGATCCCCCGGTTCTTGAGCTGGCGCATGATCCGCTGGACGTCGGCCACGGAGATCGGGTCGATCGCCGCGAAGGGCTCGTCCATGAGCAGGAAGTGCGGCCGGGTGACGAGCGCCCGGGCGATCTCGAGCCGGCGCCGCTCGCCGCCCGAGAGCGTGTAGGCCTTCTGCTTCGCGAGGTGATCGAGGCCGAGCTCCTCAAGGTGCTCCCTGAGGCGCGCCTTCCTCTCGCCCCGGGGCACGTGGACGGCCTCGAGGATCGCCAGGATGTTCTCCTCGACGGTCAGCTTCCGGAAGACCGAGGCCTCCTGCGGCAGGTAGCCGATCCCGCGGCGTGCCCTGCGGTGCATCCGCAGCCGCGTGATGTCCTCGCCGTTGAGGAAGACCCGCCCCTTCGTCGTCGGGACGAGCCCGACGACCATGTAGAAGATCGTCGTCTTTCCGGCCCCGTTCGGCCCGAGGAGCCCGACGACCTCGCCGCCCGAGATGCGCAGGTCGACCCCGTCGACGACCGCGCGGCTCCCGTAGACCTTCACGAGGCCCTCGGCAACGATGGACGGCGTCGCCATCTTACTTCGCGGGCGTGCCCTGCGGCGCCCCCTTGTCCGGCGCGGCGGGCTTTCCGCCGGTGAACCCGAGGTCCTTGATGCCCGGCAGCACGATGCGCGAGGGGCTCGCCGGGCTGCCCTCGATCACGGCCCGGCGCTGGCCCCGGTACAGGGTCATGCGGGGCCCGGACGCCGTGTAGCCCTCGCTCTCGATCCTCACGACCGGGTTCTCGGTCAGGACGATCCGGTCCTCGCCGGGGAAGACCTCGGCCCGGCCGCAGGTCGCCACGCGGTCTCCCTGGACGATCCGGACGTTGCCCGTCGCCAGCAGGTACTTGAAGCGGTCGTGCCGGCCGATCGTGGCGGCCTTGTCGCCGGAGCCCGTGGTGATGACCTTCAGGTAGTCGCAATGGAGCGTGATGTCGTTCCCGGTGGCCACCACGCGGTCGTTGAAGGTCGTGGTCGTCTCGGTGTCCGTGCTCACCGACTCCGCGATCCCGGAGCACTCGACCGTGGTGGCCGGGGGGGGCGCCGCCCGAACCGGCGAAGCCGCGGCCAGCGCGCAGGCGGCCGCAAGAAGGGGCAGGGGTCTCATTTCAGGATGTCGGGCATCGCGGCATGAAACACTACGCGGGCGTTCCGCGCGATGATAACCTTTTTCTCGTTGTAGGAGTACGTCCACATCTCGCCGCTGACCTCGGCGTCGTCGCGGACCAGCCTGACGGAGCGGCTGCCTCGGGCGACCTTCTCGTTGATCAGGAACGTCGCCTCGGGGCTCGACAGGACGGAGTCGACCCTCGCGCGGGCGTCGCCCGAGAACACCGTGACGGTCATCCCGGTGACGTCGATTCGGTCGGCGCTGATCGGGCGCACCTCGTCGCCCCGGAGCTTCATCTGGGCGAAGCCCTCCTTCGTGAAGAGGGGAAGCGTCCAGTTTCTGGCGGGCGGCGCCAGGGCGGCGTCGGGCGCCGGCGCGCCCGCGGCCGACGCGGCGAGCGCGAGCGCGGCGAGAAGCGTCGTTCCCGGTCGGTTCACGTGTGGCGGGTGCGCCGCCCGGCCGCGCGGTTCCCGGCGCGCGTGCGCGCCTCCAGGAGCCGGTCGCAGACCTCGCGCACGGCCCCGTGTCCGGGCAGCCTGCGGGTCACGTAGTCCGCGGCGGCGATCGCGCCCGGGAGCGCGGTCGGGACGGAGATCCCGATGCCCGCGGCGCCGATGGCCGGGGCGTCGATCACGTCGTCGCCCATGTAGGCGCAGTCGCTCAACCCTATCCCCAGCGCCGCCGCGAGCTCGGAGAGGGCGGCCAGCTTGTCGCGCCGGCCCTGGATGACGTGCGCGATCCCGAGCTCGGCGGCCCTGAGCGCGGAGGCGGCCGACTGCCGACCGGAGATCCACGCGAGTTCCAGCCCCGCGTCCCGCAGGGTCACGAGGCCGAGCCCGTCGATGATCGAGAAGCGCTTGGACTCGGTGCCGTCCGAGGACAGGGTCACCGTTCCGTCCGTCAGGACTCCGTCGACGTCCATGGCGAAGAGGCGGATGCGGCCCCAGGCGTCGCGCGTGAGCCTGTTCTTCTTCACGGCAGCCACTCGGTGATGAGCTGGATCAGCCGGTCGCGCGTGGGTCGGAACGCGGCCTCCAGTTCCGGGGCGAACGGGACCGGCAGGTCGAGGGCCGCGACGCGCAGCGGCGCCGCCTTGAGCGGCGTGCGGGAGCCCTCGACGATCCGGGCGACCACCTCGGCGCCGAACCCGTGGGTCCTCCGGCCCTCGTGCAGGACGATGAGCCTGCCCGTCCGGGCGGCCGACCGGGCGACCTCCGAGAGATCCAGCGGCGACAGGCAGCGCAGGTCGAAGACCTCGATGTCGGACTCGTACTCCGACGCCAGGTAGTCGCACGCCTCCACGGCGACGTGGACCATCTCGCCGTACGTCACGAGCGTTGCGAAGTCGCCCTTCCTGGCCCGCGCGGGGCGCCAGACCTCGCGGTAGCCCGGGTCCCAGGCGACCGTGTGCTTGCCGCGCCGGTAAAGGCCCTTGTGCTCGAGCAGCAGCACGGGGTTGTTCTCCTCGCAGGCCGCGAGGAGCGCGTTGAACGCATCCTGGGGGTTGCTCGGGTAGAGCGCCTTGATCCCGGGCATGGACAGGAAGAGGGACTCGAGCTCCTGCGAGTGGAACGAGCCCAGCGTCAGCCCGCCCCCGCACGGCATCCGCAGGACCAGGGGGCACGCAGCCCCCGAGCGGAAGTGCATCGTGGCGGCGTTCAGCGTGATCTGGGTCATCGCCTCGGTCGCGAAGTCCGCGAACTGGAACTCCTCGATCGGACGGTGCCCGTTGAGCGCCAGCCCGATGGCGTACCCGGTGCACGCGCTCTCGGCGAGCGGCGTGTTGAGGACGCGCGCGCGCCCGAACTCGCCGTGGAGGTTCTCGGTCACCTTGAACGCGCCGCCGTAGGTCGCGATGTCCTGGCCGAGCACGATCGACTCCGGCCGCTCGGTCAGGACCTTGTGCAGGCCGCGGTTGAGTGCCTGGGCCATCGTCAGGTTCTCCGGGGCCGCCGGCTCCGGCCGCCAGGGATAGGGCGGGGGCACGGGGGCGAACAGCTGCGCCTCCATGCCCGCGGGGTCCGGGCGCCCGACGGCCATGGACACCTTGACGCAGTCCTCGACGAACGCCCCCAGCTCGGCGTCGATGGCCTCGATCCGCGCCGCGCCGGCAAGGGCGGCGAGCGCCGCGCGGAACCCGGGCAGGGCGTCCGCGGCGGCGAACGCCTCGGCCTCGCCGGGCTTCAGGTAGCTGCAGGTGTCGTAGGCCGCGTGGCCCCGCAGGCGCAGCGTCCTCGCCTCGACGAGCATGGGCCGCGAGGTCGAGCGCACCTTCGCGATCACGGCTCCCAGCGTGCTCGCCGCGCTCCCCGGGCCGCCGCACTCGATGACAAGCCCCTCGATGCCGTAGGCCTCGGCGCGGCGCCAGAGCTCCGTGCCTGGCGCGAACTGCTCGTCGGTGGGCGTCGAGTAGGCGTACCGGTTGTTCTCGATCACGAACACGACCGGGATGGACAGGAGCGAGGCGAGGTTCATCGCCTCGTGGACGTCGCCGGTGCTCGAGGATCCGTCGCCAAAGAACGCGAATCCGACCGCCTTGCGCCCGAAGCGGCGCTGGGAGTCCGTGGCCCCGACGACGGGTCCCACCATGGCGCCCAGGTGGCTGATCATCGGCAGGGAGCGATGGGCCGGGTCGCCGTGGTGGATGTTCCCCTCGTGCGCCCGGGTGGGGCTGTCGGCGTTGGCAAAGTACTGGTTCAGGTGCTCGCAGAGGTGGCCGCTCCATATCAGGTGGCCCCCGAGGCCGCGGTGGGTGAAGCAGGCCACGTCGAGCTCCTTGTCGGCCAAGAGCGCCAGGGGAACGATCATCCACTCGTTGCCCTGTCCGCCCGTCACCGTCCCCCGGATCAGGCCCTGGCGGAAGAGGTCAAGGATGCGGTTGTCGACCACGCGCGCCAGCTGCATCCAGGCGTAGATCCGCAGGAGGGATTCCTTGGTGTTCTTCTCCAGGTCCGCGGGGCTCAGGTTGCGCGACGCCAGGATGGCTGGGGCGTTGGGAAATGCCATGGATCGGGCAATCACGCTGATCGCGGGGCGCCGCGTGGGCAAGCTCGTCGTCGCCGCCGGGGTCCGTGCTTCCGGATTGCGGGGGCAGCGCCGGCCGTGCACACCACGCATGCGCCCTATGCGTGTGATCAATCGATGAACATTGTGTACGGGGTCTCCGGCGAGGGGCTGGGGCACGTCTTCGAGGCCGTGGAGGTGGCCACGCGCCTGCGCGCGGAGGGCCACCACGTGAGGGTGCTCACGTACGGCGAGCGGGCGTGCGCGCTGCTGAAGGACTTCGACCCGACGCCGATCGCGGGGATCGGCCTTCATTTCAACCGAGACGGCATGTCGCTCGTCGACACGACGCTGCGCAACCTGGGCATCTTCCCCTTTTACCTGAGGAACTGGCGCCGGCTGAGGCGCGAGCTCACGGCGTTCCGCCCCGACGCGTTCATCACCGCCTACGAGCCGTTCAGCACCTTCGCCTCGCATGCCCTCGGGCGGCCGCTGATCAGCATGGACAACCAGAACGAGCTGCTGCACGTGCGGCCCGCCCCCGGGTCCAGGACGTTCGGCCTCAAGCTGGTCCAGCTGGCGACGCGGGTCTGCACCTACGGGGCCGCGCACTACGTCGTCAAGTCCTTCGACAAGCCCGATCATTGCGGAGCCAACGTCCATTTCGTCTCCCCCGTCATCCAGAGCGTGATTAGGAGGATCGAGCCCACCGAGGGCCCGCACGTGCTCGTCTATCTGACCAAGCCCAATGCCGAGCTCATCGGCATCCTCAAGACCATGCCCGAACCCTTCATCGTCTACTGCAACAGCAGGGTCGGCGAGGACGGCAACATCAGCTATCGGGCGCCGGGGGAGGGTTACCTCAGGGATCTCGGCTCCTGCAAGGCCATCATCGGCACCACCGGCTTCTCCCTGATCGCCGACGCCATCTACCTGAGGAAGCCCTACTACGGCGTGCCCCTGCGCAAGCAGTTCGAGCAGACCCACAATGCGCACTTCCTGAGCCGCTCGGGCCTCGGCGAGTTCTCCGAGAGGCCCACCGCCGACGATCTCAGGCGCTTCCTTGGCGGCCTGGCGACGTACCGGCAGCGTCTCCACCGGCACCGTCTCGACCCCGACGAGCAGGTGCGGGTCCTCTTGCGGCTGCTCCGGGAGGTGGCCCCGGGGCCCGGGGACCCTCTCGCCTGAGCCGCGGGCGCACCCGGGCGTCAGCCGAACGCGCTAGACCCCGTCGATCTTGCGGATTCGCGCGATGTGCCTGCCCCCCTCGAACTCGGTGGCAAGCCAGATCCGCACGATCTTTAGGGCCTCGTCCTCGGTGATCGTCCTCTGGCCAATCGCGAGGCAGTTGCCGTCGTTGTGCGAGCGGTTCCAGATCGCCACCTGCTCGTTCCAGCACAGGCCGCAGCGCACGCCCCGCACGCGGTTCGCGACGATCGCCTCGCCGTTGCCCGATCCGCCGAGGACGACCCCGCGCTCGAACTCGCCGCGCGCCACCGCCTCGGCAACGGGCCGCACGAAGTCGGGGAAGTCGCAGGGCTGCTCGGAATCGGTGCCCATGTCGCGCACGCTGTGCCCCTCGTTGAGGAGCATGGCCTTGATGAGCTCCTTGTACCGGAATCCGGCGTGGTCCGATCCGATCGCTATCGTGTAGCTGCGTGGCATCGAGCGGGTGGTCCCTGAGCACGGCATGATCCGGCCGGCCGCGCCGGCGGCAATCAAATTACCGGGGCCGTCACGGGCCCAGGGCGCTCCAGAAGGCCTCCGGGTCGCCCAGGTGCTCGAGCAGCGCGTCCGGCTGGTGGGCGGCCAGGTCGGCGACGCCGGTGCCGCCCGTGGCTACCGCGAGCACGCGCGCCCCGAAGGCGCGCGCGCAGAGGATGTCGTGGGGCGTGTCCCCGACGATCCACACCCGCTCGGAGGGGAAGTCGACGCCCCAGTGGCCCCGTGCCCGCCGGAGGGCGTGGGGCCCGAGCTCGTTGCGCACCTCGCTGTCGTCCGCGAAGGCGCCGATGGGGAAGTGCTCCCAGAGGCCGTGGAACCCGAGCTTGGCCTGCGCCCCGCGCCGGAGGTTCCCGGTCAGCAGGCCCTGGGCCACGGCCGGGTCGCCCTTCGCGCGCTCCAGGATCTGCGAGACGCCGGGCAGGACGCGCGCGCCGCTGGCGGCCAGGGTTCCCGGCAGGGCGGCTATGTAGCCGTCGATGTAGCTGGCGAGGTTCTCCCGCGTCGCCTCGATGCCGAACCTCGAGAAGATCTGCCGCATGATCCACGGGTCGGTGCGCCCGGCGAAGTCGATCCCGGCGAGCGAACCCGACACGCCGAAGACGGCCTGCAGCGCGGCGCCCAGCGCCTTCATCCCGGCGCCCCCAGAATGGAGGAGTGTGCCGTCGATGTCCCAGAGTATCAGGATATTCCGCATTTTCTATGAAACCCTGTCCCGTTGAAGGCGTCTATTGCATTTGTGGCCTCGCCACACGTGATTACACTAGCAACAAGCCATCTCTGATGGACATGAAAACTTCGAGAACTTTATTTGCTTCCGCGGCCGCCGCCTGCGCGGCCCTGCTGGTCGGGTGCGACACCGTCGACTCCAGGATCCGCAATGCGCCGGACGCATTTGCGCGCCTCAACCCCCAGGAGCAGGCGATGGTCAGGGCGGGTCAGGTGGGCCTCGGATTCAGCGCCGAGGCGGTCAAGCTCGCCTTGGGCGAGCCGAATCGCGTCACGTTCAGGGTCGACGAGAGGGGCCAGCTGCAGGTGTGGCACTACGTGGAGACCGTCTACTACGACGGTGCCTTCCTCTATGGCGGCCCCTATTGGGGCGGATGGGGCGGCTGGGGCGGATGGGGCGGCTGGGGCCGCCGGGGCTGGGGGTGGGGCGGCTACTGGGGTGGGCCGTATCCCGTGGGCCCCGTGAGCACCTATGACAAGTTTCGGGTGGAGTTTCGCGACAACCGAGTCGTGGCGTTCAACCAGGAAGTCGTCCGCTAGAGGCGCCCGCGCCGCCCGCCTGCGGCGGCGCCGCAGGCTAGGGCGTCGTGTCCGCGGCTTCGGCCTCGCGGACCTTCACCTCGACGGTTAGCGAGCGCGTCTTGCCCCCGCGGTAGGTCCCGCTCACCGGCCGGATGTCACCGTAGTCTCGGCCCGAGGCTATCTTCACATAACGGTCGTCGGCCGGCCGGTCGTGGGTTGGATCGAACCCGGCCCAGCCGTGCCCGGGCACGAGCGCCTCGATCCACGCGTGGGAAGCCTCGTCCTCCCCGGGGCGCCTCTCCGAGTTGATGAAGTAGCCGCTTATGTACCTCGCCGGGATGCCCGAGCACCGGCAGAGGCCCAGCGCGACATGGGCGAAGTCCTGGCACACCCCGGAGCGCAGGCGCAGCGCGGCCAGCGCGTCCGTGCCCACACCCGTCGTCCGCGGCTTGTAGGCGAAGCTCCTGAAGATGTGGCGGCACATGAGCTGGACCTCCGCCCACACGTCGGCCCGGCCGGCGCCCAGCGCGTCCTGGGCCTCCCGCCACAGCTCCACGTCCAGGGGGACGTAGTGGGAATCGGTCAGGAACTCCGCGTAGAGCTCGATCTCGGGGCTTGTCTCGAGCTCGGAGCGCGGGACCGCCGGCACGGGAGGGCGGGCGGCATTGGGCGTCGTCTCGACCTGCGAGACGGCCTCGACGACGAGGCGGTTGTGCTCGGCGACGATGTCAAAGAAGTGGACCGAGTTGCCGTAGAAATCGACATACTCGCGCAGCTGGGCCGCCGGCTCGGTCCGCAGCTCGAACTCCCGGCAGGTCTGGCTGGCGTCGTCCAGGGGCTTCAGGCGGACCTCGTTGAAGCTCTCCTGGGCCTTGCCTGAATAGACGAACGTCGTGCGGTGCAGAAGGCTGATCAGCATGGGTGGGCGGTCGGAGCGTTCCCGGTTCGGCGTCCGTCACTGCTGCTGCTGGAGCTGCTGGTCCTCCTGCGAGGACTCGGCCGGGTAGAACATCGTCGCCTGGACGACCCCGTCGCTGATGCGGTCAAGGATTTCCCCGGTTTCCACGAGGAATTCGTGTAGCCCGTCGCCGAGCACCTCGTCAATGGTCAGCGACTGGAGGTTGGCGAGGAGGCGGCGCGAAAGCCGCGCGGCCTCCGTGCGCGGCCGGGCGCCCGACTCCCCCAGGATCCTGCGCAGGAAGTCGTCGACCTGCGCGACGCAGAAGTGCACGGATCGTGGGAACGAGTCCGAGAAGATGAGGAACTCGGCGACCTTCCAGGGAAGGATCTCGCGGACGTAGAACCTGCGGTAGGCGTCGAGCGCGCTCGCCGAGCGCAGCACCGCCTGCCACTGCGCCGTGTCGAGCGCGCCCCCGACGTCCGTCGCGCTCGGCAGCAGGATGTGGTACTTCACGTCCAGGATGCGCGCGGTCATCATCGCGCGCTCGACGTACTTGCCGAACTGGATGAACTCCCAGCCCTCGCTCCTCGAGTAGGTCGAGTCGCTGAGCCCCTGGAAGAGGTGCGAGTTGCGCTTGATGTCCTGGAAGAACTCGTAGGGGCCCGCCGCCCAGACGTCCGTGGTGCTCCGCGACTTGAGGAACAGGTAGAGCTCGTTGATCGTCTCCCACATCTCGATCGAGATCTGGTCGCGGATCATGCGGGCGTTCTCCCGCGCGGCGAAGACGCAGGCGAGGATCGAGTTGGAGTTGCGCAGGTCGAACGCGAAGAACTCCGTCACCGACCGGCTGTCGGCCGACGGGTAGTGCTCCCCGAAGCGCTCCTCGTCCCCGGAGCCCGCCAGGATCGAGCCCCAGTGCTCCCTCGGGTACGCGTCGTCGTATCCCCGGAAGTCGAGGATGAACTGAAGGTTCACCTCGAGCAGGCGGGCGGTGTTCTCCGCGCGCTCAATGTATCTACTCATCCAATACAACGAGTGGGCGACGCGCGACAGCATCACGTTGGCCTGCGGCCGGGAGAACGGGGCCCTGGGGGCGGCCATGTCCTTCTTCGGCGGGAACTTCATGTGTCCCCCGCGATCACCCAGGTGTCCTTGGAGCCGCCGCCCTGGGACGAGTTGACGACGAGCGAACCCTTGCGCAGGGCGACCCGGGTGAGGCCGCCCGGCGTGACGACGGTCTTCTCGCCGCACAGCACGTAGGGCCTCAGGTCGATGTGCCGGCCCTCGAGGCCCGGCTGGCACCAGGTCGGGGAGCGCGAGAGCATGATCGGCTCCTGGGCGATGAAGTTGCGCGGGTTGGCGGCGACCTTCGCCCGGAACTCCTCGACCTCCCCCTTCGCGGCCGCGGGCCCGATCAGCATCCCGTATCCGCCCGCCTCGTTGGCGGACTTGACCACGAGCTTCGAGATGTTCTCCAGGATGAACTTGCGCTCCGCCGCCTCGGACGCGAGGTAGGTGTTCACGCTCGGGAGGATGGGATCCTGGTCGAGGTAGTACTTGATGACCCGCGGGATGTAGGCGTAGATCACCTTGTCGTCGGCGACGCCCGTGCCGATCGAGTTCGCCAGGGCGACGTTGCCCGCCCGGTAGGCGGCCACGAGGCCGGGGACCCCGAGCATCGAGTCGGAGCGGAACACGGACGGGTCGAGGAAGTCGTCGTCGATCCGGCGGTAGATCACGTCGACGGGCAGCAGCCCCGAGGTCGTGCGCATGTACACGCAGGCGTTCTGCACGACGAGGTCGCGGCCCTCGACGATCGGCACCCCCATCTGGCGCGCGAGGAAGCAGTGCTCGAAGTAGGCGCTGTTGAAGACCCCGGGCGTCAGCAGGACCACGCTTGGCTTGTCGCTCTTTGCGGGGGCGATGTGGAGCAGCGCCTTGAGGAGCTCTTCCGAGTAGCCCTCGACGGGGCGCACGGCGTAGCTCTGGAAGAGGTTCGGGAACGCGCGGCGCATGGCCGAGCGGTTCTCGATCATGTACGAGACCCCGGAGGGGCAGCGCAGGTTGTCCTCGAGGACCAGGTAGGCGCCGTCGCCGCCGCGGATCAGGTCGGTCCCGCAGATGTGGACGTAGATGTCGCGCGGGACCGAGAAGTTCATGAACTCCCGGCGGAAATGCTTCGCGCTGAAGACCTGCGCGGCCGGGACGATCTTGTCCTTGATGATCTTCTGGCCGTGGTACAGGTCATGGAGAAAGAGGTTCAGGGCCGTGATCCTCTGGATCAGGCCCGCCTCCAGCCGCGACCACTCGCGCGCCGGGATGATTCGCGGGATCAGGTCGAACGGGAAGATGCGCTCGGTGCCCTCGGCGTCGTTGTACACGGTGAAGGTGACGCCGCGCCGCAGGAAGGCGAGGTCCACCGCGGCGCGACGGCGCTCGAATTCGTCCACCGAAATCGAGCCGAGGCGCTCGGCGAGGAGCCTGTAGTGGGGCCGCATGTTCCCGTCGGCCGCGTACATCTCGTCGAAGAAGTTTCCTCTCTCGTAGGGGGCGTTTAGGAGCGACACGTCGGATGTGTGTAGGGCGTCACAAACGCCTCAGCAAGTCCCTTGCCAGCGCCCGCGGCCCGCCCTACCTGTCGCCGGCCGGAAACTTGAACGGCATCTCGATCCTCGCGTCCACGGTCCGGTCGTCCGCCGCGGTCGCGGGGTGGAACCTCCACCGCGCGACCGCGGTGGCGCATCGCCTGCCGATGTCGTCGTCGGTCGCCTTCTCCACCTTGACGTCGATCACCGTCCCGTCGCGCTGCACGACGAGCGAGAGGAGAACCTCGGCGCCCGTCTTGAGCTGGTCCGGGCTGAGCTCGGGGGGCGGCGACTCGTAGCTCACCGGGAGGGTCTTGACCTCGTCGGCGCCGAACACCCGGTCCCGGCGCAGGAGGTGGGCCGTGAGCTTGAGCGTCTGGCCCTCTGGGATCTCGCATGAGATCGGGGTCGGGTCGTAGCCCGGCAGGGTCAATTCGAAGGAGGCGACCTTGGGCGTGAGGTCGTGCAGGACGAGCGGCGTCGAGCCGAGGCGCATGCCGTCCTTGTCGACCCAGGCGCCTGACGGGTCGCTCGTGAGCTCGAGCGAGCCGTCCAGGTACTTGGTCTCCACCGGGGTGGTGGCGCCCCGGTCGACCGAGGCGCTCTCGACGTGGTCATGGCAGCCGGGGCGCGAGAAGGTGACGAAATAGTCGCCGCGCGGCACGTCGGGGACCGTGGCCGGCGTCCGGCCCTTGTAGACGGGCTTCCCCGTGGGGTCGGCGGCGCGGTGCACCACGAAATCCAGGCCGTCGGGGCTGCTCGCGAGCTCGAGCGCGCCGAGCGACTTCACGAGCTTGATCCTGCCGAGGTCCGTCGTCCGGGACGAGCGCACCTCCGCCTTGAGCTCGACCGGCTCGTGCCCGGCGAGCGTGATCCGGACGCTGTGCGTCCCCGGGGCGATCCCCTCGGCCTTCACGGGGGACGCGACCGGGGGCGCCCCGTCGATCGACACCGACGCCCCGGCCGGCGCCGTGGCGACCACGAGCACCCCCGGCGGGATGATGGTCCTGGCGGGCGGCACGGCGGTCGCTTGGCTCTGCGAGGCGTCGGGCGTCGGCGCGGCAACGGCGGCGGTCTCGGCCTCCTTGGCGGGCGGCTCGGGCTGCTCCTTCCGGATGATGCTGGCCTGCTTCACGCTCACCTCCGCAAGGTGGTGGGCCAGCGCCTCCTGCTGCTCCTGGTCCCTTTCCTTGATCCTCTGCATCCGGTAGTCCAGGGCGGCCGCGATGGCTGCGAAAACGAGCGCGCCGGCCGCGATCACCCCCACGTAGAAGCCCACCTTGCTCTTGGGCTCCGCCTCCACCCGCACGTCGGGTTGCGTGCCCGCCGGCAGGCCCGGGCGGGTGCTGCCGGGCTCGGGAGGCGGGTGAGCCGCGATGGTCCGGTCTCCCGGGCGCGGGAAGGGCGGCGGCGATCCCGGGGTGCGGGGCGCGGCCGGCGGCGCGAACGCCTTGCGAGCGGGCGGGGGCAGCGGCGCGGGGGCCGGCTGGGCCGCGGGCGGCGGATGGACCTGGGGCCACGGGACCCCGGGCGGCGGGGCCGCCTCCTCGGCGCGCGCCGGCGGCGGCTCGGGCGCCGGGGGCGCGGCGGGCTTGGGCTGCCTCAGGGCGACCGGCGGGGCGGGGCCCCCCTCGGGGACCAGGACGGGCTTCGCCCTCGGGGGCGCGGGGGCCGGCTGGGCCGCGGGCGGGGGCTCCTCGACCGGGGCGG
>Ga0335078_10004455_pt1 | contig 20765 bp, 13 predicted proteins | sample Lox_Sample_32_FD_206711 | JGI IMG/M metagenome (GOLD analysis project Ga0335078, IMG submission 206711) | Soil microbial communities from Loxahatchee National Wildlife Refuge, Florida, United States - Lox_Sample_3.2 | ecosystem: Environmental > Terrestrial > Soil > Wetlands | place: USA...
CTAAGTGCGATCAGTTCCTGACGGGCCGCGTCTTGTTCTCGGCCACCGGTTGTGGGACTCACTCCGGGCGCCACCATATCGCTACGAACGGGAGCTGAAGCCGGAGGCTCTGCCGCCGGGTTCTCAGGTGCTTTTTTTTTGCTCCGGCACGTAGCGTCTCAAAGCTGATTAAACAACACCAGATACACAATGCAGGCCAGCGCTACTGCGAGGCACGGCAAATTACTGCAGAGATCCCAGATAAGGTTCGAGCCCCCTCCGCAAATAACGGGCGCAAGATTCCCCGCCATTACCACGTCGAGGACGAGCACCCGATCCTTCGTACTATTTGTTGCTCCTCGCCTTCCGACGGCCATAGCTGGCGAGATCTTGCATCGGTTGGCACCCGCGCGGCCTGCGGAGACGCCGAGTCTGATCACCGCCGAGGTCCCCCGGCCGGCCGCGCCGCGCTCGCGAAGGGACAACATCCGGCGACAGTGTCAATACCCACGATGATATTCTTCGTTCATCGGCCTGGGCTGCTATTTTCAGCGCCGAACTTGTAGACCAGGTTCAGACTGAAAAAATTTAGGAACGCATTGCTAAACTGGCCCGCGACTACCACTCCGACTGGACCTGCATTCTGATAAATCGGCATTTCGCCCTTCCTCGGCGAACCCAAGCCTGATCTTTCCACTCCAGTCCTACTGGACACCCGCTCCTAAGCGGTGCTGATCGCCCACAGGAAGATTGACCGTGCGCATCGGGGTCCCGATGGCCGAGTTGTCAAGGGCAAATCCACACGACAGCATCCACTGTGGCATGAGTTGATACTGCGTGCCTGCCGCGAGGTGAAACGTATAGGAGTTCCTATGGTCGTGCGCCTTCGCGTGCGTCTCGACAGCGAGGGGCAGGGTTCACACGCAGGGTAAGGAAATTTCGTGCCAACCAATTGGGAGACGGCACGTCCAAAAAATGACCTCGCGATTTCCTGCCGGACTCTTTCGGATACAGGTTCTTGTGATGGTGTAGCTTTTCGAGCCAACCAATCAAACTCGCAAGGCACGGGACGTCAGCCACAATGTCGTTGCACGTGGCGGCAAGATTCGATCACTTCTGCTCCTTTGGTGGCATATGGGTGTGGTTACCGGAGTGGTCTTGTCCTTCGAGATTGGAGCCAACTGGAGTAATCTTTCTCGGATAACCGGAAACGTTGTCGGCCCGCTTTTGATGTACGAGGTGCTTACCGCTTTTTTCCTTGAAGGAGCCTTCATTGGGATCTTGTTGTTCGGCGAGAACGCTGGAGGTCCATTGCCCGGCCCGATCGGCTTGTCATCGTTGTGGCTGGCCAGGCTTCCAGCGCTTCAAGCCATCAAGGAGTAGAAATCCGAATCGGGAGGACCGTAAAGGAGTTCCTGACATGTCGGTTGGATGCTGTTAACCACTCTCTTTAGCGGCGCCGCGATACGGGACGAAAAACGCATTCTGGTTGATCCCGAACGAGAATCGGATCAGCGTGGAGCCGACTTTCTAAATCGCTTAGTCGACCTTCGTAAGCGCGCATTATTAGTAATCTCAGCGTTTCCGAGCACCTTACGTATGGACGGCGCCGACAGAAAAGTCTTCCGAAGTGGCTCATCTGCCGCCAGCGAATCAGCCAGTTTGAGAATGGTTGCGCGGCTGAGTTCGCGGTAGTGTTCGGCCGAATGGCTGTCTTTCTCGCCCTGGTAAAGTTCGGCGGCGGTTGCTTGAACTCGCCAGGCGGCCAGCGGGACCTCTGAGCCCTCGATCGTCGACAAAGCTTTCGCGACGCAATCGTGGGCGCGGTCAAAGTCGCGCTGCGCGACGGCGACTCGAGCATTAGCCTCCCACGCAAGCGCTTGCCAGGTGCGTTCCGCAGTCATAAGCGTGGCGCTCAGAAACCGGTCCGCCTCCGGCCGCGCTCGCTCCGGGTCCCTCTTGGTAAGCCACAGGTCCGTCAGTGCCGACTCAAGCAACATGCGAAAGTACCAGTCGAAGATCAACCTCTGGCGATCCATTTCCTCCGTGGCCGTCGACAGATACTTGCGAGCCGACTCGTATTTTCCGAGAGCCGTTTCCGCCGAGCCGGCGAGTATCAGGCCAAGCCTGCGCCATGGCCCTCGCCCGGGATCTTCAGTAAGTGGGAGCACCGACTCACAGATCCTAACAACGCCGGCAAAGTCCATTGCGTTGAGATGCACCCATGCCCGATAGAGGCGCAGTGTCTGACCGCGAAAATGGTCTCCATTCCGGTCCGCCATCGCGATTCCGGCTGTGATCTCGGCCAATGCTTCGCCCCACTCGCCGAGAAACATCAAAGTCCATGGCAAGATGAACTGACTTAGCCAGTAAGTAGAGCTTAGATATGGATTTTCTCCGCCTCCCTCGAAAACGATCGCAAGGCTCTCGACCGCGTTTCGCTTCGCTTCGCGGTATTGCGACGAACTCCAGTATATAAAGTTACAGTCGATGACATGCGACGCAATTAGAATGCGGTCACCGCTCTTCCGAATCTCAGCGAGCGCATTCATGCAGTTCTCGGCATCCTGAGCATTCCATCCGTCGGCCCAAACGCGCCGGACAAGACAGCTCGCCTGGGTTCTTGCCCGCACGAGCGAATCTACCTGCGAATCTTTCAGCCGAAGCGCCCGCCCCACGGCGTCCAAGCAACGTCGGGTGCTAATCCACGACAAAGGATATGCGATATCGACGAGCGCCTGCACCTCAACATCAATCAGGCCATACTGAGCCGCGCGTGCGATGAGAGCTTCATAGGTTTCGATCGCGCGTATATCGAACGACACCACGTATATAGTCGCCAGTTTTTTTAGAATCCCGGTCTCACTTGCCGCCCAGTCCGCCCCAGACATTCCCCTCGACAATTCGAGAGCGTGCTGCAGAAGGGCCGTAGCTTCCCTAGGGGCATATCGCCGTCCGGCAAGTTCCGCCTGAAGCTGTAGATACTTGACAGCGCGCGCCCAATCCGAACCTTCCTCGAAGTGATGGGCGAGCTCGGCCGCCACTTCGCTCGGCCGAGCTGAGAACAGCGTCTCCAACCGCTCTGCAATGCGCTGGTGCAACTTCGCGCGGGATCCCGGAGCTTGCCGGCTATAAAGCACCTCGCGGTAAAGCGCATGGTCAAATTCGTACCGCGAGCAGACGGTCCCCTCCGGGAACTGCTGCGAGCCCGCCGAATGGACGATGCGATACCGTCGTGACAGCTGCTGGCACAGGTCTTCGAAGGTTTCCGAACCAAGTCGCGCTGCTGCGGCGCAGGCTTCGGTTGAAAACACCACTCCGGCGACACTCGCTGCCTCCAGCGCCCGCTGCGCCTCCGGCGTCAGGCGATCGATCTGAGATTCGATCATCTCGCGCAGCCCCTGAGGCACCCCCAGCGCGATCTCCTCCAGCGAGACCGGCAGCTTCCAGGCTCCGTTGTCATGTGCGATGAGGTTCCGCTCTGTCATATGATCCAGCGCAGCCACCATGAACAGCGGATTGCCCTCCGAGTGATGATAGACAAACTTGGCCAAGCCCTCCGGCACGCTGGCTGCCGACGACTGGGCGGCTAGATATTCGGCCACTTCTGCTTCTCCGAGCGGCTCCAAAGCGATATCGCAACACAGCTGACGCAGCAGCAGGTCTGCCTTGATCGCCTTTAGCGGATGTTCGGAAACCACCATGTCGATGGTGGCTATCAGCATCAGTTTAGCTGACCCGCGCCGACGCGCCAGCGCCGAGATGAGATCGATCGTGGAGTAGTCCACCCACTGCAAATCCTCGAACACCAGCAACAACGGGCTGTCCGCAGCGATCGTCTCCAGCGCGTCTCCGATCTCTCGCAGCATGCGCTCGCGCGTCGCACCAAGGAGCTCACGGTGCAGCATCTCGCGCTGTTCAGGTTTCACCAGCGCGGGAAATTGAACCAGCCAGGTAGGCGCCTCAGCGGCGAGAGTCTGAATGGTTGAGTCTCCTTCCTGGCCGCGGCACAATTGGCGCAGTGCTTCCAGCATCGGATAGTAGGCTTCCTTACCACCGTAGCCCTCGATGCATTGACCGCGCGCTATGCGAAGACCCGGGACCTCAGCCGCCGCCTGACGCTGGAACTCGTCGGCCAAGGCGGTTTTCCCGATGCCCGGCTCACCCGTGATAAACACGACCTGGCACTCGCCCCGCAACACCTTCCGAAGGCAATCGCACAGCTTAGCCAGCGCGTGCTTTCTCCCGACTAGTCGGCGTCGCGCCGGCGGTGCAGAAACCGCAAGCTGTGTCCCGACGCCCTCGCTCACTGTCGCGATAAACCGGTATCCGCGCCGGTGCTGGGTTTGGATGAAAAGGGGCTTTTTCGCCCGGTCCCCAAGGGCGCCTCTGATATCGAGGATGATCCTCTTCACTGCCTGGGGCTGAATGTGGGTGCCAGGCCACACGGCATCGAGCAGCTCATCATGCGTAACCAACTGCCCCGCGTGGTCTACGAGATAGCGCAGAAGTACAAACGCCTTGGGCGTCAAGAGGATGCGCTCATCTTCACGCTTATTCCTCTGACGCCACAGACACTGATTGGCGGTATCAAGCCGGAATGGCGGGAATTCTTTCATGGATCCGCTGAAGCCACCTTTTTTACTTTCGAGCTTCCTCAACCCGAAAGACCGAACTCTTTCTACACTAATTAAGGACTCTAAGTTAACGACTTGCCAGCCAAATTCCCCTAGTCTCGGGGAGACTATTGACTCTTGAGGAACTGGTCGAATGCGTGGCGGGTACCTACCGCTTCATCCACGATCGCATTCAGGAAGCCGCCTACTCGCTGTTCCCGGCGGCAGTGCGCGCCGGACCCACCTTCGGATAGGGAGTCACTTGCGGCGCACCTCGCTCCAGAGAAGCGGTAGGAGGCGATCTTCGAGATTGTGAATCAGCTCAACCGTGGAGCGCCCTTGATCGCCTCACAAGAAGAGCGCGTGCACTTGGCCGAACTCAATCTGCTCGCGGGCAAGCGCGCCAAGGCCTCCAGCGCATACGCCTCAGCGCTAAATTACCTGGTCAGCGGTGCGACAGTGCTGCCGGAAGACTCATGGGAACGCCGGCACGAAAACGCCTTCGAGTTGGAGCTGCATCGGGCCGAATGCGAGTTTGTCACCAAGAGCGGGGGCATGGGCATGGGGCTCTCATCAGTCGCTCGATTGTCGAAAATCACGGCGGGCGGCTCTGGGCGGTGCCGAATGACGGCCCCGGCACAGCTTTTTACTTTACGATCCCGAAGTACCACCAATAGGAGCTTTCGTGTAGGCAAACTAACATTCGAAGTTGCCGATGAAGCGTAACCAGATCTATGGATTTTGGCGTTCAGCCGCACAGTGCCTGCTCGGCAGCTTTGGCGTGGCACTGATAACGTTCGCCTGCTTCCGACTGCATACCGGGCCCATTCTGGCCGCCCTTCCAGAGCTGATAATTATCGCGCTGCTGTCCCTCTCGAGCACCCTTGTTCCAACGGTCTTCGTCTCCATGGTCGCCGTTCTATGCCTGGACTACTTCTTGATGCCGCCGATTTTCACCTTCCGGTTGGACAACCCCTCGGATTTTGTAGCTTTGATCGCCTTCGTAGCAGCGGCATGGGTCATCACCCTCCTGATGTCGCGGCGCAAGCGGGCCGAAGAAAGTCAGGAGGAGCTTCAACAGCTGATAGACGCAATTCCCCAGCAGGTCTCTGCTTTCGACGCGGATTGGAGTCCTCTTTTTGCGAACCGGCGAGAACTGGAATACACCGGCCTTAGCGCGCAAGAGGCGCAGTCCAAAGACGCAATTGCCAAAATCTTTCATCCGGAAGATTTCCAGAAGTTAGAGGTCCTTCGCCAGCGCACGCGTTCGGAAGGCGCCCCCTTCGAGATGGAAGCACGAATACGGGGAAAAGACGGGCAGTATCGCTGGTTTCTGATCCGTGACAATCCGCTGCGTGACGAGCAGGGACGCGTGCTGCGTTGGTACGGCACGCGTACCGACATCGAGGATCGCAAGCGGGTCGAAGAAGCATTGAACAAAGCGCAGACTTTGTTCGAAAACTTCTTCGAATTCTCCCCCGACGCGATCGTCGCAACTGATGGAAACGGACGAATCACCAGGGTGAATTCGGCGGTTGAAAAAGTTTTCGGATACGCGCGAACCGAATTGGAGGGACTTCCGGTCGAGACCCTGATGCCGGAGCGATTCCGTCCCGCACATCCCGACCACCGAGCACGTTATACCGCACGTCCAAGCGTCCGCCCGATGGGCACGGGGTTAGAGCTTTACGGCAGACGCAAAGATGGAGACGAATTTCCGGTTGAAATCATGCTCAGCCCGGTGGGAACGGCTGACGGCCCGATTTTCATAAGCGTCGTCCGCGATGTTTCCGAAAAGAAGCGCGCCGAGCAGGCTCTCCGGCAGAGCGAGCAACAGCTGCGGGACCGCGAGGAGCAAGCTGGGAGGGACCTGCGACAGATCATAGACGCGATTCCCCAGCAGGTGTTTGTTTTCGGCGCGGATTGGAGTCCTCTTTTTGCGAACCGGCGAGAACTGGAATACACCGGCCTAACTCCGCAAGAGGCGCAGTCTAAAGACGCAATTGCCAAAATCTTTCATCCGGAAGATCTGAAGAAGCTGGAAGTCCTTCGAGAGCGCAGCCTTTCCGCGAGTGCTTCTTTTGAGATGGAGGCACGAATACGGGGAAAAGACGGTCAGTATCGCTGGTTTTTGATCCGTGACAATCCAGTGCGCGACGACCAGGGACGCGTCCTTCGTTGGTACGGCACGCGTACCGACATCGAAGACCGCAAGCGGTCAGAAGAGGCGCTGCGCCAAGCGCAGGCGGATCTCGCCCACGTCACGCGGATTACCACCATGGGAGAACTGGCAAGCTCCATCGCCCACGAAGTCAACCAGCCGATTTCGGGCGTCGTGCTCAATGCCAATACCTGCTTGCGTTGGCTGGACGGCGATTCGCCCAACCTTAACGAGGCCCGGGAAGCTGCCCGCCGGATCGTCCGCGACGGGAAGCGGGCGAGCGAGATGATCAACGCGATTCGGGCTCTGGTGAGGAAGACTGTCACAGCCAAGGGACGATTGGACATGAACGAGACCGTTCGAGAGGTTCTTGATCTTGCCCAGAACGAAGTGCTCAAAAACCATGTGACCCTGCGGACGGAATTTGCGGACAATCTCTCGCCTGTGTTGGGTGACCGAGTGCAGCTGCAGCAGGTGGTACTTAACCTGATCATGAACGGCATCGAAGCCATGAGCACCGTGGGAGAACGGCGGCGAGAACTGATCATCCGAACCCAAGACGATGAGGCCGACCAGGTGCGGGTTACAGTCCAGGACACGGGAATTGGCCTTGACCCTCAGAGCATGGAACGGATCTTCGATGCTTTCTACACCACCAAGAGCGGGGGCATGGGCATGGGGCTCTCGATCAGTCGCTCGATTGTCGATAATCACGGGGGGCGGCTCTGGGCGGTGCCGAATGACGGCCCCGGCACAGCCTTTCACTTTACTGTCCCGAAGTACCACCAATAGGAGCCCCTTTGCCGCAGTCTGAAGCAATCATCCTGGTCGTGGATGACGACGTTTCTGTTCGAGAGGCTTTGGGATCGCGTTGCGAATTTATTCAGGCGTAGTAACCGTGAGGCCGCGTGGATCGATGTCCGACACGCAATGGAAAAGTTGAGCGAGATGCAACATTACCCCGTGTACTTCGCAGTGGAGAAGTATTTTTGGGACCGCTTCTGTTCTTCGCTGCGCTAATAACGGGCCTCTGCCGATAAACGAGTGGGCTATGAGATCTGTCTGGTGAAGGTGGCGAGATCGAAGTAATCGCGCCAGAGTCTGATTTTGCCGGCATCATCAAGTTCGAACATGCCGGCCACCGGAATCTCGGCCCGCTTGCCGCTTTTCATCGTAATGGTGTCGACACGTGAGTTGAAAACAACATTGCCATCGTGCACGCTCTTCAGGATTTGACGCTGAAGGAGCTCGCATCTTTCATGAAGCCGCTTGTCATTTCACGGATCGCCTGCTTGCCTTTAGCTGGGGACATGGGGACGTTGTCCAAACGGCATGTTCCGCGAAGTGGGACATGACCTCGTCAAGATCCAGCTGAGTCCAGGCGGCGAACAAGTCGCCGATTACTCTTTCGCAATTGACCGCCATAATGTTTCTCCTCGATGCGAATTGCCGATCAGATGTTCAATTCTGCATCTAATACGAAGCTAACTTAGTATCAAGCTTGGAGTGACAGGCAAGAACTGCGGCCATTTCGTGATGGACGCCCAGTGCGGAATTCCAGACGTCCAGCGAAACCGGATCGAAGAATCGCGGAATAAAAAACGGTCGCTCTCAAAATTTCGAGTCGGGTAGCTAACTTGATAGTTGGCCCTCTACGAGGGGACGGGGGACGCAATGTATCCGATGCTCGGGCTCACCGCGGCCTACTTTGCGGCATCGGGTATGGGCGGTGTTAACGCCGTCTGCTTGAAGTTCGATCAGATCTCGCGCCGGCCGCGCGGCCATCTGGTAACCGCAGGCAAGGCGGCAAATTGATTCATTGCGGTTAGAGAGCTCTTCCGGCTTCCATCGCACCGGTTGCAGTCTGCCGTGCTGGGTGCTCCGCGTGATGTTCCAGAATCTCGAGAATTTTGAGTCCAGCGGTCGGTATGGCCGTACCCGGTCCGAAGATGGCAAGAGCCCCGTCCCTGGAGAGCTCGTCGTAATCCTGCGGTGGAATGACGCCGCCGATTACGATGGGCATGTCTTTGTGGCCGAGTCTCGTAAGGGCCTGGCGGAGTGCGGGCACCAGGGTCAGATGACCGGCGGCAAGCGAACTTGGTCCGACGATATCAACGTCTCCCTCGACAGCCTGGCGCGCGGCCTCTTCGGGCGTCTGAAACAAAGGGCCAAGGACCACGTCGAACCCGAGATCCGCGAGAGCCGCTCCCACCACCTCCTGGCCGCGGTCATGACCGTCCTGACCGAGCTTGCAGATGAAGATGCGCGGCTTATGGCCCTGGCTCTTCAAGAACCGCTCGACCTTGTCCTGCACGGCGACGATTGACGGCTTCTTCGCACCGTAAGTCTGCGCGTAAATCCCCGTAACCAGTTCTTGTTCGGCCTTGTGGCGGCCGAAGACCTTCTCCAGGGCGAAACTGATCTCACCTACCGTTGCCTGGGCGCGTGCCGCCCCAATCGACAGCTCGAGGAGGTTCCCTTTCCCGGTGCCGGCACACTCGGTAAGCGCGTCCAGCGCCGACGAGACCCTCGCTGGATCTCGTTGCGACTTGAGCTGAGCGAGCCGTCTTGCCTGTGCCTGCCGAACCGCAGAGTTGTCTACCTTGAGGACTTTCATCGCCTCCTGCTTGTCCAGAACATATTTGTTCAATCCAACGATGACTTGGGCTCCCGAGTCGATCCGGGCCTGCGTCCGCGCCGAGGCTTCCTGGATCCGTTTTTTGGGAAAGCCCTGTTCGATAGCCTTGGCCATGCCGCCGGCCTGCTCGCACTCGACGACCTGAGCCCAGGCCTTGTGCATGAGTTCGTGCGTGAGCCGCTCCACGTAGTAGCTGCCGCCCCAGGCGTCGATGACTGAATCGGTATCGGTTTCTTCCTGAAGAAAGTCCTGGGTATTGATCGCGAGACGTTCGGAGAAATCGCTCGGCAGCGCCAAGGCCTCGTCGAATGCATTCGTATGCAGGCTCTGGGTGTGGCCTTGAGTGGCGGCCATCGCTTCGATGCAGGTACGGATGACGTTGTCGTACACGTCCTGGGCGGTCAGGGTCCACCCGCTCGTCTGGCAATGAGTGCGAAGGTCCATGCTCTTGGGGTTGCGAGGGCCGAACTGCTTGACGATCTTCGCCCACAGCAGCCGAGCGGCACGCATCTTGGCGATTTCCATGAAGGTGTTTTTGCTGATGGCCCAGAAAAAAGACAACCGCGGAGCAAAGTGGTCAATGCTCAAGCCGGCGCTCAAGCCTGTCCTCAGATACTCAAGCCCGTCCGCGATTGTATAGCCCAGCTCCAGGTCGGCAGTGGCGCCGGCCTCCTGCATGTGGTAGCCGCTGATGCTGATGCTGTTGAACAACGGCATATGCTGGCTCGTATAGGCGAAGATATCCCCAATCAGTCGCATGCTGGGCTGTGGCGGATAGATGTAGGTGTTGCGGACCATGAACTCTTTGAGGATGTCGTTCTGAATGGTCCCCGAGAGCTGCTCCTGCTTCACCCCCTGCTCTTCGGCGGCGACGATGTACAGGGCCAGTACCGGCAGCACGGCCCCATTCATGGTCATCGACACGCTCATGCGGTCCAGCGGGATGCCGTCGAAGAGGATCCTCATGTCGAGCATGCTATTGACGGCCACGCCCGCCATGCCGACGTCGCCGGCAACCCGAGGATTGTCCGAATCGTAGCCGCGGTGAGTGGCTAGATCGAAGGCGATGCTGAGACCCTTCTGACCAGCCGCCAGGTTACGCCTGTAGAAGGCGTTGGATTCCTCCGCAGTCGAGAAGCCCGTATATTGCCTTATGGTCCAAGGCCGGCCTACGTACATCGTGGAGTAAGGGCCCCTTAAGAACGGCGGGAGCCCGGGCATCGTGCGCAGGTGCTCCAGCCCCTCGATATCGGCACTGGTGTAGAGGGGTTGTATGGGAATCTGCTCGGGCGTATACGAGACGAGCTGATCCAGGGAACGGCCCGACTGAGCCGCCGCGCGGATCCGCCACTCGGCCGATCGGTTATCCACTTCCGGCCCCCTGTTCCAGGGGATGTTCTGGAAGTTTGGGATCTTGCTCATGGCAGCACTCCTATCTGATGAAGCAGCGAGCGAAGGATTTCTAGAACGCTGCATTTGATGAAGATGAACTGGTTGACGCCGGCGGCGCGGTACCTGGCCTCGTTCGAGCCCGGGTTCCCGGCCAGCACGACAGTCCTGGCCCCGGCGGCTCGCAACTTGGGTGCGACCTGTTCCACGTCGGTCGCGTAGCGAGCGTCGGTCGAACAGATAACGGCGATCTCTGCTCGGGACGCAGCGAATGCTGTAGCGGCAGCCTGCGCGTCGGTGAAGCCGTCATTCTCCACCGGTTCGAAGCCGCCAGCTTCGAAGAAGTCCCGTGCGTAGTTAGAGCGAGCGAGAAACTCCCTTCTCGTCCCCAGGTTGGCAAGGAAGACCCTGGGCCGTTTGTCTCCGTGTGCCCGGGCGTAAGCATCGACCATATCGCGCAACTGCTCATACGCGGCTGCGTAGGGATGGGCGGCCAGCGGCGTCGTGGATGCACCTTCACGATTCGCCACCGGTCGGGAGAGGGTAGATGTGAGCTCCCCGATAGTCGCCCCCGCTCGTGCTGCCTTGACCGCCGAGGTCATCAGATCGCCGATGCCGCGCCCTGACTTGGCCACGACAGCGTCCAGCGCCGCGCTGGAGTCGCCTTGATGGCGGTCGCGGCGCCATTTCACCAGCCTTCCGGACGCTTTCGCTCGCAACTCGGAGTAATTCGGGGTGGGGCGGCTGAGCTCCTTCTCGAACACGTCAGGATGCTCGCTCACCCCGGTGATCGCCCTTTTGCGCGTCGCGATGTCCAGCTCGCGCCGCTTCTCGACCGCCCGGATCTGATCCCTGATCCAGCCGTCCGTCGCCGCCTTGATCATTCCCCCCAGACCCTCGATTTGCTGGAAAAAAGACCACGCCTTCTCTGCCATCTCGTCCGTAAGCTTCTCAAGAAACCAAGAACCGCCAGCCGGATCCACGGTCTGATTGAGATGACATTCCTCCTGCAGGATCAGTTGAGTGTTTCGGGCCAATCTCCGAGTGGATTCGACGCTCAGCCCCACCGCGACGTCGATGGGAAGCGTGATGATCGCATCGGCTCCGCCCACGGCGCCGGCGAAAGTCGCGGCAGTATTGCGGAGAAGGTTAACCCAGGGATCGCGGTGGCTGATCACGCGCCGGCTGGTCTCGACGATCACCCGCAGACCCGATGCGGCCCTCACGTCGGCCCCGCAAGCCTCGATCGCCTTGGCCCAGAGTTTTCGTAGGGCCCTGAGCTTGGCAATCGACTGGAAAAACTTGCAGCCCACGGTCTCGTGGAAGGCAATTTGCCTGACTGCAGAGTTGAACTCGAGCCCGGCGCTAGTCATGGCACGCACATACTCGAGGGCCGTTCCCACCGCGAATGCGAGATCTTGTACCGAATCGGCGCCTGCATCGTGATATACGGCGGTCGACACCCGAACGGAGCTCACGTTGGGATAGTGGACAGTCGTCCAGGCCGCGAGGTCAGTCATATGTAGAAGAGCCACATCCAGTGGCTGCGGCAGGACACCGTCGCGCATCAGTGTGCCCAGCGGGTCCGCGTTGAAGGCGCCCAGGGCCTTCGAACCTTTGACGCCCCTTTCCTCCCACAGCGCGGCCAGCAGAGCCGCAGCCGGCAGGAAGGCGGCGCCGCTTTCCAAGGAGACCGGCACTACGTCCATCTGGACGCCTTTGAGCGCTTGGTCGAGATCACCCAAGCTGTACACCATGACCCCCTCGCGACCGCACAGCTCGGCCGATCCCGGAGCGTCGGCGTCGAGTCCGCCGGAAGCTGCCGCGTCGAGCTTCAGCTCGACGGAGGTCACGCCGTTGTCCAATTCCTCGAGCAAGATCCGGTTGACCTCGGCAGGCTCAGGATGCAGGACCTCCTGCCGCACGTCCCAGCCGTCCAGGGAATGCCCGAGCGGCCTCGTTCCTCTCGTGTAGGGCGGACCGCCTGGGAAGCCGGACGGGTCGTTCTCGGAAGGCCAGCTCTCCTGGCTGTAGATCGGCTGGATATCAATGCCCTCATAGGTGTGCGTGATCATTTTCTTTTCGAAAGGCACACCTTTCAGGTCAGCCTCCACCTGCGCCTTCCAGGCGTCATAACTGGCAGGCGGGAAATCCTCCGGTATGTTCAGTTCTTTCTCGATCATGATGACGCTCCTCCGAGGCGCCGAACCGCCCCGCTCGATCCATCTGGCGAGCTGGGGGAGAACTGTTTGAGATCAAGCTCGGGGAGCATGGCTCCGTGCTCGATCAGGTTGCGATGCAATTCGAAGCAGCGTGTCAGGTCGTGGCGGATGTGGCCCACACGCGCTCCCTTGACATAGTGGTGGAGATAGTCGCGATAGGCAGGGTGGGCACAGCGGTCGATCAGCCGGCGCGCGCGTTCTGCCGGTCCCAACCCGCGTAGATCGGCTATTCCTTGTTCCGTGACCACGATATGTACGGAATGCTCGGAGTGGTCCACGTGGCTGCAGAAGGGAACAATCGCGCTGATTCTCCCGCCCTTGGCAATCGAGGGACAGACAAACACCGAAAGGAAAGCATTCCGCTCGAAGTCCCCGGCACCGCCGATTCCATTCATGATCTGCGTGCCGCACACATGAGATGAGTTCGCATGTCCGTAAATATCGACCTCGAGGGCCGTATTGGTGGCAATGACCCCGAGCTGGCGGATAACTGTCGGGCTATTGGAGATTTCTTGAGGACGCAGCACGATCCGCGAGCCAAAGTAATCGAGATCTTCATAGATTTCCTGGAGCTTGTTTTCGGACACGGTGAGAGCGGTCGAACTTGCGCCGGTCAATCGCCCCGAGCGCATGAGCTCGACACACGAGTCCTGGAAAACTTCGGTGTATAAAGTAAACGCAGGCAGGTCGGGATGCTCGCCAAGACCCGCCAGGAGCGCGTTTCCGACGTTTCCGATTCCGCTCTGCAGCGGCAGAAACTCGTGCGGCAGACGGGCCGCAGCCAGTTCATCCAGAAAGAAGCGAACGAGGTGTTCGGCGATCTTCTTGCTCGCGGGGTCGGGCTGGCGCGGCGGCAAACGCGTACTCGGCTCATCCGTTTCGACGATGGCGACGACCTTGGCGGGATCGACCATGGCGAAAGGAGTACCGATCCGGTCAAGGGGGTGTCGGATGGGGATCGGCGCGCGATGAGGCGGCAGGGGAAGGGTGAGGATATCGCTGAATTCCCGGACACGCGACGGGTGATGCCGGTTGATTTCAATCACGACCTTCTCGGCCAACTGCAGGTAGGTAGGGCCATTGCCGATGGCCGTCGTGAAGTAGACGCGTCCCTCGTCCGAGATCTCGCTGGCCTCGATCACGGCAAAATCGACCTTGCCGAAGAATCCCTCGAAAAGTTGCTGCGAGCAGTGAGAGAGATGGATGTCCGCGAAATCGATTTTCCCCTGGTTGATCGCGTCCCGGCACGCTTTCTCAGCCTGGAAAGGCATTCGAAAGCTGACCGCGTCTGCTTGCACAAGGTCCTCGTCAACTGCAGGCCCAGCCTCGGCACCACTGAGAATTCGGACCTGAAACGGCTCGCCGCGCTCGTGAAATCTCCGGGCCCGCTTTGCCAGCGCTTTCGGAACCGCATGCGGACAGCCGGGGTCGGTGAATCCACCAACGCCCAGGGAAGCGCCGTGCGAAATCAACTCGGCTGCTTCCTCGGCAGATCGGATGGGAAATCGTCCGTATTCAGTCATCGTTTCCCGCTTCCTCTCGTGATCACTTGCCCTGGAAGACAGGCTGCCGCTTCTCAAAAAAAGCCTTGACGCCCTCTCTGAGGTCGTCGCTGCGAAATGCGGCTCGCCGTGCTGCCTGAATGAACTCGTACTCGTCGGCGCTCATGGGGGCGCCCCTATTCAGGCTGCTCAGCTCGGCCTTGACGACCGAAACCGCCAGTGGCGCGCGGTCAGCGATTGTCTCCGCGATTTCCATCGTCGCCGCCTCCAGTTTCTCGGGGCTCACGAGGCGATTGAGCAGACCAAAACGATAGGCATCTTCGGCCGAGAGGGGATTGGCCGTGAAGACCATCTCTTTAGTGATGTGCAGGGGCAACGTCCCGAGGAAATGCGACATCCCTGCCGTATTGTAGGAAATCCCCAACTTGACAGGAGTGATGGCGAAGGTCGTCTTGGGTGTGCCGATTGCGAGATCGCAAGTAACGGCCAGGTCACAGGCCGCGCCCCAAACGCTGCTGTGCAGCATCGCTATCACTGGCACCGTACAGTTCTGAACGCGGCGCAGGACTCGTTCAAATCCCGTCGTCCAGGTCACGGCGTCGTGACCGTCGAGTGGTATCTCGCGGATGTCGTGACCGGCAGACCAGATCTTCGTGTTTGGATTCGCGCCAATGACAACGACTCGGACGCGGGCTTTTTCAAACTCGTCGAAGGACTCGAGCAGCTTGTCGCAAACGTCGCTGCTGAGCGAATTGACCGGTGGATTGCTGATGGTCGCGATCCCGATGTTATTCGCAATCCGCGTAGCGCGCATAGGCTGGGTCGGATTCTCTGCCATGATTCTCTACCTCGGAGCGTTCTCTTGTCGGACTAACGTCCGGATTACGAAACCGGCGTGCGTGCAAACTCCTTGACGGCGCGACTTGTTCGACATCAGATGCCCAAGCACAAGTGAACTCCTCTCTCGCTGGTGCGGAGGATTTACGCTCTACCCTGCCAGGCGTGAAAAGATTGGTCCCCGATCGTGCACTCGCATGGCCAGTATCCTGGATAGGGCGACCGGATGGAGCGTTATTGTGAGACCGCCGAATCTGTTTGCGGCTAGCCGATCCGAACCCGCCACTCCGAACGAAGGATGCAGCTGAATGAAATCTTTGCCCTCTCGGTTCCAAGGCGACGGTTTTGATTCTTTTTGCAGGGAAAAGTGCAGGCGAAGACGGCGACTTTAATAAAGCGACCGAGTGTGAAACAGCCAATCACAAAATGGGACCTCATTCTTCACGCCAAGTGTTATGTAGGCGTCGGCTTCCGCGACCATCGGAGTAGACCCCCGAGGAAGCGCTTTAGTGGGTGGTTTTGACGGCTCGTGGGCCGCACCCGCATTTTTCTCGTCGTAGTGGCCGGCGAGCAGAGGGAGACGAAGACTGATTTTCATTCCCGGCGCGACTACCGTCCACAAAATCACCCAACTGGTCTCTAGTTGGTGGCAATGAAGAGGTGTGCGCTGCTCGCTATTGTGTTGGTCTGGAACACGACCCTGGGGACTGCGTTTGCAAGGCAGCCCGCCACGGCCGCGATTTGCGACACCTCGGCTGATTTTTTCCTGGGGATCGAGGACTATCCCAAAGCGATTCGCCTCCACCTGCAGGTCCTAAGACGCAATCCGAACAGCGCCCTCGCTCATTATCATCTTGGTTTTGCCCAAGGAATGATGGGTAACCGAGCGGAGGAGATCAGGGAGTATCAACGTGCCGAAGCGCTTGGGCTGAAAAACTGGGATCTGTCCCTAAACCTGGGATTGGCTCAGCTCGAAAATGGTAACCTGGACGCGGCTACGGAAAGCCTGCGAAGGGCTGTTCTCCTCGGTGAGAACCATTCGGAGTCGCATTTCAATCTCGCTCTCGTCTATGAGCGGCGCGGAATCCTCAAGGAAGCGGAGCATGAAACGCTGGCGTCGCTGCGCTTGACTCCCTGGCAGCCGGATACGCGGAACTTGCTCGGCGTGATCTATGCGCGGGAGGGAAAAATTGTCCGCGCGTTGCTCGTATGGCACGATCTCGTGCGCGAAGCGCCGGACTATGAGCCGGCGCGCAAGAATCTCGCGATCCTCAGCAACATAGGTTCCCTTGGCGAGACGGCGGTCGTTGTTCCCCCGCAGCGGCCGCCACCCAAGTAACAAGATGAGCGAGAGAGTGCTTCCGAATTGAGCTTGTGGAGATCTCTCGAGTCCTCAAGGCGGACGATCCCGCTCCACGCTTACGCGTCCGGATCAGTGGCGCGCTTACCTGCGGTTCCGATTAGTCGGTATTCCCGCGGGTGCTCATTGGGTGGCCTCAACGTTTCCGAGCACTTTACGAACGGCCGGCGCGGACAGGAATGTCTTCCGGAGTGACTCTTCGATACCTAGCGAATCAGCCAGCTTGAGAATCGTCGCGCGACTGAGTTCGCGGTGGTGATTGACCGATTCGATGTTATCGCTAGCTCGGTAAAGCTCGGCGGCGGTTGCGTGAACTCGCCAGGCGGCCAGTGGGACCTCGAAGCCCTCCATCGTCGAGAGCGCCTTGGCCGTGCAGTCTCTCGCGCGATCCAGATCGAGTTCCGCTATTGCGATCCGGGCATTTGTCTCCCAGGCCAGCGCTTGCCAGGTGCGCTCGACGGTCGCCAGCGAGACCTCGAGAAACCGCTCTGCCTCAATTCGCGCCTGCTTCAGGTCGCCCTTTGCAAGCCACAGTTCCGTGAGACTCGATTGGAGCTGCATGCGCCAATACCAGTCTATTATGACCTTTTGTTGATCCATGGCATTCCGAGCGGTCAACAGAATCTCCAGCGCCAGATCACAGTTCCCCAAAGCCAATTGCGCCGAGCCTTTTACGATCAAACTGATTCGCGCTTCCTCCGGAAGCGCGCCTGAAAACTTCGACCCACTACTAAGGACGGAATTCTCGGGATGAGAAAAAGACGATTCGCAAATCTTCAACGCTTCCTCAAAATCCATCGCGTGCAGGTGGGCCCAGGCCAGATAGAGCCGCAAGGTATTCGCGCGATATTTATTACTATTTCTCTCTAACATAGCGATACCGGCTCTGAACTCGCGAAAGGCCTCTGCCCACTCTCCCAAAAGGAGAAGGCTGGAAGGTGAGAAAAGCTGATGTACCCAAAATATGAGACTCAGATTCAAGTAATCATCGGACCGCTCGAACAAGTAAGACATAGCGTCGGACAGCCTGCGGCCAGCCTCGCGGTATTCGGAAGAAGCCCACTGATGTATGGCGTATGTGGCCGAATAGAACGCCGAGGTAACGGGGTCGCCAACCTCCTGAATTTCGTTGAGCCATATTCGCATCTGTTCGGCGTCCCGAGCGTTCCAGCCGCCTGCCCAGATTCGATAGTGGGAGGAGAGCATGCGGGTGGTTGCCCGCAGCGGGCGATCAGTCTGGCTATCGCTACGGTGGAAAGCCCGCTCGAGTACTACGAGGCACCGCTCCGAACTGAACCATGCCAGGGGATATGCCAGATTAACGAGGGCGCGCGCCTCGTCATCAATCAGGCCAAGGTGAGCTGCCCGCGACGCCATAGCTTCATAATTTTCGATCGCGCGAGGATCGTATTCGGAAGCGTGGATCATCCCCTGCTTCTCCAGAATTTTGATCTGGCTGACCCCACGCGCGGGCTCGGGCAGTTTGCTCGATAAATCGAGTGCGTGTTGCAGAAGAGCCGTAGCTTCGCGATTGGCATAACGACGCCTGGCGGTTTCGGCTGCAACACAAAGATACGTCACAGCCCGCTGCCAATCCAAAGCGTGTTCGAAGTGCCGCGCCAATTCAGGGGCTGCCTCACTCAAACGATCCGAGAAGGTCGTTTCCATCTGTTCCCCAATCCTCTGGTGCAGCTTGGCCCTGCGTCCCGACGCTAGCCGGCGATAGAACACCTCGCGGTAGAGCGCATGGACAAATTCGTAGCGTGTCGAAGCGGTTCCGTTGGGAAAGTGCGTGAAACCTGCCGAACGCACGATGCGATGGCGGCGCGAGAGATCTTCGCAAAGTTCTTCGAAGATTTCCGGATCAAGATTCGCCGCGGGGGCGCAGACTGCGCATGAAAACACCATCTCGGCAACGCTCGCCGTCTCCAGCACCCGCTGCCTCTCCGGCGTCAGGCCATCGATCTGAGCTTCGATCATCCGGCGCAGCTTCTGGGGTACCTCAAGAGCGATCTCTTCCAGCGCAACCTTGAGCTTCCAACGTCCATTCTCTCGTGACAGGAAGCTTCGTTCTGTCATATGGTCCAGCGCTGCCACCATGAACAACGGATTGCCCTCCGAGTGATGATAGACCAACTTGGCCAAGCCCTCCGGCAAGGTCGCTTCCGACGACTCGGCGGAGAGATATTCGGCAACTTCCGCTTCGCCCAGCGGCTCCAAAGTGATCTCGCGACACAACTGATGCAGCAGCAGGTCCTGCTCGAGGATCTTCAAGGGATGTTCGGGAACCACCCTATCCACTGGGCGCTTGGTGGCGATCAGCATAAGTTTGGCTCGCGCACGCCGACGTGCCAGCGCCGAAATGAGATCGACCGTGGAGTGATCCGACCACTGCAAGTCTTCGAAGACCAGCAACAACGGGCTGTCCGCAGTGATCGTTTCCAGCAGATCGCCAATTTCGCGCAGCATGCGCTCGCGCGTAGCGCCCAGGATCTCACGCTGTAGCATCTCGCGCTGTTCAGGTTTCACCAATGCGGGAAACTGTACCAGCCAGGTAGGCGCCGCAGCTGCGAGGGTCTGAATGACCGACTCTCCTGCAGAGCCACGGCATAACTCACTTAGCGCTTCCAGCATCGGATAATACGCTTCCTTGCCGCCGTAGCCCTCGACGCATTGACCGCGAGCAATGCGAAGTCCTGGAAGCTCTGTCACCTGACGCTGGAACTCATCGGCCAAGGCGGTTTTCCCGATGCCTGGCTCGCCTGTGATAATGACGATCTGGCGCTGGCCTCGTAAGGCCTTGCCAAGGGAATCGCGCAACTCACCCAACGCGCTCTCTCTGCCCACCAGCCGGCCATGCCTCGGTTGCGCTTCAGCCGCGGAACCCGACGGGCCGTCTTCGCCCACATCAGGTTTGAACCGCGCCGGCGCCGCGGGCAGAGCTTTACCTGGAGCAGCTTCTGAACTTCCTGACGCCATTGGTGACGCGGCTGACGTGGCTGTGGCCCCCCCAAACTGCCACGCAACCTGAAACCTGCGGTCGGGAATGTAGGAGCAATAGATTCCGGTCCTGATGCTGCAGGTGAACATTCGACCCAGCTCGGGGTCGTGCCTGGCAATTCCTGCGATCGCGGTCTTGATGTTTTTCTTCGCCCGCTGCCGCGCTCGTTCCGTGGCCGAGCCCGCCCGCCGGTGGCGGCCGCCAAGACCGATCGCGCGCGACAATTCAGCACCGAGCGCGTCGATCTCTTCCTCCGCTCTGGCAGCGCGCTCGACATCTCCAAACTCTTTCGCCTCTTCCAACTCTTCGCGCAGTTCGCGCACCCGCGCCTTATAGGTCGCCTTGGCCTGCTCGTCCAGCAACTCGCCGGCGTCCCCCAAACCGCCAATGTGAATTCCCGAGGCCTCCAGTTCCTCTGCATTGATCGACAAGGAACCAGATGACTGCTTCGCCTGGTCGCGCGCTGGCTCGGGCTCAGTAGCCCCGGCCCCAAGGTCGAGCACATGAAATTCGGTCCCCGGATGGCGCAGTAGATGGGCGATGAAGGAGAGTCCCAGGCAGTCCTTCAGCCGAAACACTCTTCCGCCATAGCCGACCGTCCAGTAGTCTCCCTCCTGGCGAAAAAGCCCCCTTCCATCGGACCTAGTATCAGGAGAAGGGGTCTCCTGCACTGGTGGGAGCTCGTTCACGCCAGTCCCTCCAATTCGCGGGTGGGCTTTGGCCGCAATATCATGCGAATCGATTTCGGCTAGTGGCAGCAAAGTCTCGCGACGTTGTTCGAGGCGAAATTGATATTGGGCGATACCCTTGCGGATCGCGTCCAATAGGACTTCATCATCAATGGGCTTAGTCAGAAACTCTAGCGCCCCTGCCTTCATCGCGCGCACCGACATCGGAATGTCGCCGTGCCCGGTGAGGAAGATGATCGGGATCTGAACGTCCGTCTTGGCAAGCTCTTGTTGCAGATCGAGTCCGCTTAAGCCAGGGAGGTTCACATCCAGCACCAAACAGCTGGGGATTTCCGCTGGGAAGCTGGCTAAAAAGTCCTGCGCTGACGGAA
>Ga0335078_10004456_pt1 | contig 20764 bp, 22 predicted proteins | sample Lox_Sample_32_FD_206711 | JGI IMG/M metagenome (GOLD analysis project Ga0335078, IMG submission 206711) | Soil microbial communities from Loxahatchee National Wildlife Refuge, Florida, United States - Lox_Sample_3.2 | ecosystem: Environmental > Terrestrial > Soil > Wetlands | place: USA...
ACCGGCTGGAAGGTTTCTGGCGCGTGCACCAGGTTCCCCTGGCGGGGGTAAAGAAGGATCCCGAACAACTGCGCCTGCTGGAAAACTGGATGCGCTCCATGCAGCCGCAGGAGATTTTCGACGAAAATGGCACGCTCATTCCCGAACTGAAAGCGCTGGCGCCCAAAGGTCCGCGCCGTATGGGATCGAACCCGCACGCAAATGGCGGCCTGCTCAAGCGAGCCTTGCGGATGCCGGATTACCGCAGCTATGCCATCCAGGTGGACAAACCCGCCACGAAACAGGTCGAGAACACGCGCCCGCTGGGCGTTTTTTTGCGGGACATCATGAAGATGAACCCGGCTAATTTTCGCGTTTTCGGCCCGGACGAGACCACTTCAAACAAGCTCGACGCGATCTACGAAGCGAGCAGGAAATTCTGGATTGCGGATTACTTTCCGGAAGACGCCGACGGAGGCGAACTCTCGCCGGATGGCCGGGTGATGGAGATCCTGAGCGAACACACCGTCGAAGGCATGCTGGAAGGCTATCTGCTCACCGGACGGCACGGCTTCTTCTCTACCTATGAATCGTTCGTGCATGTGATCGACTCCATGTTCAACCAGCATGCGAAGTGGCTGTCGATCTGCAACCACCTTTCCTGGCGGGAAGAAATTGCGTCCCTGAACCTGCTAATCACCTCCACGGTCTGGCGCCAGGACCACAACGGTTTTACCCACCAGGACCCGGGCTTCCTCGACGTGGTGGTTAACAAAAGCGCCACGGTGACCCGCATTTACCTGCCGCCCGATGTGAACTCGCTGCTTTCGGTGGCCAATCACTGCCTCCGCAGCGAGAATTACGTCAACGTCATCGTCTCCGACAAGCAGATGCACCTGCAATACCTCGACCTGGACAGCGCCATCCAGCACTGCACCAAGGGCATCGGCATCTGGGACTGGGCCAGCAACGACGAAGGCTCCGAACCCGACATCGTGATGGCCTCCGCGGGCGATATCCCGACCCAGGAAGCACTGGCCGCGATTGCCCTTCTGCGCGCCGAGTTCCCGGACTTCAAGATCCGGTATATCAATGTGATCGATCTGTTCAAGCTGCAGCCGAACAGCGAGCATCCGCACGGTCTCTCTGACCGTGACTTCGACTCTCTATTCACCGTCGACAAGCCGATCATCTTCAACTTCCATGGCTACCCGTGGCTGATTCACAGGCTGGCCTACCGCCGCACCAATCACAGGAACCTGCACGTGCGCGGATACAAGGAAAAGGGCAATATCAACACGCCCATGGAGCTAGCGATCAACAACGAGATCGACCGCTTCAGCCTGGCCATCGATGCCATCGACCGCAGTCCGAAACTGCAGCCCATCGGCGCGCACGCCAAAGAGCGATTTCGGAACATGCAGATCGAGTGCCGCAATTACGCTTACGAAAACGGCATCGATGCGCCTTCCGTTTCCGATTGGACCTGGCCCTACTGAGGGTTCGTCAGGGAATAACCATCGCATTCGGTATGCCTGGACTTGTCTCGACCCTTGCGCAGGCGGGCGCCGCGACAGCCACTGAGCGGTGCGGATCAGACCTGCACGCGGCAGCGTTTGGCCGTGCCTTCGGCCCGCATCCAAAGCAATGCTTTGCCGGTCCGCTGACACCATTGGCGGACATCGTTCTCAAAGGTGGCGCAGTCCGCCACGACTTCGAGCTGGTCGCCTTTAGCCATGGACTTCGCTTCCACCAGCATCTTGAGTTGGGGCTGCGGACACTTCAACCCGCGGGCATCCAATGTTTTTACGTTCATGGGACTTTCTCTCCACTCCCGGCCGCCACGCCCCCCAGGCGAATCGCGGCATGTCTGATGAATTCCTGGAATTGTTCCAGTTGCCCGGCAGCCGAAACGGCCTCCCGCGCGTGTGGGGCCGTCTGGCGGGCCTGCTCCTGCGTCTCGGCCAGCGTCTTCGAGATCATCTCCATGCCGGAGATCAACTCAGTGCTGTTCATGGTGGTCTCATCGATGAGCTCTTTGGTCTTGCGCTCGCCGTCAATCAGACGGCGCATGGCTTCCGCGACGTGATCGACGCGCTGGGCGCCTTGATGCACCTTGGAAATGGAGTCTGCAATCAGCGCGGCAATGTCCTTGGCCGCCTGTCCGCACCGCTGGGCCAGGTTCCTCACCTCGTCGGCGACCACGGCAAATCCCATGCCGGCCTCGCCGGCGCGCGCCGCCTCTACGGCGGCGTTCAACGCCAGGATGTTGGTTTGGAAAGCGATCTCGTCGATCACTTTGTTGATCCGGGAAATCTTGTCGCTGGAGCTGTTGATCTCGCTCATCGACTGTACCAGGCCCTCCAGGCCTTGCGTAGCGTCCGACGCGATCTGATCCGTCTGTTGCATGAAAGTAGCCGCGGAGCGTGTGGTTTCCACGTTCTGGCGCAGGATAGACGTCATTAGCTCGCTCGAGCCGGCCACTTCGCCAAGCGAGGCCACCTGCGATTCGGCTCCGCCGCCGAGCGCCTGGCTGCTGGATGTCACGCGGGCCACCACATCTGCCACCTGCGCCGCGGTGTCCGCAATTTCATTCGAGATTCCCCCGATCTCTCGCAGCAGCTTCCGGCCTGTCCAATACAGCGCCGCAAGTGCCGCCAGGAAAACAATTGAGACGAAAACGACTGTATGGGGCCCGGGCCAGGCAAACAGGGCAAAGCCCAACGCCGCCACTAGAGCGGCTAACCCCACCATCGCTAGAGTCAACTTCAATTCGCTCCCACTTCTAAGTTCAGACAAAAGTCCACCTTCGCATCGCCATGAGCTTTGTTTGCGAGAAAACGGCCGGCGGAGGGTTGCGTCCGCCTGGTAACTCTATCGGCGGCAGAGGGCCAGGGCTTTACGGGCTGGCCGGAAAGAGACCCTTCGGATCATGTTGTTCCGCCCTGTAACTGCCGATGGGTATCTGAGACGGCTCTGATCCTTGCGGTAGGCAGCCGTTCCGGCTGTGAAAGGCAGCGCGTTACCGATGCCAGAAAAACCCAAACTCAGCGTGTATTGGGCGTCCTCCTGCGGTGGCTGTGAGATCGCCATCGTGAACCTGCACGAGAAGTTGCTTGACATCGAAAGGAACTTCGATTTCGTCTTTTGTCCCTGCCTGCTGGACACCAAAGTCGCCGATGTCGAAGCGATGGCTGACCGGAGCATCGCGGTCACCTTCTTCAACGGGGCCATCCGCACCGCCGAAAACGAAGAGATGGCGCACCTGCTGCGGCAAAAATCGCGCCTGCTGATCGCATTCGGCGCCTGCTCGGTATCGGGATCGATTCCCGCGCTCAGCAACCTGCATTCGCGCGAGAGCCATATGCAAACCAACTTCCTGGATGGGCCGGCGCTCGACAACCCGAACGGAGTCGTGCCGCAGACCCACATCGTGGTGGACGAAGGGGTCCTCGAGTTGCCCGCTTTCTTCGATACGGTCAAGACGCTGGCGCAGGTCGTGGACGTGGACTATTTCGTGCCAGGCTGCCCGCCCGAATCGCACCAGATCTGGAATATCGTGGAGGCGGTGATCGAGGGAAGACCGCTGCCGCCAAAGGGCGGGATATTGGGCGCCGGGCCCTCTTCGGTCTGCGCCGAATGCGCGCGCCAAAAAGAGGACAAGACGGTGAGCCGCTTTCACCGTACCTGGGAAATCATCCCCGACTCCAGCCGGTGCCTGCTCGAGCAAGGCCTGTTATGCATGGGGGTAGCCACCAGCCAGGGTTGCGGAGCGCTGTGCCCGGCCGTGAACATGCCCTGCACGGGCTGCTACGGGCCGCCGGAAGGGGTGCGCGACCAGGGCGCCAAGATGATCTCCGCCCTCGGCTCGGTCCTTGACATCGGCCCGTACAAAGGCATGACAGAGGCCGAGGTGACGGCCAGGACCGACGCCGTGCTCGATTCGCTGCCGGATCTGGCGGGCGGGTTTTACCGTTACAGCATGGCCGGGTCGCTCTTGAGGAGGTCCCGATGAAGAAACGCGTCAGCATCAATCCCATCACGCGGCTGGAAGGGCACGGCAAGATCGAGATCTTTCTGAATGAAGATGGCAGTGTCGCCAATGCCTACCTGCAGGTGCCCGAGTTGCGGGGATTCGAGCAGTTCTGCGTGGGCCGGCCGGCGGAAGAGATGCCGGTGATCACCAACCGGATTTGCGGAGTCTGTCCGGAAGCTCATCATATGGCGTCCGCCAAGGCGCTCGACCGCCTGTTTGCAGCGGACCCCCCGGCAGCCGCGAAGAAGCTCCGGGAATTGTTCTATTCGGCGTTTTACGTAACCGATCACACCACGCATTTCTACGCCTTGGCCGGTCCGGATTTTATCGTGGGTCCGGACGCGCCGCCGGCCGAGCGAAATATTCTCGGCGTGGTGCGCAAGGTCGGGCTAGAGATCGGCCAGGAAGTCATTGCCTGCCGCGCCCGGAATCATCACGTCATCCAGATGTTGGGCGGGCGCCAGATCCATCCGGCTTCCGGTATGCCGGGCGGCTGGAGCAAATCCCTGAGCGAAGCCGAACGGACGGAAATCGAAGCGGTCGCGCGGAAGAACATCGAATTCGCGCTGTTCAGTCTGAAAATCTTCGACTCCATGGTCTGGAACAATCCCGCCTTTCGAGAGCTGGTTACCGGCCAGACGTTCCACCATCGCACTTACTATATGGGGACCGTGGACGCCCAAAACCGGCTTAATTTTTACGATGGCCAGATTCGCGTGGTCGATCCGGACGGCGGCGAGTTTCTGAAGTACGATGTTGCGGATTACGCCACCCATATCGCCGAGCGCGTGGAACCCTGGAGCTATCTGAAATTCCCATACTTGCGGAAGCCGGGCTGGAAGGGATTTGCGGACGGCGCCGAGAGCGGAGTCTACTGTGCGACGCCTCTGGCGCGCCTGAACGTTTCCGTTCGCCTCGCCACGCCGCTCGCCCAGGAACACTTCGAGAAGTTCTGCGAAGCATTTGGCACGCACGTGGCCGGTCGGCGGCGCCCGCCCGTGCATCACCGCATGGCCACGCATTGGGCCCGGCTGATCGAGCTGCTGTATGCGGCGGAGCGCATGCTGGAGCTGGCCACGGATCCCGAAATCACCTCCCCGGAAGTCCGGACGATTCCGCGCGAGGTGACCGGTGTGGGTATCGGATCGGTGGAAGCCCCGCGCGGCACGCTCATTCACCACTACGTGACCGACTCGAGGGGCATGCTCCAGAAGGTGAACCTGATCGTGGGGACCACCAACAATCATGCCGCCATCTCCATGTCTATCCGCAAAGCGGCCGAAGAGCTGATCCGCCGCGGCCAGATGGTGGAGGAGACCGTCCTCAATCGCATTGAGATGGCCTTCCGGCTGTACGATCCGTGCCTTTCGTGCGCCACGCATGCATTGCCCGGGAGTATGCCGCTCATCGTCAATTTCCGCGACCCGGCCGGTGCGGTAATCCGTTCGTTCCGGCGGGATGGATGAGGATGCCCGTCGCAACCGTGGTAATCGGTCTCGGAAACCCGGTGCTCACTGATGATGGCGCCGGTCTCCAGGTCGTGCGCTCCGTGGCGCGGCGTTTGCACGGTGTGCGCGGGATTGAGGTGCGCGAACTGTATTCCGGCGGCATTCGGCTGATGGAGGCCATGGCCGGTTTCGACCGGGCGGTGGTTGTGGATGCGATCCTCACCGAAGGCGGCCGGCCGGGGACGGTGTATTCGCCGGAGGTGAACGATCTGTTCCAAACCAGGAACGTTTACTCCACGCACGACGGAAGCCTGGCGGTGGCGCTGGAGCTGGGGCGATTGGCCGGGTTGCGGCTGCCCTCCGAGATCCGGGTCTGGGCGATTGAAGCGCGCGACGTCTCGAGCTTCTCCGAGCGGTTGACCGGGGACGTGGAGCGCGCGGTGCCCCGGGTGGTGAATGGTGTGATGCGGTACCTGGGCGTGGCTTCCCGACCCCGAAACGGAGTACGAACATGAAAACAGCGGTCTACTTCTGCAGTTGCGGCGACAACATCACGGAACGCATCGACTTCGAGCGGCTCAAGGATGATCTGTCCGGCGATTCCGGCCTCGCTTACGTCAAGCCTGTGGGCTTTTTGTGCGCCGCCGAAGGCAAGGAGTTTCTGAAAGAAGACCTGCTGGCGGAGCGTCCCGATCGCGTGGTGATTGCGGCCTGCTCGCCTCGCGAATACGAGAAGGCTTTCATGCAGGTGCTGGCGGAAGCCGGAATCAACCCGTATTTGTTGCAGATGGTGAACATCCGGGAGCAGGTCGCCTGGGTGACGCCGGAAGCGGACGAGGCTCGTCAGAAAGCCGGCACTCTGATTCGGGCGGCAGCCCGCCGGGTGGCGCTGCATCAGCCGCTCGAAAAGAAGCAACTTGAGGCCCGCACCGAGGTCATCATCATCGGCGCCGGACCGGCGGGCTTGAAGAGCGCGCTGATGCTGGCGCAGGCGGGCCGCCCAGTGGTGCTGGTGGAAAAGACGCCTGTGCTGGGCGGCCTGCCCGTCCGCTACGAGGAACTGTTCCCCAACATGGAATGCGGGCCCTGCATGCTCGAGCCGGTGATGGGCGAAATCCTCCATGGCGAGTACGCCCCCAATATTGAGATCCTGACGCTGGCTGAAGTGATCGACGTGGCCGGTTACCTCGGCAATTTCACGGTCCAGATCAGGCAGAAGGCGCGATACGTCGATACGGTCTGCTGCATCGGCTGCGGCGAATGCATTCCGCCATGTCCCGTCTCGGTACCGAACGAGTTCGATAACGGCCTGGGCCAGCGCAAGGCCATCTCTCTGGCCTTCGCCGGCGCGCTGCCGAATGTCCCGTTCCTGGATGCGGCCGCGTGCCTGCGGTGGAAGGATACGGACTGCGACTTGTGCCGGGGGGCGTGCCCGGTTGAGGGCGCCGTCCGGTTCGAGGACCAGGATCAGATCCTGGAGCGCAAGGCCGGCGCCATCATTGTCGCTACCGGTTCGGCTCTCTACGACTGCCGCAAGCTTCCGCAACTCGGATACGGGAGCCTTCCCGGCGTCTACACCAGCCTGGAATTTGAGAGATTGGCCGCTTCCAACGGGCCGACCGGCGGATCGATTGTGAACGCAGAAGGCAACTCGCCGGACTCGATCGCCATCGTGCACTGCGTAGGCAGCCTGGACGAGCGCCACAAACCGTACTGTTCCGGAATCTGCTGCGAGTACGCCTTCAAGTTCAACCACCTCGTGGCTGCGAAGCTCCCGGGCACGAAGATCTACCACCTGTACAAGGAACTGGTCACGCCCGGCAAAGAGGGGTTCGCGCTCTGCCGGCACGCGGCCGGCAACCCGGATTCCAGGTTCATCCGCTACTCCGATATCGCGGATTTGCAGATCCGCTCGAACGGCGATCAAAAGGCCGTCCACTATCGCGACGCGGCCGGGCGCGAGGATTCGTTTCACGCCGCCATGGTGATCCTCTGCCCCGCGGTTGAGCCGGCCCATGGGTCCGCCGAACTGGGCCAGATGATGGATGTCGAAACGGACCGGAGCGGCTTCTTCGAGGAGTTGCACGGAGCGCTCGATTCGGCGCGGAGCAAGGTCAAAGGCGTCTATCTGGCAGGTGCGTGCCAGGGTCCCATGAACATCCAGAAATCCGTCAGCCAGGGCATGGCTGCGGCGGGCTACATCCTGTCGGAACTCCGGGAGGGAACGGAATTGCAGGTCGACCCGGTCACAGCCTCGGTGAACGATGCAGCCTGTTCCGGATGCCACATTTGCCGGTCCGTTTGTCCTTACAAGGCCATCAGCTACACGGCCGGCGGGCGCACTGCTTCGATCAACGCGCTTCTTTGCCACGGGTGCGGCACCTGCGTGGCCGCTTGCCCGGCGGGCGCGATTATCGGCAACCACTTTACCAATGACCAGATTCTGGCCGAAATGGAGGCGATTCTCCAGTGACACGCTTTGAACCGAAGATAGTGGGTTTCCTCTGTAACTGGTGCTCCTACGCCGGAGCGGACAAAGCTGGCGCCGCCCAGACGCCTTACCCGGCCAATTTCAAGCCCATTCGCGTGATGTGCAGCGGCCGGGTCGATCCCCAGTTTGTCCTGCAGGCATATGAAAAGGGAGCGGACGGTGTCATGATCCTGGCTTGCCACCCGGGCGATTGCCACTATAAGGAAGGCAATTACCGCGCGACTCAGCGCCATCGTATGCTGCTGCGTCTGCTCGGCCAATTCGGCATCGAACCCGAGCGCTGCCGTTTCGACTACGTTTCCGCGGGTGAAGGCGAGAAGTTTGTGCAGGTCGTCACGGACATGGTCGCGACCGTCCGGTCCCTGGGCCCGTTGGGCTGGCCCCAAAGCTCCTGATCATCCACTTACCGAATTGCGCAACCGACTGTGTTTCCGGTCACGTTCATCCTGCAAAAGAGCCTTGCAGAGCGTGCCCGGAGTTTGGCTCCCTCCAACCGGGCGTTCTACCATGGAAGAAGAGAGGAGGAACCGAAGCGAATGAGAAAGCCAGTTCTTGCGTTGCTGCTGCTGTGCCCGTTGATTGCCTTTAGCGACCAACTGACTCTGCGTGATGGGTCTGTGGTGTCCGGGACGTTCATCAGCGGCACAACGCGAACCATCACATTCCTCGATCAGAACGGCGGAACACGCCAGTTTAATATCAGCGACGTACGGTCGGTGGATTTTGGGATGGCGCCGGCTGACGCACCCGCTCCTCCACCGGCTGACGCACCTCCGCCCCCGCCGGCAAACCCTCAAGCCCAGGGTCCTATTCTGCCTGCCGGAAGCGAGATTGTGGTCAGGACTAATGAGACGATTGACTCTTCGACTTCGGCCGAGGGCCAGACGTTTTCTGCGTCCATTGATCGCGACGTCCTGGGCCCCGATGGGACCGTCTTGATTCCGAAGGGATCCGACGCGCGATTAGTTATCCGAAGGGCCAAGGCGGGCGGCGACGTAGGCACGTCCCAACTGGTCTTGGATCTGGATTCCGTGACACTCCAGGGACAACGCTACATGGTCAACACGGAGGACATTCAACGGTCCGGACGCGAGGGCATCGGGAAGAATAAGCGGACTGCCGAGATGGTTGGGGGCGGCACCGTGCTGGGAACACTGCTGGGCGCTCTTGCCGGTGGTGGCAAGGGTGCGGCCATTGGCGCCGTGGCCGGAGCCGCTGCTGGCGGCGCCACCCAGGTGCTCACGCGCGGTAGCGCCGTGAAGGTGCCGGTAGAGACGCTGCTTACATTCCGGCTCGACCGGCCTCTCTACCTTTACGCGCAGTAGCGCTTGCGGCTAGCGCACCCGGTTTCTTGTCAACACAAACATATCTTTTGTATACAATAACTTAGAGCGAAATCTTGTCACTCTGCGCCCGAGTGTGCTAATAATGTTTCTTCGGAGTTCGTGATCCGGATTCCGCATACCTGAACAACATCAAACTAAAGATGGAGGTTGTACATTAATGAAGATTCGTCCGCTCTATGACCGAATCGTGGTCAAACGGATCGAGGAGAAAGAAACCATGCAGGGTGGCTTGTATATCCCCGATTCCGCCAAGGAAAAACCGCAGGAAGGCGAAGTCGTCGCGGTCGGCAAAGGCAAGCGCCTCGAAGACGGGAAACTGGTGCCGCTGGATGTGGAAGTCGGCAATCGCATCCTGTTCGGCAAGTATTCCGGCAGCGACATCAAGCTGGATGGTGAAGAGTTCTTGATCATGCGCGAGGACGAGGTCCTCGGCATTCTGGAAAGTCAGCCCAAAGTGGCCAAGAAGGCGTCCTAAGGAGGTTAGAAACGAATGGCGAAACAGATTGTTTACGCAGAGAATTCCCGGCAGGCCATCCTGCGCGGGGTTAACCAGTTGGCCGACGCCGTGAAGGTCACGCTCGGCCCCAAGGGCCGCAATGTGGTCCTCGAAAAGAAGTTTGGCGGCCCCAACATCACCAAGGACGGCGTTACGGTGGCCAAGGAAATCGAGCTCAAGGATCCGCTGGAAAACATGGGCGCGCAGATGGTCCGCGAAGTAGCGTCGAAGACCTCGGATGTGGCTGGCGACGGCACCACTACCGCCACCATCCTGGCCCAGTCCATTTTCCGCGAAGGCGTCAAGGCCGTGGCGGCGGGCGCCAACCCGATGGCTCTCAAGCGCGGCATCGATAAGGCGGTGGAGACGGCCGTTACGGAGGTTAAGAAACTCTCCAAGCCGGTCTCTGGCGAGATGATCGCGCAGGTCGGCACGATTTCGGCCAACAGCGACTCCACTATCGGCAACATCATCGCCGATGCCATGAAGAAGGTCGGCAAGGACGGTGTCATCACGGTTGAGGAATCCAAGACCATGAACACCGAGCTCAACACGGTGGATGGCATGCAATTCGACCGCGGGTATCTTTCGCCCTACTTCGTCTCCGATGCCGAGCGCATGGAGTGCGTGCTGGAGGACCCCTACATCCTGATCCACGAAAAGAAGATCAGCAACATGAAGGACCTGCTGCCGCTGCTGGAGCAGATCGCCCGCTCCGGGAAGCCGCTACTGATCATCGCCGAGGAAGTCGAAGGCGAAGCTCTGGCCACCCTGGTGGTCAACAAGCTGCGCGGCACCCTGAATGCCTGCGCCGTGAAAGCTCCCGGCTTCGGCGACCGCCGCAAAGCCATGCTGGAAGACATCGCCATTCTGACTGGCGGCAAATCCATTATGGAAGAAACCGGCATCAAGCTGGAAGGCGTCCGCCTGGAGGACCTCGGCAAAGCCAAGCGCGTGACGGTGGACAAGGACAACACCACCATCGTGGACGGCGCCGGCAGCCAGAAGGCCATCGAGGGCCGGATCAAGCAGCTTCGCAGCCAGATCGATGAAACCACCTCCGACTACGACCGCGAGAAGCTCCAGGAGCGCCTGGCCAAGCTGGCTGGCGGCGTGGCCGTAATCAAAGTCGGAGCTGCCACCGAGACCGAGATGAAGGAGAAAAAGGCTCGTGTGGAAGATGCTCTGCATGCCACTCGCGCGGCCGTCGAGGAAGGCATCGTGCCGGGCGGCGGCGTGACTCTACTGCGCGCGTCCAAGGCCCTGGAGACCTTCAAAGCAGAGGGCGACGAGCAGATCGGCGTGGATATCGTGCGCCGCGCCTGCCAGGACCCCTTGCGCCAGATTGTGGTGAACTCGGGCACCGAGGGCGCCATCGTGGTGGAGAAGGTCCGCGAGAATTCCAACCCCAACTTCGGCTTTAACGCCCAGACCGATAAGTTCGAGGATTTGGTATTATCCGGTGTCATCGATCCCACCAAGGTGACCCGAACCGCTCTGCAGAACGCCGCGTCGATCGCTTCCCTGATGCTGACCACCGAAGCTATGGTGGCCGAGATTCCGGAGAAGAAGCCGGCGCCGGTTGGACCCCCCGGACACGGCGGCGACATGGATTACTAAGCCGGATTCGGAAGATAGATAGAAGAAACAAGGCCGCGCTTCCCGCAAGGGGGGTGCGGCTTTTTGCTTGGTAAGTGAAATGATTGACCAGATTCTTAGCCTCGCAGTTTCTTTGCAGAGCAATCCGGGCGTGTATGCTCTGATGCTGGGTTCCGGCGTCTCGCGATCGAGCGGGAACAGGCGCTCAGTGACACTGCGGTTCAGCCGGCCGTTATCAGTAGCGCAGATTCGGCCAAGGGCGCGCTTCCCCTCGGGCACTCGCCGTACACCGTGATCAAGGTCAATGGCGACTACCTCGACGGTCGCTTGAGGAACACTCCGGGCGAACTCACCAAATACGATAGCGGATCGAACGGCTTCTCGATCAAGTGTTCGACGAGTACGGCCTGATCGTTTGCGGGTGGTCCGCCGACTGGGACACGGCTCTCCGACAAGCGATCGAGCGGTGTCCCACGCGCCGATTCGGGGTTGTATTGGGCCACGTTCGGAGAGCTAGGCGAGGTGGCACAGCGACTTGTTGCTCAACGCGGGCGACGACCGTCCGAATCACCGATGCCGACGGACTGTTTGAGGATCTTCTGGACCGAGTCAAGTCCCTCGAGCAGATGGCAGTGACCGACCCGGTCTCGACAAAAGTCGCCGTTGCACGGATGAAGAGGAAACTGCCTTGGACACCCTGATGAACCTGCTGGTCTGCAGCGCCTACCATGGGACACCGAACCTGGCATCGCTTCTCGCTGAGAACTTTAAAAGGGCCGCCGATTGGGGAGACATTCAGAGTTGTGCCCTCCCATTCTGGAACGATCTGCGACGGTACCCCGCCCTATTCCTGCTTTACGGTGTTGGTCTCGCCACGGCAAAAAACGGCCGGTACGACCTGCTTCGCCGCGTCCTCTATGACCACGTCAGAGACAACAATTTCGATCACGACCAACCGCTGGTGAGACGGCTTCATAATCGTGGCGTCATGAATCGGCAGAATCAGGCGTGGTGTTTCGCGGGCGACTTTGCAGGACTCAGCGATCATCTCTTCGACGCGCTGCGCAATCCGCTCCGGGAATACTTGCCGGATGATCGGAGCTATGCGCAAACATTCGACTGGCTTGAGGACCTCTTGTGCTTGACACGCTGCGCTGTAGAATACTCTCGGTCGGATCTGCAGCGGATGCAGGCGGAAGACCCCAGCTTCATCCTCAAGGGCCCAGTGGGCCGGTTTATGCGAAACCTAGGAACCCCGGAAGACATAACCCTCCTCACCGCGCTCCCTGAGGGCCAGCCGCTGCGAATGCCTCCGAATGTGGCGGCAGTCCTTCGAGCAGACTTCTTCGGATCCGCAGGTCAGGTGCAGATGTTTGACAAATATCGTGCTTCGCCTGTGTCCGTCAATGGCTGGATCACCGCACCGTCCAGGCGGAAGTGATCTTCCCATCGATCCGAACTGGGATTGAACAACCGCACCAGGGCACCGGAAGCCTTACGGAGCCGAGATTGGCGCCCTTAAAGCGGTTGCAGATCATACAGGCGTAGGCTAGTTTGCCGCGGTTGTCTCGCCGCCGTATTGGCGGCTGATGACGTGGTCCACTTCGTGCGAGAAGGCGGCATCATTCTCGTGAATCAGGCAATACTCGCATCGCCCCCCCGGCGCGCAGGGCCCGAGGGAGCGCATTTCCGCGGCGATTCTCAACGCCGACTCGCCAGAATCAGCCGCGCCCCGGCTCTAGCCATGCGCAGAATGTGCTCGAGCTCGGCGAAATGGCTTTGCTCAGCCGCCTCTCGCGCCGTCAGCACGACTGGCCCTTACGCTCGATCAGTTCCGCCTATCGGTCTCCCGCGCTAGAATCTCGCGCTAGAATCTGAGGGTGCGCTTCGGGATCCTACTATACGCCGTGCTGGCAACTTGTGCCCTCGCGCAACCCGTGCCCGGTCCTCCCGAAACATCCGCCGGCAAGCCGCTATTCACTTTCCGCAGCACGCCGTGGATCAATCTTCATCACTTCCTCTACGTGTTGGGGCGCGCGAAAAACGGCACGCGCGACAGCCACCGGAGCGCCGTCGCCGAGGCGCCGGCCGAGGGCGCTGAAAGCTCCGACGCGGCGTGGGAGAGCGCGATTGCCTATTACCAGAAGAACGTGTCGCCTCTGGACGCCGTCTTCGACGACAGTCTGATCCGCATAGCGAACGCCCTGGCTGCGGCGGGCGACGCCCCCACACTTGCCGGCGTCGACATTCCAGCGCCGCTGCGCGGCGTGCTGGAGGCGGCCGCTCCCGTATATCGCAAGGTCTGGTGGGAGCGCCATTCGCGGTCCAACGGTGCGCGCATCGCGGCACTGGACACGCTGCTTGCGCGTTACGGCAAACCCATCTCGGCAACCATTACCAAAGCGTACCAGCAGCAGTGGCCGCTCGAAGGACTCACCGTCGAGATGTGCGCGTACGCCAACTGGGCCGGCGCTTATTCGACATCCTCGACATCCGGACGGCTCATCGTCATGTCGAGCGAGGATGAAGGAACGGCCGGCAGTGAAGGACTCGAAATCATCTTCCACGAAGCCATGCACCAGTGGGATGACGCCATGATTCCGCGTCTTCGCGATGCGGCCGAGCGTTTGCACGCCAACATCCCCCGCAATCTGTTCCACTCGCTGATCTTCTACACCGCCGGCTGGGCCACGGCGCAGGCGGTTCCGGGCCATCACCCGTATGCCGACGCGTTGTGGGCGCGCGGCTTGCCTGGCCACGCGCAACTCGACCAATACTGGCTGCCTTACCTGCGCGGCGAAGGCACGCTCTCAGCCGCCATCGACCGCCTGGTGGGCGCCTTCAAGAAATAGACTCAACGTTTCGGCGCGTTCCACGGTAATACCTATTAGAAATGGAGCCGGAAGGAATTGCGCTGCGCATGACCGCTTACCGGCGGGAAGAATCGGCCAACCTGGCGGTCTTCGAGCGGATCCTGTCGCAATGCGAGCGGCGCGTGCTGCGGGTCGCACTGCGGCTGCTCAACAATCCGCAGGATGCGCAGGACGCCGCGCAGGAAGTTTTCCTGCGGCTCTACAAGCATCTGGGCAGGATTGATGAAGCGCGCGGATACGAGGCCTGGCTGTTCCGCGTGACTGTGAACGTCTGCCGTGACATGGCGCGCGCACGGCGCCGGTCGGTGGCCCTCGAAGAAGCGGCGGACCCGGCGTCGGCGCAGGCGGACGCCTATCAGGAGGCGGCGCGCGCCCAGCAGCGCGAGATGGTCCGGCGCGGTCTGGCCCGCCTCGGCGGGAAGGAGCGCGCGGCGCTGGTGCTGCGCGATGTGGAAGGCCTGTCCACGCGGGAAGTGGCCGCGATCCTGGGCACTACGGAGAACACGGTGCGCTCGCACATTTGTTCGGCGCGCCTGAAGCTCCGCGAGTTCACCAGCCGCTGGCTGAGGAGGCGGGTATGAGTTGCGCGAAGTTCGAAGCCGATGTAGCGCTGTATGCGGGGGGCGACCTGCCGGCGGAGCGGGTGGCGCACGTCGAATCGCATCTGGCGGAATGCGCGGACTGCCGCGCGCTGCTCGACGAGTTGTGCGCCGAAAAAACGCTGTTGACGGAAATGCGGGATGAGCCGCTCGAGGAAGCCATGGTGGCGCATGTGCACCGCCGGGTGCTGGCCGAGGTCGCGCCTGCGCAGCCCGCCCCTGCCCAGCCAGCCCGCCTGTACTGGAAGCTGGCTCTGGCGGCAGCGCTGCTGTTGGCTGTGGTTCTGGCTTGGCCCCGGCATCATCGGGTGCAGGCGCCTCTCGTGGCGCAAGTCCCACCACCCAGCGTTGCGCCAGCGCCGCCGCAGCCGCCCGTCGTGCGGGTAAGCCACCGTGTGGCTCGTCATCGCCGCCGTGCGCCGGTCCGCAAGCCCGGCCCGCCACTGCTGGTGCAGTTCGTAACCGACGACCCCAATATCGTCATTTATTGGCTGATCGATCAACAGACTCAAGGAGATTGATATGAACGTTCTACAACGAATCATTTGCGCGGCCGCCTTCGCGAGCGTGCTGGCGGCACAGACGGCGGCAACGACTCAGCCCCAGCCTCACTACGAGCAGCGTGTCTTTGTGTTGAAGTACGCGGATGCCCGGAGTCTCTCAAATGTGCTGTCAGTCTTCGGCTACGGCGTCACGGCGGACCGGGACATGCACGTGATCGCAGTCCGTGCGCCGGCCGAGGTGATGGCCGCGATAGCCGATGCCGTCAAGCGGTTGGATGTTCCCGCCGCTGCGCCCAAGGATATCGAGCTCACCGTGTACATGCTGGTGGCGTCGGAACAGGCTGCGGCTGGCGCCGAGTTGCCTGCCGAATTGCAGCCAGTAGCCAGCGAGTTGAAGCGGATCATCGCGTACAAGAACTTCCATCTTCTCGATTCCATCCTCTTGCGCACGCAACTCGGCAACCGGGCGAGCACCAGCGGAGTGGTCGGACCGCAAACGAACCGATGGCCCTATGACTTCACCGTGAGTCCGGCGGCCGTGACGGAAGATCCCAGCGGACGTCAAATACGTCTGGACAATCTCGATCTGAACGTGCACCTGTCGGATACTCGCACCGCCACGATTCGCACCGAAATCACCGTCCGCGAGGGGCAGCGCGTGGTGGTCGGGAAGTCAAACGTGGGAATCGGCGAGGCGCTGATTCTGGTCGTAACCGCCAAGGTCGTCAATTACTGAGGCTCGCAGAATACAGTGACAATTTCCAGTGGGCGACGAAACCCCGCTTGCCTACGCGCGCGGCTCGGTGCGAGGCTCATTGGCGCCACCGAGCCGCGACCGTGAGGGAGAGGTCCTGTCGCTTCAGTATGCGAGCCTCAGTAAGACCTCATGCACCAACGACGCGAGGGAGCCGACGTCACTCCCCTACCAGGGCCCCATATACTCAGTAATGTCGTGAATGATCTGCCGTTCCTGCGGCGAGAATTGCCCCTGGAACTCCGCGCTGTTCATGCGGTCCTGGCGCTCGGCTGCCGGCAGCTGGCCGAGCTGCTTGACCGCTTGGTACACGGCCAAGCGGCGCTCCGGAGCCAACTGGTGAAAGTCCATCAGTCGCTGCCGGATAAGCTCCTTTTTATCAGGGGGAAGCTGGCTGAACTTCACGTAACGCTTGCGAAGAGCCTCTTGTGCCTGCGGACTCATCTGGTTGTAGCGCCGCAGCAGCAAACGGATGCGCCGCGCGCGGGCCGGAGGCAACTTCGCAAGCTCGCGTTCGCGCTCCTCGGGTGTCATCTTGTTCCAGCGGTCGAGGGCCTCTTCCATGAGGTGTTCAGCGGTGGGCGCCTGTTCAGCCGTAGACGCCTGTTCATCAGCCGGCGGCTGTTTATCAGACGCCTGCTGCGCGCACACCGGCCCGGCGGCCAGTGCCATCGCCAATCCGAAGCTGAGAATCACCCAGCGCATAAGCTACATCGCGTCGGCATGGTCGGCGGAAGCCGTCTGAGCCGCACTGAACTGCTGTAACAACTCCAGATCGTCCAAAGTCCTTTCCACCTGCTCCGCGCGCACGGCTTCAGCGCGGTGTGAAGCGGTCGCTACCTTATGCGGATGTTCGAGGATCAGGCCCACCATTAGCAGCAGTCCGGCGCTGACAGTCAGCGGCACGAACTGGCGAAGAAGCATGGGACGGAACGGATGGGCCATTCGCTGCCAAAAGGAACGGCGCGCTTCCTCTTCCATCCGGCGATACAAGCGGCGGTCAAAATCGAGCGAGACAGACGGCGCCTGCCACTTGTCCAGCGCCTTCCAAAGAGCTGCCTGTTCGGCCGCTACGGCGCGGCAGTGGGAACAAGAGGCGAGGTGCTGTTCCAGCGCCTGGGCGGTTTCCAGATCGAGTTCGCCGGCAGCATACGATACCAGCGTTTCCGGATTACGGCTTTCCATCGGGCAGTTCATGCTCTCACCATATGCGCCAAGCGGGCGCGCAGCGTTTCATAGGCCCGGAATAGCAGCGATTTTACGGCCGATTCCGAGCAGCCCAGCACCTTCGCGATCTGGGCATAATCCATCTCTTCATACTTGTGCATCAGAACGGCCACGCGTTGTTTTTCCGGCAGACTGGCGACTGCATGCCGGATTTCCCGCAGCTTGTCCTGATACACCATCTCCTGCTCCACCGAGCGCCGGCGATCGGCAACCTGGCGGGCAGGCAACTCGGGAAACCCGTGGTCCAGACTCTCCTGGCCGCGCTGGTGCTTTCCATCGCGCAGCCAGTTCAGCGCCAGGTGCGTGGCGATGCGGAACAACCACGTGGTGAACTTCGCAGTTGGCTCATAGCTCTCGCGGGAGCGGTAGACGCGCAGAAAGACCTCCTGCGCCAACTCCTCGGCCACCGCCTCTTCCTGCACCAGACGGTAGATGAAATGTATCACCGAGGAGCGATGCCGTTCCAGCAGCAGACCAAAGCTCGCACCGTCCCCGTCCTTCACACGGAGCATCAACTCCGCGTCGTAGTCCAGGGCTGCTACGGCAACCCCCATGTCATTGTTAACCCCAGGTTCCATTCAAGGTTGCGTGCGAGTTCACGAAAGTCTAGTACTAGTACTTATACGAACGCTTCCCGCGCTCTTTTATTCGCTCTTGAGAGACCGTTCCATTAGTTGCCGGATTGCTTGCTGTGGCGGCAGCCCGAACGTTAACATCTGATACATCTGAGATGCGATCGGCATCTCTACGTGCACCCGGCGGGCCAAGTCCACGGCTGCATTGGTCGTTTTAATACCTTCTGCAATCATTTTCATCGTGCTGACAATCTCGTCGAGTTTGCGTCCCCGTGCCAGTTCCAGGCCGACCGTACGGTTCCGGCTCAGTTCGCCGGTACAAGTCAGCACCAGGTCGCCTAGGCCCGCCAGACCTGCGAGTGTACGGGGGCGTCCCCCCAGGGCAGCCGCCAAGCGGGTCATTTCGGCGAGCCCACGAGTAATTAGGGCGGCCTGCGTATTGCTGCCCAGGCCGAGGCCATGGCAGACCCCGGCGCCGATCGCGACCACGTTCTTCACGGCGCCGCCGATTTCCACGCCGCACGGATCGGAGCTCGTGTACAGGCGAAACGTCGGGCCGGAAAAACTGTTCTGGACAAGCGCCGCCAATTCAGCATCCGTAGATGCCACCACCAGGGCCGTGGGATCGCCGCGCGCCACCTCGCGCGCGAATGTCGGGCCGGAGATCACCGCCACGCGCGGCTCGAAACGGCTGCCCACGCAATCCCGGATCACTTCCGAGGCGCGCAGCAGTGTGCCGTTCTCCAGGCCCTTGGTGGCGCTCACGAAGACCATTTGCGGATCGAGGCAGGGCAACATCCGGACATAAATGCCGCGCACCAGGTGCGACGGTATGACGCTCAGCACGATGCCGGCGCCTTCCAGCGCGGCGTCGAATCCGGTTTCCACCGCGACGTTGGATGGAAGACAGAAGCCGGGCAGGTACACGTCATTGACGCGGGCTTCGCGTATCCGCTCGGCGAGGTCTTTTTCGTACACCCACAGGCGGATGCGCTCGAAACGGGGCGCCAGCACCAGCGCCAGCGCGGTGCCCCAACTGCCGGCGCCGATGATGGCGAGTTCCTTCAAGTGCGGCTCCCGAACGAAAAAACCGATTCTTCGCCCGCACGCAGCCGCGCGATATTCTCGCGGTGGCGATAGATGATGAGCGCGCCGCTCAGAATGGCTGCCACCACGACGGCGTGCGGGGGGTGCCCTATCAGCCAGACAGCCAGCGGGAAAGTGCCCGCGCCAATGATCGAGCCGAGCGAGATGTGGCGGGTCCACGCCACGATGACCACGAAAACCACCAGCACAGCAGCCAACGGCAGTGGCGTCAGGCAAAGATACGCGCCGACGAACGCAGCCACAGCCTTGCCTCCGCGAAAGCGCAGGAACACCGGATAGGAATGGCCGATCATGACGGCCAGCGCCGCGGCGCTCATCCAGGTGACGTTGCCGCCCGCGAGCCGGCCTTCCAGCCACACCGCCAGGTAGCCCTTGCCGATGTCCAGCAGAAGCGTGGCAGCACCCGCAGTGCGGCCCGTAGTGCGCAGGACGTTGGTGGCGCCGATGTTGCCGCTGCCCGCGGCGCGCACATCGCGGCCCGTAGCCAGCCTGACCAGCAGGTATCCGAAAGGAATGGCGCCCAGCAGATAGGCGATGGCAAGTCCGAGCGCAGCGGTCATCACTTTGACAGAGGAAACTCCGCAAGCTTAGTGTACACGGAACCGGCGGAGCCGAGGCGGCTGTGATACAGGAAGAAGCGGTCAGCGCTAAAGCTGCCGAACTCCAGCGAGGGCAGCGCGGCGATGGTCTCGCGCAATTTCTGCAAGGGTACGGGATCCTTGATGCGCGCCAGCGTCAAGTGCGGATGAAAGGGCCGGCCTTCCGGCGCCAAGCCCAAACGTTCGAGAGCGCCATCGGTTTCCGCGGCCAGGGCGGCGAGATCGGGCGAACCTTCCACGCCCGCCCAGAAGACGCGCGGGGAATGCGGATTGGGGAAGAAGCCCAGGTTGCGTACGTGAATCGAAATAGCCGCGTGGCCCGCCAATGCGCCCAGGGCGGCGCGCAGGTCCGCCAGACGCTCCTCGGGCCACTCGCCAATGAACCGCGTGGTGACATGCAGATTCGCCGGCGGACTCCACTTGATGCGCGCCGTGGGACGAAGCTGCGCGATCAGCGCATCGAGGCTATGAACGATTTCGGCAGGAAGATCGAGACCCGTGAACAATCGCATATAGCTAACGCATGACCTTGATTGCCAGCCTTTGGCTCACCGTATGCCCGGCGCCATCATCGGCAATCAGTTTATACTCTGTGTCTTTTCTGGGTGCGACTTCGAAACAATCGCTGAACGCCGGAAACAGTTTCGCAACCGGCGGCTCGATGCGGACACTCTCTGCCCCGAACACGCCGTAGCAGATCTTCGCCTTGGCACCGCGCCGGACGGTCGCCGGGACAGCGTAGAAATTGACGATTCGGAAGCTGGTGCCCCCCATCAGGGCGATCGATTCGCGCGCCCGGTGAATCTGTTGTTCCTGGCGCGCCCGCTCGGCATCCCGCGCGGTGCGCCACCGCGAATAGAAGATCCAGCCATCGTAGGCCACGGCCACGATCAGCATCACTGTCAGAAAAGGCAGCGAACGGCGCAGCAGGCTGACGGTGTCAGGCATTCACGCTCCGCGAAAGAAGAAGGCGTCGCGCACCGCGAGCGGCGCTTCCAGGAACAGACCCTCGTCGAGTCCCAACTTCGGCGCCGGCAGATCCAGAGTGGCCGGATCGAGCAGCCGCAGGCGATGCTTCTCGAGCACTGCTGCGATCTTCGCGCGCAGCCCATCGAGCTTGGCGAAGGCCGTC
>Ga0335078_10004458_pt1 | contig 20755 bp, 15 predicted proteins | sample Lox_Sample_32_FD_206711 | JGI IMG/M metagenome (GOLD analysis project Ga0335078, IMG submission 206711) | Soil microbial communities from Loxahatchee National Wildlife Refuge, Florida, United States - Lox_Sample_3.2 | ecosystem: Environmental > Terrestrial > Soil > Wetlands | place: USA...
CGCGCGGCCTGCGCGCCGCGGGCTGCTCGGCGCGCACGGTGGTGGTGAAGCTGCGCCTGGCCAGCTTTAAAACGATCACTCGGTCGCGGACGCTGCGCGAGCCGACCGATGTGGCCCAGCAGATCTATGCCGTGGCGTGCGAGCTCTACGCGGCCGCGGGCCTGGATGCCCGGACTCGGCTGCGGCTGGTGGGAGTGCGGGCGAACGGGCTGGTCCCGGCGTCGGCAGCGGCGGTCCAGCCTGCCCTGGGCGAGCGGCCGGTTTCGTGGCGTGAGGCCGAGCGAGCTGTCGACCGGATCGCCCGACGGTTCGGCGCCGGCGCGGTGCGGCCGGCGATTCTGGTCGAAGGCGAGACGGCCGGGCCATGACCGGCGGCCGGGCCAGGGACGGCGGCGGCGCGATTGGCCGGCGGATGCTAGCTTCTGGCCCTGGTTTCTGGCGATATGCCGGCGTGCTCGGGTAGCCGCGTGAGGATCCGGCAGGCTGGGTTGCGGCCAGGGACTGCCGTGCCCTTCCGCAGGACACGCCGACGCTCGTATTCTGGAGCTAAGCAAGGCCGTGAGGAGAAGCTCGCCGAGCCGCGTCCCGCGCGCAAGTTTCATGGGAGGCACCGTGCCGCTCTCAGAGCACGAGCAGCGCCAGCTCGAGCAGATTGAGCAGGCGCTCTACGCCGATTATCCGCGGTTCGCCAACGCAGTCCGCGCGAGCGATCCGCGCGTGCACTACAAGCGCCGCGTGGTTGAGGCGGCGCTGGGCTTCGTTCTCGGCGTCGGGATGCTGGTTGCCGGGGTGGTGACCAAGTACATCTGGATCGGCGTGGCTGGCTTCGTCGTCATGCTGGCCTGCAGCATGTGGGCGCTCAGCAGCTACCGGCACATGACGGGCGCAGCCGCGGGGCGGGGCTCTGCCAGGCCGAAGCCGAAGGACCGGCGCGCCAGCCGCTCTGCCGGCACCGGAATGATGGAGCGGCTCGAGGAGCGCTGGCGGCGTCGCCAGGAGCGGGACCGCTGACCTCACGTTCCCTTCTCGCCCGCTTCCCGGGGCTTGCGCCCGACTACCCGCCGAACTGCGGCGCTCGCGCCCGGCCTGCCCAGCCGCTGGCCTGCTACTCCTGCTGTCGGATCCTGCCTCGCAGCCGCACGCTCAGCGCGTCCATCCAGCCGAAAACGTCGAGCGCCTGCTGCAGCGCCGAGAGGATCGGGGTGAGCGTCGACGTCGGCAGGAGCCGGGCGCGCCAGCGCTGCACCCAGCCCGCCTGGCTCGACAGGGCCCGACGGACCGTGGCCGAATCCGCGCGCAGCGTTGGCGGGGAGAACGGCGCCGCCGCGTAGCATGCGTGCTCCTCGGCGCTGACGATCCGGGCCAGGGCCTCGCTGGCCCGGGGGTCGAGCCGCACCGTGCCGGCGACCCGGGCGGCGACGGCGCGGGGAGACTCGCTGCCACGGCCTGGATGCCCGTAGTCGGCGAGGTCGTCCCGGAGCTCGAGCCACATGGCGTGCGCGAGACCGGCGTCCCCGGCGGCTCGCAGCCGGCGGCGGCGCACCGCCCACCTGCTGATCGGCAGCGTGACCGGGGCCGCCACGACAACGAACACGAAGATCAGCGGGATCCAGGGCATGACGCCCCGGTTAGGGGCGGCCCGTGACCCACCGCCGTTGGCGCCGACGATAGCCAGGCCCCGGATGTGGGCGAGGTTCCCGTGGCCGCCCTTTGGCCCCGCCTTCGTCCCCGGATTCTGGGTGGCAGGAAAGCCCGGCGGAACCGAGCCTGCCGTGGGCGCAGCGGCGTACTGCGGCACGGTCGCCGTCCCCTGGCCGGTCACGCCACCGGGGGTAGGCTCAAACCGGATCCAGCCGAGGCCGGGGAAATACAGTTCCGGCCAGGCGTGAGCGTCGCCCGTGGTGACCTTCCACTGGCCGTTGCGCGTGCTGGTGCCCGCCGTGTACCCCACGACGACCCGGGACGGGATGCCCGCCAGGCGCGCGAGCGCGGCCATCGCGAAGGCGAATTGCTGGCAGTAACCGGTCCTGGTCTGGAACAGGAAATCGACCAGCCCGGGGATGCCGCCAGGCAGGTTCACGTTAACGTCATAGTTGAATTTCCCGGACTGGAAGTAGTTCTCCAGCGCCACCGCCTTCTGGTACGGGGCGCGGAAGGGGCCGGTGATCTGCGCCGCGAGCCTGGCGAGTTCCCGGTTGGGGCCGGCCGGGAATCCCTCGTAAGCCTGGACGCTGGGCGGGTACGACCGGTCCAGGTCCTCGTCGGCCGTGTCCGGGACGGCCTGCCTGCTCGTCACCGTGTAGGACAGGCCGGACATGTCTGGCTGGGTCGAATACACCATCAACGTCGCATCGTCTTCCTCCCAGGTGCCCGGGACTTGCAGCGACGCGGGCGCGTAGGGCAGCGGGAGGAAGGCGAGTCTGGCATCATACCCCGTTATCTCCTGGGAAAGCGTGATCCGGGTCCTCGTCGTGACCTGCGGCGTGCCGGCAGCGACCCCGGGGGCCGGCCGGAGCGCGCCGCTGCCGACCCGGGTGCTGCCCAGCTCCGGGACCAGGGTCCACGTTCCGGTGGATCGGTCGTAGTTCAGCACGTAAACCTGCAGGTACTGCTGCTGCGGGTCGCGCGCGGTCGTCTTGTACGTCAGCACGGTCTGTGGCGCCGTGACGTTCAACTGGTTCCGCATCTGGACCAGCGGGTCGGGCGGCGAGATCAGCGTGCCGCCGGGTCCGGTGCCGGTCGGCCGCGCCTTGAAGAGGTCGTGCACGCCGATTCCGGGTACCAGCAGCGGGAAGGCCAGTGCGATGCAGGCGGCGGCCAGCCCGATGCGACGGCCCGACGCAGCGAGTGCCCTGGTATCGGGTGCCTGGGTAGGCCCAGACGGGTCGTGGGCTGAGCCGTGCCAGACAGTCACCAGAGTGCCCCAGATGCGGAGCCGCTCCCGCCCGTCGGCTGCCAGCATGGCCAGGTAGCCGATCATGGCCAGGCAGAACACCACAGTGGCACCGACGCCGCCCTGCCTGGCGTTGGTGGTGATCCGGGCGCAGTACAGCGCGAGCAGCGGCAGGCCCGCGATGGCCGGGCTGCGCAGCCGGACCGCCAGCAGGTCCGCTGCCGCCGCCATCAGGCCGATGCCTCCTGCTGCCAGGAGGATGACGCCCGGGCTGCTGGGCACCGGGGGCTCATAGATCCGCTCGGCCAGGCCCTGGCTGACGAGAGTGCCCAAGTACGAGACCGAGGCCCTGGTGGGCACGATGCCCCCGGCCGACAGCCGGGCGGCGAACGTGGCGTTCAGGTAGATGAGCAGGGCGGCGAGATACGCGATCACCGTGGCCAGCGCCTTCACCACCCGCAGCCGAGGGCGGCTCGCCGCGGAAAGTGCGACGGTGACCGCGCCGAAGGTCTTCGAGCCCCAGTCCGGGCTGGCGAGCAGCGGGGCTACGGCGATCAGCGCGAGAACCGAGCCCGCCGCGGCAGCGCGCAGCGCAGGCAGCCTGGTGACGATGCCCGCGGCGGCCGCCGCGATGACGGCGCCCACCCCGGCCCAGAACCACCCCCCGGTCTGGACCAGCGGGTAAATCGACACTGATGCCAGGATCACGGCCGCGGCCACGGTGGCGGTCAGCCGGAGGTTCATGCGGTCGCTCCCGGCCCCGCTACCCCGGCGTACCTTCCGCCGTGAGCGGGCGGCCCGACGGCGGCGGGGGACATGGCAAGCTGCTGCCATGCCACGGCGAGCGGCGTGCCGGCGTCCAGGGATACCACCCGCCAGCCCGCTGCCCGCAGGATAGCCGCCGCCTGATCGGTCTCGCTCAGGTCGGTCTCGCTCAGGTCGGTCTCGCTCAGGTCGGCCCGGCTGGGAGCGCCGCCTCGCTCGGCGGCATCGCCCGCCGGCCCCGGCTGATCCAGTCCTGAGCCGCTCCAGGCCGACACGGACAGCAACAGCGCGATGGCGGGGCCACCGTCGCGCCGGCTGGCGGCCAGCCGCCTGGACTCTGCGGAAGAAAGCCGCCCGGTCACCGCGATAATGAGACCGCTCTCGGCGCGCAGCGCGGCGATCCCGCGGCCAAGATCGCGGCCGCGGGATGGCTTGATCATGGCTAGCGAGTCGAGCAGCACGTCCTCGAAGATGCCGGGCGCGGTGAGAGCCCCGGTGTCCGTGACCAGCTGGCCGTCCAGGCCCTCGCGCGCCAGGTGCGTGCCAATGGATGCGGCGGCGCTGACCGCGAACTCGAACGACGATGTCGCTCCGCTGCCCGCGTGCGCGCCGCGCCTGGTGTCGAGCAGCAGCAGCACCCGGTTGCGCCACTGCTGCTCCTCCCGCCGCACCATGAGTTCGCCGTAGCGTGCCGTGGACCGCCAGTGCACCCGGCGCAGCTCATCGCCGTCCCGGTACGGGCGCGGCACCACGTCGTCCTCTCCGGCCGCGGCCGCAGAGCGCGCCCTGCCGCCCCCGCTGCCCAGCCAGGTGCCGGCGACGACGGCACGCGGCAGCGGAACGACCTTGGGCGTCACCACGAACGTGGTGCTCGAGGAGAACGACCGGCCGAGCTCGACCAGCCCGAAGGCGTCGGCGATCCGGATCTGCAGCGGGCCCACCGCGAACTTGCCCCTGAGGTCTGAGCGCAGCGGATAGCTCAGCTCACGTGACCCGCCACGCTCGATTCCGTTCAGGACATACCTGGGGCGCGTTCCCAGCGCGTAGGGGACCGTATCCTCGGCAAGCAGCAGCCCGGTCGGCAGCCGCGAGACATTCGCCAGGCGGACGCGTACCAGGGCCCCCTGGCCTGCCGCGACCCTCGGCGGGCTGATGCTGCGCACGCAGCTGAGGCGGTACCGCGCGCGGCCAGCGGCCAGCGCTGCGAACAGCGGCAGGGCGACGAGCAGGATCCCGACACTGACCAGGTCCCGCTCGCCAAGGAAGAGGCCGGCCAGCGCCGCGGCGACTCCCGCGGCCAGGAACGAGGTGCCGCGAGTCGTAAACGCCGCGAGCCAGGACCGCATCTCGGCACTCCTTCCGCCGTGCCGTTCCAATCTACGGCCAGCGTGTGCCTACCTGGCGGGCGGGAGCGGCAGTCTTTCCACGATCCTGGCCAGGACATGCTCGGGGGGCTCGCGGCCCACGAGTGCCTCCGGGGTGGGCAGCAGCCGGTGCGCGAGCACGGGAACAGCCAGCGCCTGAACGTCATCGGGGATCACGAAGTCCCGGCCGTCGAGTGCCGCGTAGGCGCGGCTGGCGCGCAGCAGGTGCAGCGTGGCACGAGGCGACGCGCCGAGCCTCAGTTCCGGGGCGGAACGCGTGGCGTTGACCAGGCTAATGACGTACTGCCGGATCGCCTGGGCCACGTGCACGCCCCGTATGGCGGCGACCAGCGCGACGATGTCGCTGCCATGCGCCACCGGCTCGAGCTTGTCGAGCGGTGAAGACGATCCGTGCGAGTCCAGCATCGATAGCTCGGCGTCGCGGTCCGGGTAACCAATGGAGATGCGAGCGGTAAATCGGTCGCGCTGCGCCTCGGGCAGCGGGTAGGTGCCCTCCATCTCGATCGGGTTCTGCGTCGCTATCACCATGAAGGGCAATTCCAGCGGATAGGTGGCGCCGTCCACGGTGACCTGGCGCTCCTCCATGCACTCCAACAGAGCGGACTGGGTCTTCGGCGATGCCCGGTTGATCTCGTCGCCGAGCACGATGTTGGCGAAGATGGGCCCCGGCTTGAACTCGAATTCGCGCAGTTCCTGGTTGAAGGCGCTGACTCCGGTCAGGTCGCCGGGAAGCAAGTCGGGCGTGAACTGAACCCGACGGACCGAGCAGTCGATGGATCGCGCCAACGCCTTCGCCAGGAGGGTCTTGCCGACCCCTGGCACGTCTTCGATGAGCACGTGTCCCTCGGCGAGCAGGACGGTCATCGCGAGCTTGATGGCGTCGGGCTTACCTGAGATCACAGTCTTCACCGCAGCGTTGACCCGGTGGGCGACCTGCACGAGCTCGTCCAGCTGCGGTGCCTGGTTCCCCGTGTCAATGACCACTCTTTCCTCCTCGCGTCACGCTCGGGCGCGGGTCATCGAGCCCGATGGGTGAGCGGTACCCGTGAGTTGCCGGCATGGCCGTGCGTTCAGACAGTACGTCGTGCGGTGGAGCGCTCGCGACTCGCTGTTCCCCACTTCGCCCCGCCTCTATGACCCCCGGGTCGTGGAGGGATACCCTCCATCTCGGCCCTCTGGATCGTTGACGGTGGGGGATAGTGGGGTACAGTGGTGGAGCGTGGAGCAGGGGCTGCTGCACGAGACACCACGGGTGGGGACTTGCGGAGGTGAGGCCGGTGTTTCTCGGCACTCACACGCCTCGCCTGGACGAGAAGGGACGGTTGTTCCTGCCGGCTAAGTACCGCGAGGAACTGGCGCAAGGGGTGATCGTGACCAAGGGCCAGGAACGCTGCGTCTACGTGTTCCCCGAGGCAGAGTTCAGCCGGATCACCGAGGCGCTGCGGACCGCGCCGGTGACGGCCAAGGGACTGCGGGACTACAGCAGGGTCTTCTTCGCCAGCGCCTCCGACGAGATACCGGACAAGCAGGGCCGGATCACGATTCCCCCAGCTCTGCGCGAGTACGCGGCGCTGCGGCGTGAATGCGTCGTGATCGGGGCCAACACCCGCCTGGAGATCTGGGACTCCGCAGCCTGGGCTGCCTACCTGGGCCAGCAGGAGGACGCGTTCTCCGAGGCATCTGAGGAGGTGCTGCCGGGAGTTCTCTGAAGCAGGCGCCCACATCACGGTGGGCCCGGCGAGGTCTCCACCCGCGCTCGGTAGCCAGGTCGGCTGACGTCACTTCCCCGGCGCCAGGCGGCACGGGTCATCGGCGCATTGCGCGGATGGGGACCTGGCCGGGTAGCAATGGCGGCGGGCCCTGCGTCAGCTTTTGCCGCGCTTGGGAGGCGGCCGAGGGTGTTCACGCAAGGAGGGGGCTGATGGCCACGTCAGGATCGGGGCACCTGCCGGTCATGACCGACCGGGTGCTGGCACTGCTCGCGCCGGCGCTGCGGCCGCCGGGATCGGTCCTGCTCGACGCGACGCTCGGCCGGGCCGGGCACGCTAGCGCCCTGCTCAGCCAGCATTCGGGCCTGACCCTGATCGGCGTGGACGCCGACGAGACGGCCATCGAAGAGTCCCGCAAGCTGCTCGCCCGGTACGAAGAGCGAGTCACGCTGGTCCATGCGGGCTACGACGCGATCGGTCACATCCTGGCCGCGCTCCGCCAGCCGAGCGTTCAGGGCATCCTGTTCGACCTCGGAGTCTCCTCCCCGCAACTCGACGACCCCAGCCGGGGTTTCGCGTACTCCCGCGACGCCCCGCTGGATATGCGGATGAACCGCGGCGGGCCGCTCACGGCGGCGGATGTCGTCAACACCTACCCGGCGGCCCGGCTGGCGCGCCTGCTGAGCGAATACGGCGAAGAGCGCTTCGCACGGCGCATCGCGGACGCGGTGGTCAGGGAACGGTCCAAGGCCCCGCTCACCTCCACGGTGCGCCTGTCGGAGATCGTCCGTGACTCGATCCCGGCCCCGGCCAGGAGGGCTGGCGGCAACCCGGCGAAGCGCACCTTCCAGGCATTGCGAATCGAGGTCAACGGCGAACTCGAGGCGCTGCGCCGGGCGCTGCCCGCGGCCCTGGACGCGCTGGCGGTCGGCGGGCGCATCGTGGTGCTCGCCTACCACTCTCTCGAGGACCGCATCGTCAAGCGGGCACTCGCGGCCAGCGTCCGCGACTCCACCCCGCCCGGCCTGCCGGTCCAGCTCGCCTCCGGCCAGCCGCGGTTCCGGCTCCTCACCCGCGGCGCCGAGCGGCCCGGCTCAGCCGAAGTGGCGGCCAACCCGCGCGCCGCCTCAGCCCGGTTGCGCGCCGCCGAGCGGGTGCGGGCAGCGGCATGAGCAGTTCCCGCTGGCAGGAAACCAAGAGAACGGACGGAGCCTGATGAATACCACGGTCGGCACGGGCACTGCGCGCCATCCTGGTCAAGCCACCGCGGGCAGGCCGAGGCCGCAGCCGCGCCGAAGCGCCGCAGGCCGTCAGGGCGGGCCGGGCGCCGGCCCGGCTCGCGCCGCAGGCCTGACGGCCCCCCCCGGCCAGGATCGGTGGCCTGCTCGCCCGGCTGGCGGCCCGGCTGCCCGGCCCGGCTCGGCTCGGCCGGCGGTGCGAACCGGATCCGCTAGCCCGATGACCTCGGTGCGTGATGCCGCGGGCCCGGGTCAGCGGTCTCCGTCGCGCACTCCGTTCATCGTGCTCGTGCTCGGGCTCCTCGGCGGCGGGCTGCTGTGCCTGCTGGTGATCAACACCACGCTGGCCGCGGCGTCATTCCGGATCGGCGCCCTGCAGCAAGGTAACGTCCAGGCGGCACAGCGGGTGCAGGAACTGCAAGAGCAAGTGGCGGCCGAGCAGTCGCCCGCCTCGATCGAGCAGCGGGCGCTGCGGCTTGGCATGCGCACCCAGCCGGTGCTCAACTTCGTCGACTTGCGGACCGGCCGCAGCTATACGACGTCGGCCAGGGCGCCCGGGGTGGTGTACCCGGTGCCCGGGTACACCCCATGACGCCGGGCGACGGCTCGGGCAGCCGTCACGAGTGGTCGGGGCGCGGCCCGGCCCGCGCCGCGTCGGCGGGCGGCCCGCGCCGCCCGCAGGGGCCGCCCGGCCGGCGCGGGCCCAGCCCAGACCGGCGGTCGGGCGAGAGCGTCCGGCACTCCGATGGGGGCAGGCGGCAGCGCGCCGCAAGGACGACGAGGCCGCCCGCCCGGCGGCCGGGCATTCGCGTCGATGACCGCCGGGCCCGCACGGGCGAGCGGCGCGGCGAAGCTGCCGACAGCCGTCTTGCCGCGGACGAGCAGCCTGCCCGCCCCGGCGCGGGCGCGGGCCGGGGCGGGCCCGGCCCGCCCCGGCCCGGCCTTCGGCGGGCCGGGCCGGGCCGGCGCCTGAACGTCTCCCTGCTGTGCATAGGGTTCGTGCTTACCCTGTTCGGTGGGAGGCTGGTGCAGCTGCAGGGCCTGCACTGGGCGCAGTACCGGGCTCTCGCCCAGCAGCAGATGCTGCCTCCCGAGCCGATCCCCATCCCGGTCCTGCGCGGCTCCATCACCAGCAGCGACGGCAAGGTTCTGGCGATGACCACGTCGACCGACCGGGTCTACGCCGATCCGGCCCAGATACCGCCGGCCAAGCGCCCGCAGGTGGCCGCGGCGCTGGCCGGGCCGCTCGGCATGACCCAGCCGGCGATCCTGGCGCTGCTCGACCATCCCAGCTCGCCCGACTACGTGGTGCTCAGACAGGACGTCCCCGCGGCAGCCGGCGACCGGGTCGCGGCTCTCGATCAGCCGGGAATCGCGCAGACGCCCACCTACTCCCGGGCCTACCCGAACGGTGACCTGGCCGCCAGCCTGATCGGCTTCACCGACGCCGACCCGGCGGGAGACCTGCGCGGCGAGGCCGGACTCGAGCAGGAGTACAACTCGCTGCTCTCCGGGCGGGACGGCAGCCAGGAGGTCGAGATGGGGCCGACTCAGCAGCCCATCCCGCAGACCGAGGAGGTCATCAAGCCCGCGGTGCCCGCAGGCAGCCTGCGGCTGAGCATCGAGGCCGATATCCAGTGGTATGCCGAGCAGCAGTGTGCCGCGGAGGTCAAGGCGACGCGGGCCAGGAACTGCTCGGTAGTGGTCATGCAGCCGCGCACCGGGCGCCTACTGGCGCTGGCGCAGTACCCGACGTTCAGTCCGGCCGACCCGCCGAGCGAGGCCGCGACCGCCGACATCGGCGCGCAGGACGTCTTCGAGCCGGGAAGCACCGCGAAGGTCATCACCATCGCCGCCGCGCTGGAGCACAGCAGCCAGACGCCGATGAGCACGTACACGGTGCCCGACCGGATCGTGGTCGACGGGTTCTCCTTCCACGACGGCGAGGCACATCCCACGGCCAGGTACACGATCGCGGGAATCCTCGCCAACTCGCTCAACGACGGCATGGTGCAACTGGTCCAGCACGTCAGCCCCCAGGTCCAGTACCAGTACTTCAAGGCGTTCGGGATCGGCGAGCCCACCGGCCTGGACCTGCCGGGCGAGAGCGAGGGACTGCTGCCGCCGCCCGCCCAGTGGTGGGGCGATGAGCGCTATACGCTGTCCTTCGGCCAGGGTGTCTCCGTGACCGCGCTGCAGATGGCCAGCGTTTACGCCACGATCGCGAACGACGGGGTCCGGGTCCAGCCCGGCGTGGTGGCGGGCACGGTCAACGGCAGCGGTGCGTTGACGCCCGCGCCCGCGCCGCGGCAGACCCGGGTACTGCAGCCGAAGACAGCGCAAGAGCTGATGGCCATGCTGCAGCAGGTGCCCTCGGTCGACGCCGCCGGCGGTGAGCCGTGGGGCGTGATCCCCGGGTACTCGGTGGCGTCCAAGACCGGTACCTCCCAGGAGGCCGCGCCCGGGCGGCGCCGCCTGAGCGAGTACGGGTCGAGCTACATCGGCATCGTCCCGGCGAGCAGCCCCCAGCTCGTGGTGGCCGTGAACGTCCAGGACCCCACCACCGGCGGTTTTTTCGGTGATCAGATCGCCGGGCCGGTCTTCTACCACGTGACCAAGTTCGCGCTGCAGACCCTCGGTATAACGCCAGATGGCGGCAAGCGTCCTTACGTCAGGCTGATGACACCGTGAGCGAGTCCGCCCGCGCCACGCTCACTGCACCCTGAACAGAGGTAATCTCGGCCCGTGCCAGCGGATCTGCGTCCACGCCACGTCCCCCTGCGCCCGCTCGCGGGGCTCGCGGTGCTGCTCGGGGTGAGGTCAGCGGGCCGGGACGCGCCCGGCCCGCTGACCAGTGCGAGCGGATCGCGGGGCGTGTCCGGGATCACCCACGATTCACGCCGCGTCCGTCCCGGTGACCTGTACGCCGCGCTGCCCGGCGGCAATCAGCACGGCGCGCGGTTCTGCGCGCGGGCCGCCGCCGCGGGCGCCGCGGCGGTCCTCACTGATCCTGCGGGCAAGGAACTCGCGATCCGGTCCGGGCTGCCGGTGTTCGTGGTCGGCGACCCGCGAGCGAGGCTGGGCGAGGTCGCCTCCTGGATCTACGGCCACCCGTCACAGAAGCTGACGTTGATCGGCGTCACCGGAACCAGCGGGAAGACCACCACGACGTACCTGATCGAGTCCGGGCTGCGGGCCGCGGGTCACCTGACCGGCCTGATCGGCGGCGTGCAGACCCGCATCGGCGACGTCACCGCCGACAGCGGCCTGACTACCCCGGAGGCCACCGACCTGCAGGCGCTGCTCGCCGCCATGGTCGAGTCGGGCGTGACCGCCGCGGCGATGGAAGTCTCCAGCCACGCACTAGCGCTGGGACGGGTCGCCGGGACCTCATGCGATGTGGCGGCGTTCACCAACCTCTCCCAAGATCACCTGGACTTCCACGAGACCATCGACGCCTACTTTGCCGCGAAGGCGGCCCTGTTCACCCCGGCTTATGCCCGGGCGGGAGTGGTCAACACCGATGACGAGCACGGCCGGATCCTCACCGCCGCCCCCCGGATCCCGCTCACGACCTACTCCGCGGCCGGGAACCCCGCCGCGGACTGGCACGCGGCCGACGTGCGCGGCGGAGCGGACGGCAGCGCTTTCCGGGTGATCGGGCCCGGAGGTGTGGAGGCCGACGCGTCGGTGGCCCTTCCCGGGCAGTTCAACGTCGCCAACGCCCTGGCGGCGATTGTCAGCCTGGTCGAGGCGGGAGTGGGGATCGCTACCGCGGTGGCGGGCGTAGCCGCGTGCCCGGGAGTGCCCGGCCGTCTCGAGCGGATCGAGGCGGGCCAGGATTTCACCCTGTTCGTCGACTACTCACACAAGCCCGGTGCCGTGCGGGCAGTCCTCGAAGCGCTGCGGGCGGTCACGCTGGGGAACCTCACGATCGTCCTGGGCTGCGGCGGGGACCGCGACCGCGCCAAGCGCCCGCTGATGGGGGCGGCGGCGGCCGGCCTGGCCGACAGGGCTATCCTCACCAGCGATAACCCTCGCTCGGAGGACCCGCTCGGGATACTTGCCGAGATGCTGGCCGGCGCGCTGACCGTTCCTGCCCGTGACCGCGGGCACGTGGTGATCGAGCCTGACCGCGCCGCCGCCATCGAGCTTGCCGTCGGCCGGGCAGGCAAGGGAGACGTCGTGCTTATCGCTGGCAAGGGGCATGAGCGCGGCCAGTACGCGGGCACCTCGACGATCCCGTTCGACGACCGCGAGATGGCCGCGGAAGCGCTCGCGAGGTGCCTTGCCGCGGGCAGCCGCGGCACGGGTGAGCGCGGCGCACGGGCCGACGCCGCGGCGGCCGATGCGGGTGAGGCATGATCGCGCTTTCCGTCACCCAGATAGCCGAGATTGTCGGCGCTACGGCCGATCGCGTCACCGACCCGGGCGCCCTGGTCACCGGGCCGGTCGTGATCGACTCCCGGAAGGCCGGGCCGGGTGCCCTGTTCGCCGCCCTGCCCGGGAGCCGCGCCGACGGGCATGACTTCGCCCGCGCGGCGATGGCGTCGGGGGCCACCGTGGTGCTCGCCGCCCGGCCGGTCGGCCTTCCGGCTTTGATCGTCCCGGACGTGGCAGCCGCGCTGGGCGCCCTGGCCGCCGCGGTGGTTCGCCGCGTCCCCGGCCTGGCGATCGCCGCCATCACCGGATCCGCGGGCAAGACCACCACCAAGGACCTGGCGGCCCAGCTGGCCGAGTCGCTGGGCCCGACCGTTGCGCCCCAGGACTCCTACAACAACGAGATCGGCCACCCGCTCACCGTGCTGCGGGTCACCGGGCAGACCAAGTACCTGGTGGCCGAGATGTCCGCGCGGGGGCCCGGGCACATCGCGGCGCTGTGCGAGATCTCACCGCCCCGGGTCGGTGCCGTCTTGTGCGTGGGGCACGCGCACGCCGGCGAGTTCGGCAGCATTGACGATGTCGCGCTGGCCAAGGCCGAGCTTCCCGCGGCGCTGCCGGCCGACGGCGTGGCCGTGCTCAACGCCGACGACGCGCGGACGGCAACGATGGCCCGGCGGACGGCGGCACGGGTGGTGACGTTCGGCCGGTCGCCGCGGGCAGACGTCCGCGCCGCCGGCGTCGCTGTCGACCAGGCCGGCAGGCCCGTCTTCACGCTGTGCACCGAGGCGGGCTCGGCCCCGGTCCGGCTGCGGCTGCATGGCGAGCACAACGTCAGCAACGCGCTCGCCGCCGCGGCGGTGGCCGGCGAGTTCGGCATGGATCTCGCTGCCGTGGCGGCCGGGTTGTCGGCGGCGACGGCGCGCAGCAGGTGGCGGATGGAGGTGACCAGGCGGCCCGACGGGGTGACGGTCATCAACGATGCGTACAACGCCAACCCGGAGGCACTCGCGGCGGCGCTGTCAGCGCTGGCGGGGATGGCCGGCCGCGGGCGGGCGTTCGCCATCCTCGGTCACATGACCGAACTGGGCGCGCAGGCAGAAGAGCTGCACGAGCAGGCGGGCCAGCAGGCCGCGAGGGCCGGCCTCGCCGGGCTGATCGTAGTGGGTGAGCAGGCCGCGCCGATGCTGGCCGGGGCGAAGGCGGACCCGTCCTGGCGGGGTGAGCTGCTGCAGGTGCCCGATGCCCAGACGGCGGTGGCCGCCGTGGGCCGACTGGTCAGGCCCGGTGACGTTGTCCTGGTCAAGGCATCGCGGGCCGCGAACCTGCAGCGCGTGGCGCTGGCACTGACCGGGGAGCAGCCGCTGTGAAGACAATCCTGGTCTCGGCCGCCGTCGCGATGGTGCTGGCGCTGTTCGGCACGCCGCTGGCGATGAGGATCTTCACCAGGCGCGGCTACGGCCAGGAGATCCGCGACGAGGGCCCGTCCTCGCACCTGACCAAGCGCGGCACGCCGACGATGGGCGGCACGGTCATCGTTGTCGCCACCCTGATCGGGTACATCTGCGGCCACTGGCTGACCAAGGACCCGATGACCACGTCGGGCCTGCTCGTGCTGGGGCTGATGACCGCCCTCGGCGCGGTTGGCTTCATCGACGACTTCATCAAGATCTACAAGCAGCGAAGCCTCGGCCTGCGCAGCGGCGCGAAGCTGGCCGGGCAGGGGGTCGCGGGCGCGTTGTTCGCTGTGGAAGTGCTGCACTACCCGGACGGTTTCGACCTGACCCCGGCGGACGCGCACATCTCGTTCCTGCGCGATATCGGCCCGGCGATCGGCGTGCTGCCGTTCGTCCTGTGGATCGTCCTCATGATCGCCGGCTGGTCAAACGCGGTGAACCTGACTGACGGGCTCGACGGGCTCGCTACCGGTGCCGCGGTCCTCGTGCTCGCCGCGTACGTGCTCATCGGGATATGGCAGGAGAAGAACGACTGCACGACGTTCCTGGCCTCGCAGTGCTACGCCGTCCGCGACCCGCTTGACCTCGCGGTGGTGGCCGGGACGGTGCTCGGCGCCTGCTTCGGCTTCCTATGGTGGAACGCGCCGCCGGCCAGGATCTTCATGGGTGACACCGGGTCTCTCGCGCTCGGCGGCGTGCTCGCCGGGCTGGCCGTCTGCACGAAGACCCAGCTTCTGCTGTTGATCCTGGGCGGCCTGTTCGTGATCATCATCATGTCAGTGATCATTCAGGTGGGGTCGTACAAGATGACCGGGCGCCGAATCTTCCGGATGGCCCCGCTGCAGCACCACTTCGAGCTGCTCGGCTGGGCGGAGACCACGATCGTGATCAGGTTCTGGCTTATCGCCGGCCTGTTCATCGCGGCTGGCCTCGGCATCTTCTACGTGGCCTGGCTCCCGGTGTAGCCGGGATGGCCGTCGCGGCGAGGGCGCGCGCATGAGCGCGGCGGACGAAGCTGACTCGCGGCTGGCCGGGCTCGTCGGCCGCCTGGACGGGCGCAGGGTATGCGTCAACGGGCTCGGCGTCTCCGGGCCGCCGGTCGCGCGCGCCCTCGCCGCTCGCGGTGCCGTGGTCACAGCCGTCGACGCGCGAGACGACGAGCCCAACCGCCAGGTGGCCGGCGAGCTGGCGGGCCTCGGCGTCGCCGTCACGCTCAACCCGGTGCCGCAGCTTCCCCCCGGGACCGAGCTCGTGGTCACCACTCCCGGATGGCGGCCGGGCACGCCGCTGTTCGCCGCGGCCGCGGCGGCGGGCGTTCCCGTCATCGGCGACGTGGAGTTCGCCTGGCGGCTGCGCCCGGTGCTGGCGGACGGTAGCCGGCCGGACTGGCTGGGGGTCACCGGGACCAACGGCAAGACCACGACCGTTCGCATGCTCGCGGCCATGCTGGGCGCGGCCGGCCTGCGCGCCGTCGCGGCCGGCAACGTCGGCCTCTCCGTCGTCGAGGCCGTCACCGAGCCGGATCCCTACCCGGTCATCGCGGTGGAGCTGTCCAGCTTCCAGCTCTACTGGAGCCTGTCGGTGCGGCCGCTCGCCGCCGCGGTGCTGAACGTCGCCGCGCACCACCTGGACTGGCATGGCGACATCGAGTCCTACGCGCGCGCCAAGGGACGCATCTACGCCCCGGGGACGGTTGCCGTCTGCAACGCGGACGACGCGCGCTCACGGGAACTCGCCGGCGCGGCGCCGGGCACCGCGTTCGTGGTGCCCTTCCGGCTCGGCATTCCCGGGCCGGGCGAGCTGGGCGTGGACGGCGATGTCCTGCTGGACCGGGCGTTCGGCGAGCCCGGCGCCGCGGCGCCGGCGCGGGGAGTCGTGCTGGCGCAGGTCGCCGACGTCAAGCCGCCGGCGCCGCACAACGTGGCCGACGCCCTGGCCGCGGCCGCACTGGCCAGGGCGTACGGTGTGCCGGCGACGGCAATCCGGGCCGGGCTGGCCGCCTTCCGGCCCGAGCCGCACCGGATGAGCCTGGTTGCCCGGGTTGCCGGGGTCGACTATATCGACGACTCCAAGGCAAGCAACCCGCACGCGGCTGCGGCGGCCCTCGCCTCCTACCCGTCCGTGGTCTGGATCGCCGGCGGCCTGTTCCGGGGCGCCGGTGCGGACGTCGACCTTCTGGTCGCTTCGGTGGCGCCGCGGCTGCGCGGCGTGGTGCTCCTGGGCGCGGACCGGGAGGTGATCCGGCGGTCGTTGGCGCGACACGCGCCGGATGTCCCGGTCACGGAGGCTGCCCGCACCGACACTGGGACAATGGATCTCGTTGTGGCGGCAGCCGCGCGGCTGGCGAGGCCCGGCGACACCGTGCTGCTGGCGCCCGCGGCACAGTCGTTCGACATGTTCCGCGACTACCCGGCCCGCGGCGAGGCATTCGCGGCGGCGGTCGGTCGGCTCGCGCTCGCGGGGTCACCGTGAGCGCCGTGAGCGCCCCGAGGCCCGGGGGCTCCTCGCGGATCCCCGGCCGGGTTCACGCGGGCCTGCGGCTGCTGGACCGTCCCCTCACTTCCTACTACCTCGTCCTCGGCATCACCACGCTGCTGCTCGCCCTCGGCCTGGTCATGGTGCTGTCGACCTCCTCGGCCGAGGCTATCGCCCAGGGCGGGTCACCCTATGCGGGCTTTCAGAAGCAACTGCTGGGCGTCGTGGTAGGACTGCCGCTGATGTGGATCGCCGCCCGGTCGTCACCGGTGGTGTTCCGGGCCGCTGCCTACCCGATGGTCGCGGTTTCCGTGCTCGGCCTGCTTCTGGTGCTCGCCGTGGGGCACACGGTGAACGGCGGCGAGCGCTGGATCGAGTTCCTGGGCTTCCAGATCCAGCCCTCCGAGTTCGCCAAGCTCGCCTTCGTGCTCTGGGGCGCCGACCTGCTCGCCCGCAAGGAGAAGGCCGGCCAGCTCGCTGAGTGGCGGCACCTGCTGATACCCCTGATGCCGGGAGCCGCGATCCTCAGCCTGCTCGTGATGCTCGGCGACGACCTCACCACGACCTTCATCCTGCTCGCGATCTTCCTCAGCCTGCTCTGGGTGATCGGCTCGCCGGCCAGGCTGTTCGTGGGCATGCTCGGCCTGATGGGCTTCGCGATGATCATCATGATCATTGTGGAGCCCTACCGGGTGGACCGGATCGCCGGGTTCCTGCACCCGCAGGCGAATGCGCTGACGGCAGGCTGGCAGACACTCCAGGGCCAGTACGCGGTCGGCTCGGGCGGGTGGTTCGGCGTGGGGCTGGGCGCCGGGAAGCTGAAATGGGGGTGGGTGCCGGAGCCCACCACCGACTTCATCTTCGCGATCATCGGCGAGGAGCTCGGGCTGGTGGGCACGCTCTGCGTGACCTTCCTCTACGGGGGCCTCGCCTACGCCGGGCTGCGGATCGCGCGGCGTGTGCCGGACACCTTCATGCGCCTGGCCGCTTCGGCCGCGACGGCCTGGATCGTGGTGCAGGCCCTGGTCAACATCGGCGCGGTGATCGGGCTGCTGCCGATCACGGGGGTGCCGCTGCCGCTCGTCTCCGCGGGCCTCTCGTCGCTGCTGGTCACCCTGACCGCGCTGGGCATGCTGATGTCGTTCGCGAAGCGGGAGCCCGGTGCCAGCCAGGCTCTCGCCGCTGCTGGCCCCGGTCCGGCGCTGCGAGCCCTAAGCTGGCTTGGCCTGGCTGCCGGCGCGTCCCGCGGGCAGCGGGGCTGAGGCAGGCCCTGCTGGTTGGGCAGGCGTGACGACCAGGGAGGGAGGAGTCGAGCAGCCGATGAGCGTCGTCCTCGCGGGTGGCGGCACGGCCGGCCATATCGAGCCCGCGCTGGCCGTCGCCGACGCGCTCCGGCGTGCCGACCCGCGGATCATGATCACGTGCCTGGGCACCGAGCGCGGCCTGGAGACGAGGCTGGTGCCGCTCCGCGGCTACGACCTCGAGCTGATTCCGGAGGTGCCGCTGCCCCGTTCGGTCAACGCCCGGCTCCTGTCGGTGCCGGGAAGGCTGGGATCGGCGGTTGGCGCCGCGACGCAGGTGCTTGACCGGACCCGTGCCGACGTGGTCGTGGGATTCGGCGGCTATGTGGCCACGCCCGCATACCTGGCCGCCCGGCGCCGCGGCGTCCCCATCGTGCTGCATGAGGCAAACTCGCGGCCGGGCCTGGCCAACAAGATCGGGGTGCTGCTGACCCGCCACGTCTTCACCGGGCAGCCCGGCACGAAGCTCGCGCATGCCACTTACATCGGCATACCGATCCGCCGCGAGATAGCCGGGCTGGACCGGCTTGCGCTCGGCGACAAGGCCCGCGCGCACTTCGGCCTCAGGCCGGACCTTCCGGTGCTGCTGGTCACCGGCGGGTCGCAGGGAGCCAGGTCGCTGAACCGTGCGGTGGCGGCCGCGGCGGGCTGGATCGGTGCCGCGGGCGTCCAGGTGCTGCATATCATCGGTCCTCGCTCCGACGTCGACGTGCCGCCGCCCGGGAGAGGGACGCCGTACGTGACGCTGCCCTACCTGGACCGGATGGATCTCGCCTACGCGGCAGCGGATTTCGCCCTGTGCCGGGCCGGGGCGATGACCTGCGCGGAGCTCACGGCGGTGGGCCTGCCGGCTGCCTACGTCCCGCTGCCGCACGGCAACGGCGAGCAACGGCTGAATGCCGCGCCGATCGCGGACATCGGCGGCGGGATCATCGTCGAGGACGCGGCGCTGAGCCCGGAATGGATTGCGGACGACCTGCTGCCCGTTCTGCTGGACCCGGAGCTTGTCGCCGCCATGTCGCACGCGGCGGCGGGAGCAGGCAGAAGGCACGCCGACCGCTGGCTCGCCGCCGAGGTCATCGACGTCATCCGCAGTGCAGGGCGGGGGACCGCACGGCCCCGGGGCGCACGGCGCCAGGGTGCACGGCGCCAGGGTGCACGGCGCCGGGATGCGCCGCGCCGGGACGGAGAGCGCCAGGTCGGGGGACGGCGGGAGCGCCGCCGGTGAGGCCTGGGGCACGGCGGAAGGGAGGCAAGGGTGGGAATGGCGTGCAGGGTGGGCGAAGGCTGACATGGGACTGGTGACGCCGGTTGCGGCGGTGCCCGTCGGCCAGATGGGGCTGGTGCACTTCGTCGGCATCGGCGGCGCGGGGATGTCCGGGATCGCGCGCATCATGCTGTCCAGGGGCGTTGCCGTGTCCGGCAGCGACCAGGCAGCCTCGGCGCAACTTGACGAGCTCGCCGTTCTCGGCGCGACCATCCGGGTGGGGCACGCCGCCGAGAACGTCGACGGGGCCGGCACGGTGGTGACGACGCCATCGGCCATCCGGCACGACAACCCCGAGCTCGTGGCGGCCAGGCGGCGCGGGATCAGGATCGTTCCCCGCGCGGCCGCGCTGGCCTCGATCATGATCGGCCGGCAGGGCATCGCGGTTACCGGCACGCACGGCAAGACCACGACGACCTCAATGCTGACCACTGTGCTGCGGCACTGCGGCGCGGACCCGTCTTACGTGATCGGCGGCATCCTCGCCGAGACCGGCGTTGGCGCCGCTGACGGCTCGGGCGACGCGTTCGTCGTCGAGGCCGACGAGAGCGACGGGTCGTTCCTGATGCTCTCGCCCCGCGCCGCGGTGGTTACCTGCATCGAGGCCGAGCACCTGGACAACTACGAGAACCTCGCCCAGATCGAGGCAACCTTCGCCGCTTTCGCCGGCCGGATCCGCGCCGGGGGCCTGCTCGTCGCGTGCCGCGATGACCCCGCCGCGGCCGCGCTCGCGGTGTCCGCGGCGGCGCTCCCGCTGCGGGTGCGGACCTACGGCGAGTCGCCGGACGCGGACTACCGGCTGACCGGGGTGACCGGACTCGGCATGGCCACAAGGCTGACGGTGACCCCGCGGGTGCCGCAACCCTCTGGCCCGGCCGGGTGGATCGCCTGCCAGGCCGGCGCCGGGTCGTCGGGAGGTGCGGGCACGACGCCCGGCCCGGTCACGCTGACGATCGAGGTTCCTGGCAGGCACAATGCGCTGAACGCCGCGGCTGCCTTCGCGACCGCCGTGGAGATCGGCGTGCCCGCCGCGGCGGCAGCCCGCGGCCTGGCGGCCTACCGGGGCGCGCGCCGCCGGATGGAGCCCAAGGGCGAGGCGGACGGCGTCCGGGTGCTCGACAGCTATGCGCACCACCCGACAGAGGTTGCCGCCGACCTCACAGCGGCGCGGGACGTGGCGGCAGGCGGACGGGTCATCGCGGTGTTCCAGCCTCATCTGTACAGCCGCACGAGGTTCTTCGCCGCGGACTTCGGGGCGGCGCTCGGCCTGGCCGATGAAGCGCTGATACTCGATGTCTACGCGGCCCGCGAGGATCCCGAGCCCGGCATCAGCGGGATGACCATCGTGTCCGCCGTGCCCGGCGGCAGGGCGCGGTTCGTCCCCGACGCCGCGGCGGTGCCGGACGCCGTCGCGGGACTGGCCAAGCCGGGAGATGTCGTGCTGACCATGGGCGCGGGCGACGTCACGAGGCTCGGCGCCATGATCCTCGCTGCGCTGGCCGAACGCGGCGGTGAGCCGCGGTGATTTCGGAACGCGAAGTCATGGGCGAACCGTCGCCGCAGGCTCGGCGCGGCCCGGGGAGGGGGCCGGGGAGCCCGGGCACTGGTCGGCAGGCCGGGGCCGGGCCCTGGAAAGCCGCGTTCTTCGCGCTGACGGCCGTGGCCATCGTGGCCGGGGTTGTCTGGGCCCTGCTCGGCTCCAGCCTCCTGGTCGTGCGGTCCGTGGTGGTCACCGGAAACCGCTCCGTGACCAGGGCCGAGGTGCTCCGGGCGGCCGCGATCGAGCCGGGTACGGCGCTGGCCCGGGTCGATACCGCCGCCGTGGCTCGCCGGGTTGAACGAATGACCCGGGTACAGTCGGCGCAGGTCAGCAAGGACTGGCCAG
>Ga0335078_10004460_pt1 | contig 20753 bp, 22 predicted proteins | sample Lox_Sample_32_FD_206711 | JGI IMG/M metagenome (GOLD analysis project Ga0335078, IMG submission 206711) | Soil microbial communities from Loxahatchee National Wildlife Refuge, Florida, United States - Lox_Sample_3.2 | ecosystem: Environmental > Terrestrial > Soil > Wetlands | place: USA...
ACAAGCAAAGCTAACATACGCTGAACGAGCTAGCAGTCGAATCTACGCTTTTGATCTCGGAATGCGGCCACCTATCGAACTTGCAGCTTCAACACGGCAACAGAACCTTCCACAGCACTCCCCCGCTTTGCGCTAAACGTGAGGTGAGTTGCTGAGCGCTCTACTCCCGAAATGACGTCACCAGACCCTCTTCCAAAGTTTCTTTTCATCCCGAACTAGTAGTTGATTCTTCGAAAGGCATTATTCGTCCTGACGGTCGCAGTCAATTGGTTGTTCCGATCGTGTAGAAATTTGTAGGATGCGATCTTCTTGAAACCGCATAATCTGTACAGCGTGTTATAATACGCAATCTCGGCTTAGGTTTCTTGAAGGTTTCATTGAGGCAAGGCTCACGATGAGTGCTTTCAACGCTGCAGATTTCCTTGCCATTGCTGCTGCGATTTTTGTTGCAGAGTTAACGGATAAGGATGCGTTTTTGCTATTGGCGTTAGCCACTAGCCGACGGGCCCTGTTTGTGTTTGTGTGTGGCTCCTTGGCGTTTACCCTTACTACAGCAATCATTACAACTTTTGGATATTTACTCTTGGAAATAGTTCCTGTGTTCTGGATCAAGCTGGCCGGGGCTGTAGTAATGATCAGTTACGCGATTTGGCAGTTCTTCAGATTTGGCGGCGAAGAGGAAAACGAGAATAGGAAGAACTTGTCCGGTTCAGTGAAGAAGAGCGCACTTGCAGGTTTCTTGAGCACGGTAGGAATGCTTGCTCTATTGGACTTGGCCGGTGACGCAACCGAGATTCTGACAATAGTCTTCCTAGCTCACTTCCAGAATGTGATCCTCGTTTTCGCGGGTACCGTGTCCGCATTAATCGCGGCGACTGCGCTCGAAACCTTCTTGGGCATACAACTCCGAAGAATACTCTCACCTGCAAGGTTGAGGGCGCTTTCCATCTTGATTCTTGTTTCAATTGGTTCGATCATCATCATAACGACTTTACTCTAACGACACTCCTTTCCTTGTCTAAGCGGCCACACAGCGTTGTCGCAACGGTTGCTGAAAGTATGAGAAGCCCCCCGAACCATTGCAAAGCGGTCAATGCGTTTCCAAAGAGTGCTAGGGCGACGAGTACTGACGTTACTGGCTCAACGAGACTTAACAGAGCACTTGTTGATGGACCGATTCTCGAAACTCCTATGAGGAAAGTAATGACCGCTACCACAGTGCAAATGAGAGCGATCAACACAACCCAGACCCATCCCAAAAAGCCCCAATCCAACCGAAATGACCCACTACCCTCGCCTGTTAAGCCAAAACTGAGTGAGGCAGCTCCCATAACGTAGAAGGCAGCAAGATCTCCGCCAACTCTTTTGAGAACCCTCGACCCGCCCAGAATATAGAGCGTGTACATTACCGACGCGCCCAGCGCCAGCATAACGCCGCGCCCAAGTGAGTTATTGAAAGGGTTGGCGACGAGAACGAGACCAATTGACGCAATCAGTATTGCAGCAGCAAGAGTTCGAGAAAGCCTTTCCCACCTTAAGAAGAATGCACCAACTGCAACGAAGACCGGATAAGTGTAGAGAAGTAACGCCACGATCGCAACTGGCGAATAGAGGAGGGAAGTAAAGTAGAGCGTCGTCTCAAGGAAATATCCTAAAGCGCCGAGTGTAATCAGAACAAGAAGATCCTTCCATGCTGGAAGACTTAGTCGACCGCGAGCTGCAAGAATGATTCCCGTAATCAGGAAGGCTATGAAGAACCTGAAGAAGAGCAGCTCGTTGACTTTGATTCCTTCGGAGTAAGCTAATCGAGCGAAAATAGGTGTGAACCCAAAAGAGACAGCGGAAACGAGAACAAGAAGAATCCCAGTGTTTTCCCGGTTCAAATCTATCCAGGATTCGAGGAATTTGACCTAACTATACTATTGGACTCAATGTGTTCTACAGTGGAAAACCTCTGAACATTAATTATGGAAGAGCTGCCATCAGGGTTGTGGACCCTGTTCATGCCCTGCGTGTTCGCCTTGCGCGAACATTTGCGTTGCCGCTTTTCTTTTTTCTTCCATCTCTTTCTTAGTCATAGGTATCTGCATTGATATGGACCATGAATGGCCGAATGGGTCCGTGAGTTGCCCGTATCTTTCTCCCCAGAACATGTCAGCCAAGGCCATATCGACCTTAGCCCCGGCCTCAACCGCTCTCCGCCATATTGCATCTACGTTGCTGGAATAGATATGTAGAGTGACAGCTGTGGCACCAAGGGCTAGTGGATCCTTACGTCCGCCCTCGAATGAGTCGGACAACATTACAATGCTATCCCCTATTCGAATTCTAGAATGCATCAACTTGCCATCAGGAAGCGTTTCCCTCATCAATTCCTTCGCTCCAAATGCTTTCTCGTACCACTCAAGTGCCTGCGCTGCTCCGTTAATCGTAAGGTAAGGGGTGACAGTGTGAGAACCCTTCGGCACCCGTTCGAATTTCTTTGGTTTAGGTTTGGGTCTTGCAACTCTTCGCTTTGACGGCATCAAAAACCAGCTCTTCCGTTATTCAGCGGATTGGGAATATAAGTTGGAGTGGAAGCTCCTCGTTCGGCTACACATAATACAGTCGTGACTATGTTTCTGATTCCTGAGTTGTATAACTTTGAAGTGCCCGAAATGCGGTAATTCCGTCCCGGACAACACTCAGTTCTGCCCCACCTGCGGCGCTAAAACGAACGTCGGAACCCAGCAATCGGCACCACTCGGGTCCGTCGTCAACTCTCCGTTCACAGGCAAAGAGTACGTTATCGAACAGAAGATCGCGGCCATGCGCGAGACATTCGGAGTAAAAGACCGAAACAACAACCTCCTCGCGTACGTGAAGAAGAAACTTGTCAGTTGGGGACCCCAGTTTGACTTCGAGACACTCAACGGTGGTAAGTTTGGAGAGATGAGAGGCAAGGTTGTGGCAGTCAGGCCGACTTTCGAAATATACGATGACCAAGGCCTAGTGGCCGTCGTGAAGAAAAAAGTACTCAAACTGTTACGGTCGGAATGGTGGCTTGAGAACGCGAAAGGGACAGAAATCGCCAAGATCAAGGGCAATATTACGGCTCATGAATTCTCTATCCAATCTCCCTCAGGAGGCCCAGTGGCATTAATTCATAAGAAATGGGTGAGTATACGAGACGCTTACGGAATTGAAATCCAGAATCCAGAAATCGATCCGTTCGTTATTATCGCTTATGTCATCGCAATGGATCATACACAGTTCAAGGCAGACAAAGGATTCTCAATAGGGTTGAACCAATAAGCACGTGGACAGATCGAAGCTTTCTCGGATCTGACTTTCGCGTTAGATTCTTTTCAGTTCGGAGACGGTCTTCTCGTCTCTCACGTTGCCTGTGTTCAACGTGGTTTTTGGTTCTATCAATACGACGTGTGCCTCTTGGTCGGCGACAGGCATGTGCTCCACTCCCTTAGGAATTATGACAAACTCCCCCGGATCGAGCGAAATATCCTTGTCTCGTAGTTTTATCACGAGCTTTCCCTTCGTGACGAGGAAAAGTTCGTCTTCCGTGTCATGCTTGTGCCAGACGAATTGCCCTTTCAATTTGTCGACTTTGACGTATGACTCGTTGAGATCGCCTACGATATACGGCACCCAATAATCGTTGAAAAGAGTGAACTTTTGGGCGATGTTTACTTTCTCAACGTTTTCCAAAATTCTTATTCCTCGACTATTTTTTCTCTGGCCAATCAAAGAAACCTTTGCCAGTCTTTCTGCCCAACCGGTTGGCTCTCACCATTTGTTTAAGCAGAGTACTTGGCCTGAATTTCTGATCCCCAGTCTCCTTCAGCATAACGTCTGTGATGAATAAGTGAGTGTCTGCGCCGACGTAGTCAACAAGTTTCAGTGGACCCATCGGCCAATTCAAACCTAAGGTAATCGCTTTATCAATATCCTCAGGATCCGCCACGCCCTCCGCAACAAGGAAAACTGCCTCATTGAGTGCGGGCACTAAAACTCTGTTAACAATGAAACCAGGAGTATCCTTCTTTACAAGGACGGATTCCTTCCCGAGTTTCGCGGATACCTCTCTGATAGCCTGAACCGTCTCATCGGACGTTTTCAGGCCCCGCACGATCTCTATGAGCCGCATGAGTTGCGGAGGGTTGAAGAAGTGCATTCCGCAAACTCTCTCAGGCCTCCTCGTAGCAGCTCCAATCTCCGTGATGCTGATCGAGGAAGTATTTGATGCGATGATGGCGTGCTGTGGAGCGAATTTGTCGGCCTCAGCCAGTACAGCTTTCTTGAGTGGAGGATTCTCCGTAACTGCCTCGATCACCAAATCCACGTTTTGAACAGCTTCCTTCACATCCAAGGTGGGATGGATTCTGCCGAGAATCTCCTTGGACTCTGATTCCTTAAGGGTTCCTTTGTTGACGAAGCGTTGCAGGCTGTCGCTGATCATTTTCATACCATTGTCAATGAAGTGTTGTTCAACGTCCCGCATCGTGACGTCGAACTTGCCAGTTTGCGCGCAGACCTGCACGATACCATGCCCCATTAAACCAGCACCGAGCACGCCGACTCGCCTAATTTCCATAAGAACCACGAATGATAGTGCAATTCGCATCCGAAATATGCTTTCCCATTCTGAATGCGATCCGTATACGGGACAGCACCCGGAACGGGTACCTGTTTGGACTATCCAGTTGATGCAGTGTTAGACTTGCTCTAAGGAGGAACGGCTTCTTCAGTCTCCACCGATTCGTCTTCCTCTAACTCTTCTTCCTGCCCACTACGAGTGAGGGTAATCTCAATTGTTGAGATGTTTCCTCTTGTGCCGTCGAAACGGGTTACATCCTCAGAGCCCAATTGAATATGCCTGACGATCGCGTCTTTGATGAAGCCTCGTCTTAACATTTGTACGGTGTCGATTGCTTTTTCAATTGTTTGGCCTCTTGCCCTGACCATAACTTCGCCATTGCCTGAATTGAAGAGAGTGACACAGGCGGTCACGTAATTCATGACCGGTTTCTTACCAATGCGAACGAGGTTCGGTTGACTCATTGCTTACACCATAGAAATGTTGGGTTGCTTGTGAAAGCGCTGTTGCCTAACGATTTTAAGGAACCTCCCAGTGCGCTTTCTATTAAGATTGCCCCGAGAAAATCAGTACTTTAACGACTCGCCCTTAAAGCTGATGAGTTATCCACCAATAGTGTGCATAGGTCTGATATGTTCGAGTTTTTGCAGTTTAAGCAACGTCTCTACTCCGGGAGCTTTACGCGAAATTGCGTTGCGCATAAAACTCATGACTTCCTCGTCCGACGCGGCTGATCTTAGTAGTGGTCTAATGTCGAATCCAGTTCGGTCAAAGAGGCATGGGACTATTTTACCGTCCGCCGATAATCGAATCCTATCGCAATCGGAGCAGAATGGCGCTGTTATTGATGTAATTATTCCTATCTCGCCCGCCTCATCCGCGAATTTGTAGTTCTGAGCTGTGCTTCCGTTTTGTCGTTGTAGTGGAACGAGTTTGTATCGTTCCTGAATTTTCTCTACAATTTCGTTGCCGCTTACCACTTTCTCCATGCCCCAAAGTCTCTGGCCGTCAAAAGGCATGTACTCGATAAACCTGACAATCACGTCTCCAGTTACCGCTAATGATGCCAGGTCCGCGATCTCATCGTCATTGCATCCGCGAATAATCACGGCGTTCAATTTGAGAGGCTTGAATCCGTTTTCCTTCGCCGCCCTTATTCCCGCAATTACTTTTTGAAGAACTCCGCCGCCCGATATTTCGCTGAATCGATCCGATTTGAGACTGTGAAGGCTTACTGTCACTCCTTTCAGGCCAGCACGTTTCAGGGCAGGAGCTTTCTCGCCCAACAGAAAGCCGTTAGTTGTCATGCTCAGCTGGCGTATGCCCGGAATCCCCGCCAACAGTCCTACTAGCTTGTCGACATCTTGGCGCATTAGTGGTTCTCCACCGCTCAACCGAATGTTCTCTACGCCCATTTCAGCTGCAAGGGAGGAGACACGGTAGATTTCTTCGTATGTGAGAATCTCGCTGCGTGGCAACCAAACGGGGTGAGTGGGCATGCAGAACTGGCAACGAAAGTTGCAACGGTCAGTGACGGATATGCGAAGTTTGCGCGCAATGCGCCCGTGGGAATCAGTTAGAACCGTCACTACACCTAAGCCGCCTATAGCAATGCACAGACTGGATAATTTAAACACATGACGTTTCATTTCAACCAGTGTAAGCTACCGAATGGAGACAAGTTTTATCGTTCAATAGCCAGAGAAGGTGAATCTATGCCCAAAAAACTGCCATCATCCTACTTAAGAAAACTGAACGAGGAGCAGAAGAGAGCAAAACAGTTCCAAGCGAGCGCAGAGAGAAAGAAACTCGCACCTAAAGACCCTGACGCAGGAAAACTAAAGGGGTTTACCGGTATTTGCCAAACCTGTGGCAGTCACACCAAGTTCACAGTGGACAAATTTGGTTATGCGACATGCAGCAACTGCAAAGCAATAGCCAGCTACAAGTTCGGACACGTCGCCTAACTCGACCGCTATTATTTCGCTATGTGACGCGATTAGGGACTTTTTCTTAGTTGGCTGAAGCCGAAATGACTCGGTTCATTCGTCAGTTAAGAAGAAGCGAGTCGTTCCCGGAAAGACATTGTGGCCCCTATGCCTAGTTCCGGGCGGAAGGTAGAAACCGTCCCCCTGTTTCGCGCTTATCTGCCCCGTATCTAGCTCGTACATGATCTCACCCTCAATAACAAACCCCACGTGTCCAGTCGTACACCAATCTGGGTGAGATGCGTTCCTTTCGTATTCGACGATTCGGAAGTGTTTCTTTCCAACCAACACCTCCCTGAATCCGGTGTGATCCGGGTTCCCCGTCAGCTCTGTTTCACTAAAATTCAGAACAGACAAATTTCATCTTACAGGAAGACATGGCTCTGTGAAATTAAGGCTTCATATCTCAGACCCTGTATCATTTTACGACCTACACAAATCAGGACGAGACTACTTTGCTAGATTCAATCTCATTCATCGGTGGAGGAGTTATGTGCGAGGCCATAGCCCAAGGTTTGCTATCAAAGAAACTCGTGAACAATAAGTCGATAACGGTCGCAGAACCCCGCAAAGAACGCCTAGACGAACTAAAACAGAAACTAAAAATCACCGTAACCACAAACAACCGCGAAGCCGCACAAGTTGGTAAGACGCTCATACTATCCGTTAAACCACAGGACTTAGATGATGTTCTCGCAAGCTTGAAAGGAACATTGCGACCTGAACAACTGGTTATGTCAATCGTTGCCGGCGGTAGAATCACCACGCTCAGCAAAGGATTGGAACACAACGCTATTGCGCGAGTTATGCCCAATACCCCTGCTCAAATCGGGGAAGGGATGAGCGTATGGACAACGACCCCTGAGGTCACGAAGAGTCAATTCAACCAAGCAAGAAGTATCCTACAAGCCTTAGGCAAAGAGTTGCATGTTAACGACGAGAAATTCTTGGACATGGCGACGGCAATCAGCGGCACTGGTCCCACCTACGTCTTCCTCGTCATGGAGGCAATGATTGACGCCGCCGTGCACCTAGGGTTTGCACGACACGTCGCCTACCAGCTCGTTACTGAGACCATAAGAGGCTCCATCGCCTACGCCATTATGTCCGGTAAACACCCTGCCGAACTCCGCAATCTAGTAACTTCTCCAGGCGGCACAAGTGCCGCAGCCCTATACGAACTCGAGAAGGGAGGCCTCCGCACCGTTTTCTCCCGCGCCATCCTAGCGGCGTATGAACGAAGCAAATCCCTCGGTGAACGAAAACGCCCCTCAGCTTGATTAGCTATGTTGCTCCTCTAAAACGCCGCTCAACATTTTTCTGAAATACCACGACGCCAAGTCTTTAACAGAAGGATAGAGTTGACGTGAGTTCTTCTATCGACTTTCGGTAGTCATGTTCAAGTCAATCCTAATTCCATAACTCGACCATGGATTCTGCTCTTCGCAAGCGATTGAAAATCGCGCCAAGAAGTTTGGCTTCCATTAACAAACTGTTGCTTGACCCCAAGAATCGGCTCGTAAACGATGTACTGGAAGTAATTGCCAAGTACGGGACTATTGAAGAGATAAACCGCAAGTCGGAGCAATCGCGCCGACTCTCGAGTTTGATGAGTCGGCTTAGGGAGATAAAATCCCCATACGTCGCCGATTTGGAATGGTTATTGAAGCAACGTGACGAGGGAGCGTTCGTTAGCATTGCGGATTACCGCCGTAAAGTGTTAGGCGACAACGTTGCGTCGATGTCTTTCAAGCAAGCTAACGCCGTGACGTTGGAGATCAGCGCTTTTCAGTATTTTCCATGGATCATAACTGAAGCAAAGCAAGCGATCGAGAAACGTGAGCTAATGCCCGGTCGATTCATTCGCGTACGATACATGAAGGAGTCTGAATCTGACCAGGGAGACCTGCTTGCTGGAATGGCTGCGATGCAAATTATTGGCTCATCTTACGTGGACACTCTTGACACCAAAGGTACCGACGGGTCGAACGTTCATTTGGGGGGTCCTGAGACAATCACAGGCTACTTTGGGGGTATCGGTGAACCCAACGATTACGCAATCAAGTGGCTAGATGAGTTCTTGTATTATTACACTAACTACGGGATCTACCAAGTACTGAACATAAACGCGGGCACAGTCCTCATTGGCTATCTGATACATCGTCTCGGTATCAACAACGAATTCAAAATCTCCGTATTCGCGGGAACAGATAACTCGTACTTTGTTCTCTGGACACTGATGATGGCTAAACTGTTCGCGCGGCCTGACGGCACGACGCCCTTAATCGGTTTCAACCTGAGCAACTCAGTTGACAAGAATACGATTGAAGATGCTGCGTATATACGCAAGTCTTTCGGCTTCGAGAACGTTGTACGAATCGAACACCACATTACCGAATGCTACAAGCATATAGTGCGTCAACCTTACGATCGCCGCGGGCAGTTGATGGAGTTGGCTAACCATGTCAAGAACATTTCAGCGAAACATGAGGGGGGCGATCCTGAGGTGGAAACCACTCGTGAGCACCCATCAGACATCCTAGAGTACTTCCTACCGAAGGCGAAAGTGGAATCGGAGGGATTGATGCCGAAGTTGCTTGCAAACTACATGGATAAGCATGCGGCGCTTAACCATACGGCTGAAGAACTAACGAAGCATGGGCTTTCGTTTATTGCAGCAAAGAAGCTCCACAAGTGAGCACCTGGCGCACACGTGCGACGGCGACAAGACCAAGGTCTCAGTCGCAAACGGTTCGGCTAGAGATTACCATGCTTGGTGAACCTTCTACAGTTCTTTCGACTGGTTGAAGCCTAACGAGTTTGATGTGAATCGTTTCATCCTTGCGTGAAGCTATTTTACTGAGAGTCTGTTCAGTGGGAGGTGTGTCAAGCTGAATTCTGACTACTGCTGCTTTGGCCCCTTCGAAAATTACGTTGTGAACTTCATGCACACTGATCTTTGCCTCTCTTAGGTCGGTGAGGATGCGGGTTAAGACGCCGATTTTGTCGTAGTGGCGAATGATTAACTCGTACTCTGCAGGGGTTTCTTTGGCGAAGTTAACGCAGTTCTCCACGCTTCCCGTCTTTGCGTAGGTTGAGATAATTCGCACGGTCTCATCCGCGGTAGCCCTTTGCGCTTGATCCGTTGATGCCCCAATATGGTGGGTTCCTACCCAGTTCGGGATCCCTGAAAGAATGTTGTCAAAGGTTCCCGTTCCCTCTGCAGGCTCGTCTTCGTATACGTCCAAGCCCGCTCGAACTCTTTCCTCCTTAAGGGCTTGGGCCAATGCGTCGGTGTCGATTAGGCCCCCACGGGCGGTGTTTAGGACGATAGCTTTCGGTTTCAATTGCGATATCCGCTCTGCCGACAGCAAATGTTTGGTTTCAGGCGTTAAGGAAACATGAAGTGAGATTATGTCGCTGCATTCGATTAGTTCGTCAATGTTCATTGCTCGTGTTACACCGAGCGTCTTTGCGACTTCATCAGTTAGCGATCGTGACCATGCAACGACGGACATGTCAAGGGCCTTAGCACGTTTGATAACCTCACGCCCAATTGCGCCCGTCCCAATTACACCGAACACTTTGCCTTTTAGCCCATCCGCTTTTCCGAATGTTGCTTTGTCCCATTTCTTTGCGGCAAGCAGTGATGTCTGAACTGGTATCCTCCTGTCGACCGCCAGAAGAAGACCCATCGTCAACTCTGCTACTGCGGCAGAGTTCTTGTCCGGACAATTCGTCACGTATATGCCTCTACTAGACGCAGCTTCAAGATCAATGTTTTCGAACCCTGCTCCTGACCGAACAATAACTTCCAACGCATCTGCTTGATCGATGACATTGGAACGAACTTTCGTTCCCCTCACTACCAAAACGTTGACGCTAGGTATGTGGTCCGCGAGCGTTATCTCCGTCAAATCTGGATTGTACTCGACTTTCTCTACAATTCCTCGTAGGGTCTGAACATGCTCTGGTGGAAGCTTGTCCGCGATTAACACACGCATGCTACGACCACACCCACATCATTCACATACCTAACTTTTACAAAGAACTGTCGAGTATCCCGCATGCAAAAAGAGATTTAGGTGCAACGTACTCGATGAGATGAGGGCCGCGACAGACTACGCTACTCTGTCTACCTCAGATGCTTACACGGGGTTAGGTACGTTAACCAACGGTCTTACAGTCGATAAGGCGACCAGCGAATCGGCCAATTCGGATACGAACTAGATCGTTTGCTCCAGGCTCTCTAACTCCAACTCGGTGAGTTGAAGCTCGAAGTTTACTTCAAACCCGTTTTGAACTTGCTTCTTTGTCTGATTGAAATCGACATCAGCACCAAGGATAGCTTTCATGGAGGTCATGGTTGATCCCGAGAATCCACACGGACTTATCTTGTAAAAATATTCCAAATTGGTGTTTACGTTAAGGGCGAAACCGTGGAAACTTGTCCAATTCCGAATGGCAGCACCTATTGAAGCGACTTTCTTATTCCCCACCCAAACTCCAGTCTGTTGGCCGCGTCCTCCTACAATTCCGAATTTACCAATTGCTTGCATTAGCGAATCCTCGATCTTTTGCAAGAATCCGTGTATGTCTCGATTGCGTGCGTTTAAGTCTAGAATTGGGTAGCCCACCAGTTGCCCTGGACCGTGGTAGGTCCATTGACCTCCTCTCTCTATGCGAAAAACCGGCACGCCATCTATCCGATTTGGGACCTCACCCGGAACTCCTTTCCCGACCGTGAATACGTGCGGATGTTCAACTAAAATCAGCGTATCTGGAATCTGTCCCTTCGATCTCTCTTCAACCAGCTTACGCTGAAGCGTCAATACTTCGTTGAATTCTCGTATGCCGAGGTCCAGTAGGTTTCCTTTCGTTGTCATTTTCGCACGATATGGATTGCTTTTCCTTGTGCTGCCTCTGCGGCTTCCATGATTGCCTCTGGCAGGGTTGGGTGGGGGTGAACTGTCAAACCGATGTCCTCTAACGTTGCACCCATCTCAACAGCCAGCACGGCTTCGCTGATAAGGTCTGATGCTTCATTTCCTACGATGTGAACTCCGAGAACTAAACTGGATTCTTTGTCGGCGACTATTTTTGCGAAACCTTCAGTTTCCCCCGCAATCATTGCGCGCCCGAGCGCGGTGAAGGGGAATTTTCCGACGATAGGATCGTAGCCTTTCTCTTTCGCTTGACTCTCAGTAAGGCCCACGGTTGCTATTTCTGGATCCGTGAATACGACACCGGGTATTGCCCGAAAGTCAGCTTCACTGTTAAGGCCTCCAATTGTTTCGGCTGCCACAATGCCTTCTTTTGAGGCTTTGTGGGCGAGCATGGGTGGGCCAACTACGTCGCCTATCGCATAGATTTCTGGCACGTTGGTTTCCATCTTCTTATTCACCTGGATGAATCCATGTGAATCCATCTTGACACCAACGGTTTCTAGTCCTATCTGGTCGCTATTGGGACGCCTTCCAACTGCTACGAGAACTTTGTCAGCTTCGAATGATGCCTCCTTACCGTCCTCTAACACAGCGTATACTTTGCCGTCCCGGTATTCCTTTGCCTTTGACTTTACGTGATATTGAATGCCTAATCGTCTGAGTGAACGCTCAACTACTCCAACTAGGTCTATGTCAGTTCCTGGCAGGAGTTGGTCTAGCATTTCTATTACCGTGACCTTGGTTCCAAGTTGGGCGTACATTGTTCCCAACTCTAGACCGCTGACACCTCCGCCAATGACGACTAGGTTCTTCGGAGGCTCTTGCAGCGAGAGAGCTTCGGTAGAACTGATTACTCGCGCCCCGTCGAACCTGAATCCTGGGAGGTCGAAGTAGCGCGAGCCCGTGGCGATTATGACGTTCTTGGTTTCAATGGTCTCGTTTCCAGAAGTGACTGCGACCTCAAGCAGGTGTGGTCCTTTGAATTTTCCAGTTCCCTTGATGATCTTGACATTGTTTGCTTTGCATAAGTAGTCGATTCCGGAAACGAGTTTGTCTACTACGCTCTGTTTCCAGGCTTGCACCTTCGCAAAATCGACTGTGAGGTCCGAGACTTCTATCCCAATTTGTTTGCCGGACTCGATTTGCTTCTTCAGTTTCGCGACGCGAATTAGCGCCTTTGAGGGAATGCAGCCTATGTTGAGGCAAACGCCTCCCAGTTTCTCCTTCTCGACTAGGATCGTTTTCTTCCCAAGTTGTCCGAGTCTTATGGCTGCAACATATCCGCCCGGTCCGCTACCAATTACAACGGAGTCCATTTTCTGGGTCATTCAGTCCGTCTCAAGCAGGAGTAGTTTCGGATCCTCCAAATATTGCTTGATTATGGTTACGAAACGTGCAGCCATCGCCCCGTCCAATACGCGATGGTCGAAGGAAAGTGAGATGTAGGTCATATCACGTATCGCTATTTGCCCGTCTTTGACGACTGGTCGTTTAGTTATCTTGTGTAAGCCGAGGATAGCGACCTCTGGGTAGTTGATGAGTGGTGTAGCAAATATTCCTCCGATTCCGCCGACGTTCGTTATTGTGAAGGTTCCTCCTTGAACTTCATCCAAAGCAAGTTGTCCTGTCCTCGCTTTCTCGCCAAGGATTTCGATTTCTGAAGCGAGTTGCGTTATGGATTTGTGTTCTGCGTCCTTTACGATCGGAACGACAAGGCCCTGCTCGGTATCTGTTGCTATGCCGATGTTGTAGTACCTCTTCAGTACGATCTCGGCTTTCTCCTCGTCGAGCGTTGCGTTGAGGTACGGATATTGTTTTAGTGCGGGGACTAGCGCTTTTATTATGAAAGGCAGATAGGTTAGTTTCAGTCCGCGTTTCTCAGCTGAAATCTTAGCCTTCTCTCGAAGTTGCACGATCTCAGTCATGTCGACTTCATCCACATGTGTGACTTGAGCCGTCATCTCCTTCGACTTCATCATGTGTTCTGCAATTTTTCGTCGAATTCCGCGAAACTCAATTCGTTCTTCATTGCCTCGGGGCGTGGTTACTTGGACTGCGACTTGGGCTGTGGTTCTTCCTAACTGTTTGAATCGTTGAACGTCCTGCTCCGTAATTCGTCCACCGGCACCGGTTGCTTGGACAAGCAATATGTCTACGCCGAGATCTCTGGCGAACTTTCGTGTCGCGGGAGTGGCTAGAACTTCGTGAGGTTTCTCCGGGAACTTGACCTCGGAGGAGACGGTTACGGAAACTTCTTTCGACACGGACTTAGGAAGTGGTTTTGTCTGAGGTGTTTGAGCAATCTGGGGGACGGTGGATTGCGTGCTTTGTTCGCTCTTTTCCCCAATAGCTAGTAAGACTTCACCCACCTTCACTACTTGGCCTTCCTTGGCCATTAGTTTCAGGATGGTACCTCGCTTGGGGGAGGGTATTTCGACGTTAACTTTGTCGGTCATGATTTCGACGAGTGGTTGATTTTCGTTTACCTCAGTGCCTTCTTTCACTAACCACTTTACGACTTCTCCTTCAGCTATGCCTTCGCCGACGTCGGGAAGACGAAACTCGTAAACCATTTTGTTTCAACTGGGTGTGCGTGCGTGTTCAGAAGTTGTGCACTTTTTCGATAGCGGATAGAACCCTGGATGCATTTGGCATGTAGTCGTCTTCGAGGACGTAGGGAAATGGAACGTCGAAACCTGCAACTCGCACGATGGGTGACTTTAAGTGAAGTATGCCTCGTTCGGCAATTTGAGCAGCTATCTCTGCGCCGAACCCGCAAGTTTTGCAAGCTTCGTGCAGGATCACGACTCTTCCAGTCTTCTTGACCGAACTCATAATTGTCTCTATGTCGAATGGGATTAGGGTTCTAAGATCAACCACTTCTACATTGATTCCCTTGGCTGATGCCAGTTCTGCTGCCTCCAAGGCGACGTGTAACATTGCCCCGTACGCGAAAACGACCACGTCACTGCCCTCTCTTGAAACGTTGGCCTTGCCTATTGGCACCGTAAAGTCGTCTTCAGGAACTTCGCCGCGAACGGTTCTGTAGATTTTCTTCGGCTCAAGAAACATGACGGGGTCTTCTTCACGCAAAGCTGAGGTCAATAGGCCCTTAGCATCGTATGGTGTGCCCGGAATCACTACTTTGAGACCCGGGGTATGGGCGAAGAAGGCCTCGGTACTTTGAGAGTGGTAGTGGCTTCCCTTAATTCCGCCGCCGTACGGCATCCTAATCACAACAGGGACAATAAATTGCCCACCAGAGCGATACCTGAACTTTGAAAGCTCACTTTGAATCTGATCAAACCCCGGGTAAACGAAATCCATGAATTGAATTTCGGGGACCGGCCTTAGGCCATATAGCGCCATACCGATGGATACGCCGATTATCCCGGACTCTGCTAGGGGCGTATCTAGCACCCGGTTGGGGCCAAATTCCTGAATCAAACCTTCGGTTGCGCGAAAGACGCCACCGTTAACGCCTACATCTTCCCCAAGGACAACGATTTTGTCGTTTCTTTTCATTTCGTCTCGGAGGGTGCGGTTTATCGCTTGAATCATGCTGAGAACGGGCAATCATTGCGTCCCTCCCTGCTTCTCTGTTTTGAGTTGACGTAGCTGCTCCTCGAGATTCCAAGGCATGTGCTCGTAGACATCAGAGAACAATGTTTCGATGGTTGGGCGCGGCAGTTTCTCCGCGTGTTTTACGGCCTCGTCAAGTTGACGGCTCGCTTCGTCTTGCGCCTGTTTTTCCGAGGTTTCGTTCCACATTCCTTTTTTCTCAAGGTATTTCCGAAATCTCGTAAGTGGATCTCGTCTCTGCCATTCAGCGAGTTCTTGTTCCGTTCTGTACCTTTTCGGATCGTCAGAGGATGAATGTGGACCCATGCGGTAGGTCACCGCTTCAATCAAAGTTGGGCCTCCTCCCTTTCGGGCCTTGTCAACTGCCTCCCTCGTCGTGCGGTAGACTGCTAGGATGTCATTTCCGTCGACTCGAACACCCTCGAATCCGTAGGCTTGTGCTTTGATGGCGATGCTTTCAGAGGCCGTCTGTTTGCTAACCGGCACTGAGATTGCCCACTGGTTGTTTTGACAGAAGAACACAGTTGGAGTTTTGAAGACACCAGCAAAGTTCATGCCTGTATGAAAATCGTTCTCCGATGTCGCCCCGTCCCCAAAATAAGTCAGCGCCACGATAGGATCTCTTCGGAGTTTAGCTCCGAGTGCGACGCCAACGGCGTGGGGAATTTGTGTTGCTAACGGGGCGGAGCCCGTGACGTAGTTTACAGCCCTAACGCCGAAGAGGTTCGTAAGCTGCCGGCCATTCTGAATATCTTCCGCATTCGCAAAGTAATGATCCATTAACTGGGTTAATGTGATTCCACGAACGAGCATTGCTCCTACTTCTCGATATGCCGGTAAAATCCAATCCTCTGGTTGGAGAGCATAGGCACTTCCGATTTGTGCGGCTTCCTGCCCCAGACCACTAATGAAGAATCCGATTCGTCCCTGTCGCTGAAGTTGGACTCCCCGAATGTCCAGACTCCTAGTCAGAAGCATGATTTTGTAAAGCCGTTGTAATTCTTCTTCGGAGATTTCAGGTTCCATACTTTCTACGTATTCGCCAGTAGGCTTGATGACCTGGAGTAGCTCAAGAGCCAAGGATAAGATCACGCGGAACGAACGAAAAAGGCGAGACTATGGCTTGTAAATCTTCCCCTTTCAACAAGCTCAGTGCTACGGCACGTTACTTTGGTCTGTTAACGGTTAATTGGTGCTTGATAGTTTCTGTTTGCGAATTAGCGCCTCTAGGAAGAACTCTCCTGCCCTGTATGAACTGCGTACGAACGGACCGGAGGCGACGTAGAGAAAGCCCGTACCTTCAGCCATTTTCTTGAAGTATTCAAATTTATCAGGGGTAACGTAATCCGTCACAGGAATGTGCCCCTTCGATGGGCGCAGGTATTGACCGAGTGTAAGAATATCAACGTGAACCTCTCGCAGATCCTCCATAGTCTGCTTGAGATCCTCCTCAGTCTCGCCTAGTCCAAGCATTATCGACGATTTAGAGTAGACTTTGGGGTGAATGTCTTTAATTGATTTCAGAACTCTGAGTGATTGTTCGTATGTTGCTCTTGGGTCTCTGGCTTTTGGTGTCAGTGTTTCAGTGGTTTCGATGTTATGGGCGATTACTTCTGGGGCCGCGTCCGCTACTGTTCTAATGTCGTTCATATTCCCTTGAAAGTCTGGTATGAGAACTTCAATGATCACGTTGGGGTCACGTTGCTTGATGGCTCTGATAGTCGACGCAAAGTGTCCAGCACCTCCATCAGGGAGATCGTCCCTATCGACTGAGGTTATCACAACATACCTCAGACCTAAGTCCGCTATAGTCTGCGCCACTTTCAGAGGCTCAAAAACGTCTAAGATACCGTGAGGGTTTCCGCTACGAACCATGCAGAATCGGCAACCGCGAGTACACGTATCGCCCATAAGCATGAACGTGGCAGTGCCGCCTCCCCAGCACTCTGCGACATTAGGGCAGTGTGCCTCCTCGCATACGGTGTGCAGATTGTGACCGCGTAACACTGTTTTGATTTTCTCATAGCTCTCGCCCGTTGGATATTTCACACGCACCCAGTCTGGCTTCACGATTTTAGTTTCTTTAACCTGATGGACGTGTGAGTAGCGTGGCATGGATTGCTCAAACGGAGTGAATAGGAAAGATTCGGCTTTTTTGGCTTTTATCTTGCTGATACAACTTGCGAATTACTGAACTGCGTGCTAAATCTTGAATCCGAATGCTGATGCGAAGGATTCAACTTTTCTGAAATTGTTCATGAACTCGATTCCCTTCTGAGTTAGGCTGTATACCTTGTCATCGGTGCCAGTCTCTTGGATTACGCCTAGGGCTTTCAATTCATCGAGATATTTTATGAGTCGATCGTGGGACAGGTTTGCTCCGTAGAGAATTCGAGTTGGTTTGGCTTCGTTATTCTCACGCTGAATCACATGCATTATGTCAACATAAATTCGGAACTGTGATCGATACTTTGCAGTAGCCTTCTGAGGTTGAGGTTGCCCGCTGGGGATCATGCGGGCTGATTCACCCTAAGCAACATGGCTAGCAGTAAAAGAAAACCAAAGAGTTGGGCTATGTGAGCGAGTGGAAAGAAGGTAGGAATCAGGATGTAGAGTAGAAAGAAGAGATGCGCAATTGACAGAGATGCGAATGCTCCGAAAACAAGCAGCGCATTCACGTTCTTGTTAGCGCTATAATTCATTGCTGTCTGGGTAGCAACGTAGACGAGTAGGAATATCAGAATGAGTTCCGTGAGTGTATTGCGTTGAATGAACATGACGGGTAGAGCAGCAAGGGCTATGCTGCTTGGGCTTCTGGTTTGGTAGAGGTACGCGAATACAAGTAGTCCGTAGGCGAGAAGTTGCGCAAGGAAATTGATCGTGTAGCCCAGATTGAAAACGAAGAGAAAACCACGTTCACCACGCGCGAGCAGAACGATTAGATCGGAGAGACCATCGACAAGTAATCCAGCTCCAATTAAAACGAAACTCAGATTGAGGTAGAGCAGCGTTCGCTCCTTAGAGAGATTATAGCCTCTCAGAGCCTGATAGGCCACGGCGATGGCAATCACTGAGGCAATAAACTCCATCAGTGAAGAGAAGCCGAAAAACCAGAAAGGTGGTGCCAATCAGGCCAATCCTTTTGGCCCTAGCACCGCCAACCGCGCTTTTCAGGATTATGCAGCATTCGTCCATGACAACGAGTAATGAAACGACACGATTTTGTGAGCTCGGTCACTAAGTGGTAGCTAAAGGCACGAGTTTACCATTCATGAAGAACCCTTTCAGCCCGCATTCCTCGCAACGGGCGCCTAGCTGAAGATCCGAGCCCTCCTCGTAGTAGACATCCAATTTTTCTTGCCCGCATCTTGGGCAGATGTGGCCCTCGATTTTTTCCATCAGTCACCAAGCAATATACACAAACAGTTGCATATAGGCTTGGGAGGTGACTGAAAATAACAGAAATCAGTCAAAGACATATGGCATTTCTTAGCTTGACTTGAACACTCCGTCGAAACACAACGTGAAAGCCGCAAGAATTTCTCCCAATATATTAGCAGTGAAATTACCGAGTAAAGCCGGGGCGATTTTGTGAGAAATCTGAGCTTGGTTGGTTGCCGATCTACAGTCTATCCGCATATCGCGATATGGCTTTAGCCGTTCACGTTTTTCGAGAAGCGGGAATCTCCAAGATTCTCGGACGAAGTGCAAGTTCTTTCACGGATCTCGGCGACGCAAATATTGCTGAAACCACTGCAGACACGGGTCCAAGTAGTCTAAGGAACTTTCCTCAATTCGTGCAGAACACTGGGGCAGCGAGAGAAGCGACGAGCAAAGTTGGACATGAGGATTTCGTGTTTTGCCTCAGTGGAGGCTGCTAGTTGATAGTTGGCGCTTTGGCTGGATTGAGAACGGTGTTCAAGGGACAGGAAAACTGAGAGTCTTCGATTTGGTTGCCTACAACCCGATGATCGACGATAACCACACATCTCGCAACAGTCTTCTCGGATTGGTCTCTGAACTCTTCACGCCATAGAGCAACTCTGGTCCATTCATACTCCTCCAAGCTTCATATCCAACCTACGCGTAGACAGGTTGACCTCGCAAATGGAAACGACTTACGCCCAACAGTGTCCAAGCTGCGACACCGAAGGCATCGTCACTAGCCAGAATGAGTATGAAGTCGAACACTTCGGCGCAGTTCTCATTAGCGTCTCGACCTGCAGCAAATGCGGGTATCGTCATACGGACGTCATCACACTAACTGAACGCGAACCAATCGCCCTAACCGCCCGAATCAACTCTCTCACCGACCTTAACTTACGGGTGATCAAGTCGGGGACCGCGACGGTTTCGATTCCTGAGTTTGGGGCGTCAATAACTCCAGGCCCATACAGCGAGGGATGCATAACAAATGTCGAGGGATTGCTGATGAAGATAGAGGACGCATTGATTTTCATGTTGAGCACGGCGAAGGGAAAGCGGTTGAAAAGGGGAGAAAAAATGCTGAAAAGAATTCGAAGCGCCAGAGACTCAAAACCCCACTTCACCCTCAGGATCAAAGATCCATTCGGAAACAGCGCAATAGTCTCCTCACACCCTGATAAAGTAAAGAAGCGCAAATTGAGCCGTCGCGAACTTACTGCGATTAAGTATGGACAATATGCGGTCGCGCAGGAAAGTGCGACATTGAAGACATGAGAAATTCGCTACAGGTAACTGACCTTGGTTCATGAGCCGATCGGATGGAACAATGGCGTAGTAATTGACGGAGGATCATCTCGCCTTGTATTCGATCCGATTTCCGGCAAGAATTTCGGAGAAGATTGGAACGTGTTCATCACCCACGCCCACTCCGATCACACCCATGGCTTCTCCACCAAAGCACAAAAACATTCCACGCTGGAAACCCTGCGCATCTACGAATCACTTTCCAAACGCGAAGTGAAAAACGCACACACGATGAAAGTTGGCGACAAAACAAGGATTGATGATACTGAGGTGAAGGCCCTAAATGCTGGGCACATGGTAGGCTCTTGTCAGTATCAATTTTTCACACCCAACTTCTCGGCAATATACACGGGCGACATAAACTGCGTCGACACGTTGACGACATCAGCAGCAGAGCATGAGCCCTGTGATTACTTAATCATCGAAGCGACGTATGGCCATCCTTCGTACGTCTTCCCGAGGCGTAGCACAATATATGCGGACATTGTCCGGTGGACGATGACAGAGATAAATGAGGGTAAATTGCCAACCTTTCAAGTGTACTCGTCTGGAAAGCCGCAGGATATTGTGCGCTTGTTTAATGTCTACACGAAGCTTCCCGTGGTATGTGCACCTGGCATCGCACGCGCCAATAGCGCCCATAACGAGAACGGTCTTCGACTAGAATACCTCGACGCATCAACGACGGACGGCAAATCGATCCTAAAGTCTGCCGGGTGCGTCTACGTCACAACATCCGGAGAGAACCATATGCCCCGGAACGCGTCAAGGGCGGTTGCAACCGGTTGGGCTCTTAGGCAAGCCTATCGAAGCTTCGCCTCGTTTCCATTAAGCAGTCATGCAGATTACGATCAGTTGATGGAATTTGTAGCCGCTGTCAACCCCAAAAGCGTGTACATTTTCACAGGGCAT
>Ga0335078_10004462_pt1 | contig 20748 bp, 17 predicted proteins | sample Lox_Sample_32_FD_206711 | JGI IMG/M metagenome (GOLD analysis project Ga0335078, IMG submission 206711) | Soil microbial communities from Loxahatchee National Wildlife Refuge, Florida, United States - Lox_Sample_3.2 | ecosystem: Environmental > Terrestrial > Soil > Wetlands | place: USA...
AAGCGGAAATCATGCCTTTGCATATCGGATCTACGCATTTGAACGGAATGGCCGTGCTTGCGCCCGCGGTGTTCGAAGACGAGCGCGGCTTCTTCATGGAGACTTACCGGGAGGATCAGTTCCGGGAGTTGGGATTGCCGACGGCGTTCCAGCAGGATAATCACTCGCGGTCGGTGCGCAACGTGGTGCGCGGACTGCACTTTCAGTGGGAGCCTCCCATGGGGAAGCTCATGCGCGTCACCGTGGGCACGGCCTTTTTGATGGCGGTGGATATACGGAAGGGATCGCCGACGCTGGGGCAATGGCGCGGCGTGGAAGTCTCGGCGGAAAACAAGAAGATGGTGTGGGCTCCGGCGGGGTTTGCGCGCGGATTCGCGGTGCTTTCCGATTACGCCGAAATCCAGTATAAATGCACTGGAATTTATAACAACAAGGCGGAATCCGGAATTTTGTGGAACGATCCGGCGATCGGGATCGAGTGGCCGGTTCAAGACCCAATCCTGTCGGCTAAGGATGCGAAGGCGCAGACGCTCGCGCAATGGCTGGCGTCGCCAACCTCGGATCATTTCCAATACGCGAGTTAGCGGTGCTCTACTATCTGCATATACCCAAGACGGCGGGGACCTCGGTGCGGAATCTGTTCGGCCAGATTTATGGCAAGAATCTGGTCGAGGTGTACGGGATCATGAGCCCGGCATACGCCGAATCCCTGAAACCGCTGTGCCACCAGGACAGCGTGCTTTTCGGGCACTACAGTTTTGGCCTGCACGTCGCGCTGGGCGACGCGGCCCCGCGATACATGACCATCCTGCGGAACCCGATCGAGCGAGTGGTGTCCTGGTACAAGGGGCAAGTTCGCGAGCCTGGGGCGGAGCATTACGAACGGATCCGGCGGGATCGTCTGACGCTGGCGGAATTCATTGAACTGGGGATCACGCCGGAATTGAACAATCACTCGGTGCGGGTGCTGATAGGACGGGGCCGCACCCGGATTTGGAGGATGAAGCGCCGCGTTCAGAATTTTTATACCTCCCGGCTGCTTGGCAAACGGATTTACCAAGTGAACGGGAAGCGCTATTTGGATAGGGCTATCGCCAATTTGAACCGGTATTTCTGCTTTGTAGGGATCGTGGAGAAACTGGAGCAACTCACGCAGTTTCTGGCAGGCGAGGGGACGCTTGCGGCAGAAGGCGCGAGGGTGCCGCGGCTGAACGTGGCGCCAGCGCCGATCGACAGCCTGGAGACGCCGATCGACAGCCAGACAGTAGACGCGATCCGGAAGGCCAACGAGCTGGATCTGATGCTGTACGAACAGGTCGCCCGAAAATTGAATAGGGGAGAAGCGTGGTACCCGGTGGAGCCGAGGGCCCGGCGCCTGGCGGCGTGGCCGATGCGGGGTGGCGCCTGATGCTTTACTATCTTCACATACCGAAATCGGCGGGTACGTCGGTACGCGAGCTTTTCAAGCGGGCATATGGCGAGAGGCTCATCGAAATCTACAAGAACATGGACGATGCTTACGCCGAGTCGCTGAAGCCGCTCTGCCATGAAGACAGCGTGTTTTTCGGTCACTTCGGGTTCAGTCTGCATGTGCGGCTGGGCGATAATGACGCGCAATACATGACGCTGCTCAGGCACCCGGTGGAGCGAGTGATTTCGTGGTACAAGATGGTGGTCCGCAACTCGTGGGCCCAGCATCACGATCGGATCGTCGGCGACCGCCTGACGATCGCAGAAGCCGTGCAATTGGGACTCTGCACGGAATTGAACAACCACTCGGTGCGGGTTCTGGTGGGAAACTGCCTCATTTCGCAGACGAAGCTGCGGATGATGGATTATTGCAGCGCGCGGCTGTTTGGCAAGGAGATTTACCAATACCGCGGGAAGCGGTACCTGGATGCGGCCATCGCCAACCTGAACGACTATTTCTGCTTCGTGGGAATCGTGGAGAGGCTGGATCAGCTCACGCAGTTTTTGGCGAAGAGAGGCGTCTTGACGGTCGAGAGCGCCGGCGTGCCGAGAGAGAATGTAGCGCCTCCCATGGAGGTAACGATCGACAGCCAGGAACTGGAGGTGATCCGGAAAGCAAACGAACTCGACCTGATGCTGTACGAGCACATCGCCGGGAAAATCAACCGGGGAGAAGCGTGGTATCCGCTGGAGCCGCGGTCCCGAAGCCTGGTCACGCGGTTTCATAATGCGCGGCTGGGCATACCGAGGCCGCGCAACGCGGGAGAAGTTTGCCGGTAGCATGCGGGGGCGTGATGCTTTACTATCTGCACATACCGAAGGCGGCGGGGAATTCGGTGCGGGAATTGTTCAGCCGCGTTTACGGCGAAAAGCTGGTGGGTGTGTACGGGGCAATGGACGACGCTTACGCCGCATCGCTGAAACCGCTCTGCCAAAAGGACAGCGTGCTTTTCGGCCACTACAGTTTCAGCCTGCACCTGCGGCTGGGCGATCCGGACGCGGAGTACATGACGATTCTGAGGAACCCGATCGACCGCGTGATTTCGTGGTTCAAGTGGGTCGCGCGCCGCCCACAGTCCAACCTCTATGAACGAATTCACCGGGACGGGTTGACCCTCGCGGAGGCGATCCAGGAAGGCATCGGCCCGCAGGTCAACAATCACGCCGTGCGGATCCTTTCGGGGAACTGCCGGCTTTGGCCGGTGAAGCATCGCGTGCGCGATTATTGGAGCGCGCGGGTGCTGGGCAAACAGATCTATCAAATGAACGGGAAGCGCTACCTGGACGCAGCCATCGCGAATCTGAATGATCATTTCTGTTTTGTCGGGATCGTGGAAAGATTGGATCAGCTCACGCAGTTTCTGGTACGGCGGGGGGTGAAGGCGGCCGAAAATGAGAGCGTTGGGCGAGCGAACGTGGCGCCTCCCATGGAGATACCGATCGACAGCCAGACGCTGGAGGTGATCCGAAAGGCGAATCAGTTGGACCTGATGCTGTACGAGCAGATTGCCGGAAAGATCAACCGGGGAGAGCCGTGGTATCCGGTTGAGCCGACCTCCCGTAGCCCGTTGGCACGGTTTAACGTGGCCCGGTTGGCCATTCCGCGGGAACGCAATGCGGGGAGCGTCTCGCGTTGATGCTGCGGCCGATTCTGGTGGCGGGCTGCGGACGCAGCGGCAAAACGGCCTTTTTGTCGTTGCTCGGCAGCGACCCCGCCGTGGCCGTGGATCGCTTCTACCCCTACGAGAACCGCTATCTGACCTACTTCGCCAAGTTCGTTCTGCTGATGATGCGGCGGGAACCGGAGCCGTCCTTTCCGGATGTGGATCTGTGCTTGTTCGAGAGCAGCACGTTCGGCCCGCAACGATGGAGCGGCCGGCGGGGCAGCTTATCGGACCACGCGGTGCCCATTCCGCAGCGGCACGCGGTGTGGCTGCAGCGGTTGTGGCAGACATTCAGCGAGGAGGTAGCGCAGCACAATCCGGAAGCCGTCTACTACACCGAAAAAGCGCCTTCCTGGCTGGGGCCGCTGGTGCTCGACCCTCTACAGGCCGAGACGATTTACATGTTTCGCGATCCGCGGGATGTTTATATATCCGCGAACGCATTCATCCGGAAACGGAACTTCTACAGCTTCGGCCGCGCAGAGGGCGACACGGATCTGGATCACGCGCGCACGCTGGCGCATTCTTTCACATCGTATTGCGAAGAGTACCGGATGAGCCGGCACCTCGACGATGGCCTGCTGGTGCGGTATGCGGAACTGGTGAACGGCAAGGAGGAATTGCGGCTGATGCTGGAGCGGCGCTACGGTATTCACGCGGATTGGGAGAAAGTGGATCGCCCGGAAAGGCACCAGACGGCGGCGGGCCTGGAGCGGTCGGTGAACCGCTGGCAGCGGGAAGCGATTCCCGGCGGCGTGCGGCGATTTTTCGAGAAGCACCTGCGCGAGGAGATGGCTTGTCTGGGATTTGCCGCTGGCGATGCAACGGAAGCGTATCCCGCGGTGGAGTTCCGGACCGGCGCGCTGGATGTATCGCGGATGGAACAGTCCGCCGATGGCGCTTTAGAATTGCGTCAAGAATACGCGGACGTGACAACGCGCGGTCCGGATTTTTGGATGACGCTGCCCTTTGCGCCGTTCGATGCCGCAGCGGCCAGCGAAGTGTGGGTGTCGCTCAACGGTATGATCGGGGATGTGTGTTCGTTGTTCTGGCGGGCGCGCGACGAAGGATTTTCGGAGGATCGCAGCATCCACCTGCAATTCTTTCCGGGGATGCATTGGCAGGTAATTCGCTTTCGGGCCGCGGCGCATGCGTTGTGGAAGGGCGCGATTGCGGAGTTGCGGCTGGATGTTTTCAATGTGCATCACCGGGGCCGGATTGGAAGCGGACGGATTCGTTGGGTACGGCTGATCGAATAGGCATAAGGGCGGCGTGAGACGCCGCCGCAGGCCGCGGGCCTGCCCCACAGGAAATGACTAAGCCCATGAGCGACACGGATCGACTGCAAGAACTCTCGTTCGATTTTTTCCAACGGTACATTCCGCTGCGGAAGATCGAGAAGCTGTTTCGTCCACGCGCGGGCGGCTATCGCGTATTGGATGTCGGCGGGCACACGGCGGCGTTCTGGCCCGGTTTTCCGTCGATGGCCGGCGCGCTGATTCCGGATGCCAGCGTGACCGTGGTGGATGTACTGCCGCAGGCGGAACTGCGCAATTATGTGCGGGCCAGCGGCATGCAGCTTCCCTTTCGCGACGGGAGCTTCGATCTGGTGTGCTCGCTGGACACCATGGAACACGTCCCGGCGGAGGCGCGCCCGAGTCTGATTTCCGAATTGATGCGCGTCTCGCGGGACGGATTGTATGTGGCGTTTCCATTCGATTCGGCGAGCAATCGTTGGGCTGAGAAGATCATCGTCGAATATGCGGACGTGGTGCTGAAAGATCCCATTCCGGCGCTGCTGGAACATCGCCAGTTTGGCCTGCCGGATCGCGAGCGGGTGACCGGCATGATGGCCGGCGCATCGCATGCGTTCGTGGAATTCGAACAGGGCAATACGGATATCTGGCTGTTGATGATGCTAACGTATCACACGCTGCGCATGCCCGGCACGGATTTCGTACACGAGCTGAACCGGCGTTTCAACCAGACGTATGCGCCGGACGACTGGGCTCCGCCGGCTTACCGCGTGGGCTATGTGCTGTCGAAACAAAAGAGCCTGGCGGATCTCGAAGCTCTGAAGGCTTCGTTTATGGGCGCGGGCAGATCGGCGGAGTTGCAGGGCGTGCTGGCAGTGTGCAAGCTGTTCTTGGACATTGCGCAGAACGGGCGGGTGCTGCTAAATAAAGACCGGCACATTGCCAATATGGAAGCCGAAGTGAAGGCCGCGCAGGACGCCCGCGACAGATGGGAGGAAGCCGCCGGCGTCCTGCAGCAGTTGAGCGATAGCCGGTACGAATCTCCCACGCCGGACAGCCGCCGCAGGCTCGCGGAGCACGCCGCGGCATTGCTGGATGGCTACGGAGGGCGGGAAGCCGATCTGAATCGGAGATTCGACGAGCTGCACGCGCAGCTCACGGAGATGACGCGCCGTTCCGCCCAGGCCATGGGACGGCTGCGCGAGGTGGAAGCCGGCGTGGCGACGAACCGGCGGGCCGTGCAGGCGATCTACGATAGCCGCATCTGGAAGGCGTTTGCGGCATTGGGCGCGTTGCTGCTGCGGCTGATGGGCCGCGGCGGGGCGGCCCAAGCGGCAACACCCGCAACGCCCGCCGTGCCGATGCCATCGTTCACGGCTGGAACGGAAGTGGAACTGGAGTGCGATTATCCTCCGGAGAACCACACGCTGCCGGTGCGGGACGTGGTGGAGATACGCGGATGGGCGCTGGCGAAATCGGGCATCGAGCGGGTGCTGGTGCAGATCGACAACGGCGCTCCAGCGGAGGCCACCTACGGCGCGCGGCGCGAGGATGTGGCGATGAGCCACCCGGATGCGGCGGGCGCGGAGACCTGCGGCTACCGGTTTTTCTGGAACATCGGCGGGCTGCCGGACGGTCCTTGCACCGTGCGCATCCTGGCACTGGCGCGCAGCGGGCAGGGAGCCGAAACGATCCGCCACGTGGAAGTCAATCGCACCCTGCCATCGGATTACGAATCCTGGATCGCGACGAACGAGCCTTCGGCTTGGGACAAGCGGCGCATGAAGACGGAAGCGGAGCGCTTCGCATTGCGCCCGGCGATCAGCATTGTAGTTCCGGTGTACCGGACTCCGATTCCGGTACTGACCAAGTGCCTGGATTCGGTGGTGGGGCAGATTTACGGGAATTGGCAGCTCTGCCTGGCGGACGATGGCTCAGGCGACGCGGCGGTGACGGCGCTGCTGGCGGATTACGCGGGGCGCGATCCGCGCATCCGCACCGTCGCGCTGGAAAGCAATCGGGGAATTGCAGGCGCAACTAACGCGGCTTTGAAGCTGGCGGCCGGCGAATACGTGGCGTTTCTGGATCACGACGACGAACTGGCCGATTTCGCGTTATGGGAAGTGGCGCGCGCCATCAACGAGAATCCGGATACGGATTTGTTTTATTCGGACGAAGATAAAATCGACGAGCATGGGCAGCGCTACGATGTCTTCTTCAAGCCGGGGTGGTCGCCGGAACTGTTGCATTCGTTCAATTACCTTTGCCACTTCATCGTGATGAAACGCTGGCTGCTGGAGCGGCTGGGAGGTTTGGACGAGACTTACGGCGGATCGCAGGATTACGAATTTCTGCTGCGGGCCACCGAACTGACGCAGAAGATCCGGCGGATTCCGAAAGTGCTGTATCATTGGCGGGCGGTGGAAGGATCCACGGCGCAGACCAGCGCGGCTAAACCCAAGGCTAGCGAAGATGGCCGGCGGGCGCTGGCGGCGCATCTGGCGCGCACGGCTCCGGGAGCGGTTGCGGAAGAAGTATCCGCCTGCCGCTATAGGGTGCGCTATCCGATTGTGGACAATCCGAAGGTGACCATCCTGATGCCGACGGGCGGCAATATGGATCTGTTGCGCACGGCGATCGAAGATGTGCTGGCGAAGACCACCTACAAGAATTACGACATCCTGTTAATCGACAATTCGCGCGCCGGGAAAGTGGCCGAATACGCGCAGAGCCTGACGAAGCGGGGCGCGCCGCTGCGCTATCTGGACTGGCGCAATCAGCCGTTCAATTTCTCGCGCATGAATAACGAAGCGGCACGCCAGACGGAATCGCCGTACATTTTGTTTTTGAACGACGACATGACGGTGATCGCCGAAGAATGGATGACTGCCATGCTGGAACACGCGCAACGCCCGGAGGTGGGCGCGGTGGGCGCGTTGTTGTGGTATCCCAACGGGCTGATCCAACATGCCGGGGTGGTGATGGGGATTTACGGCAACAGCGGGCACGCGTTCAAAGGCTTGCCAGGAAACAAGACGCACTACTTCGACTTTCCGATCGTGACCCGCAATTGCAGCTCCGTGACGGCGGCATGCTTGCTGATGTCGCGGGCGAAGTTTTTCCGGGCGGGCGCGTTCGACGAAGGCAACCTGGCGGTTGCATTTCAGGATGTGGACCTTTGCTTGAAGCTTGTGGAAATGGGTTACCGGAATGTGTACACGCCTTACGCCAAGCTGTATCACCACGAATCGGTGACGAAGACGGAGAAAATCCCGAATCCGATGGAGGATGGATATATGAAGAGCCGGTGGGCCAAGGTTATCGCCGACGATCCGTATTACAACCCGAATCTGGCGCGGAGAAGCGAAGATTACCGGATCGGGGTGGAGTGAGGTCCGGGCCTGACATGAACGTCGCCGACCGGCTGCAAGAGCTCGCGTTCGATTTCTACCAGCGGTACATTTTGCTCGAGCGCATCGAAAAGTTGTTCCGTCCGCGGGAGGGCGGCTATCGCGTACTGGATGTGGCCGGACATACGGCGGCTTTCTGGCCGGGCTTTCCGTCGATTGCCGGCGCGCTGATTCCGGACGCCGGCGTGACGGTGGTGGATGTGCTGCCGCAGGCGGAGCTGCGCAATTATGTGCGGGCGAGCGGCTTGCGGCTGCCGTTTCGCGACGGGAGCTTCGATCTGGTGTGCTCGCTGGACACTCTGGAACATGTGCCGGCTGCGGAGCGTACGGATCTGATTTCCGAGCTGCTGCGCGTGACGCGGGACGGATTGTACGTGGCGTTTCCGTTCGATTCGGCGGCGAACCGGTCGGCCGAGAAGATCGTCGTCCAATATGCGGAAGCGGTGTTGCACGATCCTATTCCGGCGCTGCTGGAGCATCGCCAGTTCGGCCTGCCGGAACGGGAACTGGTGAGGCAGGCTCTGGCGGCGCATGCGGTTGTCGAGTTCGAGCAGGGCAACACGGATATCTGGCAGTTGATGATGCTCACGTACCACACGCTGCGCATGCCCGGCACGGATTTCGTGCAGGAGTTGAACCGGCGGTTTAATCAGACATACGCGAATGAAGACTGGGCCGCGCCAGCTTATCGCACGGGATTTGTGGCGTCGAAGCGTAAATGCTTGGCTGAACTGGAAGCGTTGAAGGCCTCGTTTACCGGCGCGGGGCGGGCGGCGGATGTACAGGGCGTGCTGACGATGTGCCGGAGTTTCTTGAGCCTGGCGCAGAGCGGGCGGGCGCTGGTCGACAAGGATCGGCACATTCGCAATCTGGAAGCACAGTTGAAAGCCGCGCAGATTCCGCCTGCGCCGGAAGAATACAAGGAGCCCGAAGCCGCCCCGATGCCTTCGTTCACGGCCGGCACGGAAGTGGAACTGGAGTGCGATTATCCTCCGGCGGAGCATGTTCTGCCGGTGCGCGGCGTGATTGAGATTCGCGGATGGGCTACGGCAGCGTCCGGCATCGAGCGCGTGCTGGTGCAAAGCGGCGAGAACATCCCTGTGGAGGCGAGTTACGGCGTTCCGCGCGACGATGCGGGGGCTTGCGGCTTCCGATTGTTTTGGAACACGCGCGGGCTGCCGGAAGATGTTTACACGCTCCGCATAGTGGCGTTGGCGCGTAGCGGGCAAGGGAAAGAAATCCGCCGCCGGGTCGAAGTGAATCGCACGACGCCGATGGATTATGGCCTGTGGATGACGCGCAACGAGCCTTCCGACGAAGACAAGGTGCGCATGCGGGCGGAGGTGGAGCGGTTTGCGATGCACCCGACAATCAGCATTGCGGTTCCGGTTTATCGGACGCCGATTCCGGTGCTGAGGAAATGCATCGAATCCGTGATGGCGCAGCTTTACGGGAACTGGGAGCTTTGCCTGGCCGACGATTGCTCGGACGATGCTGCTGTAACGGCGCTGCTGGCGGACTACGCAGGGCGCGATCCACGCGTGCGCACCATCGCACTGGGACGGAATCTGGGAATCTCAGGCGCTACCAACGCCGCTTTGAAACTGGCCACGGGCGATTATGTGGCGTTCTTGGATCACGACGACGAGCTGGCCGATTTCGCGCTGTGGGAAGTGGTGCGCGCGATCCACGAGCATCCCGATACCGATTTGTTTTACTCGGACGAAGATAAGCTGGACGAGCGCGGCCGGCGTTACGATGCGTTTTTCAAACCGGACTGGTCGCCGGACCTGTTCCGGTCGTGCAATTATATCTGCCACTTTCTGGTGATGAAGCGCCGGCTGGTGGAGCGTCTGGGCGGGCTGGACGAGACCTACAGCGGCTCGCAGGATTACGAATTCCTGCTACGCGCCAGCGAGCAGACGCAGAAGATCCGGCGGATTCCGAAAGTGCTGTACCATTGGCGCGCGATGACGGGATCGACCGCGCAGGCAAGCGGCGCGAAACCCAAGGCTAGCGAGGACGGCCAGCGGGCATTGGCTACACATCTTGCGCGCACTGTGCCCGGCGGGGAGGCGGAAGAAATCGCGCCCAGCCGGTATCGGGTGCATTATCCGATTGCGGAGAATCCGCGCGCGACCATCCTGCTGCCGACCGCGGGCAATATGGATCTGCTGCGGCCGGCAGTCGAGGACGTGCTGGCGAAGACCACTTACAAGAATTACGAGATTCTGCTGATCGACCACTCGCGGGCGCGGTGCGTGGCGGAATACGCGGAGAGCCTGGAAGCGCGGACGGCTCCGGTGCGGTATCTGGACTGGCGGAATCGCGCGTTTCACTTTTCGCGCCTGAATGCGGCGGCGCGGCAAACGGAGTCGCCGTATATTTTGTTTCTGAACGACAGCTTGACGGTGATCGCCGGCGAATGGATGGCCGCCATGCTGGAGCATGCGCAGCGCGCGGAAGTGGGCGCGGTGGGCGCGGAGTTGTTGTATCCGAATGAGTTGATCCAGCATGCCGGCTTGCTGATGGGGGTTTCCGGCATTGCGGGACGTGCGTTTCACGGACTGCATGCAGCCCATGAGCATTATTTCGATTTTCAGAATCTGATCCGGAATTGCAGCGCGGTGACGGCCGCTTGCCTGCTGATTTCACGCGCGAAGTTCTTCGAGGCGGGCGGGTTCGATGAGAGCAACCTTACGGTTGCATATCAGGATGCGGATCTTTGCTTGAAGCTGCTGGAACTGGGGTATCGGAATGTGTATACGCCCTACGCTAAGCTGTATTGTCACGAGCCGATGCCTAGGAAGGATACGATTCCGCGGCCGGTGGAGGATGGGTATATGGAGCAGCGATGGGCTAAGTACATGGCGGACGATCCGTATTACAACCCGAATCTGACGAGGGGGAACGGGGATTACCGGATTCGGGGTCGAGTAAGGCAGGGGGACGGACACGTATATGAATCAGAAGGAAATCAACTCCGTGCGGAGGAGCCGCGAGTCCGATAAGACCGAGAGGCTCATCGAATTCTATCGGGACAAGGCTTCCATAGCTTACCCCGAGACTTTGGAGGCCATTCGACGGATTCTGGTGGCGCGCGGAGTGTCCGACCCGTCCGTTGACCTGTCTGCTCCGGAGGGCGCCTTGGACGGTGAGCTTCCGTATGAGAGGCCGGACCCGAGCGGCGGCCACGCGCCCGGTTATGCGATAGCTGGCGGTTTCGTGGGCGGCGTAGTGGGTTACTTATTGGGGTCTTCTCCGCAACTGTCCTTTGGGGATATTATCACCAGGGGAGCGTTTCTGGAAGGACTCAACATCTTCTTGCGGCCGGCTGCGGAATACGCGTTTAATTTCATGCTGGCGGGTGTGATCTTGGGCGCCATTGCCGGGGCGGTCGTTGCGACTGTAATTGGCAACCAAGAGGCCGCCCAAGCCCAGGCGCCGCAATCCGCCGCAGTCGCCGGAACTTGTCCGCATTGCGGCACTCAGCTTGCCGCCGCAATGCAGTTTTGCGGCAAGTGTGGTAGGAGCCTCTCCTCGGTCGCCTGCCAACAGTGCGGTAAACCGGTGCCCCCAGATCAGCAGTTTTGCGGGGCTTGCGGGGCGCGTGTCAGGTAGCCAACCGCCGTCTGGTTTGGTCGCGTCCAGCCGTGTTGCTAATAAAATGCTATGGACGATATCGGGTTCGCCTGGGATCCACCCAAGACGCGGCCGAATCTTGCCAAGCACGGCATCTCGTTCGCGGAAGCTCAGGAGAACGGAGCTCGAACTGTGGCTTGAGACGGATCTGTCGGATCTGTTTTCGGGACGCATTCTCCCGCTGACGCGATCCATCGCCGAGCGGTGGGGCGCTTTGGATGCGCAGCGGCAACTCTCGGGACCTCGGGACGCCCGCTCAATGGCCCTTAATGTAGAATGGCAGCAATTGACAATACATGCCATCTCTGTTACGATGCCGGCAGCATCGGGAGTTCTAGCGAGGCTCCGCCTCAGACCGACGAGCCTGCTATGATGCATTTCAGGATGACGGCAGAAACGGAATCGGTGCGCTTGCCATTCATTTGCGGCAATATCGAGTTGTCGTCCCATACGGCGATCCTCACTTTGTTCAGCATCCCGGCAACCGGGAGCTGGCCCTCCAAGGCAACCGCCGCGCGGGGTAGCCTCCGAAACTGATTCGGCCTGACGCATGATCGACGCCGCCGAAGCGGTTTGAGCGACGCCCAGGGGGTGGTGTGTGCGCTCCGCAAAACTTGACTCATTTACAACAACCTTCGAACTCCTAGACCCCTAGCCATGGTCACTCCTCCATTGGGTAAAATTGCACGTTAAGCGGTTACGCTGGTGGATGTGCTTCCCGTTCATGCAGTCTCCCCCGGTGCGAATCTGTCGAGAAATTGCCGCACCGTCAGAATCCCGATGCCCTGGAACGACCCAAGCTTCAGCAAGTGGCGATCGCCGCTGACGATGTAGTCCGAATGCCCTTCGACCGCGCATTCCAGCACGCGGTTATCATCCGGGTCTTCCGCGACGGCGTTGATGGTGACGGTTGGTCCCACGGTGTCGGCGTTCGCTTCAAGCTTCTTCCGAATCGCCTGCGCGTCGGTTACGGTGAGGTGGAACCGATCCTTCAGCTTCTCGTCCAATTCGTCGAGCAGCGCTGCGGACACCACGAGTCTGAACACCTGCATCAGCGCCAGGTCGAGGAAAACTCCCGGCACCCCCCCGAACAGCAGCGCGGAGATATAAATATTCGTATCGGCAGTAACGTGCGTCATCACGGCTTGCGCTTGTCGCGGCGATATTCATCGGAAAGCCGCTCCACATCTTCCTCGCCGGTGATGCCCATCTCCCGCCCGGCAGCGCGGGTGCGCCGGAGCAGATCTTCCCATGCCGGGTCGCTGGGCATATAGCGGCGTAGGGCTTCGCGGAACAGTTCGCTCATGGTGCGGTGCTCGCGCTCGGCCAGCGCCTGAGCCTTCACCAGTAAGTCAGGCGGCAGCGTAATCGAGATGGTTTTGGCGGTGCGCATGTTTGTCATTATAAAACATCGACAAGCCATGTCAACCTTAGCAGGTATCCCGATTTAGTACGACATAACCTCCAGTTTAGGATCGACGCAACGCCAGCGGCGACGCTCGCCTGCCCCGGCGATCAGCGCGGGGATGCCGAGCGGTGCGTACCGATCAGCGGCGGTTCAGGCATTGCCGCCTTCCCAAGTGTGTTTCTTGAGCAGACGTCGAGTATGGCCTCCCGCCGCCGGAAACTGGTTTGCTCCAGCTTTTTGATCGCTTGAGCGAAATCAACCAAGCCGAGCTCTGCGGCATGATCGAGCAATCCAAGCGTGCCAGTCACCCGAGACTCCTTTCCTTGGCTACGCGAAGGCATCCCGCTCATCCATTCCATCGGCAAGAGGTCGGCGTGGAGGGCTTCGGCGAGGGCGATGGCGGCGGTTTCTCCTTCATCCAAGCCCAATACCTGCGGCAGGCCGGTGGTGTCGTGAATTTCCAGCCAGGCGGGAGGAGATGTGATCCAGTGGCGGACCGGCAGCGGCGCTCGCGAGTTGGCAAGTTCGGCGTGAACAGCGCTCGGAAGTGCGACGCGTTCAAACATGCGGGGCAGAAGGTCGATTTGGCCGATCTGGATGAGATAATTGATGGGGCCGGTAGCGGCAATCACCAGCCGCACGGGTTACAATCCTAGCCCCTGAAGCGCTTGCCGTTCTTTTCGGCGATCCGCAGATCATAGAGGCTTTGCAGGTCGCCGGATAGCGATTCGAAACGATTGCCGGGCAACCCGGCCAGATCCCTCCAGGTTGTCGCGGCTTCCAGCCGGCAGCGAAGTTATGCCTTACGTCAAGCGTAACGAGCACGATACTTCCAGCACGGTGGGGCGGTCCCCCAGGACCGCGGCGGCCGCCTACGTCCGCCTGCCGCCCGTAATCGGGCCGTCTGTTTTGCAAATACACAGTCCAACCTTTCCCCAAGAAACATCTCCTTCCCCCTCAACAACTTGCCAAAAATCCCCCGCCGACCCGTGCGCTCAGCCATGCTTACCTGAAACTGAGAAGGACCTATGACACCCGCTCCCGCACTCACCTCCGCGCAGGAAGAATTGCTCACCCTGGCATCCGCCGGCTCCAGCAGCGCCTCCGCCGCTAAGGAAACTGGCATTCATCGCAACTCGGTCTTTTATTGGCTGCGCACCTCCGATGCCTTCCGCGAAGCCTACCAGCAGGCCCAATACCTGTGCGCCATGCAGATGCGCGAAGAGGCCCAGCGCCGCGTTCCGCTGGCCTTCGCGATGATCGAGCAGGTTCTCAAAAGCCCGGAATCGCCCAACGCTCTGCGCCTGAAAGCCGCCCTGTCGCTTGTCGACCGTGCATCCACCCGGCTGCCTGCGTTTCCCGGCCATGAGCCGCCCAGTCAACCCATAGTGTTGGAAATTCGTACGCACAAAAGCGCACAAATTTCCACAGGCTCCGAGTCCGCCGATCTCCCCGCCCCCGGCCCTCCCCTGCCGATAGAGTAAGCCGCAAGCTACGCCCTGGTAAGCGTCAGCGAAGCCCGCACGCGGAAGTTGTCGCATAAGGCCCTGGCGTACATCGTGGCGCATCCCAAAACCAACGGACGATCCGCGCTGGTGTGGTAAACGCGATCATTCCAACAACGCCGAATAAATCTCGCCCATCCGCCGCGCTGAAGCTTCCACCGAAAATCGGCCATGAATCATTCGCGCCGCGTTATGCGACAGTTCGCTCCGCAGAGCCGGATTCCCGATCAGCGTTCGCAACGCCTGAGCCAAACCTGCCACATCGCCCGCCTCGAACAGCATCCCGGTCTGGCCGTCAGTCACCAACTCCGGATTGCCGCCCACACGCGACGCCGCCACCGCGCATCCGCAAGCCATAGCCTCCATCAGCGAATTCGACAGCGCCTCGGAAAGCGAAGGCAGCACGAATATATCGATAACTTGCAGCCATGCAGGCACGTCCGGGGTAGCCGGTTGAAAAACGCAATCCGCCAGAATGTCGAGCGCCCGCGCGCGAGCCTCCAGATCCGGCAGGCAAGGTCCGCTCCCGACAATCGCCAGCTTCATGCCGGCGCGCGCGCCGCGCACCTGTGCAAACGCCTCCAGCAGCGTATCGAGTCCCTTCTCCGGCCGCAACACACAGACCACCCCAATCACTAGAGATGCGTCGCGCAACGCTTCGGGCCGCGCCCCGCGCACGGCCTGAAAAACGCGGGTATCGACGCCGTTATAGCAAAGCTGGATCAAACCCGCCGAAACCCTTTCGTCCTCGATCAAATGCCGCCGCATGAACTCGCAGTTGACCACTACAGCATCGATCAGCCGGTCCGTAACGCGTAGCGCGTGATGATAGATCGGCGCCATCAATCCGCGATGCGCGCGCTGGCTCGACACCACCACCGCCGAACCCGCCATGCGCGCCGACGGCACGCCATAGATATTGGCCGGCGTGTCGAAAGTGTGTACCAGCCGGATGCCCTGCTCCCGTGTGTAGCGCGCAATCCGCAAAGCGCCCTTCACGCTGGCAAGCGACGGCACGGGGAACTGCACGATCGGAACGCCCGCCGCCCGCAATTCGTCACCGCGCAACCCCGCTGGACGAAAGCACCCCGCGCGCACATCGAATCGCGAGCGATCCAGAGCCTTGGCGATCTCGGCCATCTGCCGCTCGCTGCCGCCCAGGTTGAGCTCGCGCACCATGAGCAGAATCGGAATGGGAGCGGGCATGCGTCTTCAATGTAACCCAGGCGGCGCAGGCAAAATCGTCGGCTCGAATCGACGCCGCCTGCCGGAACGTCACCGGTCCGGAAACGTTCGACCGATGCCGCGCGCATCCTTGCTCTTCAGACCGGCGTCTTGACAGCTCTTGCAGCACCACCTGCCATGCCGGCCCGGCGCACCGGGCTGCTCCGAAAAGCCGGCCGCCCTTTGAGACATTCACGGTTCGAAATTCACCGGCCCACGGATAGCTATAGCGTTCGACCTTCTGAAAGATGTAAACGGTGGATGGCCCTAAGGTGCGCGGCGTCGAATCGCCCCGTCAGCGGAACCGCGTCGAGTTCGATAAGCCGGGCCGCGGTCGCGTTGGCCCCAAACGCAGCCAGTCGTCCTGGATCGCGGATGTCGAGGAGATTCCGAAGGACGTCATATGTCACCCAAGAAGCCTTGCGGCGAAGCCAACGAATGGCTCATAATGAACGAGTCGTGACCAAGTGAGATTCCATGAAACCCACCGCGCTTGCCGCAACCTTGCTCTTCTCTTTTCTGGCATCGGCAAACGCGCAGCATCCGCGTGGCGTGACCCCAACCACGCGCGCGCATAAGCCGGCGGCCAGCGGCAGCAGCCCGGTCATCTCATATAAAGGCGGCCCGGTGCTGGGCACGGACGCCGAGGGCCCCGTCAACGTCTATCTGATCTTCTACGGGAATTGGACAGGTGCCGATCCCGGCGGACCCGCCATCATGCAGGATTTTGTCGGCAACGTGGGCGGCTCGTCTTATTGGAATATCCTGGCGAGTTACAACCTGCCCAGCTCGGTCCAGAACGCGGTGACCATGGCCGGGACCTATACCGACACCGGTTCGCAGGGCAGCAGCCTCACCGATGCCAGTCTCCAGGCGGTCGTCGAAAACGCCATTAACGGAGGGTATTTGCCTATCGACAGCAATGCCGTCTACCACGTGCTCACCAGTTCCGAAGTGACCGAAAGCGGCGAAAACGGGACCTTCTGCGATCAGTTCTGCGGCTTTCACACGCAGGCGAATCTGGACGGCTTGGTCATTAAATATTCCTTCGTCGGCAATCCGGTCGAATGCGCGGAAGGCGTGCAAACCTGCCAGGGCGCATCCACCAATTACACTCAGAGCCCTAATAACGATCCGGGCGTGGATGCCATGATATCCATCATCGCGCACGAGACCGGCGAAGCCGTTACCGATCCGGAACTCAACGCCTGGTTATTTAGCGGAATGAGCGGCGGCATTTACGATGGCTACGAAGAAGCCGATGTCTGCGCCTATACTTACGGCACGACCTTTCCGGTAAGCAACGGGTCGGTGGCCAATGTGACTCTTGGGGACCGCAATTATCTGGTGCAGCAGCAATGGGCCGCCGCGAGCGTGCAGCAGTGCGCCATGGGCGCCAGCGAAGCGCCCCAGAGCATTACGTTCGCCGCGTTGCCGGATCAGCCGGTGGACGCCCCGCCGTTCTCAGTTACGGCTGCCGCGTCGTCGGGTCTGGCGGTAAGCTTCGCATCCAGTACGGCATCGACATGTTCGGTTTCCGGCAGCACGGTGACGCTGATCGCGACAGGCCGCTGCGGTATTCAAGCTACGCAGGTGGGCAATGCCGGCTACTGGCCGGCCGCGCCTGTCACGCAGAGCTTCCAGGTGACTCAGGCGCAGCAGACCATTACGTTTGCCGCGTTGCCGAATCAGTCGATCGACGCTCCGCCATTCAAGATCGCGGCTACGGCTTCCTCGGGCCTGGCGGTAAGCTTTGCCTCCACCACCGCGCCGGTTTGTGCCGTTTCCGGCAACCTGGTGATATTGATTGCGATCGGGCAGTGCAGCATACAAGCTACGCAGGCCGGCAATGCCACTTATGCGCCTGCTACGCCGGTCACCCGAAGCTTCCAGGTTAAAGGACTGCCGCAGACGATCGCGTTCACCGCGCTACCGAACCGGCAGATCGGAAGTCCTCCGTTCCCCGTTGCAGCCACGGCCTCGTCGGGTCTGATGGTGAGCTTCGCATCCACCACGGCGGCAACCTGTTCCGTTTCCGGCCCAATAGTGACCGTACTGGCGCCCGGCAAATGTTCCATCAAGGCGACCCAGTCCGGCGATGCCACTTATGCCGCGGCCAAGCCCGTGACCCAGTCTTTTGAAGCGACCAAACTGCCGCAGAGCATTATCTTCGCCGCGCTGCGCAGCAAGAAGCTCGGCGCGCCGCCGTTCCCGATTGCAGCCACGGCATCTTCGGGACTTGCCGTGAGCTTCGCATCGACCACTGCGGCGGCTTGTACTGTCTCCGGCGACACGGTGACGCTGGTTGCGCCAGGTAAATGCTCGATCAAGGCGACCCAGTCCGGCAATGCCACGTACGCCGCCGCTACGCCCGTGACCCAGACCTTCCAGATCAGGCCGTGATACCCAAGTGCGTTGTGCCAGTAACCCGCGCCCTGCACGAACTGGGAAACTATATTTGGTTTGGGACGCCCGGCGGCGCTTGGAACAATTACCGGTGCCGCCCGAGGTGGTCACTCCCACGTAAACGCCGCTTGCGGCGGCCAACACGCTCCGGGGTTCCAGGCCGTCGGCGCCGCGAAAGCGATAGACTACTCGGATGCGGCACGGTGTTCCAGGTAACGCCGTCAGACGACTCCAGGCATGAATGGACCGGCACGGTGCTGTACTCATTCCAGGGTGGCGGCGACGGCAACGGGCCCGAGTCTGGCTTGGTGGCCGGGACCGACGGCTCACTGTATGGGACCACGCAACTGGGCGGGAACGGCGGGACGTGTCCCGAGGGCTGCGGTATTGTGTTCCAACTTCAGCCGCCGGGTGCGGCTGGCTCCCCTTGGACGGAAACCATCCTGCACCAATTTACCGGTGGCGCTGACGGCTTTTGGCCGGATATGACTCCAATCATGGGCGAGCACGAAACACTCTTCGGCACGACCCAGAACGGCGGCAAGGGAAGAGGCAGCGTATTCGCTCTGTCACCTCCTTCGGCGGGCGGTTCGTGGACTATGCGAACGATGCATGCTTTCCTGAATCCGTCCCGTGGATCGCAGCCGATTGCCGGGCTGGTGGCTGATCCGCGCGGCCGGTTCTATGGCGTCACGGTTTTCGGGGGAGCACAGACGTGCCCGGGCGGGTGCGGCGTGATCTTTAGCGTGCGGCAGTAATCTTCGTCCAACAGGCTGTTGGACAATTCCGAGAGGCGGCTTCTCATTGGGCTTCGTTCGCATGTAACTACAAAACAAGTTACAATGTGAAATGAGGTACGAATGGGACGAAGCGAAGAACCGGAGCAACTTTTGTTAAGCACGGGCTGGATTTCGAGGACGCCGGCCAAGTTCTGGATGCGCCCTCCGTCACATTCGAAGACGACCGTTTCGACTATGGAGAACAGCGGTTTATCACCTTGGGCCTGCTGGCCGGACGCGTGGTCGTCATCGCCCATGCCCTTCGCGGCGCAGCAACGCGCATTATCTCCAATGAGAAAGGCCAACCGCCGTGAGCAAGAAATCTATTACAAGCGACTTGAAGAGAATTGACCGCATGAAGGATGCCGATATCGATTATTCGGACATCCCCGAGCTCAGCAAGGCATTCTACACGAAGGCAACGGTGGCTTGGCCCCCGGAAAAAAGGCAACTGACCATTCGCCTGGACGCGGACGTGCTGGCATGGCTCAAGGCGGGCGGCAGGGGCTATCAGACGCGCATCAACCGGATTCTGCGGGTCGCTATGGAGAGCCAGCCGCGGAAGAGGACGCTAGCCGGTTAACCCGTCGCCGGCGTCATCTTTCGGGAGGCGTTGGAATACGGCCTGTGTTACATCAATCCAGCATGTGTCTCCGGCGCTGGATGCCTATATGATTCTGCATAGCTTGCAGGATGCGCCGTTTGGGATTGGATAGGGGGCGCCAGGGTCTGGGGCGCAAAAGCCATCGAGCGCCGGCTGGAAGAATCGTGCATTCCTTTGCCACAGTCCTCGCATCCTGGATCTCGTGTGACCAACCGCCAGCAGCGGGAATGGTACATCGGGGCTGCGGTTCAGCATGGCTGGAGCCGAAAAGTTCTGGTCCACCAGATCGAGGGTGGCCTGCACCGCCGCCAGGGGACGGCCAAACGAATCTCGCCGTAACCTTGCCGGCCCCGTGCGAAAAGTGCGGCGCTGCGCCGCGATCAAGCGAATCGCATAATTGGGGGTGCCGTGACTCTACGCATTTTGCACGCCCAGTAAAGGTCTGAAGGAGCCATCCGTCGATTTTGGTTTGTGACAATCCGCCAAGAGCCATGGCAGAGAGCGGCTAGGGACGTTGGGGCCTCTCTCCTACCGCGTTCGGCGGCCCAACCAGCGCCGTCTTAGGCCGAGCCGGCAAAATCACCGGCTTCCTGGGCGCCTGATGGAAATCGAAATCCGCCCGCAAATCCCCTAACTGCGATGCCCGCTCCCGCACATCCGGCCGCGGATCGGGCCGCCCGTCCGTCTTCGGATCCAGCCGCTGCCCGCCCAGAAAATCGTCTTCGATGAACTTCACATACGCGTCGAAACTGAGCGTCTGATGATCGATATATCCCTTCTTCGCATACGCCGAAATCACCATTGCGGGCACCCGCAGGCCGTAGCCGTTCCGATCCACCTTCACCGGCGCGACGTGGTCGTAGAACCCGCCCCAATCGTCCCAAGCCAGAAAAATCGCGGTGTCTTTCCACTCCGGCCCGGACATCACCGCGTTGATAATCTGCGTGACAAACGTTTGTCCCTTGCTCACCAGCGCGGGCGGATGCTCGCTCACATCGCCGGAAGGCGCAATCCAGGAAACCGCCGGCAAGCCGCCCTTCTTTGCCTTAGTCATGAAATTTCGAATGGATTGAATATTCCCGAGTTCGCCATCCTTGCGCACGGTATCGAAATAGGGCAAAGGATTCCAGATCCCCGGCGTGCGCGCGTTCTGTCTGACCGAGACGCAATCCATCGCCTCGTCGTCTTCGCAATCGGGCTCGGTCCCCGCCACCACGTAGTATCCCCAACTCACGCCGCTCTTGTGCAGCAGCCAGGTCAGGTCGGTCCAGGCGTAGATTGGGTCCGGCCGCCGATCCCACCCGATGGCGAAGCGCCGCCGCCGGGCGCGGTTTTGCCCGAAGTCCGGAGGCATCCCCGGATTTTGCAGGTTGTTGACGC
>Ga0335078_10004463_pt1 | contig 20747 bp, 15 predicted proteins | sample Lox_Sample_32_FD_206711 | JGI IMG/M metagenome (GOLD analysis project Ga0335078, IMG submission 206711) | Soil microbial communities from Loxahatchee National Wildlife Refuge, Florida, United States - Lox_Sample_3.2 | ecosystem: Environmental > Terrestrial > Soil > Wetlands | place: USA...
CTTTTTCGCCAAGCGAGCGGTAGCGATTGCCGGCGCGGGCGAAATAGAGTGGTACGACCGGAATGCCCTCCCGTTCGATGTACCGCCAGACGTCTAGCTCCGTCCACGCCAACAGCGGATGGATGCGTGCGTGCGTTCCCTGCGGAAGCTCGCATTTATACTGGTCCCAGAATTCCGGCGGCTGATGGCGAAAATCCCACTTGCCGTTGGCATCTCGCGGGCTGAAAACGCGCTCCTTGCTACGGACCGCTTGCTCGTCTCGTCGAATCCCGAGCAAAACGCCGCGAAATTTGCGCTCCGCAATCAGCCGCTTCAGGCCGAGGGTTTTCCGTGCCGCAGCCCGCGACATCGGTGGCAATGACGGATCCGTTTCCTCAATCGGCGGACACGTAGCATTGATGTAATGGAGCTTCCATTCTCGAACATATCGATCGCGGAACGCATAAACCTCATCGAACTCGTTTCCGGTGTCGAGCAGAATCACCGGAAAGGGTAGGTGGCCAAAGAATGCCTTACGTGCGAGCCACAGGAGAACGTTGGAATCTTTTCCCAGTGACCACAGCATTCCAAGTGGCTTGAGTCGGCTGAACGCCTCGCGGATGATGAACACAGAATCGGACTCGAGAGCGTCCAGGCGATTCAATTTCGGTCTCCAAAGAGCCAGCTGTCAACCGATACCTAGCTTGGAATTTTGGTCCGGTCCACGGCCAATAGACCTATCCTGGAACCGACGAGCCGGCCCGTCTGGGTCGTCAAATTTACCCCTGTATTTCCAATGGGATAACCTTTGTTCCCATGGGATATCAAGGCCCGCTTCGAGAAGCTAGAAATGTGGCTTCGTTTGCACTATGAAGATTGAGGGGGTTCGGTGGCTGCTTCTGGGAAGGCAGTCTCATCTGCGCTGTGTCCGTCAGCATTGCGATTTGTGGGGGATGATGAAGATTTCCGTAGTTGGCTTAGGCAAGCTTGGTGCGCCAATCGTGGCAGTGCTCGCATCTAAGGGCTACGATGTTGTGGGCATCGATGCGAACCCGTCCTTCGTCGAGAAGATCAACAGTCACATCGCGCCGGTGGAGGAGCCGCAGCTTCAAGAGCTCCTGACGGCTCACAAGGCTCAAATATCGGCCACCACCGATTGGGCGAAGGCGGTTTGCGAAACCGACATAACCGCGGTGATTGTGCCAACGCCGAGCGGTGCGGACGGGGCCTTCCGCAATGATTACGTGCTGTCGGTAATGGACGAAGTCGGGCGGGTTCTTGCTAACAAACCCGGATATCATCTGGTGGTGATCCATTCAACGACAATGCCCGGGTCGGTCGGAGGGCCGATTCGCCAGCACCTGGAACGCGCCTCCGGGCGAAAGATCGGCCCAGAGCTCGGGCTATGCTACAATCCCGAATTCATCGCGCTGGGGGATGTCATCAACGGGCTCCTCCATCCCGACTTCATCCTGATCGGGGAGAGTGACAAAAAGGCCGGCGATATTCTCGAAAGCATATACCGTAGCGTTGTTGGCTCGAATGCGAATGTCGCCCGCATGAACTTCGTCAACGCCGAGCTGACGAAGATTTCGGTGAACACCTACGTGACGATGAAGATATCGTTCGCAAACATGCTCGGTGAAATATGCGACCGCCTGGAGGGCGCCGATGTTTCCATCGTCGCCGACGCGATCGGTCGCGATACGCGTATCGGCAAGAAATATTTGAAACCCGCTGTCGGCTACGGGGGGCCGTGCTTTCCGCGCGATACGATTGCATTTGGCCGCGTCGCCCATCTCGTCGGCGGCTCCGCGGATTTGGCGTTGTCTACCGATGCAATAAACCGGCGGCAGATTGCGCGCCTAATCGAACTGATCGAGGATCTCATCCCGGCTTCCGGCACCGTCGCAGTCTTGGGCTTGTCGTACAAGCCCGACACTCCCGTCATAGAGGAATCGCAAGGCGTCATGCTCGCGAAGGCGCTCGATGATTCCGGTTTTGCGGTAGTAGCGCACGATCCGATGGCGACCGCTCCGGCCAAGAGCGTACTAGGCGATACAGCGCGGTTTTTTGCAACGGCGCGCGAGGCAGTTTCGATGGCGGACGCCACGGTTATCATTACCCCGTGGGTCGAATACGCCGCTATTGCACCTGATTGGTTCAGGGATGGCCGCACCCGTTTCATCGTAGATTGCTGGCGGCAATTGACTCCGGAGCTGTTCGGCGATCATTGCCACGTGGTATATTTGGGGCATCAGGAAACGATCGCTGCTGCAGCCAAACGGCTCGCGGCTGAATGACCCGGCGGGGCGAGCGCCCGAACTGCCGATGAATTTTTTCTCGCCCTATCGTCACCAATTTGTTCGCATTGCGGCCTGCGTTCCACGCATTAGCGTTGGAGATCCGGAATTCAACGCAGCAGAGATTTTGGCTCTTGTGCAGAGCGGTGACTCCAGCAAGATTTCCCTTATGATTTTTCCGGAGCTGGGACTCTCTGCCTATGCGATCGATGATCTATTGCTTCAGGACGCACTGCTCGACCGCGTCGAAACAGTACTCCACGCCATAACGAATGCCTCGCGCGATTTGTTTCCCGCAGTCGTAGTCGGCGCGCCGTTGCGTCGTCAAGGACAGCTGTTCAACTGCGGAATTTTTATCCACCACGGAAGCATTCTTGGCGTGGTGCCGAAGATCTATTTGCCCAATTATCGTGAGTATTACGAAGCGCGTCAGTGCAGTTCTGGCGCGGGCATTCGCGACGCGACTATCGACGTCGCCGGGCGCACTGTTCCGTTTGGCGTCGATCTGTTGTTTCAGTCCCGCGGCACTGTGCCGTTCACCGCCCATGTTGAAATCTGTGAGGACGTATGGGTGCCGCAGCCTCCTTCCACGGCTGCAGCGCTTGCTGGCGCTGAGGTCCTGCTCAACCTATCAGCCAGCAATATCACCATCGGGAAAGCGGAAGCGCGTCGACTTCTATGCGCTTCGCAATCGGCACGCTGTATTGCAGTCTATGCGTACTCGGCTGCCGGTCCGGGTGAATCGACCACCGATTTGGCATGGGATGGGCATGCGGCAATATTTGAATGCGGCAGCAAACTCGCTGAGACGGAGCGCTTTTCTCTCCAATCGACTATGGCGGTCGCCGATGTTGATCTCGGTCTGTTGCGGCAAGAACGTATGCGAATGGGTACGTTTGGCGATTGTGCAAGGTGCAACCGCGACGACGGTGCGCAGATATTCAGGGTGATCACTTTTATTGTTGACGCGCCCGACGGCGAGCTCGCGCTGCATCGAAGTATCGACCGATTCCCCTTCGTCCCGGCCGATCCGAGCAAACTGCGCGAGAATTGTTACGAGGCTTACAACATCCAAGTGCAGGGGCTTGGTAAGCGGCTCCAAGCAACGAAAACGGAGAGGATCGTCATCGGCGTATCGGGCGGTCTTGATTCCACGCAAGCGCTCATAGTGTCGGCTCGGGCCATGGACCATCTGGGGCTGCCGCGTCAAAATGTGCTCGCCTACACGCTTCCCGGTTTTGCCACCTCTGAGCTGACGAAGACGAATGCCTGGTCACTGATGCGATCACTCGGGGTGACACCACAAGAAATCGACATTCGGCCTGCGGCGCTGCAAATGCTTGCCGATATCGGCCACCCGTTCGCGCGCGAAGAGAAGGTCTATGACGTGACCTTCGAGAACGTTCAGGCGGGACTGCGTACCGACTACCTGTTCCGACTCGCCAATCACAATGGCGCGCTAGTCTGCGGCACTGGCGACCTTTCCGAATTGGCGCTTGGCTGGTGTACCTATGGCGTGGGTGATCACATGTCGCACTACAACGTCAACGCCTCGGTATCGAAGACCTTGATCCAGCACCTGATCAGATTCGTCGCTACATCCGGGGATGTGGGCGAGGGAACAGCGCAAGCGCTCTTCAAGATACTGGCGACGGAGATTTCCCCGGAGCTCGTTCCGGGCGACGCCAAAGGGGTGATACAATCAACCGAGAAAATCATCGGCCCTTACGAACTGCAGGACTTCAATTTGTTCTATGTAACACGCTATGGCTTCCGGCCGTCAAAAATCGCCTACCTCGCGTACCACGCATGGTCGGATTCGACGCGCGGGTCGTGGCCGCAGAACATCACTGAGGAGATGAGGCACGCCTACACTTTGCGCGAGATCAAGTACTGGCTTGAAATCTTCCTGTTTCGCTTCTTCGCCATCAGCCAGTTCAAGCGGTCGGCGCTGCCCAATGGGCCGAAGATCTCGTCGGGCGGCTCGCTTTCACCGCGCGGCGACTGGCGCGCTCCTTCCGACGGCAACGCAACGGTTTGGCTAGAAGAACTGAAATCAAACGTTCCCGATGTTTAAAATGAAATTTCGACCTAGGGAGTCGGACTCTACATTAGGTATAACCTAAGAGAAAATCGCTCGATGGACATGAAGCCCTGGAAGGTAGAGCGTACAAGCGTCTTATTTTCGCACCCACGAGTGGTGCTGACCGAGGAGATCGTGCGCTTACCCGATGGGTCTCTGGTCGACGATTACCTACAGATCAAGATGGCCGAGCATGTCGTCATCATTACACGAAAGGAGGACGGAAAATTCCTGCTGTTGCGGCAGTACAAGCACGGCCCCCGAACCGTAAGTCTGACGTTTCCTGCTGGCGTTATTGAGCTTGGCGAAGAGTCGTCTGCGGCAGCGCGTCGAGAGCTGCGGGAAGAGACCGGAATTGACCCTTTCGATATCCGAAGTCTGGGCCGTTTCGTGCTCAACGGCAACCAAGGAGCCGGGGCAGTGCATCTATTCCTGGTCGATCAGATCGCTGTTAATTTTATTGTGACTCAAACGGGTGGAGATCTGGAAGAACAGGAAACACTATGGCTGACGGAAGACGAACTCCTCGAGGCAGTGAGAACTGGACAATTCAAGATCGCAACACATGCCTTGGCGCTCTGCTTTGCTCTCAATCCAGGATTGTGGCCGGCAAATAGCTAGCATCATCATGACTTTGGCACTTGTGCCTGTAAGAGTGACCGCCATTTCGCAACGAAGATCGGCGACGGCCCGCTGCTTGACAAGAGATAAAATATTTTCGGTGCAAACATAATCTACAACTAGGGTCAGAACTCATTTATTTGTAAGACCGCCAATACCATTCTGGTTCGCTTTTGGAAGGGGTTTGGGGTTATGACTGTGGGACACCCGTCCCGCCTTGCCGCGCCGTCAACACCGCCTGCATTTCGCGGCAATGCTGCGATCCCAAGACGTAGCCGGTGGCGCGGAGAACCCGCGCTTCGATCTGTGCGTTGGTGAGCACATAGGGCCAATTGAACATGCCGTGAAAACCGAATGAACGAGCGCCCGGACCAGCGCGTGTGCGCTCAAACGAAAATTCGTGGGCCAGCGCCTCATCAGCCCACTTAAATTGCGGGAGCCGCGGCCGATAGTGCCGGCACAGAACATGATCCTCAGGAGAGCCCAGGGGAAACTCCTCCGGATGCGCCGCCAGAAAATCGATCAGGGTCTTGGAGCGAATGGAGAAGCCGCTGTTGCCGACATTAAGGCCGTCGCTATACCACCAGGGTGCCCCGATGTAATCGCATTCGAGAAACTGCGGCCGCCACATCGACGGATCAACGATCCAGCTGTCCCACTGAACGAACAGGACGTGGCTGGTCCTGATGTAGCGTGGCACCTCATAAATCGTGAATATGCCCGCTTGCATAATGTCACTGAAAGGTTCGATCTGGATGGCGTCGCCCTGCGATCGCAGCGGCCGGTCGGTGAAGAGCTTCACGTCCCCGAAGCGGACATGCCGGGTGCACTCGGCGACCGCCATCTCAGTCAGTTCATGGGCGACCGTGTAAATCGCGACCAGTGTGAGGTCGGGTAGATCAAGCATATTGCCTCACTGGCACGCCGCTGGTTTCGGCGATCAGACTGGCCCACAAAGCGACAAATGCGTTGGCGGAGCGCGCCGGTGACTTTGTTTCCACCTCACGCGCAGCGCTGGCTCCCATTTCCTCGCGGAGCGACGGTACCCGCACGAGGCGCCTCAGATACGACACGCATTCGTCGAGGGTGTGCGCGACAAACCCGGACTTGCCATGGGCGACGATTTTCGTCTCCGCCGGATTGTCGAGCACAACCGGGACCAAGCCCATTGACATCGCCTCGACGAGCGCATTCTCGCCGGTACCATAGTGGTCGCGCCGCAGCGGATAAAAGAAAATATCAGCTTCGGCGAGTGCCAACACGGGGTCGAGCGTGTGGCCCCGCAGCTTGATTCGCTCGGGATGGCACATTGCGGCCGCGCAGGTTGCCACTTCGGGGCTGATGTGGCCCCACAACGATACGGGCGCTATGTCCTCATCGAGGGCGTCAACGGCGTTGAAGATTCCGCGGTGCAGTTTTTTGAAGTCAACCGTGCCGAGATAGACAATCGTAGGCTTTCGGCGAGGCGGTCCCGAGTGCCAGCCTATACCGGCGAATCCGAAACCGCTGTTGATGACGCAGCTCTTGGTGCGAATGGCCCGCGGCATGACCGGCATCGAAATATCGCTGGTGAGCACGAACCGATCGACTGCTAGGAAGGTAGGCAGGACCGGCGGGAACAGACCCGAGACATGAGACCAGCAAACGGTCTTGACGCCCGGCACGAAACCGAAGCGTGCATATTCGTTCAGCAGCGGATGGCCCCAATACTCAAGCTGGACGATATCGGATCGAAGAGCCAGCGAGCGAATTCGCGCTGGATCGCGCTCGACGATGACGCGGGACCCGCGCAGAGCGACAGCGTCTGCATGCCGGCGGTCGATCGGCTCTTCGAGCAACAGGAACGTCTGCTCGACGCCGCGTGGCAACGCGCTGGCGATCGCGGCATGGGCCTTGCCAATGCCGCCGCCCAAGTGAGCAGCAATGTGCAGAATTCTCATGCCGCTGCCTCCGTTGCTCCTGCGCCTATGGCAATGCCGCCCGGTGCAATAGCGGAAGGATCCAGGCGGACCGCTTCTTTGAACTTGGCGAGCAGCGCCGGCCGGTGAGCATCGATATTGTCCGGCAGGCAGTGACTGAGCTGGCCGCACCCGCCACAGACGGCGTTCTGCCGGCGCCGGCCTTCGAGATGCTGCAGGCGGAGCGCATTCATCAACTCCGAATTCCAGATGTCCTTCATGGACTGCCGGCGGACATCCCCGATGACCAGCTTGCGGCCCCAATCAAGAAAGCAGGCGCTTACCAAACCGTCGGCATTCACCGAGTAGCCGTAGAAAATATATGGGCAAGTGTCGGTATCGCCCACATCCTGCTGATAGATGCCGCGACTGATCGTAACGCCCGTGTGCTGCTCTATGTCGAACTGCGGCCAGCACGGGGCGAAATTCTCGACGAAGATTCGATCACAATGGTCGCCGAAGGTGCCGAAGAATGCTTGACGTTCCGCCTCGTCGACAAGCTCGGCCGGAATCTTGACCGCGACCTCGCAGCGGCCTCGATTGGCGTAAAGCCATCTGACGTTTTCGACGAAGCGGCCGAAGTCGAATTCGAATCCAGTAAATTTCCGATAGGTATCGGCGGTCATCCCGTCGACCGAGATGTTGATCTTGTCGAGGCCCGCGGCAAGCACCGGTCCTAGGCGTTCGGGCGAGATCAGAGAGCCGTTAGTGGTGGTGTCCACATAGTCGACGCAACCCGATCGCTTGGCATAGGCGACCATGTCGGCTAGCCGCCGGTTGAGAAACGGCTCGCCGTCCTTGTAAAGGCGCAGCACCTTGAGCGGCCGGTCGAACTGCGCAAGATCGTCGATAATTTTCTGGAACACTTCGAACTTCATCGCGCCCTGAAAGCGGCCGGTCTCGGCGATCAGGTCACGGTGGCCCGTAGGGCAAAACGTGCATTTGAAGTTGCAGGCGCTAGCCGGATCGACGAACACAATGTAGGGCGTGCCGAGCGGGATGACAGTCTCGAGCGCCGTGCGCCCTTCGAGCTCGATGCGCGGCTTAAGCTTCGCCCTCACGCGGTTGCCTCTATCTTTTTGAGTAATTGAGGCGCGGCGTCGTCGACGTCGTCGATACAGGCGAACGTCGGATAACCGCACCCACCACACAACGGATGATCCTTTCTCCCTCCGCGGAGCATCATCCCTCGAAACGCGCGGAGCTCCTCGCCGCCCCATATCTCGGACACGGACTCGCGGCGGAGATCACCAACCACAAGCCGAACCTGCCAGTCGGCGCAGCAAGCAGTGACCCGTCCGTCGGCGCAGACCGTGAAGTTGAAGAATGGCTGCGGGCAGACCTTCTTGTAGGCGCGCGTCGTCTGGCCCATGATGCCGACCCCAGGCGCCACCGTTTCTCCGCCGACCCGGAAGTCCGGCCAGGTGTCACCGCAGTGCTCAAGAAAGATTGTGTCGGAGATCTCGCCGAACGTTGACAGGAACAGACGCTTTTCCTCGTCCGTTAGTCCCTCCTCCATCGCCTTCACGTAGACCTCGACGGCACCGCGCCTAGCGTACAAGTCAGCAACGTTGTCGACGTATCGTGCGAAGTCGACGGCGACGCCAGACGCGCGCTTGAATCCGTCAGCCGACAATCCATAGACCGAAATCTTTATCCGTGTGAGACCAGAGTCGACCAGCCTACGGTTCATCTCGGGACCCAAGAGGACACCGTTCGTTACGGTCTCAATCTTCTCGACCCGACCCGACCTCCGCGCCTCGCGAACCATGTCGCAAAACCGCGGATGAAGGAGCGGCTCCCCGTCCTTGTGGAGGTGGAGCGCCCGGAGCGGCGCCGCTAATTCGTCAAGGTCGCTGACGAACTTGCGGAACAGATCGAAGTCCAGGAACCCACGGTACTTCCCGGTGTTGCGCGTGACCCTGATGTCCCCCGTCGGACAGAAGTGACATCTGAGGTTGCACACGCTGACCACCTCGACAATCGCCGTCAGCGGCGCGGCGAGCGGGATCGCACTGGCCAGATCAACGCGCCCCGCCTTGGGGCTCCTCGGCTCGTATCTCGCAGTCATACGTCGACCATCCAGAACCCGTCTCGGCACCAAACGCGACCGAAGAGCTCGCCGACCGCTTGCGTGACTCCGGGGTGGTAGCCGTCGACGTAGTCCAGGGCGGACGTAGCGGCCGCGTCGTGACGACCCAAATCCTCTATCTCACAGAGCTGACGTTCCAGATCGTCCCCGCACACGACGCCGCCGCGTTTCAAGACGATCAATGCACCCGCGATGTCCGCGCGCGCTGCCTCGAGCCGGTGGTCCCCATCGACGTAGACGAGGTCGAAGAGCCGATGTTCACTCGCGAATCTGACGAGCGCTGACCGCGAATCCTCGACGACGATCTCGATGCGGTCGATCATGCCTGCCACGCGCGCGTTGAACTCCCGACGCACCTCTCCGCTCGCAAGCTGATCATTGACGGCGCCGTACGGAAAACTACCCTCGCCGCGCAACGGATACGGCTCCCAGCGGTCGACGGCGACGAACCTCGCACGACCGGCAAATGTCGCATCCCACGCCGCGAGTGAACCGCCAGTCCACGATCCAATCTCAAGGACCTCAGGCGCGTCGACACCGCGAGCGCGGAGCCGCGCCGCCACCTCGCCGAAGTGCCGATGCGGGCGAGAACCCATGTCGACCGTCGTCATCTCTCTCTCGGTATCGCATAGATCACCGCGCCCGCCCCGCACCAGCAATGGTTCCTAAACAAGAACTGATAGTCGTCGAGCTCGTTCATCAGCCAGCCGGCAGTGCGCGCTAGACCATCTGCATTATGGTAGACGGTCGCAGCCACGATCGGCCGGTGCGCATGCAGTGTTTCGCGGGCACCGCGCAAAGCATCGAGTTCGCCGCCCTCGAGATGCAGCTTGATGAACGTCGGTTCGACGTCGAGGCTATCGATCGAGCGGACGCTGACTTTTGCTTGGCCGAACGCGGACAGTTTTGACGCAAGGCCATAGCCTTCGCTGAACGCGGCGGTGCTGTCCTCAGTCGCGAGCGCGCAATCGAGAACCACTGGGTGGGGCAGCCCGTGCAGCCTTTCATCCAGCACCGCCCGATTGGCTGCGTCAGGTTCAACGGCGATGACATGGAGGTCGGCAATTTTCTCTGCGAATGCGAGCGACACGGAACCATGATGCGCACCACCGTCGAACAAGATCTCGCGGTCGCGCAGGCACGCCGCGACTTCAGGGATGAAATAGCGCTGGGCCGACACCGGGGCGCCCTCAAACGTCCATTCTTCGCGCAGCCGGCGCCAGGCAATGAACTGGAGGTGGTGGGCGCGCGACACGTCATCGTCCCAGCAGGCGTGCACGCTCTCGATCTCGCGTTGATCGTCCGCCGTGAATGGATCAGCAAACCAGCCATTCGCCAGCGGGTGCTGGCCCCGCAGGCCTTCGGCGAGATCGTAGAACGGAACGACATCGATGCAGCCGCGAGCCGCCAATGAGCGCTCGATCGCCGTGTAGGGCGAGGTAACGACGCTCACGGCGATGCGTGCGCCCACCTCCGGGATCGGGTCACCGCGCTCGAAGATGCCCGCCGGTTCATGAGCCACGGCTGTTAAAAACTCACGCGCTAGCCTGCCGAGATTGCCGGCCCCGTAAAGGTATAACGGTCGCTCCGTTGGCGACGGCGGCGCCAAACAAGGTGTCGTTGCGAATGTGCTCATCTCCGCGTCCAGAGGTGGCAGCCGATTGAACGATCGCGCTCTGTGCATCGAGATGCTCTTTTAGCAGCGTTGCCTTAATGGCCGACGTCGAAACGCCGCGAAAGCGCCGCGAGAAACAAACGCGGCCACCTTTTTGTTTCATATAGGCGATCTCGGCGGCCTTGGTGTGCTCCCATTCATAGCTGAGCACGTAAACGTCGACCTGATAGCGTTTGAGAAGCTTCAGCGGCGAGAATTCGCGCGCCGGTACGACCTTGTCGACGTAGCGGCAGGCTTCGATCATGCTTCTTTTGTGGGACCAGGGCATCACCGGCTCGCGGCCCTTGTAGTCGCGGATCAGCTCGTTGGTGTTCAACGCCACGATCAGATAGTCGCCCTGCGACTTGGCAAACTTAAAAGCCCTGATGTGCCCGTAATTCAGGATGTCGAAAGCGCCTTGCAAAAGCACGATCCGAGGCCGCGGTGCTGTCATGCTCGATCTCCGGCCGGCGGCGTTGCAAAACCAAGACCACCGCGCAAGTGGCGACGAAACAAGGATTTTCGCGCCAGAGCCATTTTTGACCAGCCCGAGTAAGCGCGCATTTTTGCCGGCGGCGGCAAATATTGCCGGGTGCATCGGAGCCGATGTCGGCGGTCGGTGGTCTAAATCCGACTGGAACACGACCTGTCTGGAGCCGCTGATCGATCCAGCTTGCGGATTCAACACCGTGTCGCAACGCGCTTCACGACCGATAATCCCTCCTCGTTCGACACGAGTGGCGCACGGGGAAGTTTCTATGTCGGCTAATAATTGGCAAATCACGCGGTGGGTCCCGGAACTCGCGGCAGACGCTGCATGGGCGAACGAAAAAACCACCCACACAGGGATTCCCGGGGTGCATCTCGCCGCCTTTACGGCAGCTGATAACGCAGAGGTGGACGACCGCCGGGACGCGAGTGTCCGTGGCCGCCTCGGATACACCGTGACGCCGGCAACGCTCGTGGCGCATCGCGACCCGCTACGACGACGAACCGACATCTACCTCTCAGCCATCCTCTTGGCAGCCGTCGTCACTTGGTGGATCAATTGAGCCCCGACCCTAGCCGCCCGCAATTGCCGAACGAGTAATGCAGTCAGCGAGCAAAGTTCGCTTGGTATGACGCGCTGCAGGCCCGCTCTGCGACCGAGCATAATTGCTATTCATCGGGACCTCGGCGCCGCCCATCTCGACCCTAACCCCGCGGATCGCGAAAAAACGCGAGAGAAGCAGAACCGGCTGCCGATAATTGCGCGGTGCTCTTTGCCGGGCGGAAATGGCAGGCCTCCCCGTGTGAGTGTGGCAAAACTGTCACGCGGTCTGACAATCCAATTCGCACTAAGCCTTGCCGTGCGATGCCGGGGGACAAATTGTTGATTTCGATTTTTATAAATCTAGGATAGCGGGAGTAGACTCAGGAGGCATGCGCGGCGGACCGACCGACAGGCTAGCTGGCATTTTTGGTGTCGGGCAGGACTCTCGAGTTGCTGCTCGCCGTGGGAGGGCCATGGGTCAGGTCTTGAGCGCCAACTACTACCCTGCGGAAAGGCCCGCCACTCGCAGGCGCGCTGTCTCACGGGTGCTTGCACTTCGGCGCGCTAGGAGCGCAATCGCAAGGAGCGGGCGCTTAGCTGGAGTTCTTGGCGTCCTGGTGGCTAGTACGTGCATCGTGTGCCAGGGCGTCTTCGCTCAGGACGCGACCTGGGTCGGCGGCAATGTCGGTGATCCCAACGAGTGGGTCGAGCCCAACAACTGGACCGGGGGCACGGTCCCGACAGGAACGGCGACGTTCACCAATACAGGCGTTACCACTGTCGCCAACGACGCCGGAATAGTCATAATCGGCGCCATCGATTTCACCGGCACGCCGAACGCGCAGGCCTACACGATCAATATCGACAACACGTTCATCGTCAACGGCGTCGGCGTCACCAACAACTCGACTAATACCCAGACCTTCAATATCACCGACGGCAATTCGCTAATATTCCAAAATTCCAGCACCGCTAATAACGGGACCGGAGCGGTCACTTACGACAACGCCTTCTTCATCACTTTTGAGAATACGAGCAACGCCGGCAACGGCAACACCACCGTCACCAACAACGAGATCGTGCAATTCTTCGACAACAGCTCGGCCGGCAGCGCGCACATAACTAATAACATTGAGATTGACTTCTTCGATTCGTCCACAGCGGCGAATGCAACCATTACCAATAACGCAACGGGGACACTGACCTTCAACAGCTCGAGCACTGCGGAGTCGGCGGTTATTACCAACAACGGCGGTACGATTCTCTTCAACAACTCAAGCGCCGCCGGCAGCGCCAATATAACCAACGACAGCGGTGCCACGCTCACCTTCAACGACACGAGCACCGCCGCGAACGCGATCATCATCAACAATAATCTCGGCGCCACGACATTCGGCACGACGGGCAGCACTGCCACCGCAGGCAATGCGACCATAACCGACAACAGCGGTGGCACGACGACCTTCAACGCCATGACCACCGCCGGCGCGTCGACGATCACCAACGACAGCGGCGGCTCGCTCGTTTTTAACGACAGCAGCAACGGCGGTACCGCGACCATCGGCAATTCAGGCACTATGACGTTCAACAATACGAGCAGCGCCGGCGCCGCCACCATCACGAATACCGGCGCCGGCACGCTCACATTCAACGACACCAGCACGGCGGGCAGCGCCGGCATCACCAATCTGGCGATAATGACATTCAGCGACACGGCCAGCGCCGGCAGCGCCAACATCGACAATGAGGGGCCGAGCGGGTCGATCACCTTGAACAATACCAGCACGACGGGCAGCGCGGCCATCACTAACGGCGGCAGTCTGACCTTCAACGACACCAGCGCCGCCGCAACGTCGGTCATCGTCAGCAGCGGACTGATCACTTTCAACAATTCGAGCACCGCCGGCGCCGCCACGATCACCACCATTGTCGGCGGCACCACGAAATTCCTCGCCAGCAGCACCGGCGGCAACGCCCGCTTCATCACCAATGCGGGCGGCATCTTCGACATGTCGGGGCTGACCGACGGCGGCATGACCGCCGGCTCCATCGAGGGCGCTGGCAATTATTTTCTTGGCGGCAACGCGCTCACGGTCGGCAGCAATAACCTATCGACGACGGTGACCGGCTTGATCTCCGACGGCGGTTCGGGCGGCGGCGCCGGCGGCTCGCTGATCAAGGTCGGCACCGGAACGCTGACCTTGACCGACACCGAGGCCTATACGGGCGCCACCACGATCGACGGCGGCGCGCTCAACATCAACGGCTCAATCGCGCTTTCGAGCGGCGTTGCCATCAATTCCGGCGGCACGCTCGAGGGCACCGGCGTCGTCTCGTCGACCACGGTCAATTCCGGCGGCATGCTTTCGCCTGGAACGCCCGGAGTCCCCGGCACCTCCATGTCCATCGCTGGCAATCTCGCGTTTCAGTCGGGCGCGCTTTATGTGATTTACCTCAATCCATCGAGCACCACGATGGCGAACGTCAGCGGCACGGCATCGCTCGCCGGCACCGTGGAGGCATTCTTTGCTCCCGGGAGTTATGCGTCGAAGAGTTACGACATTCTCCATTCGGGCGGGCTTGGCGGCACGACGTTCAGCGGGCTGACGACCGTTCCGAATTTTGACGCCAGTCTCAGCTACACGGCGACCGATGTGTTCTTGAACCTCGTCGCCGAGTTGGGGCAGGGGACAAGTCTTAATGTCAACCAGCAGAACGTTGCCAACGCGATCAACACGTATTTCAATTCCGGCGGGGCGTTGCCGCCGGGATTCATGTCGCTGTTCGGCCTGAGTGGGACTGCTCTGGCCAATGCGCTCACGCAGCTTGACGGCGAGGACGCGACTGGTGCCGAGCGCGGTGCGTTTCAGCTGATGGACGAGTTTTTAGGTCTGATGCTGGACCCTTTCGCCTATGGCCGAGGCGGCAGCGCCTCCGGCGGCCCGGCGCTTGATTTTGCGCCCGGAGAGCAGGCGGAACTGCCGCCCGACATCGCGCTTGCCTACGCAGGGCTTCTCAAGGCGCCGCCGAAGCAAGCCTTCGATCGGCGCTGGATCGCCTGGGGCGCCGGCTTCGGGGGCAGTAATCGGGCGGATGGCGATCCGGTGATCGGCTCGACCGATGTCACGACAAGCACGTACGGCTACGCTGGCGGGATGGATTACCATTATTCGCCCGACACTGTTCTTGGCTTCGCGCTCGCCGGCGGCGGCACCCATTGGGGGCTGGCCAACGCACTCGGGACCGGTCGCAGCGACGCTGTCCTGGCTGGCGTCTACGGTGCGACCCATCAGGGGCCTGCTTATCTTGCCGCCGCGCTCGCCTTTGCCAACAACTGGTTCACCACCGACCGCACCGCTTTGGGCGACCAGCTCACCGCGAAGTTCGAAGGCCAAAGCTACGGCGGGCGTTTGGAAGGTGGTTATCGGTTGCCGGTGCCGTCGGATCACGGCCGCGTCGGCATCGCGCCTTACGCCGCAATCCAGGCGCAGGACTTTCATACACCGTCTTACAGCGAAACCGATCTCTCCGGCGGCGGCTTTGGCCTGTCCTACAAGGACATGAACGGCACCGACACGCGCAGCGAATTGGGCGCGCGGTTCGACGACCTCACCGCGCTCGGCACCATGCCGCTGATGCTGCGCGCCGCGGCGGCCTGGGCGCACGACTGGGTCAGCAATCCCGCGCTCAATGCCGGATTTGAATCGCTGCCGGGCGCGAGCTTCACCGTCTTCGGCGCGCCGATCCCGCATAACTCGGCGCTCACCAGTGCGGGTGCGCAACTGTTCTTCACGCCGAACTGGTCGCTGCTTGCCAAGTTCGACGGCGAATTCGCCTCCGGCTCGCAGACCTTCGCTGGGTCTGGTACACTGCGCCACACGTGGTGAACTTCAAGCTGATGCCATGGCCAGTCGACGGCTGTTTTTCACAATTGCTGCCTTGCTCCTGGCAGTCGGCCCAGCACTAGCCGGGGCGCGGGATGGCATTGGCGCCCTCCGCCGCCAAGACTATGCGCAAGCGCTCCGCATTTTCGCCCCACTTGCCGAACGCGGCGATGCCGTCGCACAGACCTATTTGGGCTACATGTACGCTTATGGCTACGGTGTTCCGCAGAATTATATCATCGCCGCAGATTGGCTCCATGCGGCGAGTGAGCAGGGTAATGGTCTTGCCCAGTACTGGCTCGGGCTGATGTTCGACAAGGGCCAGGGTGTGCCGCAGGATTACGTGCAGGCTTACAAGTGGCTCGACTTGGCTGTGGCCAGTGCGCGCGGCCGTGAGCGTGACGATTGGGCTCGCATACGCGATGCGATCGCCATGAAACTCAGCCTCGCACAACGCACCAAGGCCCAAGGGCTCGCCGCCGCGTGGCGGCCACGCCATCACCGTTAACTTGCGCTCGTCAAAAGGCGTGCGGCAAATCCCGTGCCGAGTATCCAGCAAAGCCATATCGCAGGCGCGAGAAAAAGCCCGAACGGCACCCGACTCGTACGCTGCAAGGCTTTGCCACCGCGTAGCCAGTGCAGAATATAGATCGCCAGCGCCGCCAGCGCAGCAATTTCAACGGCGATTGGCATCATCGTCCAATCGAGCCACGCACCGGCGACGCCCGCGAGCTTCACGTCGCCAAGGCCGATGCCCTGCCGCCTGCGTAGTCGCTGGTAAACCGTCCGGATGAGCAAAAAGGTCAGGGCCAAAGCAGCGCTACGCAGCATTGAATCGAGTGCGCCATCCCATCCACTACGCGTTGCGGCAGCGAGCAGACCGAAAGCAAAGGAAGCGGCGTTCAAGGAATTGGGGATGATAAAGTGCCGGGCGTCAGCCACCGCAATCGCGAGCATTAGGGTGCCGAGGCAAGCGCCGAAAATGCCCGGCACGCCGGGCGCAGCCGCAATGCTCGCAGCCGCGGCGGCCAGCGCCGTTAATCCGAGACCGCAATACTGTACGATCTGTCCGCGGGGTCGCGTCCAGGGTAAAACCGGCATCGTCATTGCAGCGTATGCGGTCCGATCGGCGGCACGGCACCCGGCGGATGGATTGTGCCAACTTTGCTGCCCCTGATCTTCGAGCGCAACTCTTCGGCCACCACCGAGGCGTCGACACTGTCGCGGATGATTTCCGGCCGGATGAAGATGATCAGTTCGGTGCGCTGCAACTGCTTCTGATTTTGCGACAGTGCTTCGCCGATGCCCGGAATTTGATCGAAAAACGGCAGGCCGGAGCGGGCACGATTTTGCGTTTCGCTGATCAGGCCGGCGAGCAGCACGGTCTGTCCGCTCACTACCGAAATCTCGCTCTTGACCTTGCGCTGTGACAGCGTCGGCGTCAACGTCCCGGTATTGGCGGTTGTATCGACGTTGCTGATCTCCTGCTCGATGCCGAGCAGCACGGTGCCGTTTGCGTTGATCCGCGGCGTGACGTGCAGAATGATACCGGTGTTCTTGTAGTCAATGGTGTTGACGACGGTGTTGCTTGTGCTGAGTACAGTAGCGGTACCGGTCGTCACTGGAACCTGATCGCCGACCTCGAGGCTCGCCGATTGATTGTTGACGACCACGAGCGAGGGATTCGAGAGCACCTTCACATCGGTGTAGGCATGGAGCGCATTGAGAATGATGCGGGGGTTCGTCTGCGGCCCGACGAGAAAATTGAAACCGGGCAGGGATGGTCCAATGGCAAGACTTTGGGCGGCGGTGTTGATGACCTGTAGCATATCGGGATTGGTGGTTCCGCTTTTTTGCAACGAGTTCTGCAGAAAGAATTGGACGCCATAATTCAGGTTATCGTTGAGCGTGACTTCAGCGACTGTGGCCTCGAGCGCGACTTGGAGCTGCGGCCGGTCGATCTGATTGAGCGCGCGCTCGATGATGCGATAGTTTTCGCTGTTGGCATAGATCAGGAGCGAATTGTTGGCGATATCCGGCGTGATGCGCACCCCTGGCAGTATCGACGATGTGCCGCCGCCTGTCGCGCCGGCGCCGAGCGAGCCGCTGCGGCCGGAACCGCCGGCCGGTCCATTGTCGCTTGGGCCGAGCGGTGCGGCGGGACGAATTCCGGCGGTCGTAGGCGCAGATGGGCCGCCAGAAAGTTTTTCAACGCTCGATAATGTCGCGGTGCCGGCGCCCGGCGCAATCTCATTTTGCGCGTTATCGAGCGAGCCTTGCGAACCGCCAACGAAGAGCTGGTTTAACAGCCGGGCAATTTGGCGCGCATCGCCGTAGCGCACGCGATAGACCTTGACGCCGGTGCTGGCGGTTTCTGAACTATCGAGCCGCCTGATCCACAGCTCCGCAGTGCGCAGCAGAACGGGTTTGCGGCTGACGACCAGGATGGCGTTTAGCCGATCAATTGGTTGGAGCTTGACCATGTTCTGGGAAAGGCCACCTTCGCCCGAATCCATGATCTTTTCAAGTTCGGTGATTAGCGGTTCCGGTGTCGTATTGGTCACCGGATAAATCCCAACCGATTGCCCGCGCATCCAATCGGCGTCGAAATCGAGAACGGTCTGCAGCGCGGCACTGCGTTCGGCCCCGCTGCCCTGTATGATCAAAAGATTGCGTGCCGGGTCGGCGCGGATGGCACCCGGCTTCGTTGCAAAACTGTCCAAGATCTTCGTCACCGTCTGCACCGACACGTACTGCAGCGGCACGATGGTAATGCCGTATCCCGGCTCGGTGGATTTGCCGTTCTGGGCGACGTCGATTGAGCCACTGCCTACCGCATCTCCTGCCGGCAGCAGCCGGTAGCCGGAATTGTCGTGCACCAGGACCGCATTGACGGTGCGTAGCGCGTTTTCGAGCGCAAACAGGACGTCACGTTTGCTGATGGGCCGGCCAGAGGAGAGGGTGATCGTCCCCTGTATGCGCGGATCGACGGTATAACCGACGCCGAGAATGTCGCCGAGGATTACCTTAGTGACGGTCGGGATCGGCGTGTTCTCAAAGTTCAACTCATAGCCGCCGCCGTCGGCCGTCGGTTCGGCGCCCTCGAACGCGCGCGGCGTCGCGTTGTCGGTGCCGTAAAAGACCGAAGGTCGTCGCGCCGTCCGTAGGCCGCTGTCAGCGGTGCCAATTGTCTGCGGAAATCGAGGCTCAAGATCGGCGTTGCGGACGACGTCTATCGCATCAGGGGCGGCCTTGGCTTCGGGGTTCTGTGCGTTTTCTGCAGTTGTCAGGTTGCAGGCAGCCAATGTAACGCATGCGACAGCAAAACCTATCGCCGCCGCAGCGACCCGCGCCATCCGTGCTCGCAGGAATACGCGAAAACGCAAACGCGGGCCCCCCCAACTTTTACGCCTGGGCCAGTCAAATTGACACTTTAAGAAAGTACCGCTAATTCTTTACTTTCGTCAACAATTAGTTAATTCGCCTGCCAAGTAGCGGTTGTCGCACGGATGCTCCGATGAACAGTAGCATTTCGGCGGAGTTCGCGCAGTACCTTTTGAAGAAAAGCTATTTTCCCGATGCGAACTTGCAGACTACTACGGACCGCCTCCCTGAAGCGGAACTGAATCTACGTAAGCTCTGGACGCTGACCGATATGTCAGCCGGCGATTTTGCCGATGAGGTTGCCGCGTATTTTGGCCTAGCGCGTTTGCCACTTGCCGAGCTTATGAAGGCAGCGCCGCTTACAGCACGCTTTTCTCCGCGTTTTTTGCGTGAGACAGCAATATTCCCGTTCCAGGCGACAACGACAAAAGGGCACAATGCGCTTGCTTTGGCCGATCCCAACGATGCGGCGGCTATCCGTGCCGCCGAAATCGTTCTCGGCAAGCCGCTGGAGATCGTGGTCGCCTCTTTTGAGGACATTGCCACGGTTCTCGCCGAGCGGCTTGGCAATGAGGAATCTACTGCGTCTGTCGATCGCTCCGACACCGCAATCGTCACGGCCGATGACGACATCGAGAGCTTGCGCGATCTGGCGAGCGGCGCACCCGTCGTTCGCGCCGTCAACGATCTACTCGAAAAGGCCATGGAACTGCGTGCGAGCGACATCCATATCGAGCCGTTCCGCAAGGGGTTGGTCGTGCGCATGCGGGTTGACGGTTTGTTGCGCGCCATGGCAGCGCCGGCCGGGGTGGTGCCACAAGCGGTGATATCGCGCATCAAGATTCTCTCCGGCTTGAATATTGCGGAGCGGCGGCTGCCGCAGGATGGTGCGGCGCGGCTCCGCGTTGGCAGAATCGAGATTGACATTCGCGTCGCAACCATGCCGACGCAGCACGGCGAGGCGGCGGTCCTGCGCTTGCTGCCGCGCGACCGAGGCTTGCTTGAGATCAGCAAGCTCGGCCTGTCGAGCACCGACGAGGCAAAACTTTCAAGCTTGCTTGCTTTGCCTCACGGCATGATTGTGATCACCGGTCCGACTGGTAGCGGCAAAACCACGACGCTTGCGACCATGCTCTCCATCCTCAACCAGCCGACGCGCAAGATCCTCACCATCGAGGATCCGGTCGAATACGAAATTCACGGGGTAAATCAATCGCAGGTCAAACCATCGATTGGTCTGACCTTCGCTACGGCGTTACGCTCGTTCGTCCGCCAGGACCCCGATGTCATCATGGTAGGGGAGGTACGCGACCCCGAAACTGCCCACATCGCCGTCCATGCCGCGCTGACCGGGCACCTGGTTCTGACCACCTTGCATACCGAAACAGCGCCGACGGCTGTACCGCGGCTCCTTGACCTCGGCGTCGAGCATTTTTTGCTGAAATCGACGCTACGGGCGGTAATCGCACAGCGGCTGGTGCGAGTACTGTGCGATCGTTGCAAGCGCAAACGGACGCTTGCACCTGCCGATATTGCAGATGATCCGCGTTACGCGGCGCTAGGTTTTAAGACGGGCGACGCGGTACATGAGCCTAGCGGATGCGAGCGCTGTGGCAACACCGGCTATCGCGGCCGCTCCGGCGTTTTCGAAGTGCTGCAATTGACGGAAGACGTACGGGCCGTCATCGGTGCCCATGCCGATTCCGGAAAAATCGAGACGGCGGCGACTGCTGGCGGCATGACCACAATGATTGAT
>Ga0335078_10004466_pt1 | contig 20730 bp, 13 predicted proteins | sample Lox_Sample_32_FD_206711 | JGI IMG/M metagenome (GOLD analysis project Ga0335078, IMG submission 206711) | Soil microbial communities from Loxahatchee National Wildlife Refuge, Florida, United States - Lox_Sample_3.2 | ecosystem: Environmental > Terrestrial > Soil > Wetlands | place: USA...
CGTCCGCCGCTTCCCCGATCACTTCCCACCCCGCACGCTCGCGCAGCAGACTCTTCAGCCCCTGCCTCACCACCGGATGGTCATCGGCAATCACAATACGAATTGTCATGCGCTTGGCCAGAGGGGAGGGCTCAATCGACTCCATGCACGCTTCACCGCAGAAATTCTAGTCCACCCCCATCTCCCCCGCGAATACAGGGTTCCCTGTATTTCTCGACATTTGTTTGGTTCCGGCTCTTAGAGAAGGGGACACAAGACATCCTTCCAGGCTTGTTGTCCAGAAAAAACGGGAGCAGGGTTCCAACCAGATGGTTCAATTGCAGGCTGATGAGAGGTTCGCGAACTTCGAAGCTGATCAGGCGACCCTTTGCTCGGTGCCGGTGGGGCTCACGTCAGCGGAAAGCGGTACAGGCAGGACTACGTGAACGACGGTTCCTTTCTCGTCTGATTGAATGTCCAAAGTCCCGCCGAGTTGCCCTACCCGCTCGCGCATTCCACGCAGTCCAACTCCGGATTTAGCGGCCGAGGCGAGGGCGGCCTGTTTGTCGTGGGGAATGCCTTGTCCGTTGTCCCGAACCTCCAGACAAAGTTTGCCGTCATCGTGGGATAAACGAATCAGCGCGGCGGAGCCGCCCGAGTGCTTGTGAATGTTGGTAAGACACTCCTGCACTACCCGAAAAATCGCGGTTTCCGCATCGGGATCCAGGCGCTCCAAATGCGGAGTGATTTCCAGCTGAACCGCGATCTTGCTTCGCTCGCCGAACTCCTGAACGAACCAGCTCAGCGCAGACCGGAGGCCAGCCTCATCGAGCAAGGGAGGATGCAGCAAATGAGAAATGGTACGAATCTCCTGGGTGATTTCACGAATCATCTGCTCATTCTCGAAGATAGCTTTCGCGGCGACTGGACTAAGCCTTCCCGACTCGCTTTTCACCAGTGCAATGTTCATGTTGATCGCGGCCAGTTGTTGACCCACACTGTCGTGCAGCTCGCGGGCAATTCGCCGCCGCTCCTGGTCCTGCATCTGCAGCAACCGCGCGGAAAGCTCGCGCAGGCTCTCGTTGGCTCGGCTCAACTCGATGGTGCGCTCGTTGACTCTTTGCGTCAGATCCTGCCGAGCCTCGCGCAAAGCTTCCTCGGCCCGGTGACGATCCGTGATATCGAGCGATTTTCCACCCAGGAGCCGCTGCCCATCAACGTCGAACAGCGGGAATTTCACGCTCAGCCATACATGTTTCCCGTCGGCTTCAATCGAATGCTCGATGAATTCGCGCGCTTTGCCCTCGCGGAGAACCAGAGTGTCGTGCTCACGAGCTTCCTTCGCTATCTCTGCAGGAAACAAGTCAAAGTCACTTTTGCCGACAATCCCGGGCACGTGGAAACGATCTTTCACCATCCGGTTCGCATACACATACTTCCCTTGCTCGTTCTTCAGGTAGGTGGCTGCCGGACTGTTATCCATAAAGTCTTCGAACAAGCGCCGGGCTCGTTGAGCTTCGAGTTCGGCGGCCAGTCGCTTCGCTTTCGCGCGCAGGGTTGATTCTCCCATGGCAATGATCAGCGCAGAAAACAGGACGAATCCGATCATGCCATACAGATCGGCTGGGGAAGCGATAGCGAAAGAATGAATCGGCGGCAGCAGGTAGTAGCAAACTCCAGCTAGCCCGATAAGCGTCGCGAGAATCGACGGTCCAAGGCCGCAATACCAGGCGGCGAAGACAATCGCGGCCCAGACGGTATGATAAGGATTCTTCGCACCAAGAATTGGATTGAGAAGAGTGCCCAGGAAGAGCGCAAAGAGGATGGCTGCGATCGCAACTGCGTATCGAGCGAAGGTACTCTGAGAGTAACGCCTGAGTTTGGATTCCCTGGAAGTCATGTTTCTTCGAAGCGCGTAGTCCGTCGATTTGCGGGATGCTGAGAGGCCCGCCATTAGCCTGGGTTTCCACCTGCTCGAGGATCCCCAGAGGCGAGCATAGCAGGCTTTAGATTAACAAAATCAGGCACCATCAAGATACGAAAATCAGGCCATGGATTCCGGTCCGGGACCGGCTTGAGCGGGGCTTTGCGCGGCGAGGGGCGCGGTTTAGCCTGACCCCGTTCCGCTTCGGCCAAACCTAAGCAGAGGAAACGGTAAAAACTCTGTGCCGCCCCTCCCGTGCCTTGCACTCGGCCACAATGAATGCGGCTCAAGCCAACTCTACTATCGTTTCCGCTAGTGATTGACCATCGGGGAAAACACCTTGGTGCCAAAGAACTCCACTGTAGGTGCCCGGGGGATGAAGCAGAATCAGTTACTTCCCTGACCTGGCCTTCGCCCCGGATGGTCGGAGAAAACAACCATTGAACATAAAACGGCCATCATAGTCGCCGGCAACATGTGCACCCTCAAGAGGAGACCTCGATGAAATCAGGACTGAGCGGGTGGATATTGTGTGCGGCGCTCGCCGGAGGAGCTGCCTGCTGGTCTCTGGCACAGGATTCAGGCTCGCCGAGCACCTCGAAATCTCAGACCAGGACGATTACGGGCTGTTTGTCGAAGGGGGACAGCGCAAGCGAACTTGAATTGACCGGAAACGACGGTAGCATGTGGGAAGTCCGGAGCACCAGCCTCTCGCTCGCCGATCACGTAGGGCATATAATTTCCGCTACCGGTGTAGTTTCGAATGTGACCGCACATAACCTCAAGGAAGAGGCCAAGAATGCCGCCGCCGACGCGCGCATGACGAAAGACCATTCCGAACACGGCCACATGACGGTCACCAAGGTTGAGATGGTCAGCGATTCCTGCCAAAAATAGAATGGCGGGCACGGTAACCCCGGAAAACGCGCTTTTTGATCCCGAGCCGCAACGGCATGGCCGGAAGCGGCAAAACGAAGGAGATCAAGGCAAGAGGAAGGAAAGACAAATGACGATCCGCTTCATGCGTTTCATGCTTTACGCAGTCGTGGTCCTGGCGATGTCTGCCGTTTCATTTTCTCAGATCGGCATATCGGTGAGTTTCGGCCCACCGGCGCTGCCGGTTTATGAACAACCACCCTGCCCGGACGATGGTTACATCTGGACGCCCGGTTATTGGGGCTGGGGAGACGACGGTTACTTCTGGGTGCCGGGCACCTGGGTCGTCGCTCCCGAAGTCGGGTTCCTCTGGACGCCTGGTTGGTGGGGCTGGGGCGGCGGGGGATTTATTTTCCATGAGGGCTACTGGGGTCCGCACATCGGATTTTACGGAGGAATTAACTACGGATTCGGATACTTCGGCCACGGTTACGAAGGCGGGCGTTGGGATGGCGGGCACTTCTTCTACAACCGCTCCGTCAACAACGTGAATGTCACCAATATTCACAATGTCTACAACACCACGGTGATCAATAACACCAACGTGACCCGGGTCAGCTACAACGGCGGGAACGGCGGCATCGATGCGCGTGCCAATGCGGAAGAAGAGGCCGCAGAACGAGACAGACACATCGCTCCGGTTCAGGCTCAAACCGAGCACGTTCAGGCCGCGCGGTCCGACCCACAGCTCCGGGCCTCTGTGAACCAGGGGCGGCCTGCGATTGCGGCCACGGAAAAGCCCGGCGATTTCAAGGGACATGTAGTAGCAGCCAGGGAAGCTGGAGCGCCGTACCATCCTCCCGCTGAGCACGGAGCTGCTGGCCGCCCAGAGAATAACGTTCCGCGTCCGCCCAATGCGGTTCATCCCAACGAGCTTCCGCCAGCGGAACGTCCGCCAGCGCCTAACACTGGAAATCCGAAATTGGACAAGAAGTACCAGCAACAGCAGCAGAAGCTCTACTCCAAGCAGGACCAGGAACGCCAGAAATTGCAGCAGCAGCAGGAAAAAGAACACCAGCAGATGGCGAAACAGAATGCCGACGACGCAAGAAAGCAGCAGATGGAGCAACGCCATCAGCAGCAGACACAGCAGCTGCAACAACGGCACCAGCAGCAGCAACAGCACCTGCAGGAACGGCAGCAGCCTGCGCATTCAGGCGGAGGCAAACCGCCTAAGGGGTAAGGGCCAGGGATAGAAAACCCGCCCTGTGCGAGGCATCGCCGAACTGGCGCATGCTTTGCCCAGGGCGGATCTATTTTTGGCGAAGGGGCTAAGTCTCAAAAAGCCAGGGTCATACAGTATTTCCCTAATAGACGGTGAGCGCAGGCGCGGACGATGATCGGCGTGTCTGTCATCGAAGCTCCCTGGGAGTCTTTAAAGGGTAACCATGTCAAACTCCAACGTTTCGTTAAGTGTGCCGGTTGCGTCGCCACCAATTCGCCATCAGGACAGCCACGTAGTGCAGTTGTATACCGATGACGCGTTCCTCATCGACGTTTTGGGCCGGTTTATCGGGGGGGCTCTGGCGGCCGGCGAAGCCGCCATCGTCCTGGCGACTCCGTCTCACCGTCGCGAACTGGAAAGACGTTTGGCGGCGCGGGGATTGGACACCGTGAGGGCAGCGCTGCAAGGCCGATATATCACTCTGGATGCGGTCGAAGCTTTGAACCGAATTCTGGTGAATGGCGTGGTTGACACGACACGTTTCAACGAGACCGTTTTGACCGCCTTGAGTCAGGCCCGAAATGCCGTCAATAAGGACTCCCGGATCGCGGTGTTCGGAGAATTAGTCGCCTTGCTTTGGGCGGACGGAAAGCCACAGGATGCCATCCTGGTGGAGCAACTGTGGAATCGCCTGGCGAAGAAGCATTCTTTTTGCCTGCTGTGCGCCTACCCGATCACGGGCTTCAATAATGAAGAACACATTGAGCCGTTCCTCAAAATGTGCGGAGAACACTCGGCGGTTTCCCCCAGCGAGAACTACCTGGGGTTGCGGAACGAAGGAGACCGTTTGCGCAGCGTCGCACAATTGGAGCAGAAGGCCCTGGTGCTCGAAAAGGAAGTATCTCTGCGTAAGAGCGAAGAGCAATTCCGGCTGCTGGTGGAAGCAGTGCAGGATTACGCAATCTTCATGCTGGATGCCAACGGCAACGTAAGCAGTTGGAACCTGGGTGCCGCGCGCATCAAGCAATATACCGCCGCAGAAATCATCGGCAGGCATTTCTCCTGCTTCTATCCCGAAGAAGATGTGCGCAACGGCAAGCCGCAGTGGGAATTGGTTACCGCAGATCAAGAGGGGCGATTCGAGGATTTTGGCTGGCGGATACGAAAGGACGGATCGAGGTTTTGGGCGAATGTAATTATCACGCCGATTCGCGATCAGGCCGGCAAGTTACTCGGCTTCGCAAAGGTAACGCGGGATATTACCGAGAGAATGCAGGCAGAGAGGGCATTGCAGAAAGAAGTTGAAGAAAGGCGGGCGGCTCAGGAGCAGCTGCACGGTTCGGAAAAGTCCCTGCGGCAGTTGTCGCTGCATCTGCTGCGCACGCAAGATGAAGAGCGGCGACGCATAGGCCGCGACCTGCACGATAGCCTGGGACAGTGTTTGAGCGTGCTGAAGATGAAGTTGGATTCGCTCGCGTCCCCCGGGGGACGCAGCACTGTCCACGCCACCGAAGATCTGGCGGACTGCGTTAAGTTGACGGATGATTGCATCAAAGAGGTTCGAACTGTCTCTTATCTGCTGTATCCGCCTCTGCTGGAAGAAATGGGCCTGAAGTCGGCGATTCCCTGGTATCTGGAAGGGTTCTCGGCGCGCAGCGGGATTGAAACCACTCTCGAAGTCGATGCCGACTTTGACCGTTTGCCGCGGGATTCTGAGTTGGCCTTGTTTCGGGTCCTGCAAGAAAGTCTTACCAACGTGCACCGTCATTCCGGAAGCCAGAAGGCACACGTCCGGTTGTTCATGAAGGAAGGGCTGGCTACGCTGGAAATCGCAGATCAAGGGAAGGGTATCCCGCCACAACTTCTGGAACAGTCGGGCCAGGACTGGATGGGTGCGCACGGCGTCGGGCTGCGGGGTATGAGCGAGCGAATCCGCCAACTGGGCGGAAGGCTGGCCTTAGTTTCTAACGAGAATGGAACCAAAGTGAGTGCCACGGTTCCGGCTGCGGAAGCCTCATCCGCGCAGCTATAAGTTTAGGGAAAATTTGCCCTTAATCGAATCAGCTCCGTCCAGAATCACTGCGAAGATTCTCATCGTGGATGACCACGAGATCGTGCGTGAAGGCCTCCGCACACTTATCTCCCGATCACAGCCGGCGTGGGAAATCTGCGGCGAAGCGAGCGATGGGGAAGAGGCCATCGAGGCCGTCAAGGCGCTGAAGCCTGACCTGGTAATCCTGGACGTCACCATGCCCAAGATGAACGGGCTCGAAGCTGCCGCGCGACTTTCAAAAATGGGCCTGGGATGCCGCCTCTTGATCTTCACCATGCACGATTCCAAGCGGCTTCAGGCCGAAGTTCGTCGCGCGGGGGCGCAAGGACTGGTCCTGAAGTCTCAAATCACACGGGATCTCATTCGAGCCATGGAACTCCTGCTTTCCGGCGACACTTTTTTCGATTCTGAGGCCGGTTAACTGCGTGCAACTCGCTACCGATTAACGCGCAGCAGCAGCAGAGTACCGCTCTCCAGCTTCACGTTGCTCTTCTCCGAACTCACCAAGGACCCTTGGCCGGCCGCTGGTGCCGTCGATAAGCTTAAATTCGAGATGCCGACCACGCCTTGGGTGTTTGCAGTGATCTGCGGACGCGCGTTGGCCCCGGTTTTATTCGGCGCGTCGGAGCCCGCACTGGATGGAACCGTTTCTTGCGCCGGTGTACTTCCCCCCATAGGCCGGCCATTCGCGTTCGCTTGAGACACCTCGCCCGGGCTCGGCATTTCTACCGGCTGCCCCTCGCTCTGGGCGTTCGAGTTGTCTGGACTCGAAGATGGTGCCGCGATGATGGCCTGGATTGACATGGGCAAAGTCACGTCCGCACCACTTTTCATGACCGCATGATCAAAAGCAATGGCGAGCTGAGACTCTTTCTGCTCCTTGGTGTGGGCTTGAGCTTCCGTTATGTGCCCTAGAATCTTCGTATCTTTGGGTACTACGAGCTGCCCGTTGGTCGCTTTCAAGTCTTCCGTAACCTTGGCCTCGACTGGGTCACCGGCCTTTGCCTTCTTGGCGTCGACGGTTTTTGTCAACTGGGCGGGAATCACACTGCCGGCCGCGATGCGCAGCCTGTCACTCGCCTGGACAGAGTTTCCTTGGGCCGGCTGCGTCGGTTGGCTTTGTGAGGCTGCGCCTCCGTTTTGCGCGGGTGCTGTGCTTTGCGCCCAAGAGGCGACAGAAAACACCAACCCTGCCAGAACTCCCCTCAGGACTGTTTTAATGGTCATGGTTATCTCCTTCCTGATTGTTACTTCATTTAGATGTGGCGTGTGTCTGCCGGGGTGGGCCAAGGATCTTCCTTTGAGCGGGCCGAGGTCTTCTGTGCCCAGAATTCTGGCTGCTGAGTAGTTTTTTCCCGCAGACTCGAAATTTTGTTCTACCACGCCGGCCAACCGACCTTAGGGAGTCCACTGGATTCTCAAAACCGGCCGGTGCTCCTATACTCCGGGCTTGTTCGTGGAGAAACGTCAGGTCTCATTTCGGAGGGTCAAGGCCATGAAAATCCAGGGGTTCATTTTCCCCATCTTGTTAGCGGCGCCGTTCGTAATCGCACAGGAGAATTCGACGGCGCAGCCTCAAAGCAGCCCCCAATTGCAGGCGGCGCTCTCTAGTGCTGAACAGGCAACAGGTTATTCCGGTGCTGCTGGGGCGGCGACCGGACCAAACTCGGGACAAACGGGGAGCCGCCCGGCGCAGAATTCGCCCAACCGGCAAAGTCCACCGCCGAATTCCGGCCAGAATGGAACGCCCGGCAGCGCAACGCCAACTCCAGGCACCGCGTCTCCAACGCCCGGCACAGCATCTCCGACGCCCGGAACTGCAGCGCCTACACCGGGAACAGCTACACCCGCACCTGGAACGGCAGCCCCTGCACCGGGTGGTACGCCCGCTCCCACGACACCGCCTCCGCCGCAGCGAAATCCGAAAGGGCCTGCGCCCGGCACGACAAGTCCACCAAACACGACGTCCCCAAGCTCACCGCCTCCCGCAGACAACAGCAATCCGCCACAAGCGCAGTAGAATCTCAGCCATGGAAGACTGCCTGACCGGCGGTCTTCATTTTTTGTGATTGCGGACGCGGGGCTTCGGTTAACGGAACTGGTACCCGGACTTGAGTTCGCAGCGGTAAGTTTTGGACTGGTCCTTATCTACCCCGATATGGCAATCCGCCCATCGCAAGAAAAGGTCCGGACCCAAGGGAAAAACAATAGGCTCTCCACCCACTTCGGCCTCAACACTGGGACCTTCCGCCGAAGCGGGAAGGGTGAAATTCAGCGTGCGCCCAAAGATTACCGGATAGAACTCGCGCACCGCATCACTGATCATGGGATGAACCACTTCCGCCTCCACCAGAAAGATCGTCGTGTCCGACCAATCGCGGACCGAGACTTCAAGATGGCGGCCATCCTGGGAGAGATCTTCCAACTCGATCTTGGTAAATGGGCAGGGTCCGGCGATGCAGGAGACTCTTACGTCGTGGAACTTGTTTCCCTCGCCCGCGTCCAGCAGGGTGGAACCAATGGCCGCTCGCCACTTGCCATCGGGGGAACATGGTGGCTGTTTGGCGCACTTCACGTTCCCGGTATTCACGACCTGGAATGTTTTCACTGTACTCCCCACGTTGGCTTCAGTTGTGGCTTTGACTGAATACCGTATCCGAGAGTTCGAAACCACCACCTCGGGATGATGGCCTGTCGTGTTGGTTTCACGCTGAATCGGCGCCAGGCGGGCTATGTAAAGCTTGTCACTCACAAAATCGTGGAGATCGAGCGGCTGATAATCCTTATGCCGGAATTGCAGCAGGACGGGCTGGCGCCGTCTGAGGCCCTTGGGCAAGGTGAGGCTGAACAGACCCGAGGATGCCGAATAAGCTTCTCCTTTTCCCAGGGCGTTGATGGCGGTGATTTTGACATCTGCAATCGGAGATTGTTTGTTGGGATCGCTGTCCTCCTGCAGGACCGCGCCCCTGAGAGTGATGGGTTGGCGCGAGTGCCGGAGCACCGCGGTGAGGGCGATTCCGGCTCCCAGAGCCGCGATCAGCACGATAGCGATTTTTTTTCCCTTGCTCACGAGTTCAGGCTAAGCCCCTATTCTCACCCTGTATGAACATTCTATGACGCGCGGCGCTGGTCGCAGGTTTACCGTCAGGCGGTGACCTTCGCAGTTCACACTTGGATGCAAACCATCTAGAATCAGATTAATGCAGAAACCGGACCGCCGCAGCCTTTTCCCTCATCTGCTTTCGCGGCGGAATCTCCTTCTACAGCTGGCGGGTATGGGCCTGTGGGGGATATTCCGTCCGGGCATGTTTTCTTTCTCGGCAGCCGCGCAGGAACAGCGCACTCAGCCGCAGCCGGCGCCGCCTCCCAGTTCTCTTTCTCCGGAGGATGATCAGTTTCTGGAAGAGTTGGAAAAACTCACCTTCCAATACTTCTGGGAACAGGCCAGCCCGCAAACCGGATTAGTCAGGGACCGCGGCAGTGTGCAGGGGAATGACAACAGCGTGGTCGCCAGTATTGCTGCCACCGGCTTTGGATTGACCGCCCTGTGCATCGGGCAGAAACGGGGTTTCGTTTCACTGAACGATGCGCGCGAGCGGGCGCTCGTGGCCCTTCGTTTCCTCTGGAAAAAAATGCCGACGCACCGCGGATTTTTCTACCACTTCGCCGATCTCAATACCGGCGAACGAGTATGGGATTCCGAGATTTCGTCCGTCGATACTGCCATTCTGCTGTGCGGGATTCTCACCTGCAGGCGGCACTTCGAAGGGCACTCCGAGGTCAGTCTGCTCGCCTACGAAATCTTCAACCGGGTCGATTGGACCTGGCTTTCCGAGGATACATCTCTCTTGCCGCACGGATGGACGCCCGAAGTCGGCTTTCTGCCCTATCGCTGGGATTACTACAGCGAATTGATGATGATGTATCTCCTAGGGCTGGGGTCGCTCACCCACCCGCTTCCGGTAGAAGCCTGGAACGCCTGGAAACGAACCACGTTTGAATATGACGGCATCCGCTACATCGGTTCGTTTGCGCCATTATTTGTGCATCAGTACTCGCAAGCCTGGTTCGATTTCCGCGACAAGCGGGACAAATACGCCGACTACTTTCAGAACTCGGTATTGGCCACCGATGCCCATCGTCATTTCTGTCTGGAACTGGCGAAACAATTCCCTGATTACGGTGACGATCTGTGGGGAATTACGGCGTCCGATTCGCAGAATGGCTATGTGATCTGGGGAGGACCGCCCGCCATGGGGCCCATTGATGGAACCGTCGTCCCCAGCGCCTCGGCCGGATCGCTGCCGTTTCTACCTCAGCCGGTCATGCGCGTACTTCGCAACATCAAGGATCACTATGGACGCGCATGGAGCAGGTACGGATTTGTGAACGCCTTCAACCCTCTCAAGAACTGGTATGACACAGACGTGGTCGGGATTGATTCGGGAATCACGCTGCTGATGGCGGAAAATGCGCGCACCGGATTTGTCTGGGAGACCTTCATGAAAAATCCGGAAGCCCAGCGCGGCATGAACCTGGCAGGCTTCAAGAAGTACCAGCCCTCCGGCACGCAAGAAACCCAGTGAGGACTATTGCAGTTCGACAAGGGCCAAGCCGTGTCCCGGCAGAGTCATTGTCAGCTCGCCATTCTGTACAGGTTGGGACTCCGCCGCCGGGAGCTCCGCCGCGCGGCGCAGCGCATCAATCTGCGCTTGCGTTGGATAGCGAGGGCTGCCCATCTTGTCGTAGGCAGAGTGAAAATCTCCATGATCCTGGTCTACGCGGGAAATTAACGCCTGCTTTGCCTTTGATCCTTTGAATTGCAAGGCAACGGTTCTTGGGATGCCGGCCTGCTCCGGCGGACTGTAATTCCACACCGCTAGCACCAGCTTTCCATCCTTGGTACGGGTGAGAAGAGCGGAATCAGACTGCAGCTGGATGCGCTCCTCTCCTAATCGGTGCAGCAGGAGGAAGGCATTGAAAGCAGGTTTGGGAATTCCATTCACCGCGACCAAACCGTAGCCTCCGTAAAACGGAGTCTTCACTACGCCCTGCTCCTCAAAAACGTCCGAAAATGTCCAGTACGACATCATGTCGACCAGCCCATCGCATTGCCGAATGGTGTCCGCCAGCCATGGCCCCATGAAGACCGAGTCGGTGATCTCAGGCTTGGTCATGTAGCTGGCGTTGAACTCGCTCCATATCAGAGGCAAGTTGGGCAGGCCTGAACTGCGGATTTGATCGTGAACCTTGCCCACTGCGCGGCATACCATCTGGTCGCGAGGAATGTTTCCTTCCACACCGAAAACGTCCTCCGATCGGTCATCGCCGTAGACATGGGTCGAAACAAAGTTGACGGGAATTTTCTTCTCGATACTGTGGGCGATGAACGCGTCCGCCCATGCGGCTTGCGCTGTCGCTGGGCCTCCTACGCGGAGCCGCGAGCTGACCTTCTTGATGGCCAGCGCGGTGTGGTCGTAAAGTTCCCAGTACGTCGACTGCTTTGGCTGCCCTCCCCAAAAATCGAGGTTTGGCTCGTTCCAGACTTCGAAATACCACTGCGCGACTTCGTCGACGCCATAGCGATCGATGAGATGCTGGGTAAAAGCCGCGATCAGGTCATCCCACCGGCCCCAGTCTTTGGGCGGAGAAACATTCGGCTTGTACCAGAAGGGTTGAAGAATGTTGCTGGCCGCCAGCTTTGGAGGCATGAAGCTGATCTCGACGAAAGGCCGCACGCCGTTGGCGAGCAAACCATCGTAAATCTGATCTACGTAGGAAAAATTGTAGAGCGCGCGACCGTCAGGGTCTTCGCCATATACGCCGACCTCGTCTTGAAAGATGCCGTGGAAACGCACATATTCGAAGTCGGTGACCTGTTTCACCCGGCGCAGATCGCTGCGATAGCTGTCACGTAAGCTGAGGATCGCCCTTCCCGATCCAAACATCTTCTCCCAGAAGTGGGGGAAGGGATGCGACGGCGCTTGTGCGTCGACCACGATCACCTCCGGTTGTGGGCGCATCTCCCCGCTGATGGGGCCTCCATTCAGCCAAAGCATCGGGAAAGTCACGACGGTGATGATACGCAGAGCCGAAGTCTTCGCCAGCCTCAATCTTGCATTTCGCCTGTCTGCTGGTTTCATGCGGCTCTGGCACGCCTATGGTTTCTGCGTAGGGGACGAAGGTGAGCCGTCGGCTTCTCCTGCAACAACAGTTCCGTGGCTTGTACTCGCGGGTGGCTGTGGAACCAGCGCTGGATAATTTCATCATGCAGGAAGTTGGCGATAGACAGCAGACTCATGCCCTGGTGATGCGCCATCCAGGAACGCACTACCTCGGAACTGTGAAACCAGGAGCGGCGCCGCGAAGGATGAAAGTCGATGGCCTCATAGAAGCCGTATATCCCCGCCCATTTCTTGTTCTGCATGGTACGTAAATTACGCAGCGCGGCTGGAGGATCGACATGCAGAGCGAGAAACGACGAATAGGGCGAGATCACCGGAGGACGCTGCTCGACTTTGCTGACCGCCAGCGCCGGCACTCCGAAAGCGTAGTACTGGTAATTACCGGCATCGTCGGTTTTGAAATGCGCCGACTCCGAGATGCCCCAGGGAATGCCCCGATCGGCTACGTAGGCCCGTTGCGATCGCACCGCCGCTGCCGCGGTTCGTTCCAGGAGCGTGTTGGGATAGGTGCGCATCCACACCATGGGCATCAGATATTCGAACATGGTTCCGGTCCAGGAGAGGAGTACGGTTCTTCCCTGATCGAGCGTGCACACCCGGCCCAGCTGGAACCAGCTCTCTTGCGGGATATCATCTTTGGCGATGGCGGCAAAGACAGCAATACGAGATTCCGTGGCCAGCAGGTCATAACACGCCGCTTGGAGTTGCTGGCTGCCGACATCGAAGCCAACCGAGAGCAGGCGCCGCCTGCGATCGAGAAGGAATCCAAAGTCCATTTCGGTCGCCAGGCGATCTGCCTCGTCAGCTACTCTCCGCAGGTCGGCGATGAGGCGCTCCGCGTTGGATCGCGCCTCGGGCAGTAAGGAGAGGAGTTGCAGATATAAAGCGCTGTTGTCCCCTTCGCCGCTCGCTTCCACGGCCGTTTGCAGGCGCGTGGATAAACCGTCGATGAACTGCGGCAGGCGTTTGAGCGACGGAGCGTCAGGCCGGCATGGCAGCTGGATGGAAGGATCGTTCGTCAGCGCGGCGAATTCCGGCAGCAGCCATGGCATGTACTGTTGCACGTCTCGCCGCACCTGCTGTATCCGCTGTTGTGCTTGCGCTGCAAACCAGCCGGCATCGGCAGCCTGCTTCGAGCTGGAAGCCCGACGCTGAATATCGTCCAGAGCCGTCTCTGATATGCCCAGGAGGTAGCGCAACCAGCTTTGATTCTTGCCCTCTTTGCGAAATTTAGAGTGCTCCCGGCGCGAAAGGGCACGGATGCTGGCCAGAAGTTGAAGATGATCCAGAAACCCGTCGGCCAACTCCGGCTGCAGAGGAGACTGATCGAGAAGGTCGAGGCATCCTCGCTGCAGGGTCCAAAGAGAAGCCAGCAGGTTGCCGCTATCGACGCTCGATACCATCGCCGGCGCCAGCGGAACCAGCGATCGGGTGTCATACCAGTTCAGCAAATGGCCGCGATAGCGCGGCAGGCGCGACACTGTGTCCAAAGTTCGCAGACTCTGTTCGACAAATTCCGGCAACGTCAGATAACCAAACTTCCAGGCGACCTGGCGCGCATTGAGCAGAAAGCCGAGATTCGTCGGAGAGATGCGCGCTGCGACCGCCGGCGGTTCTTCCTGAACGTTGTCGGGAATCAGCCAGTGATGTTCTTCGGTGCAGAACTCAGCGAAATAGCGCCAGGTGCGCAACGCCGCGACCCTCAGGAACCGTTGGTCGTCTTCCGAAGCCTGCTGCCGCGGCGCCCGCGGCGGCCGGTTAAGCCAAAGCGAGATCGGCTTGCTGAACGCCCACAGCAGAAGAATTGGCAAAGCGGCCGGAAGGGCTTTGCGGTCCAGCAGCCACACCAAGACGAACAAGCTGAGCGCCAGCAGCGGGGCGCTATCAAGATAAGTATCCAGCACGGAACGTTTGCTGCCAGCGCGTTCCGCCTGGGCGGCGGTTTCCCACTGCAAGAGCCTCTGGCGGGTAATCACCCGCCGGACCAACGTTCGCACTACGGCGTCGATGGATAACAGCGTCTGATGGGCCAGGAAAGTGAGCGTCAGAATATCGGCGATGATGGCGTCAAAAAATCCATTCAGAGATTCGACCGCAATCGCCCGTTTTCGCAGGACCGCAGCTCGCGCCAGATCGAGCACAATCTGGCAACATGCCGGTAAGAAAAGAATGCCGACGGTCGCGAGCGTCCAGTAAAGTGGCCTTCCCGGCAGCACCAGCCAGCCCAGCACCAGCAGAAGGAGCGTCGCGGGTTCTACCAGGCTGCGGCGAAGATTATCCAGAATTTTCCATTGCGAGACCACCGACAGCGGGTTGGGCACCTGTCGTCCGGACTCGTCCGGTACGTAGCGGCGCAACCAACCGGCAATCTGCCAGTCGCCCCTCATCCAACGGTGTTTGCGCCGATTGTGCGCGTTGTAGTGAGACGGGTAATCCTCAATCACCTCGATATCACTCACCAGCCCGGCACGGGCGTACGCGCCTTCCACCAGATCATGGCTCAACAGGGCATTGCGGGGGAAGCGGCCGTCAAAAACGCGATGCAGTGTCTCGACCTCATATATTCCTTTACCGACAAAAATGCCTTCCCCGTAAAGATCCTGGTAGACGTCGGAGATGGCACGCGTGTAGATGTCGAATCCGGTTTGCCCGGAATAAATACTCGCCAGCCGCGAGCGGGCTGTGCTCTGCACGCTCACCCCAACCCGCGGTTGCAGAATGCCATAGCCGGCAACCACCACGCCTCTCTCGGGATCGAGGATCGCCTGATTCAGCGGATGCGCCAGCGCTCCCACCAGCCGGTGAGCTGACCGCCGGGGCAGTTCAGTGTCGGAATCAAGAGTAATTACAAAGCGGACACTGGGCAGGATTGAAAGATCGCCATTCTTGAGCGGAAAATTGTCGTCCTGGCCGCGCAGCAGGCTATTCAGTTCCATCAGCTTGCCCCGCTTGCGCTCCCAACCCATCCACAATTGTTCTCGCGGATTGTAGGTACGATGGCGATGCAGTAACAAAAAAGAGCCCATGTTCTGCCCGGCATACTTTTCATTGAGACGCCGGATCAACTGCGCGCACAGGTCAACCAGGGGGTTGTCCTCCTGCGGTGCTACCGGGGAATCGGGAAGATCGCTGAGCAATGCGAAGTGCAGGTTGGGATCGTGGTTCCCTAGAAAGCGGACTTCCAGATCCTCCACCAGTTTGTGGACCTGGCCTTCATCCAGCAGCACAGTCGGCACGGCCACTAAAGTGAGGCAGTCATCCGGTAGGCCCGTGGCAAAGTCCAGTTTAGGCAGAATTTCGGCGGGCACCAGCACCGTGGCCAGGTAATTCATGATCTGAACCGCACTCTGCGAGCTGGGCAGCAGCACGGCGAGCGTGGCCAGGAGAACCAGATCCAGCGAACTTCGCGCATCGGTCAAAAGCAGCACGACAGCCGATACAATCGCGAACGTGAGAACCGCGATCCCAGGCAGATAAACCTCATCCGGATGGGCGCGCAGGAATGCGTGCAGGCGCTGAGTGACAGGAGGATGGAAGCCGACCTTCTGCTCGAGGAGTGTCGTCCCCTCAGCCAGCAAATACGTGCCGACGTGCGCGCGGCGCCGCGCCACTCGCGGATCAGGATTGGATTGATCGTCTGCCTGGCGGGCGAGCGTGATGGCTTCGCGGGCAACCTCTATCTCGCTGCAGTCGGAGTGGCTCGCAATGTTTACCAGTTTCTTGCGGTACAATTCGCGGCTGTCGTAGTCCATCTGGGGGTAAGCGCCAGCAGGATCTTCGCGCAGGATGTGGTCAAACAGGATCAGCGGCTCGATCACATCCTTCCAGCTGGTGTGGCCAACCTCTCGAAGGCTGCTGACCAGGGTATCAATTCCGTACGATCCATTTGGAACCTCGAGCAGACGCCGTCCGCGGGCCGCGATTTGCTCGAGCAGGACCAACTGCAGGACGGGCACCAGCATCCATAGCTCTTCCATATTCAACACGGTGAACTCTTGAAACGCCTGAATATACGCGGTGAAGCTGGGCTCACGAAACTGATATCCAGCGGCCGCGAGATAGTCCTCGGCCAGCTCAGCTATTCTTGGCACAACCCTGCCTGCGGAAGAGGAAGAACGGACCTGGGGAATCTTGCGGCGCAGGTTAAAGGTTAACGTTATGTCTTGCAGACCCTCTTCCAGCAGCCGGGTATTGTCGTACAGCCAGCGAAAGTCATCGGAAACGATTTTCGGACGCGGCGATTCCAGGGCCGCCAACAGCGGCTTCAAAGTGCGAGAGAGGGCCCGGCAGCGGGCGTGAAACGGCCGGAATACCCGTTCTCCCGGAAGCCATGCCAGTTTGTGGGCCAGTTCAGCACCTCGCAAGCGCAGCGCAGAAGTATCGGGCGCCGTTGCCTTCGAAGGCTGGGGCGTGTGCCCTTCGTTTTGGGCACTGGCGAGTTCGAGGTCGGTATTCTGTGGCATCGAATGTCCTAGCGATAGCTGGAGGCCTGCATCTCGAACATTTCCGCGTAACGCCCACCCAGGCTTGCCAGTTGGTCGTGACTTCCTTCTTCCGCAATCTTGCCGTTTTCCAGCACTACGATGCGGTCTGACATGCGCACGGTAGAAAACCGGTGCGAAATTAAGAGAGAAGTTTTCCCGGCAGTCAATTCGGCGAATCGCCGGAAAACCTCGAACTCGCTGCGCGCGTCCAGCGCGGCCGTCGGTTCGTCGAGGATCAGGAGCTGCGCGTCGCGGAGATAAGCACGGGCCAGCGCAATTTTCTGCCACTCGCCGCCCGAGAGATCGACACCCTGATCAAAACGCCGGCCCAGCATCTGTTCATAGCGCTGCGGCAAATGGCCGATCAGCTTGTCCGCCATGCTCTTGCGCGCTGCGGTTTGCAGCAGGTCCAGGTTATCCATCTCCTCGACCCGGGCAACCGCGATGTTTTCCCGCGCAGTCATTTCGTAGCGCATGAAATCCTGGAAGATCACGCCGATTTCGCGATGCAAGTCCTCGAGGTCGTATTCGCGGAGATCGATACCATCCAGCAGAATCTGCCCTTCGGTGGGATCGTAAAGCCGCGTGATCAACTTTACGATGGTAGTTTTGCCCTGGCCGTTTTCTCCGATCAGGGCCACGCGCTCTCCCCGGCGCAGCTGAAAATTCAAGCCGTCAAGAATCAGGCGCGAGCTTTCCGGGTAAGAAAAGGAAACGTTTCGAAATTCAAAGCCGTACTGCATGGGCCGGGGCGCCGGCAGCGCGTTTGGTTTGGAGCGGATGGTCGGCCGCATCTCAAAGAAGGCCAGCAGGTCAGTGAGAAACAGAGCCTGATCGGCAATGCCGGCCAGGGTGGAAAACATCTGCTGGATGTTGCTGCTGGCCTGTTGAATCGCCCCCACCAGAAACGTCATCGCGCCGATGGTAAGGACGCCGCCGACCGTGCGCCAGATCACGAATACATAGGCCGAGTAATAGCCCATGGTGCCGATCATCGACAGAAGAGAGCCTGCAATCAGCTTGCGCCGCGACAGAGCAACATTCTCTTCGTAAATCTGATCAGACAAACGGGTGAACCGGTCGCTCAGGAAATTCCTGAGCCCGAAAAGCTTCAGTTCCTTCGCAGCTTCTTTACTTCCCCCCAGGACGCGCAAGTAGTCGAGCTGCCGCCGGATCGGCGTCTGGCGGAAATTCTTGGCGTAGCCCAGAAATGCAAAATGGCTTTCTCCAAGGAAAGCGGGAGCTACGCCGACGATCAGCAGCAGCATGAGCCAGGGGGAGTACAAGAGGATCGACACCGTGAATGTCAGCGTGGTGATCGCCTGCTGGATCAATCGTCCAATCGCCTGAATCATTCCCAGCCGGTCGGTCGCCTGTACGCGTGCCCGCTCCAGGCGATCATAAAAAACTGGATCCTCATAGGCCAGGAGGTCCAGCCCGGCCGCATGATTCATCACTCGAATGCTGACGTGGCGGGTGTACTTGTCCGCCAGCAACGAGTCGGAATAGTCGATGGCCCGGGCCAGAATGCTGGTCACAACGGCAAGCGAAAATTCCGCCACAACCAGCCACCAGAATCGGGTTTGGACCGGCTGGTGTGTCGTGACAGCATGCACGATCGCATCAATGATCAGCTTGGTGATCCACAGAAGTATGACAGGCAGGACCGAGGCGAAGAGGCGGGAAACCAGTCCGAACACGACCACGGCCGGTCCGGAATCCCACACGATTTTCAGGACGGCCGGTACGTTACGCAGCGCCGAGAGGCGCTCTCGCCATCCCATCGAGACACTTTGCTGCTCTGCCATTGTTTACCGCTTGCAAGTCTTACCCAAATTGTCCGCCGAGCGAAGTGGCAGAAAGCGCTGGAGATTGATCGTATCGGCTTTATTCACCCGGATCGCCCCCATCAAAGATGCTGAAACCGTCTCCAAGGTTTTGTCGCGAGACAGTCTTACCAGTTACAGGGTTCGCTGGTTACCGCATGTACAACCAGTATACCGCGAAATCGGCCTGATTCAGGTCAGCCGGTCTTTGCGCGGTAATTCGCACAGTTGTCACAAGATTCGCACAATTCCGAGGAACAATATACGGGAAATACCCGATGGACAGCTCGCGTCCGAGGTCGAGAAGAGTGCTCAAGAAGCTAGTGGACGGACTCTCCCGCGTAATATCCCTTTCGCGTGCGCACCGTCAGTGGGCCGTAGCCGGGAGCCTGCGCGGTTACCTGGACGGTGCGGTATCCCGACGGTTGCGGGTTGGTTGATTTGTACCCGATCGCATATCGGCTTCGTATGTCATGCCCGATGGTTTGGCTGATGTCGTCCAGCTGGTCCAGACTGGACGGAAAGAACGCCGCGCCTCCAGTGCTATCCGCCAGGTTCTGCAAGGTGACGCGATCCTGCGCCTCGAGTCCGCTCCCGAGTAAGCCGATGGCATACAACGTCGGCCCATTCTGCTGTTGCAATCGCAAGCGGGCCTGTTGCAAGGTCTCGCGGCTGGCATTATCCCTGCCGTCCGTAATCACGAGCAAAACCTTGTTTTCGAGGTCCGGGTTATTTTTCAGATGGACCGAGGAGGCCACGATGGCATCGTAAAGCGCCGTGCTGCCTTGCATGGAAACCCGCTGCAACGCTTCCCGTACCAGGTTGGCATCAGAAGTGAAGTCCTGGTCGAGATAACTGTCTTGACTGAAGTTGACGACGAAGACCTCGTCTTGCGGATTGCTTTGGCGAATCAGGTTGAGTACCGCCTGATTCACGCTGTTTCTTTTCTCACGCATGGAGCCGGAGTTGTCGATCACAATTCCCAGGGCCACGGGAACATCCTCGCGGTGAAATGATGTGATCTGCTGCCGGATTCCGTCCTCCAAGATGGAAAACGCATTTCGATCGAGATTGGGTACCAGGTGCCGCTGCTCATCGACTACAGTGGCATGCAGGACAACCTCCTGGACCTCCTTCTTGAATACAAATGTGCCGGCGTCCTGGTCGGGCGGTGCCTCATTGGGGTTCGCGGAGGGAAGAGTGCCACTATTCGGAGCCGTCGATTGCTGCCCGGCAGGTGTCGTAGCCGGCGGCGCGGGAACGGGTGGAGAATTCTGCAACTGCGCTGGTGCGAGTGAGACTGTGCAAAGCACAATCACTGCGACTGCCTGGATGGAGCCCCCGCGCGAAAATGAGATCATAGACGAACCTTCCGAGTCGCCAGCGCTGACAGCCTCAAGATGCCGCTGGGTCGGGTACGGTTGGCTGAATCCATTGCACCCAAGGGTGCTCTGGGCGCATCGGCAGGTTCTCCAACGCAAATTTTCCTGTTTGCGGCCCCAATTGCCCGGTGTGCTTCCGTCAAGTGCTTATCCAGCATCAAATGTGCGATTGGCACGATTCTTGCTGTTGCAGGAAGAATGAGGCCTAGATCATGCTGAGTCTCCATGTTGAAAACGTAGATGATGTGGCCATCCTCGAATGCCAGGGCAGAATCGTCCGCAGTGAGGCCGCATTCAAGCTTCGCCAGGCAGTGCTTTCACAGAAACATGCCCGCGTAATTTGGCTCGATCTCTCGGAGGTGTCAGCAATCGAAGGAGGAGGCCTGGGCATGCTGCTGTTCTTGCAGCGGTGGGCTCACGAACACGACATCCAACTCAGGCTTTTCAATCCGACCAAGCCGGTTAAAGACCGGCTGGAGGCAGCGGCATCGGTCCCAGGTTTTGAGATGGTTGCATCAGAGGATATGCGGGCTCTGCTGGCGCGATAAACCTTCCCCTCATCGGAACTCTAAATAAAGACTGAGAAATACAGGGAACCCTGTATTCGCGGGGGAGAGGGGGGTGGACTAGAATTTCTGCGGTGCAGCGTGCATGGAGTCGATTGAGCCTTCCCCTCTGGCCAAGCGCATGACAATTCGTATTGTGATTGCCGATGACCATCCGGTGGTGAGGCAGGGGCTGAAGAGTCTGCTGCGCGAGCGTGCGGGGTGGGAAGTGATCGGGGAAGCGGCGGACG
>Ga0335078_10004467_pt1 | contig 20724 bp, 16 predicted proteins | sample Lox_Sample_32_FD_206711 | JGI IMG/M metagenome (GOLD analysis project Ga0335078, IMG submission 206711) | Soil microbial communities from Loxahatchee National Wildlife Refuge, Florida, United States - Lox_Sample_3.2 | ecosystem: Environmental > Terrestrial > Soil > Wetlands | place: USA...
CCCAGGCGCGCTAGCCCCAGGCGCGCTAGCCGCCGGCGGGGCGGGCGGTGACCCGCGTGACCGGGTGCGGCCTCAGGCTGCGCGGTGGGCAGTCGCCCGCCGTGGCGGGCCGCGCCCGGGTGCCGCGTTGCTCGACGGGTCACGTACTCCCGGTGGCGGGATCATACGTCTTACTCACGAGCCAGCGAGGTTCCTGCTGATCCTGGGTTCTGCCGACCAGTAGTTGCTGCGGCCTCGCATGGGTGAGAGATCAGGAGCCGCACGTGCGGACGTCCACAGGCGCCGACCTGACCGAGTCGGCTGAGCCGGACCTGGCGCACCAGCCCGCCACGGGCATCGCCCGCGGCGCCGCGCTCGTCGCCGGGCTCACCGTGCTGTCCCGGCTGATGGGGCTCGTCCGCACGCTGGTGTTCTCGCAGAGCGTCGGCGCGAGCTGCCTGGGGGCGGCGTACGTCACCGCCAACCAGGTGCCCAACCTGATCTATGAGCTGGTCCTGGGGGGCGCGCTGACGAGCGCCATGGTGCCGGTACTGGCCCGGTCGGCCGCGCTGGCGACATCTGACCCGGCGGAAAAGGCGCGGGTCGCCAGCATCACCTCAGCGCTGCTGACCTGGTCGATCCTCATCTTGGTGCCGCTGACCCTGGTGATCATGGCTGTCGCCGGTCCGATCGCCTCGCTGCTTACCCCCGCCAACGCGAACACGCAGTGCGCCCATGCCGAGGTGGTCGCCACCACGGGCAGCATGCTTCGGGTGTTCGCCCCGCAGGCAGTGCTGTACGGGCTGTCGGTGGTGCTTTTCGGGCTGTTGCAGGCCTACCGCCGGTTCACCGCCCCCACCCTGGCGCCACTGGTCTCCAGCCTGGTGCTCATCGCCGCCTACCTGGCGTTCGTGCCGCTGGACAAGGGGCTCCCGCTGGGCCGGCTGCCGGCCTCGGCTGAGCTCGTCCTGGCGGGGGGCACCACGCTGGGCATCGCGGCCCTGGTGCTGGTCGCACTGATCCCGGTGTGGCGGCTGCGGCTGCGGCTCCGGCCGGTACTGCGGTTCCCGCCCGGGGTGGCGCGCCGGGCCGGCGGCCTGGCCATCGTCGGCATTGTCGAGCTGATCGCCATTGACCTGTCCAGCCTGGTAGCGATCGCCCTGGCCAACGGGCGCGGGGACACCGGCGCGATCGTGATCTTCAACTACGCCGGGCAGGTGTTCAACACCATGGCCGCGGTGCTGGCCGGGGCGATCGTCATCAGCGCGTTCCCGGTCCTGTGCGCCCGCGACGGGGCCGTGTTCGACCAGGCCAGCGCCGGATCGACGCGCGCGGTCTTGCTTGCGTCCTGGCTCGGTACGGCCGTGATCGCGGCGATCACCGTGCCCGCGGCCCACGTTCTGGCCCGGCAGCCCGGCCAGGTACCGCAACTGATACAGGGGTTCGCGCTGATGGCGCCCGGCCTGGCCGGCATCGGCGTGATCACGAACCTGTCGCGGGTGATGTTCGCCACCGGACGGCTCAAGATCGCAGCGGCCGCGCTGGCCGGAAGCTGGCTGCTGGTGATCGTGGCCGACGTGGTGCTGGCCGAACTCGCCCCAGCCCGCCTGGTGGTAGCCGCACTGGCCCTGGGCACCACGATCGGCCAGACCCTGGTGGCGATTCCGCTGGTGATAGTCACCGGCCGGACCTGCGGCAAGGCGGCCGTGCGCGGGGTTGGCCGCAGCGCGCTGGCCGGGCTGGCCGCGGCGGCCGTGGGCGCCGCGGCCGGTGCGGCCGTGAGCATGGCGCTGCCCGTCAGCCATAAGCTGCTGGCCGCTGGCATCGCGATGCTGGCGGCGGGCTGCGCCATCGTCGCGTTCGGGGTGGTCGCCTTCATCCTGGACGACGGTGACCTGCGGACGGCTCTGGCCCGCCTGCGGCAGGTCGCGATGCCGCGCCGCCCGGTCCGGCAGCACGTTGCGTGATGCCGACCCGACCTGACCGCGGGACCGGCGCGGAAATGGCATCCCGGCTTGTATCACGGTCGGGCCGTCGCGGATCTTGTGGGGTGCGGCAGGTGGCTCCACGGAAGGAAGCCTTGTGAACGTCCTCCCCGTCCCCCGCATTCACGGTGCGCTGCTGTTCCGGCCGGTTCCGCACGCGGATGAGCGCGGCTTCTTCTGCCGCACCTTCGACGCGGACGTGATGCGCGCGGCCGGTATCGACCCGGGCGCGTTCCTCCAGGACAGCCTCTCCCGGTCGGCGCGCGGTGTGGTCCGCGGCCTCCATGTGCGCCGCGGGCAGGGAGAGGCCAAGCTCGTGCGGTGCTCGTACGGCGCGATCTTTGACGTTGTCGTGGACCTGCGGCCGGCCTCGCCGACGTACCGCAACTGGGAGAGCTTTGAACTGCGCGACGAGGAGCAGGTCTCGCTCTACGTCCCGGCTGGCTGCGCGCACGGGTTCCAGGCCCTCACCGAGCCCGCGGACGTGTCCTATCGCATCGACCGCGCGCACGACCCTGCCGAAGACGTGACGATCGCGTTCGATGACCCCGAACTGGCCATCCCGTGGCCGCTTCCCGTGGCCGCGATGTCACCGCGGGACCGGGTGGCTCCGTCCCTGGCGGTTGCGGCCCGGTCCCTGACCTGAGCCGGCGGGCGGTCGCCGGCCGCAAGAGGACCGCCCGCCGGACGGCCTCCGGCGCTACCTGATCTTCCTCAGGAGAAAGCTGGAACGGCGCCGGACGCCGTCCTCGGGATCTGCCGCCGCGGCGTCCTCGCGGTGCGCTTCCATGGCCGTGCGGGGGACTGGAGCCGACTGGGATTGCTTCAGCGGTTCCCACCAGCGGCGGTTCTCCTGGTACCAGCGCACGGTCTCCTTGAGCCCCTCACTGAACGGGATCTGCGGAGCATAGCCCATGCCGCGCAGCAGCGAGTCGTCCAGTGAGTACCGCCGGCCGTTCCCCGCGCGGCCCCCGACCCGGACCACGCGGTCCCAGCCGGCCCCGCAGCAATCGAGCAGGGCCTGGGTCAGTTCCACGCCGGAAAGCTCCACATCACCGTTGATGTGGTAGACCCGCCCCGGCTGGCCCTTCTCCACCACCAGCTGGATGCCCCGGCAGTGGTCGTCGACATGCACCCAGCCGCGGACGCTCAGGCGGCCACCGGACAGCGCGACCTTCAGCCCGGCCAGCAGATTGGTGACATACAGCGGGATGACCTTCTCGGGGTGCTGGTAGGGACCGAAGTTGCTACAGGACCGCGTGATGCTGACGTTCAGCCCGTGAGCCCGGGCATAGGCCGCCGCGATCAGGTCGCCGCCGGCCTTGGCCGCGGAATACGGCGAGCCCGGCTCCAGCCGCGCGTCCTCGGCGCACGACCCCGATGCGACGCTGCCATAGACCTCATCGGTGGAGACCTGCACCACCCTCGCGACCTTCGCGTCCAGGCATGCCTGCAGCAGCGTCTGAACCCCGGCCACATTGGCGGCCACGATGCCGGATGCCCCCTCGACCGACCCGTCGAGATGCGTCTCCGCCGCGAAGTTGACCACCACGTCGTGGCCGGGCACCACCGAGGCCAGCAACGCCCCGTCGCCGATATCCCCGCGCACGAACGAGAACCGCGGGCTGCCCGCGACCGGCTCCAGGTTCGCCAGGTTCCCCGCGTACGTCATCTTGTCCAGCACGGTCACCTGGGCATGATCGTAACCGGGATAGCCGCCCCCGAGCAGGGTCCGCACATAATGCGACCCGATGAACCCCGCCCCGCCAGTAACCAGGATCCTCATGAATTGCTCCCCCACGTCATGCCTGATAAGCAACACCCTGGCCCCGTGCCCACGAATACTAGACGCACCACTGCAGACGGAGGATTACCGGGACTTGCCGTCCCAAATCATGCGAGCTTGGCACTCAGGCAACCGTGCGCGGGCCCGGGCCCTCAGGCTCCGGCCAGCGCAGGCGCCTAGGACTTGCAAGGCCAGGACCTGGGCGTTTGCGCGAACGGTCAACCTCCAGATCGCCAGACCCGGCGGTGCGGCCGGGAGATGACCCCTCGGCGAGGCATCGAGGGGCTGCCGGATACCCCAGACCCGGTGGCCGGGAAGCCGAGGCTCAGTATTCTCTGGAAACTCTTGATTCCCTCAGGGAAACCTGGACGTAGACGCGTCATCACCGGATACGCCGGACGGAAGCCGCATAATAACCCGGCCCGATATTCATCACGGCCGTATTTTCTGCGAAATGCTTGTCCTGGCCATCCGCTGTTTACGCTGCCGACGGCGGCGGGACAGGGACGGCGGTCTGGCGCCCTGACGGGTCAGGCGTTCCAGAGCTCGAGGAACTTCTCGTCCTTGGCCCCGACCGCTTCCCGGAACATCGGATGCAGTTCCAGCGCCGGCGAGTACTTGCTGGCCGGAACCTCCCGGCCGAGCGCCTCGGCCATCGCGCGGACGTGGTGCGGGCCAGCCCCGCAGCAGATCCCGACGTAGTCCACCCCGAGGTCGCGGGCGGCGCGCGCGAAGTCAGCCATCTCGAACCGCGTGCACCCGAATGGCTCCAGCGCCAGCGGGAAGACCCGGTCCGCCCCTGCCGACCGCAGCGACTGCATCGTGGGCGAGGTCGCGTCCGTGCGGTAGGGCACCGGCTGGGCGGCGACCGGGCCGTCGACCGCCTCCCGGATCCTGGCCATCAGCGGCAGCATCGACGTCGGCCCGCGGTCGCAGTTCATCCCCACGATCGTGGCCCCGTGCCCGGCCAGGATGCGGCACGCCTCGACGTAGTCGAAGCCATCCCTGGTGTGCGCGGGCTGGGTGGCGGCCAGCGTCACCATCGACGGCAGGCCGAGATCCTGGATGACCTCCAGCGCGATCAGCGCCTCGCCCAGGTAGTCGTTCGTCTCGGAGATCACGAAGTCGATGCCCTCGTCCGCCGCCCAGCCCAGCTGCTCGGCGTACATCGCGCGCACGACGGCCCGGGTGGACGCGTCGTCCGGGTCGTAGGCCCAGGTGTTGCAGACGTTGCCGGCCACCAGCGCGCCGCCCTCGGCCGCCACCGCGCGGGCGATCCGCACCGCCTGCCGGTTCATGGCCTCCAGGTCACCCTCCCGGCCGACGTCGCGCAGCTTCTCACGGTGGGCGTAGTACGTGAGCGCGACCATCACGTCCGAGCCCGCGCGCAGGAACTCACGATGCAGCTGGGTCACCGCCTCCGGGAAGTCCAGCACGACCTCCGGGACGTACGGGCCCGCCTTGATATAACCGCGGCGTTCCAGCTCGAAGACGTAGCCCTCAGCGCCGACGACGGTGCCCTGCCGCAGCCGCTCCGCGATCCCTGGCCTGCTCATGCTGCCGTACCTCCGATCCCGTCCCTGTCATTCCGGCCGCCGGCGAACCGGCCGGGCGCGAAACGACGGATGTCGTACACGGTCCCCTGCTGCAGGGCGAGCTGGGCCAGCACCCGGCCCGCCCACGGCGCGAACTTGTAGCCCGTGCCCCGCCACCCCACGCCGGTAAAGACGCCGGTCACGGCGGGGACCGGCCCCAGGATAAAGTCGTCGTCGGCCACCAGGTCGTAGAAGCAGACATCCGCGCCGCTGGCCTCGGCGACGTCGACCACCTCGGCACCGCGCAGCGACGGCATGCACTCGTCCACGAAGTCTTCCACGCTGGCGATCCGGGTCTGGGCCGCGCGCGCGACGCCGGGCGGGTTATAGAAGCCGATCTTGACGCCGGGGGTTCTCCCCTCGTACAGCGGATGCCCGTAGATCCCGACATCCAGGTAGGCGAAGACCGGCAGCGCCCGCTCGGTGAACCGGTCGCGCTGCCCGGCCGGGGGGATGAAGTACTTGGACTGCGAGGGCCGGTCGGGCCGCAGCGGGAACCGGACCGAGCAGCCCGGCAGCAGATCGAGCACGCCGTTCGTGCCGAGGCCGGCGGTGACCACCAGGACGTCGGATTCCACGTCGCCGGCGTCGGTGCGGACGGCCCAGGCCCGGCCGGCCCGGGTGATGCCGCGGATCGCCGCGCCCTCGGCCACCCGCACGCCCCGGGCGCGCAGCGCCGCCTGCAGGAACCTGGTGGCGGCCGGCACGTCGACGAGTCCGGCCTCCACGTCCAGCCTGCCCGCGTCCGCGGCGAACTGCGGGTAGCGCCGGCGCAGGCCCGCGGCGGAGAAGGCCTCGCGGCGCAGCTGCAGCTGCTCGAGCACGGCGTAGCTGCGGAAGGCGTAGCTGCTGGCCAGGTCGGGGGTCACGGTGCGCTTCGCGAGGTTCAGGCACCCGCAGTCGACCAGCAGCGGCTCGCCGGACTGCGCCTGCAGGTCCAGCCACAGCCGCCGCGCCTCGTAGGCGAGCCGGGCGTACTCCGGATCCAGGTAGTCGTTGCGGGCCGACCGGGTGAGCGAGAACGACGCCGTGGCCGGATCACCGACCCGGGTCTTCTCCAGGACCGTCACGGCCGCGGCGAGCGGCGCCGCATAGTAGGCGGTCATCAGCCCCATGACCCCGCCCCCGATGATCGTCAGGCGCTTCCCGCTGATCTCGGCCACGACCACTCCTCCCCTTGATCCTCTCCCCGGGCGCGGCCCTGGCAGGCGCGTGGCTGCCCGCTGGCCCGGGCCGTCCCGCCGGAATTCCGGCGCGCCGGGACGCCGGGGCCGGCCCGGCCCGGCCCGGCCCCGGCGATCGCGGCATGCGGGCTGGCTAGCTCCCGAAGCTCACGTTCTGGCCGGTGACGGTGCCCACCAGGCCGGACGGCGTGACGCTGATCGACTGGATGGACAGGCCCATCGGCAGCGACGGGAGCGGCACCGTGATGTTCCCGATCCCGTTCAGCAGCGACGAGGTCAGCCCGCTGCTGGAGACGAGCTGGATGCTGATCTCGTTGTGGTCGGTCCTGGTCACCCGCCAGACCGCGGTGCCGCTGGTGACCAGCAGGTTCAAGGTTGCCTTCACCTCGTCGTCGCCCGCCCGGGACAGGCTCAGCCCGGCTCCGGCCAGCGATCCCAGCGCGCCGGCCTGCGAGGTCATGGCGTTGGCGAGGGCGGCGAAGGTCACGGTCATCGTCCCGTTGAGATGGCTCACGGTGCCGCCGTTGAACGAGGAGTCGACGTGCACGCCGGTCATCGTGGCGTCGATCGACTGGATCAGCAGCGGCCCCTCGGTGATGTTGCTGGAGCTGATCTGGATGTCGGAGAAGTTCCGGCTGATGACCTGGGTCAGGAACGGGAAGCCCTCGATCGACACGCTGGGTTTCTTGGGGAACCCCTGCTGCTGGATCTCCGACGCCACCTTGCTCTCGGCGAACGCCCGGGCCCCGAAGTCCAGGGCGACCAGCAGGCCGATCACCACGATCAGCACGATGATCACTGTCCGGAGCCGGTGCCGGGAACGCGGTGTGGTGGCGGCGCGGTCGTAGCCGGTGTATCCGGTCACGGCAGGCTCCCTAGGTCGATGGCCTGCAACTGGCCAGATCCGAAATCGGTGGAAAGCAGGGTCTTCCCGCCCGGTTCCACCGCGAGCTCGCGCGGCTTCACTCCGGTGGTGATGAAGCCCCGCACGGCGCCGGCCTGGCCCTGCAGCGCCTGCTGGGTGCTGATCAGGGCGAGGTTATCAGCCCCCGACGCGCCGCGGAGGTTGGCGTCGGCGACGATGATCTCGTTGCCGCCGTCGACGAAGGACAGGCCGAGCGGGGTCTGGCCCACGCTGACCCGGGCAATGAGTGACCGGGCGGGATCGCTGAGCAGCCTGGCTGCCGAGAACGCGACCAGCGCGTTGCTGTCCCGGTCGGTGACCCATACATCGGTCCCGTCCGCGGACACGATCACGCGCGCGGGAGCGCAGCCCGCCGCGGCCGATGACTGCAGGGCGTGCTGCGGTTCGCTCTCGGCCTTGCTCTCGTCGACCACGTACAGCCGCCCGTTCTGGCTTTCGCCGGTCACGTACAGCCAGCGGCCGTCGGGTGATTGCGCCATCGCCTGCGGCTCCGACGCCGCCCCGAGCTGGATGAACCCTTTGAATCCGGCCTGCCCGAACCCGCCCGCGATGGCTTCCCGCAGGTTGAAGACGGCCACCTCACCGTCGTTCTGGAAGGTGATGAACGCGAACTTGCCGTCCGCGGAGACCGCGACTTCATTGGACGGGTTGCCGGGCGGTCCGGCGAGGGTGCCGACAATCGCGCCGGCTCCGTCGCCGGCCTCGGCCCTGGCCGCGCTGATCACGTAGGCGCCGCTACCCTCGGCGGCGAGGACGTACTGGCCGTCGGGGGTGATCGCCTCGGTCTTCTTCGCCCCGGACGCGGGCACGGTCGCGACCTGTGCCGGCGCCAGCGAGCCGCCGTTGGTGCTCAGGACAGCTACCTCATTGCCCAGCGCCACGAACGTGAACCTGCCGTCCGGGGTGACGACGACGCCGAACGGGTTATTGCCCAGGCCGACCGAGTGGCTACGGACCTGTGAGAGCCGCTGCGCGCTTGCGACCGCGGCCGAGCACCCCGGGGGCTGGATCGCGGCAGCCAGCCCGCCGCCCGTGCCGCCGCTGCTGGTGACACCGCTGTGATGCAGGGCGGCATAGGCGCCTCCCGCCACGCCGATCACCACGACCACGCCGGCCACGGCCATGAGGGCGCGCGATTGCCACCACGGACGCGGCGCCGGGGGCGCGATGACCGCCCCGGCGTGCGGCCACGAGCCGGGCCCGGCCGCGCCGGACGCCTCCCGGTAGTCGGGCGACGTCGAGTGACCGGATGGCGCGCGGTAGTCGCGCGAGGCCCGGTAGTCCGATGATGACCGGTAGTCGGGCTGGTCGGGCGCGGACCACCCGGGCGGCCAGGACGCGGGCCCGGGCGCGGCCGACGGCGACGGCTCGGTCAGCCCCGGCCGGGTCGACCGGGCCTCGGGAACCTGCGCGGCCTCGGTCGGCGGGCCGGCCTCCGCGCGCGCCCAGGACGGCCCAGAAGGGGCCGATGGGCCGGAAGAGCCGGAAGAGCCGGTCGTCGGCCCGGAGGCCGCCGCCGCCGGCATTTCCGCGCCGGGCGCGGAAATCGCGGGCGCGGAGGGCGCGGGAGGCACCGACGGTACGGCGCCCGCGGCGGTGGGCGGCGGCCCGGCCGGCGCCGGGCCGGCCGACACCTCGCCGGCCGAGGCCTCGCCGGCCGACATCGCGGGCAGGGCGACCTGGGTAGGGGTCGGGGACGCCGGCGGCCTGGCCGCGGGCCCGGAATCGGCCGCCCGGAGGCCGAGCGAGTCGCGCAGGGCGGCAGCGAACTCACCGCAGGTCCCGAAACGGTCCGCCGGCTCCTTGGCCAGGGCCCGGTTCATCACCGCGTCGACGGCCACGGGCAGGTCGGGCCGCCGCTGGCTCAGCCGCGGCGGCGGCTCGGACAGCTTGGCCCAGACGACGGCCAGCCCTCCGTCCCGCTTGAACGGCGGCGTGCCGGACAGCAACTCGAACGTGGCGCACGCGAGCGCGTACTCATCGGCGCGGCCGTCGACCGGGTGGCCCTCGACCTGCTCGGGCGCGACGTAGTCGAGGGTGCCGAGGAACTGGCCCTGGGAGGTGAGGGCGGTCTGCGCGAGCGACTGCTTGCTGAGCCCGAAATCGGACAAATACACATGATCCTGGCGACCGCCGCCCGCGGTGGCGTCCAGCAGCATGTTGCCGGGCTTCACGTCACGGTGCACGAGCCCGCGGGCGTGCGCGGCGTCCAGGGCCGATGCCACCTGGGAGACGATGTCGGCGGCCCGCGCCGCCGGCAGCGGGCCCACGGCGTCGAGCAGCGTGCGGACGTCCCGGCCGTGGACGAAGCGCATGGCGATGAACAGGACGCCGCTCGCCTCGCCCGCGTCGAAGACCGGGATGATGTTGGGGTGGTCGACGGCGGCCGCGGCCCTCGATTCACGGATGAACCGCTGCCGGAACGCCTCGTCCAGCGCCAGCCCGGGCGCCAGGATCTTCAGCGCTACGTGCCGGTCCAGGCGCGGATCGTACGCGCGGTAAACGACGGCCATCCCGCCCCGGCCTATCTGCTCTTCGAGCCGATAGCCAGCAATCTGCGAGCCAATGGCAAACTCACTGATAGCCGAGGGAAACTCGTCGCCCACCGCCGCTCCTCCAATCACCTGTGACGGTATCCGAAACCGGGCAGGAACGGGACGGTTGTGCGGACGCCTGCTGTCACCTCGCGCCGGGATCCTCAGCAGGCAAATATGTCACGAACCGGGCGCGGCCAGGTCAGGCAGATGTTTCTTTGGCCCACATCGCTCTACAGTTATCAGATGACGATCGAGCGGGAGATCTCGTCTAATGCGCCGGCGCTTGTCGTCCGGACGCAGGGGTCGGATCGCAGCCTGGAGGCCGGGCCCAGCTACAGCATCGGCCGCAACCCGGAATCGGACATAGTGGTCGATGAGGCTCGCGTGTCCTGGCGGCACGCCGTGCTCAGGCTCGAGGGCGCGACCTGGCTGCTGGAGGACGCCGGCAGCACCAACGGGACCTACCTCGGCGCCCAGCGGGTGCAGCGCGTGGAGATCACCCAGGACACCGTGCTCCGGCTAGGTCATCCCGACGACGGGCAGCGGCTCTGGTGCTCGGTCGTGGCGCCGCGGCAGCAGACGGCGGTGGCCGCGCCCGTCGCCGCGAACCCGCCGACAGCGGTCGCCCAGTCGCCGCCCGGCGGGCTGCCGGCCGCGGCCTACTCCCCTCCCGCCCCGCCCCAGTCGCCGCCGGGCCCGGCCTACTCGCCCCCGGCTGCCCAGCCGGCCGCGCCGGGCGGCGCACCCCCGTATCAGCCCCCCGCGGGCCGCCCGGTGCCGCCCGCCGCCGGCCCCCCCGCCGCCTACGGGCCGCCCGCGGCCGGCGGCTCGAGCATCGCGCGCCAGCCGAGCGCGATCATGCGGCTGCCGACCCGGGTGCTGCGGATCGGGCGCGCCAACGACAACGAGCACGTGGTGTCCGACCTGAGCGTCTCCCGCTACCACGCCGAGCTGCGCCGGTCCAGCCGCGGCGGGTACGAGATCGTCGACCTCGGCAGCCATAACGGCACGTACGTCAACGGCCAGCGGGTGACCTCCGCCCCGGTGACCGAGGCCGACATCATCGGCATCGGGCCGGCCACGTTCCGCCTCGTCGGCCAGGAACTGCAGGAGTTCATCGACACCGGCGACGTCTCGCTGAACGTGCAGGACCTGACGGTCAAGATCCCCGGCGGCAAGGTGCTGCTCGACCACGTCAGCTTCCCGCTCGGCGAGCGCTGCCTGCTCGGCGTGATCGGCCCGAGCGGCGCCGGCAAGTCGACCCTGCTCGGCGCGCTGACCGGCATGAAGCCGGCCGGCGAGGGCCGCGTGCTGTACGACAATCGCGACCTGTACCAGGACTACGCCGAGCTGAAGCACCGGATCGGCCTGGTGCCGCAGGAAGACATCATGCACACGCAGCTGTCCGCCCGCCGGGCGCTGCGCTACGCGGCCGAGCTGCGATTCCCGAAGGACACCAGCGCCAAGGAACGCAACCAGCGGGTCGACGAGGTGCTCGGGGAGCTCGGACTGAGCCAGCACGCTCAGACGCGCGCCGAGTCGCTGTCCGGCGGCCAGCGCAAGCGGGTCAGCGTGGCGCTGGAGCTGCTCACCAAGCCCTCGCTGCTGTTCCTGGACGAGCCCACGTCCGGCCTGGACCCGGGGCTGGACAAGTCGGTCATGGAGATGATGGCCGGGCTCGCCCACGACGGCCGCACGGTGATCGTGGTCACGCACAGCGTCGCCAACCTCGACCTGTGCGACCGCCTGCTGGTGCTGGTGCCCGGCGGCAAGGTGGCGTTCTTCGGGCCGCCGCGCGACGGCCTGCGCCACTTCGGCCAGCCGGGCTGGGCCGAGGTCTTCCAGGCGTTCGAGGCCGAGCCCAACCGGGACTGGGCCGGGGAATTCCGCCGGTCCCCGCTCTGCGCGCAGTACGTGACCGGGGAGATGGCCGCCGCCGCGGCCACCCCGGCCCGCCGGACCGGCCAGGCCGCGCCGCCGCCGCGCCGCCGTAACCACCTGTCCCAGCTGTCGACGCTGTGCCGGCGCTACCTGGCGGTGATCGCCTCGGACCGCGTCTACCTGGGGTTCCTGGCCGGGGCCCCGATCGCCCTGGCGGGGATCCTGCAGCTGGTCTCGAATAAACAGGGCCTGGCCGGGGCGCCCGGCACGAACAGCAACGCCGAGGAGGTGCTGCTGATCCTGGCCATCGGCGCCTGCTTCACCGGGGCGCTGAACTCGATCAGGGAGATCGTCAAGGAACGGTCGATCTACACCCGAGAACGCGCCGCCGGGCTGTCGTCCGGCGCTTACCTGTGGTCCAAGCTGCTGGTCCTCGGCGTGCTGAGCGCGGTGCAGGCCGCGCTCATGACCGTGATCGGGCTGGCCGGCAAGCCGCTGCCGCCCCAGGGATCGCTGCTCAAGAGCTTCCCGCTGGTCGAGCTGGTGCTGGCCATGGCCCTGCTCGCGATCGTGTCGATGACCCTGGGCCTGCTGATCTCGTCGGCGGTCAGCACGTCGGAGAAGGGCCTGCCGCTGCTGTTCATCATCGTGATGGCGCAGGTCGTCTTCACCGGGGGAGTGTTCCCGATCAACGGGAAGGTGGGCCTGGAGCAGGTCGCGTGGCTGTCCCCGTCGCGCTGGGGCTTCGGCGCGGTCGCCTCCACCTCGAACCTCGCGGTGATCACGCCCGCCACCAAGCCGGACCCGCTCTGGGACCACACCGCCAGCGCCTGGCTGCTGGACATGGGCATGATGCTCGTGCTCGCGGTGGTGTTCTCCTTCATCACCTACCGGCGGCTGAAGGGACGGAACCCGGCCCGCCGCTGACGCCGGCCCGGCTGCCCGGGCCGCCGCCGCTGGTGGCCGTCCCGGCTCTTATCCGCCCCCGCCCCCGAAGAACCCGCGGCCGCCGAGGTCGTACGGCCGCAGGTAGGGGTAGGGCCGGTAGCTGACGAACGCCGGCGCGGTGGCGACGAGCTGGCTGCCGGAGGAGAACACGTTGTCGGACGCCCCCAGGGCCGTGGCCGTGGCGTTCATGCTCGACGGCTGCAGCGCCTGGTCGTCCCAGCGCCCCGTGGCGAGCCGGCGGAGCAGCGCCTGGGCCGCGGCGATGGTCTCCGCCGGGGTGAACGCGCAGTGCCCGGCCCGGCTGACGAAGATCTGCCGCAGCAGCCCCGAGTCGCCCGCCCGGGCCACGACGCTGGCGTAGGCCTGCTCGTTCTCCGGCACCACGAGCCCGTCGCCGGTGGTGTGCATGGTGAGCACCGGCACCGGCAGGTGCCCGTTGAAGGCGATGTTCTGGGCCAGGTACCGGACGGCCGCCGGGTCGGCGCTGATCCTGGGCGCGCTGTTCAGCGTGGCCAGGTCCTTGACCAGGCTCAGCCCCGCGGCCCGGTACAGCGCGATGACCTCGCGCAGGTCGGCCGACCTGGCCAGGTCGGCGAAGTAGTTCACGCCGGTATTCCAGGACGGGTTGCCGCCGGCCCGGGCCTCCAGCTCGGCCCGCAGCGCGAACACGAACGGGAAGTCGACCTCGGTCTCCCACATGAACTGGTTGCTCTCCTGCGCCGTGTAGTCGGTGGCCCCGGGCTCCGGCGACAGCGGGGTGAACCAGCCGGGCGTGTCGCCGAGCGCGGCCACGAGGGCCAGCCGGGCGCGGCCCTGCGGGGACTGCTGCGCGATGCTGGCCTCCTGCTCGGCCGCGGCCAGGTTCGCCGTCGGGTTGGTGATGTCCACGACCTGCACCGAAGGGTCGATGAACTGCTGGAACGCGAACTCGGCGTCGAGCGCGGTGTTCCAGGTGGCCACGCCGCCGGACAGCACCCCGCACATCGGCAGCGCCGCGCTGAACCGGTTCGGGTAATCCTGGATCAGGCCGGCGGTGATGATGCCGCCGAGGGAGTGCCCCCAGGCGATCGTCCGGGCCGGGGTCCCGACCTGCTCGTCGAAGACGTTGAGGGTGCTGATCTGGTCGGGCAGCGCCTGCTGGATCGCCCAGCCGGTGCTGGCGTACGACGATCCGGCCAGGGCGTAGCCGTGGCTGAGCAGCCAGCCGCCGGTGATCGGGTCGCCGACGTCGGTCGCCGGGTTCGGTGACCCCGGCGTCACGTAGCCGTGGCTGTACAGGAACAGGGTGCAGTTCCAGTTGGCCGGGACCTGGATCAGGTAGGTCGCCCCGTCCGCGAGCGTGCCGTTCAGCGTCTGGGCCGTGGTGGCGCAGGAGCCAGGCCCGGCCGAGGCGAGCGAGGGCGCCGCCGCCGGGCCCCAGGCGACCACCACCGCCGCGCACGCCGCCAACAGGGAATATCTGCCGATCCGCCGCATGACTCACGCTCCGGTGCGTATCACCATGATCCCGACCTTGTGCTGGACTGTAGCCCGGAACGGACCGCCAGACCAGGCCTGGATCTGCTTTCTCTGCGGCCGGCGCGTCGGGGTGGTGCCGGCGGACGGCGAGGGCATGGTCGTACCCTCGGGCGGCGCCGGGGCCGCCCGAGGGTACGTTCACGAACGGGCTCAGCCCCTGATGTAGACCGGGGTGCCGGGGATCTTGACGAGCGTGTGGAAGAAGTTCGCGATGTCGTAGGGAATCCGGACGCAACCGTGCGAGTCCGGATACCAGGGAACACTGGTGTTCAATTCCCCGTGAATGGCAAATGTCGACCCGATGAAGAACACGGGGTTGTACATCTCTCCCAGCGGCACCTGAATCCAGCCGCGATAGAACCAGATTGTCCGGAAATTGCCGGTCGGGGTGTCCCAGCCGCAGCCTTGCCCGGGAAGGCAGCCGGCGCCGGTGGAAACGTGGCTGATCAGTTCGACCCGGTTGCGGTTGTACAGGACTAGCGTCTCGTTTCTCATATTGACCTCGATCCGCATGCTCCCGCCATGCGGCACGAGGACCTTCGGCGACCGCGGGTGCACGAGCGCCCGTTCGGTGGCGCGGGACACCACATCCTCGTTCGCGCTGTTCACCGGGTATCCCTGGACCTCCTTGAACGCCCACACCGCCTCGAGCGTGTCCAGGCCGAACTGGCCGTCGGCCGGTCCCGGGTAGTACTTCAGCGCGGCCAGGCGCTTCTGCAGCGCGCGCACGGCCGGGCCGTGCATCCCCAGCACCAGCAGCTGGCTGGGCGGGACGTAGGCCGGTGCCGACGAGCGGGCTGCCATGCCGGCGCGGGCCGCCCGCATGCCGGGCGCCGGCGCGGCGGGACTGGCGGCCGCCGCTTGCACCTGGCCCAGCACTAATGCCCCGGCCGCGGCCAGGGCCCCGAGGCCGGCCAGCCACCGCCACGAGAACAGCCACCGCCATGCCGTGTGCCTCATGTGCCACCCCTTACCTGTGCCCGCCTCGCGCCCGTCGCCCGGCTAGGGATCCGTGACGCCCGCCGTCCCTTGCCGACCTAGGTTGGCGTCCTGACGAGGCGGGGTGGTGACCACGCACCGCGCAGGGTTCAGCACGCGCAGACCGATGTCGCTTGGTAGACGCTTTACCCACGCTGGCGGTTGCGGCACCCTGTTGGCCGGGCGAATGTACAATACGCGCCGGCCTGCCGGAAAACCCGGCCGCCACGCCGAACCGTCGCGCGTTCCGGGCCGTTGTGAGCATGGAGGCATGACATCCGGCCGTTCCCGGGAGGTTCGCTTCGTGATGATGAGGAGCCTGCTCGTCGGCGTCGGCGCGCTGGTCACCATCGCCGGGATCGTGTTCACGCTGCAGGGCCTGGGTTACATCGGCGGCAGCGTGATGTCGGGCGTCACGTTCTGGGCCGTCGCCGGGCCGCTGATCGCGCTGGCCGGCATCGCGCTGGCCGCCTTCGGCCTGCGCCGCCGGCGCCCGGCCCGGTAGCGCTGCATCCGCGGGGGCGATGCAGCGCCCGCCTCAGGCCAGCAGGCTGGCCGCCGGGCCGGGCGTGATGCCCAGGTGTGCCCCGTAGGCGGCCGGGTATCAAAGCCGGTGTTCACCTGAGGTTCACCTACCGGGGGATGGGGGCCGGCTGGTGGTCAGCGGACGGCGTGACCGGAAGACCGATGCCACCCTGGAGCGCCTCGCGGATCAGCTGGGCCTGAAGATCCAGCACAAGAACAACGGGAAGGCGGCACTGGTCGGGCCGGACCGCCAGCCTGTCCAGACGTGGCGGGAGGATTACCCCTACCCCAGGCGGCTGCGCCGGGGCGAGTACGAGAAGACCAAGCGCCTGCTGCAGATCGAGCTGCTGAAGCTGCAGCGCTCGGTCCGGGCCCGGCAGGGTCGCCTGGTCATCTTGTTCGAGGGACGGGACGCGGCGGGCAAGGGCGGCACGATCAAGCGGTTCACCGAGAACCTGAATCCCCGCGGCGCGCACGTGGTCGCGCTGGACAAGCCGACCGAGCGCGAGCAGAGCGAGTGGTACCTGCAGCGATACATCTCGCATCTGCCGTCGGCGGGCGAGATGGCCATGTTCGACCGGTCCTGGTATAACCGGGCGGGCGTGGAGCGGGTGATGGGCTTCTGCCGGCCGGACGAGGTCATGGAGTTCCTGCGCGAGGCCCCCGAGTTCGAGCGGATGCTGGCCCGGGACGGGATCATCCTGGTCAAGTTCTGGTTCTCGGTGTCCAGGACCGAGCAGCTGCGCCGGTTCGTGCGCCGCCAGCTTGACCCGGTCAAGCGGTGGAAGCTCAGCCCCACCGACCTGGCCTCGCTGGACAAGTGGGACGAGTACACCCGGGCCAAGGAGTCCATGTTCTTCTACACCGACCTCGCGGACGCGCCGTGGACGGTGGTGAAGAGCAACGACAAGAAGCGGGCCAGGCTCGAGGCGATGCGCTACGTGCTGTCCCGGGTCCCCTACGAGGACCGGGACGAGCGGGCCGTCGGCCGGCCCGACCCGCTGATCGTGGGCCCGGCGCCGCTGCTGCACGAAAGCGGCGAGCGCGACTTAACCAGACCCGCGCAGCGGCAGGCCGGCCGCGCAGGCAGTCCAGGTCAGGGCGCCACCGGGCCGGGCCAGCTCAGCGCCAGCCGGGTATGCCGCCGGTCCAGCAGCAGCTGCCCCGGCCCGGACGGCACCGGGAGCCCGGCCGGGTACGCGGTCACGCTGATGTCCGAGGCCCGGGGCCGTCCCCGCTCGTCCCAGGCCCCGACCCGGCCGGCCAGCCGCCGGGCCAGTTCGCCGCCCCAGGGCCCGAACCCGCGCACCGCCACCTCGAACTCGGCAGGCCCGCGGGCCGCCGCCGGCGGGGGCGGCCGGGCCGGGATGAGCGCGGCCACCCCGAAGTCGCCCGCCCAGTCGGGTTCGCGCACTCCGTCGGACCCGGCCAGGGCCCCGAACGGCAGCAGCGGCAGCGCCCCGCCCCGCAGCGGCCCGCCGCCGGTGATCGTCAGCCGGACCAGCTCCGGCCCGGTGACCGTGATCCACAGGTCCGCGTCGCTCAGCTCGGCCAGGCCGGCCACCAGCACCCCGGTGGGCAGGTCCGCGACCGGGCCGGCCAGCGCGTCGTAGAGCGCGGCCGCGTCCGGGGCCCGGCCGTCGTCGGCCTGGACGTGCAGCCCGGGCTGCGGACCGAACGGGACAAACGGCTCGGGGCTGGCGAAGCAGCCCGCCATGCGGATGAAGCCGCAGCGGCAGGCCGACCGGCTGCGCCAGGGCCCGTCACCGTGCTCCAGGGCGAGGCAGAGCTGGATCCCGCGCAGCGACAGCGGGAGCACCAGGCGCCCGCCCGGGCCGAGCTGCGCCAGCCAGTCCGGCGCGAGGTCCCAGGCGCCGGCGGTGACGATGACCCGGTCATACGGCGCGTAGCCAGGGGCGCCGAAGCCGCCGTCGCCCGCCAGCACGGTGACGTCCGGGTACCCCGCGGCGGCCAGGTTCTCCTTGGCCCTCGCGACCAGGTCGGTGTCGATGTCCACCGTGACCACCGATCCCCGCTCGCCGACCAGGCAGGCCATGAGCGCGGCGTTGTAGCCGGTACCGGTGCCGATCTCGAGCACCCGGTGGCCCGGGACGAGCCCGAGCTGCTCCAGCATGATCGCCATGATCGCCGGCTGGGAAGACGAGCTGAGCGGCAGGCCGTCGGCATCGGTCTTGATCACGAAGGCCTCGTCCTGATAGGCGTCGCTGGCCGACAGCTCCGGCAGGAACAGGTGCCGCGGAACGCTGCGGAACGCGGCTTCCACAGCCGGGCTGGTCAGCCGGCCGCCTTCGCGAAGCTCGTCAACGAGCCTGGCGCGGGCAGCGTCCGGCCCGCCTGCCATCCGCGACCACCTCCCGGCTCAGCCTGCGGCGGCCGCCCGCCGCCTGGCCACCTCATACAGGGCAATCCCCGCGGCGACTCCCGCGTTGAGCGACTCGGCGCCGCCGGGCATCGGGATCCGCGCGAGCATGTCGCACCGCTGCGCGATCAGCCGCGACAGCCCCCGGCCCTCGGAGCCGACCACGAGCACCAGCGGCCCGTCGGCCAGGTCCAGGCCGCCGACCTCGGTGTCGCCGTCCGCGGCCAGGCCGACGGCGAACAGCCCGGCCTCCTGGTAGCTGACCAGGACCGCGGCGAGGTTGCTGGCCTGGGCGACCGGCACCCGGGCCAGCGCCCCGGCGGACGCCTTCCACGCTCCCGCGGTGACCCCGGCGGACCGCCGCGCGGGCACCAGCACGCCGTGCCCGCCGAACGCGGCCACCGAGCGGGCGACCGCGCCCAGGTTCCTCGGGTCGGTGACCCCGTCCAGCGCGACGATCAGCGCGGGCTGCGCGGCGTCGGCGGCCCGCTGGAGCAGGTCGCCGGGATGCGCGTACTCGTAGGGCCGGACCCGCAGCGCGATCCCCTGGTGCACCGCGGCGCCGGCGAGCCGGTCAAGCTCGCCGCGGCCGGCCTCGACCACCGGGATCCCGGCCCCGGTCGCCAGCATGACGGCCTCGCCGATCCGCTCGTCGGCGTCCAGCCGCGGCCCGATGTGCAGCGCGGCCGCGGGCACGCCGGCGCGCAGCGACTCGAGCACCGCGTTCCGGCCCGCGACCACCTCGGCCGCCCGCCCCGCTCCCCTGGATTTCTGGCCGCCACGCTTAGCCTCCTCCCGGCCGGGCCCGCCGGGGGCGCTGGCGGGCCGAGAAGGCGGCAGGCCGGCGGCGGCCGCCTTGCGCTGCGCCGGATGCCCGGGCCGCAGGTGCGCGGGCGGGGTGGGTCCCTTGCCCTCCAGCCGGCGCTTGCCGTAACCGCCCGTGCCGGGGCGGGGCTTGCCGGATTTGGTGCGCCCGCCCGGGCCGCGGGCGCTCACCGGCCCAGCTCCCAGCGCGGGCCGCGCGGGGTGTCCTCGACCAGGATCCCGGCGTCGGCCAGCCCGGCCCGGATCGCGTCCGCCGCGGCGTAGTCCTTGCGGTCGCGGGCCGCCTGGCGCTGCTGCAGCGCGACCGTGACCAGCGCGTCGACCACGGGCCGCAGGCCATCGCCCGCTCCGGCGCCGGACCAGTGCTCGTCCAGCGGGTCAAGCCCGAGCACGGACATCATGCCCCGCACGGCCGCGGCCTGCTTGGCCGCGCCGGCCACGTCCCCCGCCGCGAGAGCGGTGTTGCCTTCGGTCACCGCCTCGTGCACGACCGCAAGCGCCTGCGGCACGCCGAGGTCATCGTCCATCCCCGCGGCGAACCCCGCGGGGAGCGCCGCGACGCCGGGCACCGCGGGGGCGGAGCCGGCGGCCGGCCCGGCCTCGGCCGCCCGGGTCACGAAGCCCTCGATCCGGCGGTACGCCGCCGCGGCCTCGGCCCGCGCGTCCGGCGAGTACTCCATCTCCGACCGGTAGTGCGCCTGGCCCAGGTAATACCGCAGCTCGGCGGGCCGGACCTCGTTGACCATCGCGTCCACCAGCAGCGAGTTGCCGAGCGACTTGCTCATCTTCTCGCCGGCCAGGCCGAGGATGCCGTTGTGCACCCAGTAGCGGGCGAAGCCGTCGCCGGCCGCGCGGGACTGGGCGAGCTCGTTCTCGTGATGCGGGAACAGCAGGTCCAGGCCGCCGCCGTGGATATCGAAGGTCTCGCCGAGGTACTTGGTGGACATCGCCGAGCATTCCAGGTGCCAGCCCGGCCGGCCCGGGCCCCACGGGGTCTCCCAGGACGGCTCGCCCGCCTTGGCCCCCTTCCAGAGCGCGAAGTCGCGCGGGTCCCGCTTATGGCTCTCCTCGACGTCGTCGGCGGCCCGCATGTGCTCGAGCTTCTGGCCGGAGAGCTCGCCGTAGTCCGGGTAGGACCTGACGTCGAAGTAGACGTCCCCGCCGGCGGCGTAGGCGTGCCCGCTCTCGATCAGCCGGCGCATCAGCACGATCATCTCCGGCACGTGCCCGGTGGCCCGCGGCTCGACGTCCGGCGGCAGGCAGCCCAGTGCGTCGTAGGCCCGGGAGAACGCGCGCTGGTTGCGTTCCGCCACCGCCCACCAGGCGACACCCTCGCTGGCCGCGGTGCGCAGGATCTTGTCGTCGATGTCGGTCACGTTCCGGCAGAACGTGACCTGGTACCCGCTCGCGGCCAGCCAGCGGACCAGGATGTCGAAGTTGACGCCGGACCTGATGTGCCCGATGTGCGGTGGCGCCTGCACCGTGGCCCCGCACAGGTACAGCGAAGCCCGCCCGGGAGAGACCGGGGTGAACTCGCGTACCGCGCGGGCGGCGGTGTCGTGGAGGCGCAACGTCATGCCCAAAGGCTACGGGACGTCGCGGCCACCGCGCGGACCGTACCGGCGGCCGGCAAGGCCGGGGAGCGGCCGGCAAGGCCGGGGAGCGGCCGGCAAGGCCG
>Ga0335078_10004469_pt1 | contig 20723 bp, 21 predicted proteins | sample Lox_Sample_32_FD_206711 | JGI IMG/M metagenome (GOLD analysis project Ga0335078, IMG submission 206711) | Soil microbial communities from Loxahatchee National Wildlife Refuge, Florida, United States - Lox_Sample_3.2 | ecosystem: Environmental > Terrestrial > Soil > Wetlands | place: USA...
CGGGCGCGCGCACCGGCCCGTGCGTCGCCGCGGCCCACCGCGCGACGACGGCGGCCTCCGCGAACGCGAGGTCCGCGGCGAGCTCGCCTTCGTCGCCGCGCGCGTCGTCGAGCGCGCCGACCATCGCGCACGACCACGCGCGCTCGTCGGGCGGAGCGAGATCGAACGTCGTCCGCACTGGGACGCGCGGCTTGCACTGCGGCGCGCGCGCGAAGATTTCGAGCGCGCGCGCGGACACGCGAGCGCGCGCCGCGCCGTCGAGCACGGAGAACCCCGCGTCGACTTGCGCTTCGAACGCGCGCTCGGCTGCTTCGAACGCCGCGTCGAGCGAATCGAACGCGACCGGCGAACCGACGTACAGCGCGAGCTCCTGATCGAGCGTCGCCTCGTCCTCGGTGGGAAACGGCGTGACCCACATCGCGTCGAGCGTGTGCTGCACCTTGACCATCGCGGCCGCCGCGCGCGGCATCGGCGAGACGCGCGGCGCGAGATCGGCGAGCACGTCGCGCAGATCCTCGCGCTCCGCCGCGCTGAGCGCGTTCGGCGTGAGCGTCTCTTCGACGTTCGAGAGCCGCCACGCAACCGTCGATTCGAGATCGCGCATCTGCGCCACGGTCGCGCGCGCGGGCCAACCGAGGAGCACGGCGCGCAAGAGATCCGCGTCGCCCTTCGCCGTGCTCCGCTCGCGCTCGAGTCGCGCGCTCTCCGCGTCGAGCAGCCTGCGCATCGAGGCCTGCTCGGCGTGCACGCGGACGAGGAGAGGATCCGGCGGCTCGCCCGCGGCGCGCGCGCCGAGCCACTCGGCTTGGAGCGCTGCGTCCGCCGCGACGTGCTCGAACGTCTCGCGCGCGCGTTCGATCCCCGCTTCGCGCTCGCTGAACGAAAACGGATCGGCGAAGGCTCGCGCGCTCGGCCCAGCCCCGCTCTCCGCGTCCACGATCGGCGCGGATCGGCTCCGCACGAAGAGCCGCGTGTCGAACGCGAGCTGGTCCACCATCCCGGGCTCCGCCGCGCGAAACGCCTTCGCGTACGACTCGATGCGAATCGTCCGATCGGTGAACGTCGCGGTGTACGTCGCGTGAGGCGCACCACCGCACGCCACGAGCACCGCTGCGCAAGACACCCACCGCATTCGCTCTATCGAACCTCCGCGACGCGAACGTCTTGGGTTACAGTCGAAGAGAAGTACGCATGCAATACGGGACGCCTCCCCTTTATCCGTACAACCCTTACGCGTACGCGTTTCACCCGCAACCGCTCACGCTGGCTTCGCTCGACGCGACCGGTCACAAACCGCAGGCGCGCGTGTTTTTCGTCATCGCGGCGATCGTTTCGGGCTTCTTGTATCTTTGCGGCATCGGGGCGTTGATCGCTGGGATCGTCGTGGACGATCACGATCTGACGCCTGCGCTCGTCATCGGCGGGTACGTCGCCATGCTCGTCGGCGCGATGCTCCTCTACGTGAAAATCGGCGTCGCGCTCTACTGGCTCCACGGCGCGTGGAAGTGGGTGCCGATGGATCAGCGGTTCGACAAGAACGGCAAGCGCATCACGCCCGGTGAAGTCTTCATGCTGCTGATTCCGTATTATCACTTCTACTGGATGTTCCCGATCAACCTCGGGCTGTGCGACGTGATGGAACGCCTCCGACAACAAACGGGCACGACGCGGATCGCGAAGCGCGACACGGCGATGTGGGCTGCGATCTGCGAGCTGATTCCGTTCGCGAATTTCTTCGTCGCGCCGTTCTTGTGGCTCTCGTACATGCGAAGCATCGACGCGATGCACGACGACATCGCCGGCGCGCTCGCCGCGAGGCACGCGACATGAAGGCGGTCTTCGCGGCGCTCTCCCTCCTCGCGGCGTGCGAGGTCTACGACGCGTCGCTGCTCGTCTCGTCGGACGCGAGCGTGGACGGCTCGCCCGAGTCGTGCGCGACGATGTGCAGCGGGCAGTGCGCCGATCTCACCAGCGACAAGAACAACTGCGGCGCGTGCGGCGTCGCGTGCGAGACGGGCTGCAGCGGCGGCCTCTGCACGCCCACCGTGCTCGTCAGCGGCCTCGGCGGCCCGCACGGCATCCTCGTCCACGGCTCGGAGCTCTACGTCGCCGACCACGCGAGCATCGCGGTGCAGGAGATGAGCAAGATCGACGGCACGGGTCTGAAGAACTTCGCGACGTCGCAGCTCTTCCCCGATCGCCTCGCGACCGACAACACGAACCTCTATTGGACCGACGACGCGAACATCTCCACGTCGCCCGGCGGAACGATCGAGTTCGGCAACTTCGATCAAACCACCGACTGCGCGATCAACGGCGACGCCGGTTTTCTCTATTGCTACAACCTGCAGTACCTCCCGTCGCCGTACGGCATCGCGGTGCAAGGCACGAACACGTTCGTGACGACGCTCGACGGAACCAACAATGGACCTGCGCCGTGCGCGGGGCTCTACGTGAACGCCGTCGTGCAGTGTCCGACGTTCGGATGCAACATCGCGAACTGCACCGGGTCGGGCGGACCGAACGTGATCGCGACGGGCACGAAGCTCGCGAGCATCACCGCGGACGCGACGAACGTCTACTGGGCCGACACCGGCGCGCACGTCATCAACTTTTGCCCGCAGCCGAGTTGCACGGGAGGACCCAAGGCGTTCGCCCAGAACCTCGCCGAGCCCTTCGACGTCGTCTCCGACGGCACGAACGTCCTCTTCACAGATCGCGGCTCCGGCACGCTCTACAAATGTCCGACGAGCGGCTGCAACAACGCGCCGACCATCCTCACGAGCTCGCTCACCGATCCGCTGCTCGTCGCGTTCGACTCGAAGAACGCGTACGTCACGTCGTACTCGGGAGGCACGATCGCGTCGTGCGACATGCCGAGCTGCGCGAGCGGTGTGAAGATCATCGCGAAGGGGCTCAAGGCGCCGTACGGCGTCGCGCTCGACGACACGTACGTCTACTGGTCCGAAGAAGGATCGAACGGCGGCATCAACCAAGACGGCGCCGTCTCGAAGCTCAAACGTCAGTAGCCGCGCAGGCTCACTTCGAGTCCCACGCGGACATGGCGCCGAGCAGGTGCACTTGCGTGTAGCCGTTCGATTGGAGCGTCTCGGCGGCGGTCTTGCTGCGGTGGCCCGCGCGACAGTAGAGGACGAGCGGTTTGTCTTTGCCGCCGAAATCGTGCGACGCGATCGATTCGAGCGGCACGTTCACCGCGCCGTCGATGTGTCCTTGCGCGAACTCGTCGGGCGAGCGCACGTCGACGAGGATCGCTCCGCCTTTCACGAGCTCGTGTGCGCGCGCGCCGTCGACTTGATCGACGGGCGTCGATGAAGTCGCGGCGGACGCGCTCGGTGCGGGTGCGTTGCTCGACGCGCTCTGCGCGCTCGATCCGCCGCACGCGATCGCGACGGCACACGACACGATGAGGAGACTCTTCATGCGCGAACTCCTAGCGCATCACGACGCGCTCTTCACGTCGCGTCGCGCGCTCTCTTCGAGCTCTTGAGCCCAACCGCGCAACTTCTTCTCGTTCGGACCTTCGAGCATGATGCGCAGCTTGGGCTCGGTGCCGCTCCACCGGACGAGCACGCGGCCATTTTTTCCGAGCGCGCGCTCGATCTTCGCGGCGTGCGCGGCGAGCTTCGGCATGTCGTCGAGCGCTTTGCGCGCGGGGAGGGTGACGTTGTGCAAGACCTGCGGAACGCGCTCGAGAGCGCGCGCGGCGAGCTCGCTGAGCGGTTTCTTGGCGCGCAGCATCACGGCGAGCACTTGAAGCGCGGCGACCGTTCCGTCTCCCGTCGACGCGTGATCGAGGAACACGAGGTGCCCCGACTGCTCGCCGCCCAAATTGAATCCGCCTCTGCGCATCGCTTCGACGACGTACCGATCGCCGACCTGCGTGCGCACGAGCGTCGCGCCGGCCGCTTCGAGCGCGCGCTCGAGGCCCAAGTTCGACATCACGGTCGCCACGACGGTCTTCTTCTTCAGCGTGCCCTCTTCGAGCATGTGCGTCGCGCACATCGACATCACGGCGTCGCCGTCGACGACTTGTCCCTTCTCGTCGACGAGGATCACGCGGTCCGCGTCGCCGTCGAGCGCGATGCCCATGTGCGCGCCGCGCCGCACGACCTCCGCGCGCACGTGATCGGGGTGCATCGCGCCGCAGTCTTTGTTGATGTTCGTTCCGCTCGGCTTCACGCCGATCGCGGTGACGTTCGCGCCGAGCTCCGCGAGGACCATCGGCGCGACGCGGTACGCCGCGCCGTGCGCCGCGTCGACCACGACGCGCAGCCCGTCGAGCGTGAGATCGCGCGGGAAGGTGCTCTTCGCGAACACGACGTAACGACCGCGCGCGTCTTCTTGTTTCTCCGCGCGCCCGATGCCGGGGCCGGTGCGCAGCGCGTTGTCGTCCTCTTGCGCGAGCCGCTCGATCTCGCGCTCGGTCGCGTCGGGCAATTTGAAGCCGTCGGCGCCGAAGACCTTCACGCCGTTGTCGTCGTACGGATTGTGGCTCGCGCTGATCACGATGCCCGCGTCCGCGCGCATGTCGACCGTGAGGTGCGCGACGGCCGGCGTCGGGATCGGTCCGCACAAAATCACGCGCCCGCCCATCGCGCAGATCCCCGAGGCGAGCGCGGTCTCGATCATGTAACCGGAGAGTCGCGTGTCTTTGCCGATCAGAATGCGCGGCGCGTGCGCTTTGCCGCGACCCGCGACGTGCGCCACGGCGCGCCCGACACGGAGCAAGAGCTCGGGCACCATCGGGTGCTCGTTGGCCTTCCCGCGAATGCCGTCGGTCCCGAAGAGTTTGTCGACGGAGCGTGCCACTAATCCCGGAAGTTGATGAACTGGAGCTCGATGGGAAGCCCCGCCGCGCGGACGAGCGCGATCGCCTGCTGCAAATCGTCTTTGTTTTTTCCGGAGACGCGCACCTGGTTGTCCTGAATCGACGCTTGCACCTTGAGCTTGGCGTCTTTGATGCGCCGCACGATGTCCTTCGCGTGCTCCGATTCGATGCCTTCCTTGATCTTCACGTTCATCCGCGCGCGCTTGCCGGCCGCTTGCACCTCGCCCGCCTCGACGTTCTTCAGCGGCACCTTGCGCTTCACGAGCTTGTCCTCGACGACCTTCCACGCGGCCTTGCAGCGATCCTCGCTCACCGATTGGATCAAGAGACCATCCTCGACCTTCTCGACCGACGTCTCCGTGTCTTTGAAGTCGAAGCGCTGCGCCAATTCCTTCTGCGCTTGGCCGAGCGCGTTGTCGACCTCGTTCCACTGCACCTTCGAGACGATGTCGAAGCTGGGCATGCGGCGAAACCTACCATAAGTGAGGCGTCGCGAAGCTCGCTGACATGTTAACGTCCTCGCATGCGGACGGTCGTGCTCACGCTCGCGCTCGCGGTCACCGCGTGCGGCGGATCGCAAGAAGGCGACGACGTCGCGATGACCGACGCCGCGCCCGAGTCCGCGTCGAACGACGCGACGCTCGCGAGCGACGCCGCCGACGCCACCGTGCTCGACGCCGGATCCCCGAGCGACGCGGCAGGTCCCTGCGGAACGCGCACCGGCGAGCGCGGCCTCACGTACCGATCGATCACGATGCCGACCGCGCCGCAGAACCGCACGTACGTCGTGTACCTGCCCGCGACGCTCGATCCGCAGACGCCCGCGCCGATCGTGATCGTGCACCACGGCTACACGATGTCGGGTCAAGCGATGGTCGACATCACCGAGTACACCGAGCTCGCGGACGCGGAGGGGATCGCGGTCGTGTTTCCGGACGGCGAGAGCGGACCGAACTCGCTCGGCGCGCCGTGGAACGTCGGCGAAGGGAATTGTCCGAGCTACGAAGGCGCCGTGCCCGTCGCGACCGGCGACGACGTCGCGTTCGACGAAGCGATGCGCGCGGACGTGGAGAACGATCAGTGCGTCGACGAAGCGCACACGTTCGTCACGGGCTTCTCGATGGGCGCGTACTTCTCGCACCACATCGGCTGTCTGCGTCCCGATTTCGCCCGCGCGATCGCGCCGCACTCCGGCGGCACGCACGACTTCTCCACGTGCGCGCCGGGTCACGAGCCCGTGATCGTGTTCCACGGCGACTCCGATCCCGTCGTGCCGAAGAGCTGCGACGACGCCGCCGTCGCGCAGTGGATTCAGAAGAACGGCTGCTCCGCGACCGCCGACGTCGTGCAAGTGACGAACGGATCGTGCAGCTACTACCAAAACTGTCCGAGCGACGGACAAGTTGCATACTGCACGTTTTCCGGATTGGGCCACGCGTGGGCCGGCGGGAGCGCGGACGGCGGAATCTTCAGCGCGCCCGGCTACGCGAGCGCGACCGAGCTCCAGTGGGACTTCTTCAAGAAGTACGCTTGGTGATCTCGCTCACAACGCGATCGGCGGATCGCGCGGCAGATCCAAGAGGCGCGCGCGGAGCTCGCCGACGATGGAGATCGATCCGCACGCGACGACGTGCTTCGCGCGCTTTTTCGCGAGCTCGTACGCTTCGCTCACGCTCTCCGTGACTTCGCCGGGCGCGCGCGCGGCGATCGCGCTCGGAGCGGTGGCCGCGCGGCCCTTCGGCGCGACGTAGAACCTGCGCGCGGCGCGCGGCGCGAGCACGTCGATCATCTCGCGCCACGCTTTGTCCGCGAGCGTCCCGAAGACGAGCGCAGTGTCTTCGGGCGGAGACGTGCGCGCGAGGTGCGCGGCGAGCGCGGCCGCGCCGTCCGGATTGTGCGCGGCGTCGAGCGTCACGATCGTCGCGCCGTCACGCAGCGTCTCGAGCCGCGCGGGCCACTCGACGTTCGCGATGCCGCGCGCGCGCGCCTCGTGCGTCGCGCCGACGCGCCCGCCGAGCACGTACGCGATGCGCGCGTTGTCGCGCTGGTGCGCGCCGGCGAGGCCGATGGTTGCGTTTTGCAGGTAACGCGCGGCGTCCGCGTCGTCCTCCGCGGCGCTCGTCGTCGCGCCGGCCGCGCGCGCGACTTCGTCGATCGCCGCCCGCACCGAGTCGCTGCACGGACCGAGCACGAGATCCAAACCGGGCTTCGCGATCGCGGCCTTCTCGCGCGCGATTTCTTCGAGCGTCGATCCGAGGAGCTCCGTGTGATCGAGCGCGATGCGCGTGATCGCGGCCGCGACGGGCTTCTCGAGCACGTTCGTCGCGTCGAGCCGTCCGCCGAGCCCGACCTCGATCACCGCGAGATCGACGCGCGCGTCACGCAGCGCGAAGAACGCGGCGAGCGTCGCGGTCTCGAAGAAGGAGAGCCCCTCGTGCGCGAGCGCGCGCTCGAGGCACGCGTCGAGCGCGTCGTCGCCGATCGGCGCGCCGTCGATCCGGATGCGCTCGGCGAAGCGACACAAGTGCGGCGACGTGTAGAGCCCGGTGCGCATGCCGCTCTCGCGCGCGATGCGCTCGAGCATCGCGCTGACCGAGCCTTTGCCGTTGGTCCCGGCGACGTGCACCGCGCGGAACGCGCGCTCGGGATGGTCTTCCTCGGTGCACGCTTCGAGCATCGGCTGGAGGCCGAGGCGCATGCCCATCGGCGCGCGCGTGTAGAGTCTCTCGAGCGGCGTCACGTGGGGAGCTGGGGAGTCGACACTTGCGCGCTGTCGCGCGTGCGCGTGAGGAGGGAGACGATTCGCGCGATCTCCTTCTTCATGTCGAGCCGGCTCGTGATGCAGTCGATCATGCCGTGCGCGAGGAGAAACTCGCTGCGCTGGAAACCTTCGGGGAGCTTTTGGCGGATCGTCGTCTCGATGACGCGCGGGCCGGCGAATCCGATGAGCGCCTTCGGCTCGGCGATGTTCACGTCGCCGAGGAGCGCGAAGCTCGCGGCGACGCCGCCGGTCGTCGGATTCAAGAGCACGCTCACGAACGGCAAACGCGCGTCGCGGTGACGCTCGAGCGCGGCGACGGTCTTCGCCATCTGCATCAAGCTCAAGATGCCTTCTTGCATGCGCGCGCCGCCGGACGCCTGAAGAAGCACGACGGGCATTCTCGCGGCAGTTCCTCGCTCGAACAGTCGCGCGATCTTCTCGCCGACGACCGAGCCCATCGAGCCGCCCATGAACGCGAAGAGGAACGCGCCGTACGCGATCGGCATGCCCTCGATGAGCGCGCGACCGATCTCGATCGCTTCTTGCGCGCCGGAGCTCTTTTGCGCGGACGCGACGCGCTCGCCGTACGTCTTGCCGTCGGTGAAGCCGAGCGGGTCGAGGGGCTTGAGGTGGTCGTCCCAGACTTCGAGCGCGCCGTCGTCGAGGAGGAGCTCACGCCAGCGTTTGCCGGCGAGGCGATGGTGCTGCCCGCACTCGGGGCACACTTCGAAATTCTTCGCGAACGTTTCTGCGGTCAGCGTCGCGCCGCAGCCGTCGCACTTGCGGAATACACCTTTTCCGATGCTCTTTTTTTCGCTCGCATCGGTCGTCGTCGGCTTGCGCTGAGGCCACACCACAGCGCGATTTCATAGCACCAACGCAAAGCGTTCGGGGCCCTAGGCACATCGCCCCTTTCTTTTTTTGCGTCAGATTTTGTTTTGCGCGTTGAAGCGGTTCGTGGTCTCAACCGTCAGAAGTCACATCGACAGCGCAAGCCTGCGCGGTCGACGAATGACGAAGTGGGTTCAACACGAGGGTCTCATGCAGAAAACTTCTCTCTCTCTCTCTTTGCTCATGCCGCTGCTCCCCGTTCTCGGGGCGTGCACGGCTGACGTGCACGCGAACGTTCCTCCGCCGCCCGAAGTTCACGCCGAGGTGACGGCGCCTCCGCCGCCTCCGCCGCCGCAAGCGACGGTGACGGTCGTGACGCCTCCGCCGCCGCAAGCGACGGTGACGGTCGTGGCGCCTCCGCCGCCGCAAGCGACGGTGACGGTCGTGGCGCCTCCGCCGCCCGCGTTCACGGTCGTCACGGAGCCGACGGTCGCGGTCGTTCAGATGCGCAACACGGTCGCCGACGGTCGTCCCGCAGGACTCCACGCTGGCGCGCCCGAGGCCTTCTGGGTCTGGCACGACGGTCATGGAACGCACTGGCACGTTCGTTCGACGACGGCCGGACATCGCCACCGTTTCCAAGGCGCGGTCATCGCCGACGGTGCGATCACGAACATGAACGCCACGGACCACTCGTTCGCCGATCGCATTCACGTCAACTCGAAGGAGATCAAGTTCGACTTCTTCACGCAAGGCAACGAGGACGGATTCGACTTCCAGGTCGCTGGCGGTCAGTGCGTTCGTTACTACATGACGGTCGACGGTCGCTCGGAGCCGCAGCTCGTTCACATCGGTCGCGCCAACGCGCACCCGACGGGCTGGCACTTCAAGCTTTGCCCGTAAGCGAGCTCATTTCACCACGCGCAAGAGCGATGGTGGCGGGGCCGAGACCACGACGCGGTCTCGGCCCTGTTCTTTTGCGGCGTACATCGCGACGTCGGCGCGGCGCTGCAGCGCTTCGGCGGACTCTTTGAAGTCCCAACACGCCGCGCCGATCGAAACCGTCTGACGCACGCGCCTTCCCGCGCCGACGTCGAGCTCGGACTCGGAGAGATTTCTCCGGATGCGCTCCGCGGTGTTGCGCGCTTGCTCGAGCGCCGTCGCCGGCATGAGCAGGAGGAACTCCTCGCCGCCGCGCCGAATGAACACGTCCACGCGCCGCACGATCGATCGCACGCGATCCGCGAACAGCCGGAGCACCATGTCGCCGACGTCGTGCCCGTGCTCGTCGTTGACGATCTTGAAGTGATCGAGATCGAGAAGCAGGATCGACAGCGGCTGACCTGATCGTCGCGCGCGCTCGGTCTCCTCGTTCACGCGCGGCGAGAGGTAGCGCTGGTTGTACGCGAGCGTGAGATCGTCGGTCATCGCCAGGCGACGCAAGCGCGCGCGCTCGACGGGCGGCGTGCAACAATTCGCGAGCAGGCGCGCGAGGAGCTGATCGTCTTCGTCGAACGCGCGCCGCTTCTGCGACGAGCACGAGAGCACGCCGATGACTTGCCCCGCCGACCACAGCGGCTCCGCGAGCATCGAACGAATCGAGAACCCCTGCTTGCCCACGACGAACCGCGGATCCTTCGCGACGTCGTCGAGGCAAACGGATTCCTTGTATTCTACAACCCATCCGATGACGCCCTGCCCGCGACGGAAGTGCATCGGACGCGTGGTCGATCCCGCGCCCGAGCGCGCGCCGGAGAGGAGCTCGCTGTGCGAGCCGTCGAGCAAGCGGATCGACGCGTGGTTCGCGGGCAGCAGCTCGAGCGCGGCGTCGGTCACGGCGCGCAAGGACTCTTCGAGCGGACGCGCTTCGGTGAGCTTCTCCGTGAGCGCGAGCAGCGCGGACATCGCGTCGTGCGTGCGGCGTCGCGAGCGCGCCCTTCGCGTCGCGGACGTGCGCGCGCGCTTGGGCTTCTGCTTCGTTCGGCGCGCCATCGCGCGAGGAGTATACGTGGGTTCGTGGAGATTGACGCAGCGGTGATTGGCGGAGGCGTCGTGGGGCTCGCGTGCGCCGCGGAGATCGCGCGCGGGGGCAAGAGCGTCGTCGTGCTCGAGCGACATCGACGTGTCGCGCAAGAGACGAGCGCGCGAAGCTCCGAGGTGATCCACGCCGGCCTCTACTACGCGCGCGGCTCGCTCAAGGCGCTCGACTGCGTCCGCGGCGCGAATCTGCTTTACGCGTGGTGCGCCGCGCGCGGCGTCCCGCACGCGCGGTGCGGAAAGCTCGTCGTCGCGGCGCGCGAAGAGGAAATCGAGTCGCTCGAGTCGCTCGCGGCGCGCGCGAAGGAGAACGGCGCAAACGTCGCGATGATCTCGCGCGAGCGCGCTCGCGATCTCGAGCCCGAGGTCGTGTGCGTCTCCGCGCTCGAGTCACCCAACACCGGCATCGTCGATTCACACGCGTTCGCGGCGAGCCTCGCGCACGAAATCGCGTCGCGCGAAGGCCACGTGGCGCTCGGTCGTCGCGTCGTCGCGCTCGACGCGCGCTCGGACGGCGTGACGATCGCGTGCGACGGCGTTCTTGGCCGCGAAGACGTGCGCGCGTCGTTCGCGGTCAACGCGGCCGGTTTGTACGCGGACGAAATCGCTGCGATGACCGGCTTCGATCATCCGCAACGATTCGTGAAGGGGTCGTACTTTCGGTGTCGGCGCGCGCTCGTGAAGCGCCTCGTGTATCCGCTTCCGTCGCGCGACGGCCTCGGCGTCCACGCGACGATCGATCTCGCGGGCGCGGTGCGCTTCGGACCCGACACGGAGCCCGCGCGTTCGCGCGACGACTACGACGTCGACGAATCGCGCCGCGCCGAGTTCTTCGCCGCCGCGCGCCGCTACGTCCCCGCGCTGCGCGAAGAGGATCTCGCGCCGGACACCGCGGGAATTCGCCCGAAGGTGCCGTCGGGAGATTTCGTCATCGAGCGCCGCGCGCGCGTCGTCCACTTGCTCGGCATCGAGTCGCCGGGTCTCACGGCCGCGCTCGCGATCGCCGAACGCGTGGCTAAGATGATCGCATGACGCCGTACCGCGCGGGAGGCCCCGGCGCGCCGCGATGCGCGGCGTGCGGCGCGGAGCGAGCGCCAGACGCGCGCATCTGCGCGCAGTGCGGCGCGGAGACGCCCGCCGTGCGCTGCGCCGCGTGCATGACGCTCAACCCGATCGGCGAGACGCAGTGCGCGCAGTGCGGCGTCGCGCTCGAGCCCGAACCCGAAGGCGCGGCGACGCGCGCGATTTGTCCGCGCGGCTGCGGCGCGCTCACGTCCTTCGGGGACGTGTGGGAGTGCGAGCGTTGCGGCGGCCTCTTCCTCTCGCACGGCGCGCTCGGCGCGATGGTCGACGCGCACCGCACGAACGAGCACGAAGGTCGCACGTCGATCCGTCCGCCGAGCGTCGCGCCCGACGAAATCGTCTACCGCCCGTGCCCGTCGTGCAACAAGCGCATGAACCGCACGGTGTTCGGGAAGAGCTCGGGCGTCATCGTCGACGTGTGCAAGGCGCACGGCACGTGGTTCGACGCGCGCGAGCTCACCGCGTCGCTCGCGTTCGTCGAGCGCGGCGGGCTCCTGCTCGTCGAGAAGCGCGACGCCGCGCGGAAAGCCGAGGACGCGCGGCGCGCGACCGGCGAGAAGCGATTGCGCGAGATCGAGGCGCTCGCCGGGCTCAACCGACCCTACGAGCGCGGCCTGCGCGACGAGAGCCTCCGCTCGCTCGTCGACATCTTGTTGTCATTGTAACACCCCGGCCTCGGTAACTTCGCTTGCGCTTTACCTTGGTACGATGTTACCAACGGCGCATGACGAAACGAGCCAAACAGAGCGTCGTGCGCGTTCAGACGGGCGTGCGAATCGAGGAGCGCATCTTCGGCGTGCTGAAGGCCGTCGCGGATCTCCACGGGATCTCGCTCGGCGATTTGATCGAGGGCCTCGCGCTCCACGCGTTCGAGGGGAAGACGCCGTTTTCACCGGAGACGCGGAAGAAGATCGCGTCGCTGCGCGAAGCCTTCGGGCTCGACCTGCGCGCCGAGGACAGCCACATGCTCAAGGAGAAGAAGGGCAAGTGACGTTCGTCGCGTCGCCCGCGCAAGCTCGGACCGAGGAACCTCGGCCGCGCGATCTCGTCGCGCGCTTCGAGTCGTGCGCGCTGCCGCCGTGGGCGTTCGGGCATCGCGAGCACTTGTTCGTCGCGTGGGCGTATTTGCGCGCGCAGCCGTTCGAGGAGGGCGCGATGCGCTTCGTGACGCAGCTGAAGAAGTTCGCCGCGCATCACGGCGCGACGTCGAAATACCACGCGACGATCACGTGGACCCTCCTGCACGTCCTCGCGGAGGCCATCGACGAAAACCCGCACGCCGACTTCGACGCGCTGCTCGCCGCGCGCCCCGATTTGCTCGACGCGCGCGGCGCGCTCCTCGCGCTCTACGATCGCGACGTGCTCGACTCGGATCGCGCGCGTCGCGTCCCGCTGCTTCCCCGCACAACCCGCTAGAGGGCCATCGTCGCGAGGTCGCTCGGCACCCTGAGCGTCGGCTCGGTCCGCTCTTGCACTTCGCGCGCGGACACGCCGGGCGCGACCTCGCGCAAGACGAGCCCGTCTTTCGTCACGTCGATCGTCGCCATGTCGGTGATGATCCGATGAACGACGCGCTTTCCGGTGAGCGGGAGGTTGCACGCTCTCAGGATCTTCGGCGAGCCGTCCTTCGCGGCGTGCTCCATGATCACGACGACGCGCTTCGCGCTCGCGACGAGATCCATCGCGCCGCCCATGCCCTTCACCATTTTTCCGGGGATCATCCAGTTGGCGAGATCGCCGTGCTCGCTCACTTGCATCGCGCCGAGGATCGCGAGGTCGATGTGGCCACCGCGGATTTGCGCGAAGCTCGCCGCGCTGTCGAAGATCACCGAGCCCGGGAGCATCGTCACCGTCTCCTTGCCCGCGTTGATCAGGTCCGCGTCTTCTTTTCCTTCGATCGGATACGGACCGATGCCGAGCAAACCATTTTCGCTCTGCAGCACGACCTCGACGCCCTTCGGGATGAAGTTCGCGACGAGCGTCGGCATGCCGATGCCGAGGTTCACGTAGAAGCCGTCGCGGAGCTCTTGCGACGCGCGCTGCGCGATTTGTTCTCGCGTGAGCATGGTCAGGCCGCTCCTTTCCGCACCGTGCGTCGCTCGATCCGTTTTTCGAATTTGGCGCCGCGGAAGACGCGGTGCACGTACACGCCGGGCGTGTGGATCTGATCCGGATCGAGCTGACCGACTTCGACGATCTCTTCGACCTCCGCGATCGTGATCTTGCCCGCCATCGCGCAGAGCGGGTTGAAGTTCATCGCCGTGTGCCGGTAGACGAGGTTGCCGAAGCGGTCGCCCTTCCACGCTTTGACGATCGCGAAGTCTCCGGTGATCGCGCGCTCGAGCACGTACCTTCGACCTTCGAAGTCGCGCTCTTCTTTTTTCTCGGACGACTTCGCGACCGTTCCGTCGCTCGCGTATTTCAGCGGGAGGCCCCCTTCGCTCACCGCGGTGCCCGCGCCGGTCGGCGTGTAGAACGCGGGGATGCCCGCGCCGCCCGCGCGGAGGCGCTCGGCGAGCGTGCCCTGCGGACACAATTCCACTTCGAGCTCGCCGGACAAATATTGCCGCTCGAACTCTTTGTTCTCGCCGACGTAGCTCGAGATCATTTTTCGGATCTGCTTGTTCCGAAGCAAAATCCCGAGGCCGAAGTCGTCGACGCCGCAGTTGTTCGACACGACGACGAGATCCTTGCTCCCGATTTCGCGGAGGGCCGCGATGCAATTTTCCGGAATGCCGCAGAGGCCGAATCCGCCGGCGAGGATCGTCGCGCCCGACGGGATGTCTTTGCACGCCTCTTTCGCGGACGCGTGGGTTTTGTCCATCGCCGAGTGAGTTATCACACCGAGCGGACAGCGTCGCGCATCGTGTCGTGATGGCGCAGCTTGTCGAGCGCGCGCGCGAGGAGCGTCTTGCCGGGATCGACTTTGTGCCACGGCGACGCGCCGCTCGGGTGGGGCAGCGCGAGGACGTCGACCTCGCGGCCGAAGTAGCGCGCGCGGACGACGCGCCCGACGATCTCCTCGAGCTTCAATTTCTCGCCGAGCACCTGCTCGATCGCGAGCGTGCCCACCGCGATGACGAGCTCCGGCTCGAGGATCTCGACTTCGCGCGCGAGCCACGGCTTGCACGCCGCGATCTCTTTTTGATCGGGCCTGCGATCGCCGTTCGACTTTCCTTTGTTCGGCCCCTTCTTCGTCTTCGGCAATTTCCCGGGGAAGCAGCGCGCGATGGCTGCAATGTACACGCAATTTCGGATCTTCGCCTCGTTCGCGCCGGTCGCTGCGTGGAGCCATTGAAAGAGCGTCTTGCCCGCGGTCCACGCGAAGGGACGCCCGAGCTTGCCTTCGCGCGGGCCGGGCGCTTGACCGATGAGCAAGACGCGGCTCGCGATCGGCGGACCGTGCACGACGGGCCGCTTCATCTTCTTGCACTTCTTGCATTTCGCGAGCTCGCTCTGAAACAGGCGAAGTCGCGTCACAGTTTCGGGCTCTCGCACGACGAGAAGACGTGTGTAGCCGAGTGACGATGGCGGCGGTCTTATTTTCGTTTTCGTGCGCGTCGGCGCCGGACGTCGCGGCGCCGCGCGCGATCGCGTCGGACGCCGCGGTCGTCGTCGCGTCCGACTCTGCGCCCGACGCGTCACCGGATGCGTCCGCTGAAGCGTGCGCGGCGCGCGAGATCGGACCGTGGTCCACGCCGCTCGCGAGCGGGTCGAAGCGCAACGTCTTCTTCGTCGCGCCGCGCGAGTCGACGTGCGAAGCGAAGCCGCACCGCTTGATCGCGAACCTCCACGGTCTCTGCAACCCGCCCGGTTACGCATGCGGTTATTGGACGGGCGCGGCGAGCGATCGCGGGTTTCTCGTGTGTCCCGAGGGCAACTCGACGTGCGGCGCGGGAGGACCCCCGACTTGGGACGAGTCGTTCGACGCGATGGACGCGGATCTCGAGCGCGCGATCGGCGACGTGAGCGCGATGTATCCGGACGAAGTCGATCGTCGCGGCGCGGTGCTCACGGGATTTTCGCGCGGCGCGTACGTCGCGCCGTTCGTCGCGCAGCGTCATCCGAATCGATGGAGCTACCTCGTGCTCGTCGAAGCGGACGTGTCGCTCGACGCGTGGTGGCTTCGAAAAGCCGGCGTGAAGGCCGTCGCGCTGCTCGCGGGCGAATACGGAACGCAAATCGGCGGCGAGCGCGCGACCGTCGAGAAGCTTCGGAAGCAGGGATTTCCCGCGCGATTTTGGATGATGAAGCGAGCCGGCCACCACTACAGCGCGGACATCGACGCGCTCATGGGCGAGGCGATCGATTGGGTCGTCCGTCAGGGCGAGGTCGCCGAGGACTGAATCACGGAACGCACTGCGCGCCGCCGTCGCCTTCGCCGCCGTCGCTCGACGTGTCGCAGAGCGGCGCGTTGAACGATCCCGTGACGTGATCTCCGTTCGAGAACGAGACGTCGAACGTGCCGATGTACGGGTCGACGCTCGTGAGCGTGACGAGCGCGGTGGTGTAGCCGGGGTCTTGCGTCTGCGTGCAGGTCGCGTCGTACGAATCCCAACCGGCGGCGTCGAGCTCGTTCGTCGTGTCGGAGCCGCCGTACGTGCCGACGCCGACGGTCGACGTCGCGGTCGTCTGTCCGAGCGTGAAGCCGAGGAGGAACAAATTGGCCTTGTTGCTCCCCGCGACGATCTCCTGCGCGATGGGACACATGTCGGGCATGTTGCCGATCATGATCGTGACGATGCCGGGATACGACGAGTCGTAGACGCCTTTGAGCGCGACCGCGCCTTGCGCGTCGATCGTCTTTCCGTCGAGCGTTCCGGTGATCGTCGCGGTGCCGCTGCCGCCCGAGTCGGGCGCGACGTTCGAGTCGCCGGACGCGTCGCTGCCGGCGTCGTTCGGGCTCGGCGCCGGCGAGCACGCGACGACGCCGACGAGCGTTGCAAAGGTCGAAAGGAAGAGTTTGGACCAGCAACGCGCGTGCCTCGGCGCAAACGCGTGGAATTCCGCGGCGTCGATCGATCGCGGCCGTGACATTCGAGTCATGCAGCCGTCCACCGTTTCGCCACCGTTTTTTTGGCCGGGGCGCGCCTCGCGTGATTGTTTCGACGCATGCCGCGCGCCATCGCATCGATCGTCATCGCTTCCACGCTCGCCGTCTTCGCTTCGCGCACCGCGCACGCGACGAACGCGCACCGCGCGTCGTCGTCGCAGAACGCGACGCTCGCGCTCCCGATGGGCCGCAGCGTGGGCTCGCCGACGAGCGGACACATCGTCGGCGGCGCGCACCTCGCGGACGCGCCGTACCTCCGCGTGATGCCCGCCGATCAAGCGGGCGACGTGCGCTGGGGGCTCGGCGCGCTGGTCGGGATGGTCGATCGCGCGGCGCGCCACGTGCGCCACATGTTTCCCGGCGCGGTGCTCAACGTCGGTCACCTCTCGCGAAACGGCGGCGGCAACATCGAGCAGCACGCGTCGCACGAGAGCGGACGCGACGCGGACCTCCCGTTTTACGTCGCCGACGCGCACGGAAAAGAAATCTTCGCCGAGCACATGGTCTCGTTCCGCGGCGACGGCACGGCGCCCACGTGGCCGGGCGCGCGCTTCGACGACGCGAAGAACTGGGCGCTCGTCGCGGCGCTCCTCGACGATCCCGTCGCGCGCGTCACGCACATCTTCGTGTCGTCGCCGATTCGCCAGCGGCTCCTCGCGTACGCTTCGCGCACGGGCGTGCCCGAAGCGCTCCGCACGCGCGCGGCGTTCACGATGGTCCAACCGCACGGCACCCTCCCGCACGACGATCACTTCCACGTGCGCATCGCGTGTCCGAGCGGGATGCAAGAGTGCGTCGAGAATCCGGTCGTGCACATCGCGCGCCGCCGTCACGACCACGATCGCGCGCACGGGCGCGAAGCTCCCGCGCACGAGGCGCAAGCGAGCGCGACGCGCGCCGTCACGACGCAAGAGCACGCGCCGGAGCCTTCGTCGAACGACGCCGATCACCTCGAGGTCGTGCCCGCCGCGACGATGATCGAGACCACGGACACGCCGACACAAGATTGACGTGACTGCGGTATGATCGGCGCCCGATGACCGATCGTATGAGCTTCATGCCGTCCGGGCTGGGCGTCGCCGAGCGACGCGCGATGCTCGTCGGTCGCGTCGCCGAGATGCGCGAGCTCGAAGAAGCGCTCACCGCCGTGACGAAGCGCAAAGAGTGTCGGACGGTGACCATCCTCGGCGCGGCGGGCATCGGCAAGACGCGCCTCGTCCGCGATTTTCTCGTGCGCATGCGATCGCAACAGTCGGGCGCGCAGCCGCGCGTGTTTCGCGGCGGCGCGCGCGACGGCGGCCCCGCGTACGGCGTGTTCGGTCGCGTGCTCCGCGCGCGCTTCGGGATCGTCGAGGGGATGGATCCGGAAGCGGCGAAGGCGCAAGTGCGCGCGCAGGCCGCCGCGGTGCTCGAGGATCGCAAGGTCGGCGACGTCGCGTATTTCCTCGGGCAGCTGCTCGATCTGCAGTTCCTCGATTCGCCGCTCATCAAAGCCGTGCAGAGCGATCCGCAGCAGGTGCGTCACCTGCGGCGCGCGGTCATCAAGCGATTCCTCGAAGCGGACGCGGTGTACGCGCCGGAGAACACGAGCTCGCCGCCGCCTTCGCTCGGCACGACCGCGCAGCACAACGCGACCGCGCGCGGTCCGATCGTCCTCGTCTTCGACGATTTGCATTTTGCGCACGAAGAGGCGCTCGATCTGCTCGGGTATCTGATCGAGAACATCGCGGCGCCGATTTTGATCCTGTGCCTCGCGCGTCCCGAGATGCTCGTGCGTCACGACGGTTGGGCGAAGCACGGCGGCGATCGGCACAAGATCATCGAGCTCTCGCCGCTCTCGGACACGGACGCCTCCGCGGTGATGCAGGATCTCCTCTCGCCGTGCGGCGACGACGAAGCCGTCGAGGATCTGATCGACGCGGCGACGACGCTCGCGGGCGGGAACCCGGCGCTCCTCGAGCAGATGGTTCGCATCTTCTTCGACATGAACGTGCTCGAGGTGGAGGACGAGCTCGCCGAAGAAGAGAAATGGAAGATGCACATCGAGCGACTCGCGAGCGTGCGCCTTCCGATCACCGTCGAAGACGCCGTGCAGGCGCGCATCGCGGCGCTCGCGCCGCCGGAGCGCGAGCTCCTCGAGCGCGCGGCGACGATGGGCGCGGTGTTTTGGGTCGGCGGACTCCTCGCGACGCAGCGCCAAGAATCGCCGCCGCCCGATTTGTGGCACCAAGGCGAGAACGACGAGACCACGAAGGTGAACGCGATCCTCCGCGAGCTCCGCGAGCGCGACTACGTGCTGCGTCTGCCGGACAGCACGTTCGCGGGCGACGAGGAGTTCGTCTTCAAGCACAACCTCGAGCGCGAGACGCTCCTCAAGCTCACGCCGCCGGGCACCGCGCGTCGTTATCACGCGGCCGTCGCGGATTGGCTCGCGAGCAAGGAGTACGTGCGCACGCACGAAGAGTCGCTCGGCATGCTCGCGCGTCACAGCGAAGCGGCGGGACGAAAGACGCAGGCGGCGCTCGCGAATTTGGCCGCGGCGGACGTCGCGCGATCGCAGTACGCGAATCAAAAAGCCACCGACTACTACAAGCGCGGGCTCGAGCTCGCGGGCGGCGGCGCGGAGATCGACGTCGCGGCGCGCATCACCGCGCTCCATCACTACGGCGACGTGCTCCAGCTCCTCGGGCGCAACGACGAAGCGCTCGTCGCGTTTCGCGAGATGCTCGCGGTCGCGTACCGGCTCGACATGCCGACGCGCGGAGGCGCCGCGCACGGACGCATCGGGCGTCTCTACCGCGACACCGGTCGCCTCGAGAAAGCCGAGCAACACCTCGGCGCCGCGTTTCGCTTGTTCGAGCGCGCGGGCGACGAGCGCGGGATCGCGTCGACCGTCGACGACATCGGCAAGCTCCACTGGCTCAAAGGCGACTACGAAAAAGCGCTCGAGCACACGCAGCGCGCGCTCGCGATGCGGAGGAGACTCGGCGATCGTCGGTCGATCGCGCTCTCGCTCAACAACATGGGCCTCGTCTACCAAGACTCGGGGCGCTACAAAGAAGCGCTCGACGCGTTCGAGCAAGCGCTCGTGATTCGGCGCGAGATCGGCGATCTCGTCGGCGTCGCGATCTCGCTCAACAACCTCGGCACCGTGGCGCAGGATCAACGCGACGATCGCAAGGCGTTCGAGCTCTTTCGCGAAGCGTACGAGGTCGCGAAGGAGACCGGCGATCGCAACCGCATCGCGCTCATCCTCACGAACCTCGGCGAGACGCTCAACCGACTCGGCGACACGCCGCGCGCGATCACGTACTTGAAGCAAGCCGAGGATCTCGCCGACGAGCTCGGCGACAAGCTCGGTCTCGCGGAGGCCGTGCGCGGGCTCGGCAAGGCGTACCTCGCGCGAGGCGAGTACACGAAGGCGCGCGAGTGCACGCAGCGCGCGGTGGAGATCTTCACCGAGATTCAAGGCAAGGTGCAGCTCGGGATCGCGCTGCGCTCGCTCGGCGAGGTGTGCGCCGCGGGAAGCGCGGCGGGGGAGGGGATTCGCCTCGCGCGCGAGCATCTCGATCGCTCGATCAAGATCTTCGAAGAGGCGGGAAACGAAGTGGAGCTCGCGCGGAGCTGCCGCGCGTTCGCCGTGCTCGTCCGCGGCACGATGGACTACGCGAGCGACGCGAAGTTGCGCGAAGAGGCCGAGCGTTATGGCAAGCGCGCCGACGACATCTTCGCGAAGCTGAAGCTCAGCTCGTACGGCCTTTCGACCTGAGAAAAATGAGTATCATCGGGCGCATGTTCGGACGACATGCAGGGTCCCGCGCGGCTTTCGTGGCAATCTTCGCGTCCGCGCTCGTCGGTTGCGGCGGCGGGCTTCGCCTCACGCCGATTCGCGCGACGAGCAACAAACCGAGCAACGTCGTCGTCTACTTCAAGGTGCAGAACGGCCGCGATCCGGTGGGCGGGCTCACCGCCGAGAGCTTCAAGATCTACGAGGACGGTGATCTCGTCTCGCAGTACGAGAGCAAGCAGACCATCTTGAACCCCGAGGTCGCCGCGTCGCACTACACGCTGCTTCTCGTCGACATGAGCGGGAGCATCACGGACTCGGG